>Ga0265342_10000874_pt1 | contig 30080 bp, 22 predicted proteins | sample 4CB327metaG_FD_203125 | JGI IMG/M metagenome (GOLD analysis project Ga0265342, IMG submission 203125) | Rhizosphere microbial communities from Carex aquatilis grown in University of Washington, Seatle, WA, United States - 4-CB3-27 metaG | ecosystem: Host-associated > Plants > Roots >... | reverse complement strand
TGAGGCGATCCGGGCACGCAGTGCGGCACCGATGAACGACTGGAACAGGGGATGCGGCTCCTGCGGGCGCGACTTGAACTCGGGGTGGAACTGGCAGCCCACGAAATAGGGGTGCGAAGGCAGCTCGATCATCTCGACCAGCCGGCGGTCGGGCGACGTCCCCGAGATCAGCATCCCGTTCCGGGTCAGGGCGTCGCGGAAGTCATTGTTGACCTCGTACCGGTGGCGGTGGCGCTCGCTGATCTCGGTCGCGCCGTAGGCGGCCGCGGCGCGCGAGCCGGCCGTGAGCATGCATGGGAAGGCGCCGAGGCGCATGGTCGCCCCCTTCTCGGTCACGGTCCGCTGCTCCGGCAGGAAGTCGATCACGGGGTATGGGGCGGCGGGATCGAACTCGGTGGAGTTCGCCCCCTTGAGCCCGGCCACGTTGCGCGCGAACTCGACGACCGCCATCTGCAGCCCGAGACAGATGCCGAAGAACGGCACGTTGCCCTCGCGCGCGTAGCGCACGGCCTCGATCTTGCCTTGGCTGCCGCGCGTGCCGAAGCCGGGCGCCACGAGGATGCCGTCGACGGCCGCCAGCAGCTCCTTGGCGCCGCGCTTCTCGATCTCCTCGGAGTCGATGTGGTGCAGGATCACGCGGCAGTCGTTGCCGATGCCGCCGTGGATCAGGGCCTCGTTGAGGCTCTTGTACGACTCGACGAGATCGACGTACTTGCCGACCAGGCCGATGTCGACCTCGGCCTGCGGGCTCTTCAGGCGATGCACCACCCGCTCCCAGCCGGTGAGCTCGGGCGCACGCGTCCATATGTTGAGCAGCTCGGCGATCTTGTCGTCGACGCCCTCTTCGTGAAAATGGATCGGCACTTCATAGATGCACGACACGTCCTCGGCGCTGAAGACCGCGTCGGCCGCGACGTTGGTGAAGAGCGCGATCTTCTTTTTCAGCGCCGGCTCGATCGGGCGGTCCGAGCGACAGAGCAGGATCTCGGGCTGGATGCCGATCTCGCGCAGCTTCATCACCGAGTGCTGCGTCGGCTTGGTCTTGAGCTCGCCGGCGGCGCCGATGAACGGCACCAGCGTCACGTGCACGGAGAGAGCGTTCCCGGCCCCGACTTCCAGACGCAGCTGCCGGATGGCCTCGAGGAACGGCAACGATTCGATGTCGCCCACGGTGCCGCCCACTTCGACGATCACCACGTCGTTGCCCTTGGCGCAGGCGAGGATCCGCGCCTTGATCTCATCGGTGACGTGCGGGATGACCTGCACGGTGCCGCCGAGGTACTCGCCGCGCCGCTCCTTCTGGATCACGGTCTGGTAGATCTGCCCGGACGTCGCGTTGTTGAGCTTGGTCATGCGCTGCGAGATGAAGCGCTCGTAGTGACCGAGGTCGAGATCGGTCTCGGCGCCATCGTCGGTGACGAATACCTCGCCGTGCTGCAGCGGGTTCATCGTGCCCGGGTCGACGTTCAGGTAGGGGTCGAGCTTCTGGATCGTCAGCTTGAGGCCACGCCCCTCGAGAAGGCTGCCGATGCTGGCCGACGCCAGCCCCTTCCCCAGCGACGACACGACGCCGCCGGTCACGAAGATGAACTTGGTCTGCTTGGGGCCGGGACGCGTAGGCGCACTCATCGCTTAGACTCCTCCTTCAAGGGTGCGGGAAGTTCCCGCCTGATCGAGACGCAGGAGGCCGGCGAGGCCACCACGGCTGTCGAGATTCCCCTTGCCATACCGCGGGGCGAACGCGCAAGGAGAGAGATCAATCCCATCCGCAGCCGCGAACCGGGTGTTGACGCCGAGAGAATTGTTGTCTTCAACTCGGACCGCAATTCTTTCTTCCCGCGGCGCGGAAGTCAATGCCAGACAAAGTCATCTTGATCATCGAAGACGATCTGCACATCGGAGGGCTCGTCGCGCAGGTGCTCCGCGAGGCCGGCTACCAACCCGAGCTCGTGCGCGATGTTCACGCGGCGCGCGCCTATGCTTCGAACGGCCTCGCCCCGGCGGGCGTGCTCAGCGACCTCATGGTATCCGGCTCGGCGGGACCGGCGCAGCTGGCAGACCAGCTGGCGGCCATCTTTCCGTCGGTGCCGATTGCGTTCATGACGGGCGTCCCCCCCAAGCGCCGCGCCGCAATGGGCGTGACCCACGACCGAGTCATCGAGAAGCCGTTTGAGCTGGAGACTTTGCTGGCGTCAGTGGCGGAGATGCTGGAAACGAAGGGAGCGGATTCGGAGGGCTAGCGTGTCCGTGTCCGTGCTCGTGTCCGTGTCCGTGCTGGTAGGAGCGTGATGCGGAGAGCGGATCTCGCCGGAACGGAGCAGAAAAACCGCGCACGGGATCGCCGGCCGCTGGCCCAGCACGGACATGGACACGCTCACGGACATGGACACGAGCACGGACACGGCTCGCTAGCCCTCCGGCTCCGGTCGGGCTCCTAGAACCTAATCGCGTTCACCAGTGACGGCGCGCCCGACCCCGCCGCCGCGATGTCGAGCACCACGGCCCGCGAACCCGACGGCAGATCCCGCCCCGCCGCCGCCAGCGTCGCGTGCAGCGAGTCCAGCCCGGGCACCGGCTTCAAGTCCACCGCGTGCACGCCCCAGATCAGCTGCAAGCGGCGCGTGGTCTCGGGGACGCGGCTGTAGGCCAGGATCGGGCGGCGCGGCCGGAACGCCGCCAGGCGCTGCGCCGATACGCCGGTCCTCGTCGGCACGATGATCGCCGCCGCGTCCAGGTCTTCGGCCAGCCTCGCAGCCGCGTGCGCGAGCGCGTTGGCCTCGTCGCGCTGCACTGGCCCCTCGTGCGCGGGGAGCAGCGGCTCCGTCTCGCACAGGATGCGACTCATCATCTGTACGGCGCCCACCGGGTCGTGGCCAACCGCTGTCTCCTCGGACAGCATCACCGCGTCGGTGCCATCGAGTACCGCGTTGGCGACGTCGGTGACCTCGGCGCGCGTTGGCAGCGGGTTCGACACCATCGACACCAGCATCTGGGTCGCGGTGATGACCGGCCGGCCCGCGCGGTTAGCGGCGCGGATCAACCGCTTCTGCGTCGCCGGCACCTTCTCGATCGGGATCTCGACGCCGAGATCGCCGCGCGCCACCATGATCGCGTCGGTCGCTTCGAGAATCTGATCGATGCGCTCCAGCGCCTGCTGCTTCTCGATCTTGGCGACGATCGGCAGGTTGGTCAGCTCGCGCACGTCGGCGATGTCCTTTTCGTGGCGCACGTACGAAAGAGCGATGTAGTCGGGCGAGAGCACGCCGACCTCGGCGAGGTCGGCGCGATCCTTCGCGGTGAGCGCCGGCAGCGACGAGGTGTCCATCGGTAGGTTGATGCCCTTGCGCGAGCGCAGCGTCCCGCCCACGCGCACGCGGCACACCACGCGGTCGCTGGCCACCTCGATGGTCACCAGATCCAGCGTGCCGTCGGCGATGTAGACCGGATCGCCGGCGCGCACCCGATCGTAGAGCGACGGATCGGCGACCGGCACGCCGCCCGCGCCCAAGGTGATGGTGTCGCCGCTGCGGATCTTGATCTCCTCGCGCAGCTCACCGAGCCGCAGCTTGGGGCCGCCAAGGTCCGCGAGCACCGCGATGTCGGGCCGGTGGGCGCGCGCGCGGCGAACACGCGCGGCCTGGTCACGCGGCGCCGCGTGCGACAGGTTCACGCGCAACACGTCGACGCCCGAGTCGAGAAGGCGCTCGAGCACCCCCTCGGCATCGAGCGCCGGCCCCAGCGTGGCGATGATCTTGGTCCGACCGTCGAACATGGATAGCGACTTTACCTGCACTCGGTGTCAGTTGATCGCGCGCTCTGCGACGGCTCAGTCGAATATCGATTCAGTTACGGCTTGCCGACGGCCCCGACATCTCGGCGAAACCTCAGCGCGCGAGCAGCGGCCAGACCACGACGATCACGCCGATCGCGGCGGCGGCCGGCACCGCCGCCCGGCCGAGCCGCTCCGCGAGACGTACCGTCCCGGCCGCCAGCGGCAGCGCCACCGCTGCGACGGCCACGATAATGCCGATCGTACCGTCGGCGTTCGCACCGAGCGCGGCGCGCAGCACCAGACCGGCGGCCAGCGGCCACAGTGTAGCGACGCGGGCCCCAGCGGTGAGCCGTGACAGACCGGCGGCGGCAACCAGCAGGCCGAGGACGCCGACCTGATCGGCGAGCTCGGCGGCTGCGCGTGCGAGATCCGCGACGCGAACGTTGGCGACGGCGCGCCAGACCGGTACCAGGAAAAGGTGACGGGCAAAGTCGCCGGCCGCAATCGGCGCCGCCCCGCGCGCGAGGCCGATGACGCTGCCGATCGCGGCGATCCCGAAGACGATCGGCGCCTGCGTCGCCCAGTGTTCGCGGCGGCGCAGCGCCCGCGCCCAGACGAGCACCGCGGCCGGCCAGCCGATGGCCGCCGCCGCCAGCGGCGCGCAGGTACACGCGCCCGCGACCGCCGCGAGCCACAGACCCAGGCGTGAATCCGACGGCGATCGCCATCCGCGCTCGGCCAGCACCAGTGGCGCGATCGCCACCAGCGCGCCAGCGGCGACCGGACCCGCCGTGGTCGCCGCCCAGAAGAATGACCGCGACACGGCCAGTGTCAACACACCGGCCGCGATACCGGCGATCTCCAGCGAGGTGAGGGCGCCCGCGCCCGCGAGGCGGCTGTCGGTCGCCGACCGCCACGACCAGAGCGCGGCGAAGCCCGCGGCGACGGCGATCGACAGCGCGCGCAGGTGAGTGAGTGGATCGCCGAGTGGAAAACCGACCGCGATCCGGCCGAGAACGAGCCAGAGGACCGAGGCGCCGGGTTGCAGACCGCCACGCAACGCCTGCGCGCGCGCGACCTCGGCGCCGGCGGGCGTTATCGGGGGCGCGGCGGCGGCGTAGGCGATCGACGCCAGCACGCCGACCACGAACCAGGCGCCGAAGTGATCGCGCCACTCCGTCCGTCGTCGCGCCGCCGGCCGCACCACAGGAACGGCAGTTCCCGATCGAGCCCCCGGTGACGTGGCCCGCCCGGGACGCCCCGCCGGCAAGTGTTGTGAGACGGACCCCGGCACGGCTCCATTCCAGACCCGATCGCGCGGTTTGTCGAAAAAAGGGCCTTCCGGAGGCGGAGACGGAGGGCCAGCGTGTCCGTGCTCGTGTCCGTGTCCGTGAGCGTGTCCGTGTCCGTGAGCGTGTCGCGCTATGCGAGAGCGGTTCTCGCCGGACACAGATCGGAAAAACGCTAGCCGCCCCACGGAAAACGCTAGCCGCCCCACGGGATCGAGTGCCGCTGGCCGGGCACGGACACGGACACGGACACGAGCACGGACACGAGCTCGCTAGCCCTCCCTCTCCGTCTCCCACCGCTCCCCCGACCTTCCCGGTTGGCGTCCTCGACTCATCATGTATTCTCCCTCCATGAGGGTGGTCCCCGGACGTGCCGCGCTCGCCGCGGCGGGACAGGCCCGCCGCCCTGCCGCGTTCGTCATCGGGAACTTCGACGGCGTCCACCTGGGCCACCAGGCGCTCCTTCGCGCAGCGCGCGAGCGCGCTGCCGCGACCGGCGGCGAGGTCGGCGTGCTGACCTTCGACCCCCACCCCGCCAGGCTGTTCGCGCCGGCCCTGGCCCCGCCGCTGATCACGTCGCTGCGGCGCCGCCTCGAGCTGCTGGGCGAGGCGGGGGCCGACCTGGTCATCGTCGAGCCGTTCACACGGGAGTTCGCGTCGATCGAGGCGTCGGCGTTCGTGCGCGAAGTGGTCGCCCGCGACCTGGGCGCGTGCGACGTCGTCGTCGGCTACGACTTCAGCTTCGGCCGCGGGCGCAAAGGCGACACGCGGGTCCTCGCCACCGAGGGCGCCGCGCTGGGCATCGGCGTAACGGTCGTGCCGCCCGTGACAGTGAGCGGCCTCACATGCTCATCAACCAAGGTGCGCGAGTTCGCGCTCGAGGGACGCGTGGAAGGCGCGGCGATGCTGCTTGGCCGCCCACTCGAGGTCACCGGCGAGGTCGTCCGCGGCGCCGGCCGCGGCCGTGGCATTGGCGTTCCGACCGCCAACGTGCAGCCCGAGGGCGAGCTGATTCCGAAGCCCGGTATCTACGCCGGGCGCGCGGTCGTCCTCGGAGAGGAAAACGGTGGCGGGACCAGCGCCGCGCACGTCTGCGCGCTCAGCATCGGCACCAACCCGACGTTCAAGGGCTCGGGCGCGCTGACCATCGAGGCGCACCTGCTCGACTTCGACGCCGACCTCTACGGCCGCCGCCTGCGCCTGGAGATCGTGTACCGGCTGCGCGACGAACAGCGCTTCGAGTCGACGGAGGCGCTGGTCGAGCAGATCCACGCTGACTTCGCCGAGACGCGACGGATGATGGCCCGCTGATGTTCGAGACCGAGACCATGGCGGAGCTGTGCCTCAAGCAGGGGCTGGTGCGCGACGCGCTGGTGATCTACCGCCGGCTGCTGGCGGCGGCGGTAGACGAAAGCACGCGCGCCCGGCGCGCGCTGCGCATCGCCGAGCTCGAGCTCCGCGACAGCAGGCCTCACACGGTGGCGACCGAGCCGCCCGCGACCGACGTCCGCGCGCGGCTGCAAGTGCGGCTTGCCGCGCGTGTAGATGTCCTGCAGGTGACCTTCGACTGGCAGTTGCCCACGGGGACGCCGGTCCCGGCCCTGCAGATCCTGGTGCTGCGCCGCGATGAAACCGGAATCTCGGCCGAGCGCCGTACGGTGCGCCTCCCTGATGCCGAGGGCACTCTGTCGCTGCCGATCGCGCGCATCCACTCCCTGCGCGCCGCCGCCGGCCGCCTCGAGAACGACCGTTTCGTGCCGCTCGTGCGGCTCGACCCGGATCGAACCGACTGACCGCGCACACGCGAACGAACGGACCGCAAACAGCGTCGCGAAATGGTAAGTTCGCGCGATGTTCACCGGCATCATAACCGCACTCGTCACTCCGTTTCGCAACGACGCCATCGATGAAACCGCCCTGCGCGCGCTGGTCGACGATCAGATCGAAAAGGGCGTCGACGGTCTGGTCCCGGTCGGGACCACCGGCGAATCCCCGACGCTGAACTTCGAGGAGCACCTCCGCGTCATCAAGATCGTCATCGAGGCGGCGCGCAAGCGCGTGCCAGTGATCGCCGGGACCGGATCGAACTCGACCGCCGAGGCGATCGAGCTGTCGAAGGAAGCGCGCAAGCTGGGCGCCGATGCGATGCTGCAGGTCACGCCGTACTACAACCGACCGACGCAGGATGGCCTTTACCGCCACTTCAAGGCGATCGTCGACGCCGTGCCGCTGCCAACGATCGTCTACAACGTGCCCGGCCGTACTTCGTGCGATCTGCTGCCCGACACGCTGGCGCGCCTGGCCGATCTGCCGGCGATCGTCGGCGTCAAGGAGGCGACCGGCTCGGCGCTGCGCGCGTCGCAGATCCTCGCGCGCACCGGCGATCGCCTGATCGTGCTCTCGGGCGACGACGCCACCGCGTTCCCGCTGTTCGCGCTCGGCGCGCGCGGCTGCATCTCGGTGGTCAGCAACGTCGCGCCCGCACAGATGTCCGCGATGTGGGCCGCCGTGCTCAACGGTGACTGGACCAAGGCGCGCGACCTGCACTACCGACTGCTGCCGCTCAGCGAAGGGCTGTTCGTCGAGCCGAACCCGGTGCCGGCCAAGGCGGCGCTGGCGATGATGGGTCGCATCGCGGACGAGGTGCGACCGCCGCTTTACCCGATGTCGGCCGGCCTGCGCGAGAAGCTGCGCGAGCACCTGGCAGCGCTGAAGCTTCTCTAGCCCGCGCATCATCATCATTCCAAGGGACCGCACCATCATGGCCTACACGCGAATCGGCGTCTTCGGCGCCACGGGGAAAATGGGCAGCGCGATCATCCGCGCGATCGGCACCACGCCGGGCGCGTTGCTCGCGGCGGCGATGGAGCGCGAGGGACATCCCGCGATCGGCCAGGACGCGGGCGTGGTCGTCTCCGGCGTGAGCCGGGGCGTTCCGATCACCTCGGGGACTCCCGCCAACAAGACCGACGTCTGGATCGACTTCTCGGTTCCGGCCGCGACGCTGGCGGCGGTGCGGGCGGCGCAGGCAATGAACGTCGCGATGGTGGTGGGAACGACCGGGCTCACCGCATCCGACCGCGAGCAGCTGCGCGAGGCCGCGAAGCAGATCCCGATCGTCTTTTCTCCCAACATGTCGGTCGGCGTGAACGTGATGCTCAAGCTGGTCGCCGACGCCGCGCGCGCTCTCGGGCCCAGCTACGATCTGGAGATCGTCGAGGCTCACCACCGCGCCAAGCGCGACGCGCCGTCGGGCACGGCGCTGCGGCTGGCCGAGGCGCTGGCCGAGGCCACCGGGCGCAACCTGGGCGCGGACGCGCGCTACGAGCGGCACGGCGAGATTGGTGCCCGCACCGCCAACGAGATCGGCATCCAGACCCTGCGCGGAGGCGACGTCGTGGGTGACCATACCGTGTTCTTCCTCGGGACCGGCGACCGCATCGAGATTACCCACCGGGCCACCTCCCGCGACACCTTCGCGGTCGGTGCCGTGCGCGCGGCGCTGTGGGTGGCCGGATATCGTTCAACTGCGGCTGGCGCCACAGGTGCCGGCGAGCAATCAGGTGAGGAATCGACGCCGCCCCAGCGACGCGCGCCCGGCCTTTACGACATGCGCGACGTGCTCGATTTGTGAACCGGCGGTAGAATTGTCGGGATGGCCCGACCGCGCTCGACTGCGCTCGACTACGCACAGCTCCCGACTGAAGCGACGAACCCCCGCTCGTCGCGCCTCGACACCATGTCCGCCGACGCCGTCGCGCGGCTCATGCTCAACGAGGAAGCGAAGTCGGTGCGCGCCGCCGTCGCGAGCGCGGATCTGATCGGCCGCGCCGCGGCGCTGGTCGCGCAGAAGCTCGCGACCGGCGGGCGGCTGATCTACGTCGGCGCGGGCACGTCAGGGCGCCTCGGCACCCTCGACGCCGTCGAGTGCGTGCCGACGTTCGGCGTCCCGCCGTCGCGCGTGGTGGGAATCATCGCGGGCGGGCCGCAGGCGCTCACTCGCTCCGTCGAGGGCGCCGAGGACGACGCGCGCGACGCCGAGCAACGCCTCCGGCGGGTGGCCGCCGGTCCCGCCGACGTGCTCTGCTGCATCGCCGCCTCGGGCGTGACCCCCTTCGTGCGCGCCGCGCTCGAATACGGGCGCTTCCGGCGCGCGGCGACCATCTTCGTCACCTGCGGCCGCGTCGACAGCGTGACTGCCCTGGCCGACGTGGTCATCGAGCTTCCGACCGGCCCCGAGGTGATCGCGGGCTCGACGCGCCTCAAGGCCGGGACCGCGACCAAGATCGTGCTCAATGCGATCTCCACCACGGCGTTCGTGCTGCTGGGCAAGACCTACGGCGGCCTGATGATCGATGTGCGGCCGACCAACGCCAAGCTCTGGGCGCGCGCGGTCCGCATCGTCACCAGCCTGACCGGCCTGCCCGACGACGCGGCGCTGAAGCTGATCCAGAAGGCGGGCGGCCGCGCCAAGGTCGCGCTGGTCATGCACCACGCCGGCGTGGGCGCCGCGCGCGCCCGCGATCTTCTGGTCGAGCACAAGGGCTCGCTGCGCTCCATCGTCGGCGATCTCGACCAAGAGAAGGGCGACGCTGGGCGCCGCGCGGGCGGTGCGCGCGGCAATCGCGGGCGCGGCAAGGATGACGACGGCGACAACGACGGAGGCGACGACAGCGACGACGTCGTCTCACCCGCAACCGCCAAGGGGGCTTGACGCAGTGGCGACCGATCCGCTGGCGCGGCTGATGGCACTCAGGGAAAAGGAGAGCCGCCTGGTGATCGGCCTCCTGTCGGGCACCAGCGCCGACGGCACCGACGCCGCCCTGTGCGAGATCGGGGGCGCCGGCGAAACCACCGAGCTGCACGTGCTGGCGTTCGCGACCGTGCCGTTCTCGCGCGCGCTGCGCGAGCGGATCTTCGGCCTCGGCCAGGCCAACAACGCCGAGCTCGCCGACGTCGACGTGCTCCTGGGCGAGGCGTTCGCCGACGCAGCGATCGAAGCGTGCCGCATCGCCGGCGTGGCGCTCGCCGACGTCGATCTCATCGGCTCGCACGGCCAGACGGCGGTACACCACCCGCGCTCGGCTGGACAGGTCGGCGCGACCTTGCAGATCGGCGAGGCGGCGGTGATCGCGGAGCGCACCGGCAAGCCGGTGATCTCTGACTTTCGCGTCCGTGACGTCGCGGCGGGCGGCGAAGGCGCGCCGCTGGTGCCGCTGGTCGACTACCTCCTGTTTCGCCGGACCGGACAGCGGCGCGCGCTGCAAAACATCGGCGGCATCGCCAACGTCTCGCTGGTGACCGAGCGGCTCGCCGACCTGATCGCCTTCGACAACGCGCCCGGCAACATGGCGCTCGACGCGGTGGCGCGCGCGGCATCGAGCGGGCAAGAGGCGTACGACGTCGATGGGCGGCGCGCCGCGCGCGGGACGATCGATCGGGCGCTCCTCGTCGAGCTGCACCGCCACCCTTACCTTTCGCAGCCGCCGCCCAAGTCGACGGGGCGCGAGCTCTTTGGTACCGGCTTCGTCAACCCTCTGCTGGCGCGCTTCGAAGGGCGTCTCGACGACCTGCTGGCGACGCTGACCCGCTTCTCGGCCGAGGCCATCGCGCGCAGCTACCGGGAGGCATTTCCCGCGCCTCCCAGCGAAGTCTACGTCTGCGGCGGCGGCGCGCTCAACCTGACGTTGATGCACCACCTCGGCCAGCTTCTCGACCCGATCCCGGTCGCGACCACCGATGCGCTCGGCGTCGATCCCAAGGCCAAGGAGGCGATCGCCTTCGCCGTGCTGGCCAACGAAACGCTGTTTGGCCACCCGGGCAATGTCCCGCAAGTGACCGGCGCGGCTGGCCCGCGCGTGCTCGGGAAGATCTCGCTCTAGTCACCGCGCCCGTGGTCTACTGGACGCGGGAGCGCCATGCCGGCACCGCTGGTCTCGATCATCGTACCGGTCTTCAACAAGCTCGAGTACACCACCAAGTGCTTGCGCGCGATCGCCGCTCACACGCGCGACGTGCCATACGAAGTGATCGTCATCGACAACGCGTCCAGCGACGACACGCAGCGCTCGCTCGAGCGCCGTGACGACATTCGCTACCGCCGCAATGGCGAGAACCGGGGCTTCGCCAAGGCATCGAATCAGGGCGCGGCGATGGCGCTCGGCCGCTTCCTTCTGTTCCTGAACAACGACACCGAGCCCCACCCGGGCTGGGCCGCGGCGATGGTCGCGGAGATGGAGCGCGATCCGGCCGTGGCGATCGTGGGCAGCAAGCTGCTCTACCCCAATGGCACGATCCAGCACGCCGGCGTGGGCTTCGCCTATGCCATGTGGCAGCCGATCATGCCCATGCACGTGTCGTCGCGCCAACCCGCGGCGTCGGTGAGCCAGCGCCGCGAGCTCGACGCCGTGACCGCCGCCTGCATGCTGGTGCGCCCCGAGGTCTTCCTGACCGTAGGCGGCTTCGACGAAGGCTACGTCAACGGCTACGAGGACGTCGACTTCTGCCTCGAGGTGCGCGCGCGCGGCGGCAAGATCGTGTTCACGCCCGCGAGCGTGGTCACTCACCACGAGTCGGTCAGCGAGGGGCGCTTCGATGCCAGCGCCGCCAACACCGAGCGGCTGATGGCGCGCTGGATCGATCGCTTCGAAGACCGATTCGCGTACGACGTCGACTTCCGCCGGTCGGCGCGCGCGCTGGCCGCTGCGCCCGAGCGCCCGGGCGTGAGCGTGGTGATCGTTGCCGATCGATCGATCTGGACCATCGCGCCCTGCCTCGAAAACCTCTGGTACACGACGGGCGCGCAGGACGAGCTCCTGATCATCGACGATAGCGGGGGCGGCGCCGCCGGACGCTTTGCCGCGCGCTTCGCCGCCCGACACGCGGAGCGCGTGCGCGTGCTCGCCACGCCGGGAGCCGTGGGATTTCCGCGGGCGTTCGAGGTCGGGCTCGCCGCGGCGACGCGGCCACTCGCGGCGGTGGTCGGCCCCAACGTGCGCGTCGTCGGCGACTGGCTGGGTTGCCTCACGGCGCACTGGCGCGCGGAGCCGACCGCGGGCGCCATCACGGCGACGCTCGGCGACGCCGCCAGCCTCACCACCGCGGAGCTGCTCACTCCGGCGGGACGCACTGCCGCCGACGCCAATCCCGGCGCGGGCGCGCGCGACGCCAGCGCGCTCGGGCTGGTCCCTGCGATGGTCGCCACCAGCTTCACGCTTTTCGGGCAGACCGAGGATCTGCGCGCGCTCGCCACCGACGGGGCGCTGTTTGGAGGCGACCCCGGAGCTGTCGCCCACGGGCTCGCGCAGCGCGGCCTGGCGTTGCGACGCGCGTGCGACGTCGTCGTCTACCGCCTCAACGAGGTCGCGGCCGGCGCCGATCCGGTCCTGCGCGAGCGCTACCACGCCTTGCAGAGGAGCCGCAATTCCGCTGCGAGCGGCGACGACGCGGGCGATCCGCTGGTCAGTGTCGTCGTCGTGAGCGGCGGCGATCGCGGGCTCACGCGCCGCTGCGTCTCGGCGATCCAGCGGTTCACCGACGGGCCGTTCGAGGTGATCGTCGTCGAGAATGGCGGGCCGGTGGACGAGGCCGAGCCCACCGGCGACGTTACGATCATTCGCAACCCGGCCAACGAAGGGTTCGCCTTCGCGGTCAACCAGGGGCTCGACTGCGCGCGCGGTCGCTTGCTGGCGATCGTGCACGACGACGTGCTGGTCGGCCCAGGCTGGATGAAGCGGGCGCGCGCCTTGCTGGCCACCGACCCGGCGATTGGCGTCGTCGGCCCGGCCAGCAACGAGTGCGCGGGCGCGCAGCGCATGCGCATGGTCAGCTACGGCGGCGCCGCCGACGCGGCGGCGTTCGCCGAGCTCTGGGCGGCCGAGCACCAGGGCGAGCTGGCGATCGTCCCGCGGCTCGCCGGCATGTGCCTGGTCATGCGGCGCGAGGTGATGATGCGCGTCGGCGGATTCGACACGCTCTTCGGCTGGGGCAAGGGCGCCGACGAAGACTTCTCGGTGCGCGTGGCGCGCGCCGGGTGGAAGCTGGCGATCGCGCTCGACGTCTTCGTGCACCACCAGGGCGGCGCGACCTACGGCCGCCTCGGGCGCGACCCGCGCCGCGTTGCCGACGACGGCTGGCGGGTGTTCTGCGACAAGTGGGATCACGCGGCGTCGGCGAGCGCGGCCGGCGACTTCGCCCGTCTGGGTGCGGCGGCGTTCGACCTCGCGCGCGATCGCGTGCCGCTTCGATACACGGACATCTTCTGTCCCGAGGCGCCGCCGCAGGCGCTGTCCTGCCGGCAACCGATCCGCTTCTTGTGCATCGCCGACGACCTGGACAATCCCAGCAAGCGGGAGGCACATGACTCGGGGTGGCGCGCGGTGGTCCGGCATTTCGCCGAGACCTTCACGGCGCGCGACCCCGTGGCGCTGATCGTGCGCATCGAGCCGCCCACTGCGGGCGCCCCCGCGCTGGCGCTGGCCGAGATCGCTGCGGCGCTGACCCGGGCGGGCTTCGTGATCACCGAGCTGCCCGAGGTGTTGTTCGAGGCGACCGCGCTGCCGCCAGCGTGCCGCGGGTCGATCTACACCTCCGCGCGCGTCTTCCTGCGCACCGCGAGCGAGCGCGACCGGGTCCACGCGCGCGAGGCTGCTGCCTGCGGGCTGCAGGTGGTGGACGCGAACGTAACGCCGGACGACCTGCGCCGCCTGGTCAGATGACAAACCGCCAAGGCGCCAAGAACGCCAAGATCCGGACTATTGAAAATCCGGACTTGGCGATCTTGGCGTCATTGGCGGTTATCTAATCGAACCCCGGACGCGGTCGTCGCGCGCCGCCAGACGTGCGAGCGCGGCGGCGAGCCGGCGATCGTAGGTGTGCTCGGCGTGAGCACGGCGGTGTCCGGCCTCGGCGATCGCTCGGCGCGCCGGCTCGTGCGCGCGGTAGTAGCGGAGCTTGTCGCGCGCTTCGGCGAGGCTGGTGAAGGTCTCGATCTCGCGGCCGGGCTCGAAGAACTCGTCCACGGGGATCAGCGATTCGGCCAGCTGAAAGCCGCCACAGCCGGCGATCTCGAAGGTGCGCGGGTTGACCAGGTCCTTGGGGATGGCGAACGTTTCGGGCGCCGCCGACGAGCTCAGGTTCAGATTGATTGCCGTCGCTGAGAAGATCCGCGCGAGGATCGCGTGCGGAACGTCTCCGTCGAGCCCGGCCGCGGCTGCGGCCGCCAGCGCCGGCTCGCGTGAAAAGCGCGGGCCCCAGAGGCGAAACGCCGGGGGCGAGCCCGGTGCGGCCGACGCCTCGTCGTCGACGCCGAGCGAAGAGAGCTCCGACAGCAGCTTGCGCCGGTTCGGATAGGCCGACCCCGCGAATGACACCGCGGCAGCGTAGGCCCGCGTCTCGTCAGGCGCGTACGGGTGGTGCAGCTCGGGATCGCAGCCCGTCGGCACGTAGTCGAACGACGGATGCCCTGCCGCTGCCAGCCGCTGGTGAAGCTCGCCGCGCTGGATCGTCCAGACGTGGTCGAAGCGGCGCACCGCCGACGGCCAGTAGGTGAAGACGCGGAAGTCCTCGACGAACCAGAACACGGAAGGGATGTTGGCGGCGCGCAGATCGTCGACGTCGCTGTCGCGCACGACCGGCGCCTGGGCCAGGAACAGAGCCAGCTGCGGCCGAGCCTCGCGCAGCGCGCGGCGCGTGGCATCCGAGGCTGCGACGAAGAGGTCGACGCGCGCGCGCGCGCGGGCGCCCGCGTCGGCGGTGGCAGCTTCGATCACCTTGAGCGCCGGCGCGTAGCCCCTGTTGTCGACGAACGTCACCCTGTGGCCCAGGCGGCGCAGCGCACGCACGGAGCTCTCGGCGATCGACAACGACCCGCCCGCGATCGGCCCGACGACGGCGATGTGAGTCGGCGGCGACATGCGGCGCCCGATCATCGCACAGAGCGGGCCGGTTCGGCCTTGGTCGGCGGGCGCAACAAAATGTTGCCGGCGATACAACGCCCAACGCCATGTCGGTACATGAAACCCTAGTTACCGCGGTAACTTGCGACATCTATGTAATAATATTCTGTAGGCATACTTACTGCTTATATATAATGCATGAACTCAACGACGAGCCAGAAGGTGACCTGGCTGGCAGCCTCATTGGCCCTCGCATCAGCGCTGATCGGCTGCCAGGCGGGGTCGAGCGGAGACGCTTATAACAACACCGGGGAGAGCGAGCTCGTCGCCACTAACGGCCTCTCGATGATCAACGGCCTCTCGATGACCAATGGCCTCTCGATGACCAATGGCCTCTCGGGAAACGGCCTCTCCGGCAACGGGCTCAAGGGGCAGGCGCTGGTCGTTAGCCCACTCGCCTCGACCGGGCTCACCTCGTCGACCTACCTCATGAACTCCGCCGACGGCCGCAGCACGCTCTCCTACCTGGTTCGTTGCGCTCTGCCGGCAGGTCACAGCATCACCAAGACCGATTCGACCGGGGCCAGCTACACCTTCGCGGGTGGCATCGGCCTCACTCCCCAGTGGGAGACCGGTACCTGCGACGGCGATTGCCAGCGCTGGATCTCGGCCTGCTTGCTGGCCCACGTCAACACCGCCGGCATCCACGTGCCGATCTGGATCGTGGGACAGAACACCAACCTCGGCTGGGGCCAGTCGACCAGCTACCCGAACCAGGAAGGCACCTTCTTCGGCAACATCTTCACGACCAATGAAGTGGGTCACACCGACGCGTACTACTGCGAGGGCCCCGGCTTCGACAAGACCGTCGTCGACGGCCGCCTCGGCTCGAACCAGGTCGGCGCTCCCTACCGCGACACCTTTACGGGCGGCTACTGCAACTACAACGGATGCCTCGCGTCGGACATCGCGACCAACGGCGTGCCGGATGGCTACAAGGTCTGCAGCATGGGCGACGGCGCCATGACCACCTGGAACCAGCTGGTCACCGTGTGGCGCGACAACAAGTCATACAGCGCGAATGGGACGGTCGTCAGCGGCAAGACCGCGGATGGCGCGACGGTTCGTTACGACTTCGAGGGCAGCACCAACAGCTGGACCTCGACCGCCACCCTCTCGTCGAGCACCGACAAGGCGCAGACGGGCACGAAGTCCTTGAAGGCCGTCTACAGCGGTGGTTCGGGGACGGTTCGCGTCGCGAGCCCTACCGGCCTGTCAGTGGCCGCCGGCAGCCGGATTCGCTTTTACGTCGTGCCGGACCGGAACAGCAACATCACCTCGATCGCGACCTGGGTGAAGAACTCGGACGGGACGACGACCACGCAGAACGACGACATGTCGAGGCACTACCGGGGCTCGCAAAACGCCATGTCGATCACGGTGCCCTCGGGCAAGACCGGCACTCAGGTCGGCGTCGACTTCACGACCACCGGCGCATTCACGTCGTACATCGATTCGGTCACCTGGTAGCACGGACTCCCGCGCCCCACGTCGTTCCTCACGAGACGCCTCTTCCGCCAGCGTTGCTGGAGGGAGAGGCGTCGGCGCATTTGCGACGCCGCGACAGGACCGTTCAGAGCACGCCGTAGAGCGGCAAATCGAGCACCGTCTTCAACCCGGGCGCGCCAGCCACCACTGCAGGAATCGCGTTGATGATCGTGCCGACCGTCCCACGGTCTCCGTGCGTGCCGCCCACGATCAGGACATCGAGCGGCGGGTCTCCGTCGATGCGGATCCGATCGTGGGGATCCGGCGCCGCGACCGACATCTCGAGATCCAGGCGCGCGATCTCGCGGCCGGCGCGCAGCCCGACCGCCGACTGGCGCAGCCCGGCGACGCACCCCATGGCAATGCCGGCGCGCGGTGACTCCGCTGTCGCGATCACGGGCTCGATCGTGCTCACGACCTCGTCGAACGGCAGCCGCAAACCGACGCCCAGCAACGCGCACGACTCGGGCAGCCCGCGATGGCCCAGGCGCTTGGCGGCGACGCCTGCCGCGAACTCCGCCGGCGTCAGATCGGCGCCGACCTTGGCACGTAGAGGACCGCGGCGCTTGGCCGCATCGACGACGCGCTCGACGCGGATGCCGTTCACGCGCACGCAGGCACCGGCGATCTGCAGGGGCAGGCGGTCCATCACGAACCCCGGGTTGACGCCCGTACCCAGGACCGTGATGCCGCCCGCGACGGCGAGCGCATCGATCTTGCGCGCGACATCGGGCGTGGCCCAGTCCGCGTAGGCCAGATCCTCGCAGCTCGAGATCACGTTGATGCGCGCCGCGGCAGCCGCGTCGACGATCGGCAGCATCTCGGCGCTACCCGATACCGTCAGCACCAGCGCGACATCGGCCGCGCCCGGCTTCAGCGCCTCGGCGGCGCTGGCGACGATCGAGACGCCCGACGGCCGCAGTCCGGAGACCTCGCCCGCGTCGCGGCCCACGAACGCCGGATCGGCGGCGGCCACGACCTGCACCGACGTCGACCCGTCGAGCGCCTTCATGACCTCGCGCCCGATCGCGCCGAGACCGATCACCGCAACCCGCGTCATCGACTTCCCTCCCCCGGTCATTGTCTTCAGGCCTCGAACTCGGATAGCCCTTCGCCGAGCTCGTCGAGCAAGATCGAGATGTCAGACGCCGATAGCGATTCGACGCGCCAGCGGTAACCGTTGAGCTCGTCGCGCAACTGCTGCGCGCGCCGCCGGAAATTGGCCAGTGTGTTCTCCAACCGCGACGCTGTCCCAGTCGCTGCGTCGCCGTTCGCAGCCGGCGTGGCGTAGCCAGCCGCCGGGTGGCCCGGCGCGCGCGTCTCGCCCAGCGCCGCCTCCAGCGACGCCAGCGTGCGCATCTCCTTGCGCAACCCGGCCTCGATCCCCGCCAGCTCCTCGGCCAGCTCGCGTGACCAGGGCGGCGCCACCACGTCGTGGCCATTGCCGGCTGCCGGCGGCGCGGCCTCGAGCTCGTCGACCCGCCCGCGCAGGCGATCCCGCTCGGCGCGCAACGTCTCGCGCTCGGTCTCGGCGGCCTGCAGCTTGCGCTCGAGCTCTTCGTTGCCGGCGGCGGCCTGCGCCACCGCCTTCTTCTCGTGCTCGAGGCGAAGCAGCTTGCCCTCGAGCTCCGCCAGGCGCGACCGGCGCGACCGGTCGGCCTCTTCCAGCTCGCGCGCGTTCTTGCGGAGAGTCGCCGCGTCCGTGGCCGCCGCTGTCGCCTGCGCCTCCGCGGCGCGCAGCGACTCTTCGAGCTCGGTCACCAGCGCCGACTGCTCGTTGACCGAACCTTGCAGGCGCGTGACCTCATCGATGTGCGTGGCTCCCGCGCGGTGGAACTCCTCCATTGCACGGTCCCGTGCCGCGCGCGCCGCGACCAGCTCCTCGTGCACCGGCGCGAGCGCGACCGCCGCCGACGGCTGATAGGCCGGCACGGGCGCCGGGGGAGCCGGCGGCGCGGGCGGCGGGACCGGCGCGAGCATCGGCCCGCCGAGCCCAGCGGCTCCACGCCCCGCCTCGGCCGACACCGCGCGCGCGATCGCCGTGCGCAATTTCTCCTCGAGCTCGGCGGTGCGCCACGCGAGATCCTGCTTCTCGCCTTCGAGGCGCGCGATGCGCTCGTCGCGATCGTGCAGCGCATTGGCGCGGCTCGCGAGCTGCTCGATCTCGGCGCCGGCGATGCGCGCCTGCTCCTGCAGCGTCTGCACAGCCAGCCGTTCGCGCTCCACCGCATCCTCGGCGCGGCGCAGACGCGCGCGCAGGTCGACGGTCTCGTGCTCGCGATCGCGCGCCGCGGTCGCCGTCTCTTCCAGCCGCCGCTCCGCGGCGCCCGCACGCGACTCGGTCTCGGCCAGCCGCACGCGCAGCTCCTCGGCGTGGTCCCGCAGCGACGCCACCTCGGCCATGTATGCCTTGCCGGCGTGGATCTCCTCGGGTGCGCGCAGGCTCACCGACAGCCGCTCGGCGACCGCGGTCATCTCCTCGGCGGTCCGGCGCGTGAGAGCCATCACCGACGCGTCGGCCTCGGCCAGCGCCCGACGCAGCTTGCCGAGCTCGACCTCCAGCTCGGCCCGATCCTCGTTGGTGCGTCGCAGGCGGGCGCGCAGATCCTCGATCTCCTCGCCCTGCGCGCGCGCGATGCGCATCGCAGACTCGGACTGCACGATCGCATCATCCAGACGCCGGCGCAGCTCGGAGATGCGTCCCTCGGCCTCCTCGAGCCGCGCGCGCGCCTTGCGCTCGGCCTCGTCGAGCCGGCGCTCGTAGAGATCGCGCCGCCCGTCGGCGACACCCTCGCGCTCTTCCTGGCCGGCGCGCAGCCGCGCCTCGAGCGGAGCGAACGGCACCTGCACCAGCGCGTACCCGAGCGGCACCGCCTCGGCGTTGGTGGCCACCGCGACATAGTGCGATGCCGGCTCTCCCTCGCCCTCGAGCAGCCGCGTGTCGACGCGCAGCCCCTCGGCGGGCGCGTCGAACTCGATCATGCCGACGCCCAGGAACGGCGTCTGCCCGAACATCTGAACGCGCGCGAAGTGCGGCGACAGCGCGTCGGTCAGCTGGTAGTAGCCGACATTGCCCGCGGCCCCCCCGCCGCCGGCGCCGGTGCGATCGGCGTTACCGACCGCAACCACCAGCTGCCCGCCGTCGACGAGCGCGCGCTTCCAAGCGGCGATCACGTCGGCGCGCAGCAGCAGCGCATCGGCCGCCGGCACGATCACCACGTCGAACGACTCGCCCAGCTTCCCGAGGTCGGCCAGATGCGGGACCGCGCGATATTCCAGATTTGGGCGGCGATACCGCGCACGGGCCCGTTCCACCAGCGCCTGGTCGCTGTCCAGCGACACCACCCGCCCCGCGCCGTGGGCGATCAGGTACTCGGCGCCGGCGCCCGAGCCACAGCCGAGCTCGAGCACCTTTCGCCCCATCCAGAGGGGCTCGAGGTAGGAGTAGAGCGGTAAGCGACGTTCCCAGGATTCATTGGCACGGTCCGACATTTCTGGGTCGGGACTATAACAGGGCATTCCGCCTGGGCCGGCAGGGAATCAGGGGGCGTCCCGGCAGATTTGCGTGCCGAATTGCGCGATTCCTGCTTGCGCCGCGGAGAAAGGCCCCCTATAAACACCCGCTCCGAGGCCAACCATGTCGAAAAAGGGAATTCACCCGCAATACAAGCTCTCGACCATCACCTGCGCCTGTGGGGCCAAGTCTGAGACCTACTCCACGCGCGGCACGTTCATGGTCGAAATCTGCTCGAGCTGCCACCCGTTCTACACCGGCAAGCAGAAGTTCGTCGACGCCGCCGGCCGTATCGAGCGCTTCCAGAAGAAGTACGGCAAGTCCACTCCTCCGGCCGCTTCGTAGGATTGTGATGGGAACCCTCGGAAGGGTTCCCAAACCCTCCGCTCCGGCGACCCGACGTCATGCTGGACGACCTCCTGCTGAAAAAGCTCGCCGCGGTCGAGCTCCGCTACGAAGAGCTGTCGAGTAAGCTGTCCGACCCGGCGGTCATCGCCAATCGGCAGTCGATGTCGAAGCTGTCGAAGGAGCACTCCGACCTGCGCGAGCTCATCGAGGCTCTGCGCGAGCACCGCGAGATCGTCAAGCGCGTGACCGAGGCGCGCGAGCTGCAAAAGGATCCGGAGATGCGGGATCTGGCGCGCCAGGAGGAGAGCGACCTCACGGCGACGCAGGAGCAGCTGGAGCAGCGGATGACGGTGCTCTTGATGCCGCGCGATCCCAACGACGACAAGAACATCCTGCTCGAGATCCGCGCCGGCACCGGCGGCGAGGAAGCGGCGCTGTTCGCCGCCGATCTGTTCCGCATGTACACGCGCTTCGCCGAACGGCGGCGCTGGGTGGTCGACATCCTGTCGATGTCGAGCGCCTCGGCGGGCGGCATCCGTGAAGTCGTGGCGGGGATCCAGGGCAAGGGCGCCTACGCGCAGCTCAAGTTCGAGTCCGGCGTGCACCGCGTGCAGCGCGTGCCCGCGACCGAGGCGCAGGGGCGCATCCACACCTCGACGGCCACGGTGGCGGTCATGCCTGAAGTCGAGGAGGTCGAGATCGAGATCGATCCCAAGGAGCTCAAGATCGATGTCATGAGGTCGGGCGGCCCGGGCGGCCAGTCGGTGAACACCACCGACTCGGCGGTGCGCATCCACCACATCCCGAGCGGGCTCATCGTCCACTGCCAGCAGGAAAAATCGCAGCACAAGAACAAGGCGATGGCGATGAAGCTGCTGCGCGCGAAGCTCTACGACATCGAGGAAGAGAAGAGGCAGACCGCCGAGCGCGAACAGCGGCGCAGCCAGATCGGCTCGGGCGATCGCTCCGAGAAGATCCGCACTTACAACTTCCCGCAGGACCGGCTCACCGATCACCGCATCGGCCTGACCAAGCACAACCTGCCCGGCTTGCTCGACGGCGATCTCACCGACGTGATCGAGAGCCTGCGCTCGCACTTCCAGGCCGAGGCGCTCAAGGCCAGCGCCGCCGAGGGCTGATGAGATGAACCGCCCGCGCGTGGTGATCCTCGACAGCTTCACCACCGATCAGGGCGACGTTCAGGGGGTCAACGCCTTCTGGGGCGGGCTGCGCGCGCGCGGCGAGGTCACGGTGCACGCACGTACCCGCGCCGACGAGCGCATCGAGCGCTGCGCCGGCGCGCACGCGATCCTCACCAACAAGGTCGTGGTCGACGGCGAGCTGCTCGCGGCGCTGCCCGAGTTGCGCTACGTCGGCGTGACCGCGACCGGCACCAACGTCGTCGATCTCGAGGCGGCGCGCGCGCGCGGGATCGCGGTGACCAACGTCCCGGCCTACGCCGGCGAGTCGGTGGCAGGGCTGGTCTTCGCGCTGATCCTGCACTTCTACTACGACGTCGCTGGTCACGCGGCCGACGTCGCCGCCGGCGGCTGGGCGCGCTGCCCCGACTTCTCGTTCTTTCGCAAACCGCTGCACGAGCTCTGGGGCAAAACGCTGGTGATCGTCGGCAGCGGGCACATCGGAGGCGCGGTGGCGCGCATCGGCGCCGCCTTCGGGATGAACGTGGTGCGAGCGGCGGTGCCGCGCGTGAACGCGCCCGCGACCGAAACGCCAGCGCCGGACCGCGTGCCGCTCGCACAGGCGCTGCCGCTCGCCGACGTGGTGACGTTGCACTGCCCGCTCACCGATGCGACCCGCGGTCTCGCGGGCGCGTCGTTCTTCGCGGCGCTCAAACCCGGCGCGATCCTGATCAACACCGGGCGCGGCGCGCTGGTCGACGAGCCGGCGCTGCTGGCGGCGCTGGCGGGCGGCCGCCTCGCCGGCGCGGGGCTCGACGTGCTCAGCATCGAGCCGCCGCCCGCCGACCACCCGCTCACCGATGCGCGCGCGCCTTGGGCGTCCCGGCTCGTGGTCACACCGCACATCGGGTGGGGCGCGCTGGAGTCGCGGCGGCGCCTCGAACGGGTCGTCGCCGAGAACCTGGCGTCGTTTCTCGACGGGGGACGGCTGAACCGGATCGTGTAGAAAAGCTGCCGGACAGATTCAAGAATCTTTCCCGGTCTGTCGAACTGGCGATCCATGGCGTCCAATCGCCCCGATGCCAAGCCCGTTCGCGCCGGTCGCTGGCCGGTCGCGGTGACGTTGTCGGTGGGCCTCGCGTTCGCCCCCGCGGCGGCGCGCGCGTCGGATCAGCAAAACTCGAAGTCGGGCTCGAGTAACTCCTCCGACTCGAACTCGTCCAATGGGTCCAAGGACTCGTCGAATTCGTCGAAGGATTCGTCGAACAACTCGCAAGGCTCGTCGAAGAACTCGAACAACTCGACCCAGAACTCGCCCAAGAACACCAGCGACTGGTCGACCAAGGGGACCAGCGACTGGTCGACCAACAGCCACGGCGCGCACGTCTTCTCGATCGCGCTCGCCATCGTGGTCGTCGGCGGTGCCTCGGTGGCCACGACCGCGGTCAAGCACAGTCAACCGGACGCGCAACGGCAGGCGGCGGTTGCGCTGGCGGCGTACCTGCGCCAGCAGCACGCGCTCCTGACCCACGATGTCGCGCTGGCTTCGGGACCGGTGCTCGACTCCTGGATCCACGATCTCAAGCTGACCGCCGCCGATGGCCGGCGTTTCGCGGAGACCCTCGACGGCTCGGCGGAACAGGGCGCGCTGCTCGAGGCGCTCGACGGCCGCATCGACGAGGGGCGCGCGCAACGGTTTGCCGCCGTCTTCATGCGCGTCACCGAACGGACGCTGGGGCCCGCGCGGACGCGCGCGCTGGTGAGCGAGGTTGCCGCCGCCGTCCAGCGTGGATGATGGCCAGCGCGGCGCGGCGTTCGCTGGCGATCGCCGCGATCGTGGCGTTGACCGCGACCGCTGCGTTGCCTGCGACCGCGGCAGCGAGCTCCGGTCCCCTCTCCCGTCCGCGGGGGAGGGTTAGGGAGAGGGCAAGCCTTGCGAGTCGCGACGCCCGTCGGCCCCTCTCCCTGACCCTCCCCCCGCAGACGGGGGGAGGGGATCGGAAAGATTCGAAGGGAGCGGACGTCTCCCCGGCGGAGCTCCTCGGCGCGTGGTCGGTCGAAGAGCGAAGCGCGATCGAGCGCGCGTCGGAGAAGATCCCGGGCGAAATCCGCTATCGCGCCCCCGCGATCATCGTCCGTGATGCAAAGGATTGCCGCGACGGAACCGCATTACCCGACGACGACCGCGACCTCGTCGACGATCGCGGCTGGATACATCTTTGCCCACCCGCACCGGGCGCATCCGCGAACGCAATCGCACGCCTGGTCGTCGAGGCGCAGCTCTTCGCGTTCGATCGCGCCTCACGCTGGTCGGAGGATCCCGGCTGGCGCCGCCTCAATCGCTGGCGGCGCTCGATTGCATCCGGGTTCGGGCTCGAGACCGCGAACCTGGATCCGGCCGGGTTCGCCGAACCGCGCGGCCGCCGCTCCCCACGCTGGGACCTGGTGGCGGTCCTCGCGGCGCTGTTGCTGGACGCGCCCGGCGACGACGGCGGCGTCGGCTGCCGGCTCATCAGCCAGACGCGCTTCTTGCAGGCCCGCGTGAACGCGCCGATCGGCCCCGCGCGTTGCGCCGCCTTCGAGGAGTGGGCCGAGCTGGATCGGCTCACCAGCGTCGAGGTCGTGCTGGCCGCGCCCTCGACGGCCATGCTCGGATCGCTATTCGGGCACCTCTTCCTGCGCCTCGTCTACCGCGACCCGGCTGAGGGCGACGGCGCTCCGCCGCCACATCTCTCGCGGACCGTCGCCTTTCTCGCCGACAACGACGTGCCCTTCTCCGAGGATCCGACCTACGCGCTCAAGGGCATCGCCGGCAGCTACGCGGCGTCGTTGCACGAGCGGCCGTTCCTCGATGCTTACCGCGACTACGTCGTCGTCGAAGGGCGCGATCTGCGCCGCTGGCGGCTGAACCTGACAGCGGGTGAGCGGCGCGCGCTGCTGGAACGCATCTGGACCGCCCTGCACGGCACCAAGGTCGCCTACTACTTCTTCCGGCGAAACTGCGCGACGCTGATGGTCGATCTCGTCGATGACATCCGCGGCTCGGCCGCGGGCGAGGCCGCGCCCGGTTGGCTCGCGGCCCCGCCCGCGACCACGCTCGAACCGTGGGCCGATGCCCGCGGCACCGGCGGCGCGCCCCTGCTGCAGTTCATCGCCGAGCCGATCGACAGCTTCGAACACCGCGCGCGCGACGCCGCCCGGCACCGCCTGACCCTCGAGCCGGCGTTGCTCGGCGCGCTACCCGCGGCCAAGCTCGATCGGGCGGCAGCGGCGCTGCGCGACGCCCACGCGCCGGCGCCGCCGGTCCGCGCCAGTGGCTATCGGCGGCTCGCGAGCATGCTCGCCGACGCGGGCGCCGGGAGCCCGACCGAGGTGCGCGCATGGTTGACTGATAGCGCGACGATCGAGACCCATCTGTCGGTGCTGGCGAACATCGAGGCCGAGGCGCGCGACGACCTCCAGCGCCGGAAGCGCGTGCGCGTGGCGCTCGATGCCGTCGCCGTCCGCCTCACCCGTGACGCCGGCGAGCTGCGCAACACCGGCGATCCGGCGCGCGTCGAGCTCGGCGGGCGTCTCACGCGTGCCCTCGATCGGGTCGGCGCATCCGGCCCGGACGCGCGCCTCGCCGGATACCGCGCGCTGCTGGAGCTGACCCGCGCGCCAGGGATCGATCCGGCGCTGGTGTCCCGGCTGCGGCTGCTCGCGCTGCTGCAATCGGAGTTGCGTTTCGACGTGCTGCGCATGAAGGCGGACCCCGGACTGCGCGACGCCCTGCTGTTCGTCGACGCGAACGCGCCGATCGAGCACCAGGGTTATGTGGCCGGCTACGAGCCGCTCCTCGAGCTGCCGTGCGAGACGCGGGTGTCGCAGCCGCTGCTGTCGCTCCAGCAGGCCAAGCAGGCCCTTTACGCGGCTCGGCAGCTGGCAGCCGCTGAGGACCAACCACCGCCGACCGAGGCGGTGACGTCGCAGCGGCAAGAGCGGGAAGAACGCGAGTACCAGGCGTCGCTGCCCCACAGCGGCATCGACCGTCTCGCCGTGCTGGGTGGGCTCGAGGCCGGCGGGGCCGGTGCGCCGCGCGGCGGCCTGCTGTTCAGCGCCGCGCTTTACGACGAGGAGCTGGGCGATCATCATCGCTTCGGCTTCCCCAGCGACACCGCGCTGGTGGTCGCGCGCAGCACGATCTTCCTCACGTTCGGATCGGGGAGCCCGACGATCGCCGCCTACGACACGCGCGTGCTCGGCTATCGCTCGCTGCGCGCGCCGCTGCCCGAGGGAGGCCGCGGGCGATGGCCGCTGGGCTGGGAGCTCTACGCCACGCTCGAAGGCGATCACGCGCGCGCGCTCACCGCCGCGCCCAAGGCCGGCTGGGGCGTGCTGGCGCCGCTCGCCGATCGCGGCGCGCTGGCCGACCACGCGCTCGCCGGCCTGTCGATCGCCTATTCCGCCTATTTCCCCGAGTCGAACGCGGCGATCGCGCGTACGGCGCAGGCGATCTCGGCGCCGCTGGCATTCGAGGTGCGCGCCGGACTGGGCGCGGAGCCGCGCTATCGCAGCTGGTGCGCGGCGCGCGCCTGGTTCGAGCCGATGGCGGCGCTCGCGGGTGGGGCCGCACGGTTCGAGTCGGAAGCCGGCGCGCGCATCGAGGCGCACCTCTCGCTAGGCTCCGACGGGCGCATCGCAGGCACCACGCACGCGCCGGCGCTGGTCGCGCGCGCGCAGATCGTGCGCGCGACGCTGACCTTCACCGGCGCCGCGGCAGCGACCGAGGCACTGCTCAGCGCCGGAATTGACCTGCGCTAGCCTGAGCTCGAAGATGCGAGCGCTGCCCGAGATCGGTCCCCTCCCCCCGTCCGCGGACCGTCCGCGGGGGGAGGGTTAGGGAGAGGGGCCGTCGGGCGCTGCGGCTCGCAAGGCTTGCCCTCTTCCTAACCCTCCCCCGCGGGCGGGTCGCGGACGGGGGAGGGGACCGGGGATCACCACGATTCTTGGGGATTCACCCCGGCTTCTTCGGAAACCGCTCGCGCAACCAGGCGGTGAGCTGCGCGACCTCGTCGGGCGTGACCTTGCCCTTGAACGACGGCATCAGGCCGGGACCCTCGTCGATCGCCTTGACGATGTCCTGATCGGAGAGACCCGGGACGCGCTTGGCCAGGTTGGGACCGCGCATCGTGCCGGTGCCGTCGCCGTTGTGACACTTGTAGCAGTTGACCTCTTCGTGGACCCGGCCGTTGAAAAGCGCCTCACCGGGCGGCTCGTTCGGCGTCGCGGCCAGCTGTGTGCCGGCGCAGCCGGCGAGCGCAAGACCGATGACTCCCGAAGCGGCGACAACGAACAGCCAGTGGCGGGGGGATGCGTACGTCATGTTGGGCTCCTTGGGGTGGCGCGCAACTTTACGCGACGCACGCCGTTCGTCACCTCCCGCGCGCGGCGAAGGCCGCGGTGGGGCCGCTGTTGGGCGTCGCCGACGGAGGCGCGTCCGCGGCGCGCGCGATCCCGCTCGTGACCCTGATCATTACGATCGCCCCCGGGAAACACCAGGTGCCAGTCCGGTGCCAATCGAAACAAGGCTTTTTTCGAGCCGCTTTTGCGATCGGCTGATCCGCGCGCGACGGGACTGGCGCAAACACTTTGCCCCCTCTATTATCCCGCGCCGAAACACTCAAGAGCGTCACCGACGGAATTTTTCGGAACTTTCCGCAGATATTTGGCCGGACGTTTCGAGGGTGTCCCGACAGGTTTCTCGAACCGATCTTTTTTGACCAGCATTTTGGGAGGACTCAATGTTTCGTACTGCCGGATCCAAGCTCGTTCACTCCTTGGCCCTGACCGCCGCGGCCGTTGCGCTGTCGTTCTCGCTCGCCGGCTGCAGCAGCTCCGGCAGCGGCTCCGACGACGCGGGACCGAAGATGTGCGTTCAGGCTGACGTCGACAAGATCTTCGCCGCGAACTGCACGTCCTGCCACACGGGCGCGGCCTACGCGGGCCTCGACCTCACTCCCGCCAGCCTTCCCGGCCTGGTCGACAAGGCACCTCCGGGTGGTGGATCCGCGGTCGCGTCGATGTGTGCCGGCATGGGTAAGGTCTATTTGAAATCCCACACCAACCCCGCGCAAGGGCTGCTGCTCGATAAGCTCACGAGCAACCCGGGTTGTGGCATGCGGATGCCGTACCTAGCGACAGCCCCACTGTCCCAGTCCGACATCAATTGCGTCAATAGCTGGGCGCTGACGCTCACGTCGCCGTAGTCTCTCCCACGATATCCACGCCGCCGCCCGCTTCACAGCGCAGGCGGCGGCAAGCGGCATCGAACAATCGTCTAGCAACTGTTCGTCCATCGTTCAATCGAGCAATCGTTTCTACGGTTCGGTCGGACGCCGCTCGCGCGCGAGCGCGGCGACTCCGGCTTCGATGACCTCACGGAGCCGTTCGTAGTCGTAGACGCAGCCGCCCCAGGTTCCGCCGCTCACTTTTTGTAGCAGCGACCAGAGCCGGGTGTCGATCGGCAGCTCCGCTTCCGCCGCCAGACCCGGGTGCGGTGCGCGCGATACGAGCAGCGCGCTCGCCTCTGCGCCGACCAGATTCACCTGCCCGGTGAGCTTGCCGCGGTCGATCACGATCTCGATGACGTCGCCGTCGCGGACCTTTCCGATCGGCCCACCGGCGAGCGCCTCCGGCCCGACGTGGCCGATGCAGGCGCCGGTCGAAACACCCGAGAAGCGCGCGTCGGTGATGACCGGGACGGTCTTGCCCCAGGGCACATACTTGAGCGCGGCGGTGAGCTGGAAGGTCTCTTCCATTCCGGTGCCCATCGGCCCGGCGCCGATGAGCACGATGACGTCGTTGGCCTGGATCGGCGCGGTGCCGGCGGCGGCCGCACCAGCGCCTTTGATCGCGGCGATGGCGTCGCGCTCGGTGACAAAGACGCGCGCCGGGCCGCGGTGGCGATAGACCTGGTCGGCGCCCACCACGCCGGGATCGATCGCCGTCGCCTTCACCACCGAGCCTTCGGGCGCAATGTTGCCGGCCGGAAACACCACGGTGCTGGTCAGGCCGGCGCGGCGCGCGCTGTCGGCGCTCATGATCACGTTGTCGGGGTCGACACCGTCCGACTCGCGCAGGCGCGCGCGTGCGGCGCGCCGGCGGTCGCTCTCGTTCCACCAGTCGAGCACCGCGCCCAGCTTCTCGCCGCTCACGGTGAGCACGTCGAGGTTGAGCAGGCCGAGCGCGCGCAGGTGCAACATCACCTCGGGCACGCCCCCGGCAAGAAAGACCTGCACGGTCGGGTGATTGCGCGGGCCGTTGGGCAGCGCATCGACCAGGCGAGGCGTCGAGCGGTTGATGCGGTTCCAGTCGTCGATCGTCGGTCGCGGCAACCCCGCTGCGTGCGCGATCGCGGGGATGTGCAGCAAGAGATTCGTCGAGCCACCGCACGCCGCGTGCACCAGCATCGCGTTCTCGACCGCCTTCGACGTCAGCACCGACGCCAGCGTCAGCCCGCGCGCGGCCATGCGCAACAACGCCAGCGCCGACCGGCGCGCCATGTCGGTCCAGACCGGCTCGCCCGACGGTGAGAGCGCGCTGTGCGGCAGCGCGATCCCCAGCGCCTCGCCGACCATCTGCGACGTCGCCGCCGTGCCCAGGAACTGGCAGCCGCCCCCCGGCGTGCCGCACGCACGGCAACCCATGGTCGCCGCCTCGTCGACCGTGATCAGGCCGTGCGCATAGCGCGCGCCGATCGATTGGATCTTGCCGGCGTCCTCGCCGTCGATCGCGGGCAGCGTCACGCCGCCAGGGACAAGGATACCGGGCAGCTCCTTGGTGCCGGCGAGTGCCATCATCATCGCCGGCAGGCCCTTGTCGCAGGTGGCGATGCCCATGACGCCGGCGCGCTTGGGCAGCGACCGGATCAACCGACGCATGGTGATCGCCGCGTCGTTGCGGTACGGCAGGCTGTCGAACATGCCGCTCGTGCCCTGCGTGCGCCCGTCGCAGGGATCGCTGCAAGTCGCGGAGAACGGCAGCACGCCCTCCGCGCGCAACGTCTCGGCGGCCTCGCGCACGAGCAGGCCGATCTCCCAGTGACCGGTGTGGTAGCCGAGCGCGATCGGCTTGCCGTCCTCGCCGCGCAATCCACCCTGCGTGCTGATGATCAGGTACTGGGCGCTCGCGACCTCGGCCGGGCTCCAGCCCATCCCGGCGTCCTGGGTCATGCCGAACAGGTTGCCGCTCGGCTCGCGCAGCAGCATCTCCGGCGTGAGCGGCAGCTTGCCGGCCGGGCCGCTCGCCTTGCTGCGCGTGCGTGCGAGCAGATCGCCCGCGCCGAGAATGTCTTCAAGAGGACGCTCGCCACCGACCCCGCTCACGCGGCGACGTCCCGCTGCGTCCACTCGCCGTCGATGACCAGTAGCATCGCGCGAGGCTAGCACCGAAAAGAGACGGGCGGTTTCGGCAGCGACGGCGGCGGAAAGGGCCTCGGGCCTCGGGCCTCTGAGGCCTGAGAGGATGTGAAGTTTTCGGGAGCGTCGTGCCGCTTACCTTCTCTCTCCCTGCTATGAAACAGGATTGGTCGCG
>Ga0265342_10000868_pt1 | contig 30196 bp, 23 predicted proteins | sample 4CB327metaG_FD_203125 | JGI IMG/M metagenome (GOLD analysis project Ga0265342, IMG submission 203125) | Rhizosphere microbial communities from Carex aquatilis grown in University of Washington, Seatle, WA, United States - 4-CB3-27 metaG | ecosystem: Host-associated > Plants > Roots >... | reverse complement strand
ACGCGGTGGGAATGAGGACCACCGAGTCCTCGAAGATCGCCGACATCTCCAAGCGAGCCGCCGGAAACTGAATTCCGGGGGTGATCGCGGACGGCATGAATGTCGTGAGGGTCTACAAGGCGGTTTCTCGTGAAGGACCCTTATGGCCCCGCGTTCGGCCAGACAAAAGGGGATCTCCAGCAAACTCGGGACGGATCGGGTGATCGATGCGCCGGTCTCATAGAATGGCTACGTCGGGGCCGGCGTGGGTGCGGCCATCATTGGCATGCCGCCGGTCGTGGATCTGTGGTTTTCGGAATTCATCACCATCGCCATGGACCAGGTCGTGCAACAGGCCGCCAACCTCAGGCATATATTCCGCGGACAAATCAACGTCCCCATGGTGCTTCGCGCGCCTACTGGCGCCTATCTCTCAGCGGCCGGACACTATTCGCATTCGCTGGAATCGTGGTTCTCCGTCATTCCCGGAATAGAAGTCGTTCTCCCCTCCGTCGTCTACGACGCGAAAGCGCTTCTTGACGCCGCCATCCGTGACGACAACCTCGTGCCCTACCTGGAGGACAAGAAACTCTACGACAAGAAGATGCGCGTGCCGGAAGAATCGTACACGACCTCAATTCGCGATGCAGCGGTGAAGCTGCAAGGCTCGGATATCTCACTGGTCGCCTGGTCCTTCCTGGTATCCAAAGCGCTGGAGGCGGCTGCGCAGAGGATCAGCGTCGCGCAGGGTGGCCCCAATCATCGCGGTGAAATCGCGCGTGACCGGTCCGTCAAAGGCATCGTCGCCGGTGACCAGAGGGAAGTCGGAGAAAAATGGCAGAGCGCACAATTGGGAAGCATCGTGAAGCCTTGGCGCGCCCGCTCCTCGAAATATCCCAGCCACTCTTCATCCGTCGCCCGCAAAGCGCTTCCCTATCAGGTATCACACCGCCAGAAGAATGGCGGCCGTCATCCCATGGTGAGCGTGCGCCTGTTGGCGGCCACTCGCAACATTCCGTCCCTTGCAGCGCTCACGGGACATACGGTCCGTCGGCATCGCGGAGCTCGTCGGCCATGCCCACGCCGTACCTTTCCCACGCCGCGACGATTCGGTCGTACCACGGGGCGGTATCCGCCGGGGGCACTTTTCCGTGCTCATCGAGCCATGTGACAATGCGGCGGACGCCGTCGAGAAAGCCGACCTTCACCGTCATCCCGAGGTCGCGCGGCGCGGCCTCGTTCAAGAAGACATTACTGTGCTGGAAATTCAGGCCGCACCAGCTCGCCCGATGCGGAACCGTCCTCAGGAGAACGTCGGTGGGAATGTGCACGAGCGGCGGCGTGCGGCATCCCATGGCCTCACTGGCCTGCTGCCAGTACTGGTTCCAACTGACGCAATGGTCGCCCAAGCCATGAAAAGCCTTGCCGTAGGCCACGGGATTCCCTACGGCGCCGACAAAGGCCGTTGCGACGTCGTCACGATGGGTGGAGGTCCACAGCGAAGTGCCGTCACCGTGCACGATGAGCGGCAAGCCCTTCCTGATGCGGTCGAAATAGAACGGCTCCGATCGGAAAGGATCCACAAGACCGCGTCGCTCGCCGTACGTAGCAGCCGGTCTGATGACCGTAAGCTGAAAGTCACCGCGCGCATGCGCTTCCCAGAGCAGCCGCTCGCATTCGGCCTTCTCCCACGCATAAGTGAACTCCGGGAGGGGGTGACGCTCGCAGTCCTCGCGGACGGGAAAGATTGGCGCCGGCTTCGAGTATACGTCGACGGTGCTGCAAAAAATGAATTGGCGCGTTCGACCCGCGAATGCCCTGATGTCGCACTGGGCCTCCGTCTTTAAGAAACAGACCATGTCGATTACGCAATCGAATGAGTCGAGAACTGAGATGGCACGCTCGAAAGCAACGTAGTCGCGCCTGCCCCCTTTTATCTCTGCAGTACTTCCGTCGAATTCTGTGGAGCTCGCGCCGCGGTTGTAGAGCGTCAGCTCGATTCCGTGGGCGAGCAGGGATCGGGTGATGGCCGTGCTGATAAGACCTGTTCCGCCTATGATAAGAACCTTCATTTCAAAACCCTCCTCCGTCAGAAAAAGCATAACCGGGGTCGGCCCCACAGGCTTCCATCATATGTCCCGCGCCTAGCACTTTCTTGCCCCGAAAAAATGTACTGCACACATGAAGTCCCTCCATTTCCCCATCCGGAGAAGCCGGCCTGATAACGTTCCTCCTACCGCCCGGCAATCACCCCCTCGCCCAATCGTAACAGAGCGCACGCAAAGCTCCCGGGACGAGTGCGGTCTGAAGCCACACTTTTATTCCGCACCTCTTCGTGCTACATTCCTTCACGCACAATGGATTTCTTGCCGTTCGCAAGTCCGAAGCAGCTTTCTTTCGCGCCCGACGGCACCTATCAGGTGCCCCTCGATCCTGGGTTCCCCCTTCTTCTTCGGCTATACCGGTTCTCCCAACCCCACCCGTCGATCCCCAACCAGCACGAATGCCTCGAGATAACCCTCGTCCTGGCAGGGTCCGGAGTTTTCACCATCGGAGGCAGGAAGTATGCCGCCGCCGCGGGAGACATCTTCGCGGTTCCCGGAAGAACTTTCCATCTCTTGGAGGCGGATGACGAGCGCCTGGAGAACGTGACCGTGTACTTCACGCCCGAGTTGATTTCCGTGCCCGGCACGAGCGACGTGAATCTCGAATATCTTCTGCTCTTCGCCGGGGAGCAGCAACGTGTGAGCGCCAAGATCGACATCGACTCTTCCGCCAGTCGCCGCGTCTTGGCGATCATGGGTCGCATGTCCGATGAGCTGTGCGGCCAAGAGACGTTCTTCCGCATGGCCGCCAAGAACCACCTTTGCTCCATCCTTCTCATCCTCAATCGGGCGGCGGCGCTCACGCCGGTGGTCACCCCCCACGTGCAGCTCCGCCTGCGGGATATCCAGAAGCTTCAGCCCGTATTCGACCGCATTCATCACCGCTTCTCCGAGCGGCTGGCGCTTTCTGACCTCGCGGAAGCCGTCGAGATGAGTGTTGCTCAGCTGTGCCGCTATTTCAAACGGGTCACCGGCCAGACGGTGAGCGAGTACGTAAGACGTTACCGCATAGACCGCGCCAAGGAGCTGCTCATCGGCGACATACATTCCATCACTTGGATCGCCTACGAGGTGGGCTTCGAAAGCCACAGCTACTTCGACCGCGTATTCAATCAGCTGACGCGGCAGACGCCCCAGGAGTTCCGCAAGAGCTACGCCCGGCGGCTGCCGGTGGAGGACGGGACGGCGGGACATCCGCGCGGAGAGTAGACGGCTCCGAGAAGACCCCGGCAGTGGCTGCCGCTGCAACTTGCAATATTTTCATTTTTCTACAATATTTTCGGAAACATGCTATTCTCGGGTCGAGGAGGACTTGTATGGGTGATGTAACTTTTGGCCTCGTGGTGGGTACGCGGGGCTTTTTCAATCCCAGGCTGGCCGTGGACGGCCGAGCCGCCTTCGTTTCGCTCTTGGAATCGAACGGTTACGGCTGCGTCATTCCCGACGCCAAGGCCACGCCGAACGGGGCCATCGAAACGCGTGCTGACGCGGCGAAATGTGCCGCGGTTTTCCAGGCGCACCGCGCGAAGATAGACGGCATTATTGTGAGCCTGCCCAACTTCGGGGACGAGTTGGGGATCATCCAGACTCTCCAGATGGCCAATCTCGGGGTTCCCGTGCTCGTGCACGCTTTTGATGACGACGTCGACAAGGTGGACGTTTCGCAGCGCCGCGACGCATTTTGCGGCAAGGTGTCGGTCTGCAACAACCTCGTTCAGTATGGCATCCCCTGGACAGACACGACGGAGCACACCTGCGCAGTGAACGGCCCCGAGTTGGCCGCCGACCTCGCGCGCTTCGCTGCAATCTGTCGTATCGTACGCGGGCTGCGCGGATCTCGCATCGGGCAGATCGGCACCCGTCCGGGGGCGTTCCAGACCGTGCGATTCAGCGAGAAGCTGCTCCAGTCCACGGGCATCACAGTGGTGCCGGTGGATCTTTCGGAAATCATGGCCGCGGCGGGCAGGATTCGCGAAAACGTGAAGGAGGTGCAGGAAAAGCTCACGCGGATCAAAGCATACGGAACGATCCCCGCGCGGATTCCATCGGAGCACGTGCTACGCCAAGCCAAGCTGTCCGTTGCCATCGACCGCTGGATGGCGGAGAACGCGTGCACCGCTTCGGCAATCCAGTGCTGGGAATCAATTCAGAAGAATTACGGTTGTGCCACATGTCTTTCCATGGCCTTGATGGGAGAGGACGGGATGCCGAGCGCCTGCGAGGTTGACGTCACCGGCGCAGTTTCCATGCTCGCGTTGCGGCTGGCCTCGGGCAACGCCCCCGGGTTCCTCGACTGGAACAACAATTACGGCAAAGACCGCACCATGTGCGTGAACACGCACTGCTCCAATTTCCCCAGGAGCTTCATTGGCAGAGACATCGAGATTTCCGAGCTCGACGTGCTGGGAGCCTCCCTGGGCAAGGAGAACTGCTTTGGGGCCATCAAGGGCAAAGTCAAGGCGGGGCCAATGACCTTCTTCCGAATGCACACCGACGATGAGCTGGGCGCGTGCGCGGCCTACGTAGGGGAGGGAGAGTTTACCGACGATCCATTCGCGATGGACGGAGGAATTGCGGTCTGCCGCATCGATGATCTGCGTAAGGTGCTGCGCCATATCACTGAGGAGGGCTTCGAGCACCACGTATCGATGGTCCGCGGTCATTGCGCCGCGGCCGTTTACGAGGCCACGACAAATTACCTGGGCTGGGACGTGTACTGGCATAACGGCGAGGAATAGAGCATACGGGCCGCGTCAGTCGACGCGGCCCGCGCCTTCACAACTATCATTTCTCCCCCGTCAGGCGCTCGCTGACGGCGCCATGGGGATGTATGACAGCAAACCTCTCACGCGTATACCCCATGTGCACCATAAGAGCAATGTACAAGGCGTCGAAGACGACAAGTACTGCCAGGGTGCTCGTGGTGGCCAGCATGTCGAAACGGTCGGCTTCACGCTCCAGTTTCAGATTCATGAAGAGATCGCATTGACGAGTCAGCGGCGAGTCAGCGTATTCGCTTACGACGATCAATCTGACCTTCTTCATCTTACAAGGACGGCACCAGCCCAGGGGGTTCGGGGGGGGAGAGGAAGAGAGCGGGGCGCCGATGCAGCACAGGGAGTGGGCGATCTTGCGCCCCGCCGTGTTTTCCCGACGGCGAGTTGGATTGACAATTTTTCATATTTATCATTATTTAATTGAAAATTGGAGGAACCCATGAATCGCCTCACCGTGGCGGCCTCGCACGACAGATTCCTTCGCGACGGCAAGCCTTTCTTCTACCTCGCCGACACCTGTTGGTCGGCATTCACCAACGCCGAGCCCTCCGCGTGGGAGCAGTATCTGGATCGGCGCGCTGCCCAGGGCTTTAATGCCGTACAGATCACCGTCCTTCCGCAGTGGGACCGGACCCCAGTTGAATTCTCACCGGCGCCGTTTCACACGGACGGCGACGGAAAGCCAGATTATGGTCGGCCCGAAGATGCATATTTCGAGAAAGCTGCGCGGATGCTCGATTCCGCGAGGGAGCGAGGCTTCCTCCCCGCCCTCGTCGTCCTCTGGTGCGACCGTATCCGCGACACCTGGGCTTGCAAAAAGCTCCCTGCGAACGAGATGCCGCTTGAGGCGATAGAGCCGTTCGTTCGATACCTGGCGCGGGTCTTCGGGCGGTTCGATCCCATGTGGCTCGTCAGTGGTGACACCGATATGGAGTCTCCCGAGACCGTCCGGCGTTACTTGATCGCGCTGCGTGCGGTCAAGTCGGCAACCCCCTCCTGCCTTACCACTCTTCATCTCCAACCTCAGGCCGATTTGCCCGACGAGATAGTGCAAGCCCCCGAGCTGGATTTCTATATGTATCAGTCCGGACACGGTGTGGACCAGAGCACGGCGTACTTGCTCGCGCAAAAATTCTCGACCAGGCGCGCGAAGCGTCCCGTGGTAAATGGCGAGCCGTGCTATGACGGCCATGGCTTCGGGAACACCTACGGGCGATTTAGTTCTTTCCATGTGCGCAAGGCATTCTGGCAGAGCCTTCTTTCGGGTGCGAAAGCGGGGGTAGCCTATGGGGCGCACGGGCTCTGGAATTGGCATAGCCGCGGCTTGCCCTTCGGGAGCTCGGATTTCTCCGGCTTACCCTTTCCCTGGCACGAAGCGTTGCAACTGCCGGGCGCAACGGACGCCGGTTATGCACGCTGGATTTTCGAAAGCTTCGGCTTGGTGGAAGCGGAGCCTCTTGATTCCCCCCTCCTTTCTCCCGACATCCGCTTTGCCGCGAGCCCCACCGGAAATCTCTTTGTCGCCTATGCGCCCTTTCCGGCGGATATTCCCCTCGGGCGTGACCTGTCGCGCCACGAGTCATTCCTCGTCAATCTTGCCGAGCGCAGCATCGTGAGGCCGGTGCTGCGCCATGGCGCGCGAGGGACGACCCTGGCCTTGCCCGACTGCAACGCGGACATCCTCCTGGTTGCGCGCGGACAATGATCCGAATATTTCTGTTTTCATATTGCAATTCAGGAAACGAAATAGTACAGTCATCGTGCGTGGCCCAGCCGGGCGAGCGCGAAAGGGTCGAAGGACGGTGAAAGCAGCAGTTTTTGAGGGTTTGGAACGCATTGTAGTCCGGGATCTCCCGGATCCGCGCGCAGACGAGGGTGCCATCGTGGTGAAAGTAGAGGCCTGTAGCCTCTGCGGCTCGGACATCCGCAACTTCCACGGCGGCTTGCGCGGAGGAATCACCAGCCAGGTCATGGGACACGAGATAGCAGGGACCGTGACGCAGGTCGGGGCGGGGGTGGACAGATTTGCCGTGGGCGACCGTGTGGCGATTGCGCCCGACGTCAGCTGCGGCACGTGCTACTACTGCCTGCGGGGCTGGGTCAACCTCTGCGTCAACCATCGTATGATTGGCACGCACTGGCCGGGAGGGTTTGCACAATACCTGCATCTTCCCGCGGTGATCCTGCAGCACGGCATGGTGCATCACATGCCCGTCGGGCTTACTTTCGATCACGCCGCGCTTTCTGAGCCCGCCTCCTCGGTGATAGCCGCCCAGGAAAACGCCGGAATTGGTCTGGGCGACACGGTGCTCATCATTGGGGACGGCCCGGTGGGCTGTCTTCATCTGGAGGTGGCGCGGGCGCGCGGCGCCTCCCGCTTGATCATGGTCGGCCTTGCACGCCTGGCGCAGACCAGCGCGTTCAGCCCCGATCATATCATCGACGCCGCGAAACAGGACCCAGTCGTGGAAGTGAAACGACTCACCGAGGGACTAGGCGCGGACGTAGCGATCGTGGCCACTCCCGTTGCCAAGACTCAAAGTCAGGCGGTGCAGGCGGTGCGCAAGCGCGGGCGGGTCGTGCTTTTCGGTGGACTTCCCAAAGCGGATCCGATGACGACCCTGGACGGCAATCTCATCCATTACAACGAGATTAGTGTCGTGGGCGCCTTCTCCTACCCGGCATGGGTGCACCAGAAGGCGCTCCAGGTCATCGCTTCAGGCAAGATCCATGCGGAGCTGTATTTCAACAAGACCGTCGGGCTGGAGGGCATCGTGGAGGGCATTCAGGAAGCGGAGGCCGGACGGGCGCTCAAGGTTCTGGTGAAGCCATGGCTGTAGAAAGGAATTGGGGACACAACTGATGAATGCTATCAACGAGAAGCTGGAAGCGCGGCAAAAAGAGGGACGCCCTGTACGCGTCGGGCTCGTGGGCGCCGGGCAGATGGGGCAGGAGATCATCGCGCAAGTGGGCGAGATGGTGGGGATGGAGGTGGTGGTCGTCACCGACCTGACCGCGGAGCGTGCGCGTCTGGGCTACACATTCAGCGCGCGGCAGAAGCCAATCGTCCAAACCAGCGATCCGGCAGAGGCCGGGCGAGCAGTGCGTGAAGGACGGTGGGTGGTCGGCACCGGATATCACGTGGTAACCGAAAACCCAGAGATTGAGGCGGTCATTGACGCCACCGGCTCGCCGCATCTGGGAGCGGAGATTTCCTGCGCTGCCATCGCGCACGGCAAGCACATCGTCATGATGAACGTTGAGTGCGACGTGACGGTCGGTCCGGCGCTAAAACGTCTGGCGGATGCGGCCGGGGTGATCTACACCCTCGCCTCGGGAGACGAGCCGGCGTCGATCCTTGAGTTGTGGCGCTTCGCGCGGGCTCTGGGCTTCGAGGTCATCGCGGCGGGAAAAGGCAAGAATAATCCGCTAGACCTCTACGCCATTCCGTCCAGCCTCGCCGAGAAGGCACGGGCGCGCGACATGAGCCCCCGTATGCTATGCGAATTCGTAGACGGCTCCAAGACTATGGTGGAGATGTGCGCCGTGTCCAACGCAACCGGCCTGGTACCCGACGTACGCGGGATGCACGGGGTGAAGTGCAACATCAAAGATCTGCAGCATGTCTTTGTGCCCAAGGCCGACGGCGGGGTCCTCGACAGGCGCGGTTGCGTGGACTTCGCGCTGGGCGACGTGAACCCAGGGGTTTTCCTGATCGTCACTACCGCAAACAAGCGACTCCAAGAGGGCCTGGTCCAGCGCGATATGGGAAATGGCCCTTATTACAACCTATTCCGCCCTTACCATCTGTGCAGCTGCGAGGTCCCGCTGACCGTGGCCCGTGCGGTATTCTACGGGGAAAGTTCGGGTCATCCCATGGACCGCCCCGTCTCGGAATGCTTTCCCATCGCAAAGCGCGATCTGAAACGCGGGGAAACGCTGGACGCGATCGGAGAGACATGCTATCGAGGATGCATCGACTTAGCTTCCACGGCACGCGAACAGCGCTTGCTCCCCCTGGGCCTGGCGCGCGGGATGACCCTCAAGCAGGATGTACCGCGCGATGCCACGCTCACCTGGGACATGGTTGACACGGGGAAGCAAACCATGCTCCTTGAGCTTCGCCGTAAACAGGACAAGGATCACTGGTAGGAGACCTTATGGCGGAAGCCCCTGCTCTCATTGGTCTGGACGTCGGCACCACCGGCGTGAAGGCAATAGTGTTCGATCCGCAGGGCACGCCCCGGGGAACCGGATTCCGAGAATACGGCATTATCTGCGACGAGCCGGCACAGGCCGAGCAAGATCCCCGCCTGGTGATGCGCCTCACACTGGAAGCACTTCGAGAGGCAGTGGCAACCAGCGGGATTCACACAGCGGCCGCATTGGGACTTTCCGTTCAGGGCGACGCGATAATCCCTCTAGATGCCCACATGCAGTCGGTGCATCCTGCGATCCTAGGCATGGACTACCGGTCCGCGCCGGAGGCGGAATGGTGCACAGCAAACATCGGCGCGCGTAAGCTCTTCGATCTGACGGGGATGCGTCCGCACGCTATCAATTCGATCGTCAAGGCGCTCTGGCTCAAGAGGCGGCGCCCCGAAGCTTGGCGTCGAACCGCCCACATTGTCACCTACGCGGACTACATACTCGCCGAGTTGGGAGCCGAGCCGGTGATCGACTGGACCATGGCCTCCCGCACGATGGCCTTCGGACTGAAGGAACGGAGCTGGTCGCGGGAGACGCTGGCGGCGTTGGACATCGATCCCGTGCTGCTCAGCCGGGCCGAGCCATCCGCGAAAGTGATCGGCACGCTGTCGCGTGAAGTGGCCGCAGCAGTCGGTCTTTCGCCGGGGACCCGGCTCGCGACTGGGGGCCACGACCAAACCTGCGCGGCCGTCGGGGCGGGGATGATCGGCACCGGGCTCGGCCTGCTTTCAGCGGGAACTGCTGATGTCCTCTCCACCGCCTCCGCCACTCCGCTTGTTTCCGACGCGATATTCGACGGCTACTATCCCTGTTACCTGCACGCGGCTCCTGGGTTGTATTTTACCTTCGCGCTGAACCACATCGGTGGCATTCTCCTGCGCTGGTACCGCGACACATTCGGCGGGTCGGAGGTGAGCGAAGCCCGCGCGCGCGGCCGGGATCCCTACGATGCAATGCTCGCCTCAATGCCGGAGGGGCCGTCTCCGCTCATGATCCTTCCCCACTTCAATGGAAGCGGTAACCCTGTCTGCGACATGCAGTCAAAAGGCGCCATTCTCGGCCTTTCACTTGCCACCACGCGAGGCGACATGGTGAAAGCGATACTTGAAAGCCTCAGCTTCGAGCTACGCATCAATCTCGAATACCTGCGAAATGCCGGGGTCGAGGTCCGCGAGCTGCGCACGGTAGGTGGCGGCGCTCGGTCGCCGGCCGGTTTGAGAATTCGCGCCGATATCCTGGGTCGGCCCGTGGCGACCCTGCAGGTCAGGGAAGCCGCCTGCCTGGGCGCCGCGGTGCTTGCAGGAACCGCTGCCGGGGTATATGACTCTTTGCAGGAAGGTGTCGGGAGAACCGTGAGGACGGCCGCTGTGTACGAACCGGTGAATGAGCGCTCGAAAATGTACGAATCGCGCCTCGCCGTCTATCGGGACGTCTATCCGACCCTCCGGACGCTGAACGCTCGGATCTGAATAAACATAGGAGTGGTCATGGCGACACGAAACCTCGAAAGAGTCCCTCACGACGTTCTGATACGCTTGCAGGCACTCCAGATAAGCCTCAAACGGGCCGAACGGCGCATCGCTGACTATATGCTCGCCCACCCCGAGAAGATCGGAGGGGTTACTATTGTTGAACTTGCCAACCGATGCGGGGCCAGCGAGGCCACAATCGTTCGGCTTTCCAAAAAGCTCGGGTTCGAGGGTTTCCCCGAATTGAAAGCCTCGTTCAGCTCTGTCGAGGAGGGGGAGAAGCACTTCGAGTACGAGGGAATTCACAGCTCCGACGACCCGATGACCGTCGTACGGAAAGTGTTCGACGCGACGCGTGATGCCATCCGCGATACCCTCGGTGTCCTCGCACAGGACGACTACATCCGCGCCCTCGATGCGCTCATCGGAGCCCGTCGTATCATGTTCTGCGGCCTCGGGGACGCCAGCGCCGTGGCACTGGAAGCGTACTCCCGATTCACCCGCATCGGGGAGCAGTGCCTGTTCTCCGAGGATCCCGACCAGCAGCTCATACAGGCCGCCCATCTGCAGAAGGGCGACGTCCTTTTCGCTATCTCGCATACGGGGCGCAGCCGCACAGTGCTCGACGCCGTCAGGCGTGGAAAGAAGTCTGAGGCTACGATTCTGCTCATCACGAACTTTCCTGTTTCCCCATTAGCGAAACAGGCGGACGTCGTGCTGCTCACCTCCGCGTTCTCCACCCAGGAGATGACAGGCGAGGTGATGTCCAAACGCGTCACCGAGTTGTGCATCGTGGAGAGCTTTTACGTCAACTACCTCATGCGCAAGGGACGGAGTGCTCTCAAGAAACTCAATATTTCAAACGAATCAGTGCGGGTGAACAAGATCTGAGCATTCAATCAACGCCGATTTGTGCTCTCATTTCTTTGCGGGAATACATATGGCAGGATCCCGCCGTTGGGTCATCTTCATGCCGCCTATTTGCATATTCACGAAGTGGCTGTGAAAAAACACTATGAATACATTACGCCATGCCTTCCCAACAAAATCCCGACCGCTTTCCATGTTTGCTCTTGATGAATTGGCCTTTCAATCTTACTACTTCGCCAAAAAAAACCAACGCGATAGTCAAAACCCAAAGTCGCATAGAACTCTTCATGCTTTTCCTCCTTGAAAGGAATCAGATTGGCCACTGACATTCACCAAAGAATGCCATCGCCGGCAATAGAGACACAGCGCGAAAGTCTTGTAAAGGAGTTTTCATTTTCCTTAATTTGTTATTAATAAGTGGAAACGCTAAACACAACATCAAATGAGCAACAATCTCTTACGTTTCGAGCGCAGGCAGCAGCTGGAGCAATGCCCTATCCTCCAAGGTCATTCGAATGTCATGCCCATCCCGAACTCTCGTAGCGCGGATCGCTCCCTGCAATTCCCACCGAATTCTCATTATCGTGTCGGCAAGGGGATATGGTGAAACCAAGACTGAAAGCTGGGAACATAGATCATAGACTCGCCACGACCAGAATGCGTGCGGAGTGCTATTTCAAATGGGTTAGGACGGCAGACTCAATGGGGTAGTTTTTGAGCAGGGACTTTTCAAAGTGCATGCCAAAACGTTTTGCCGAATGTCGTGGTCCCAAAATGCCAACGCGACGGATTCTGAAAGGGATCGACCCGAACCATACTAGTGGGTGACAGAAGCGGGAGGGTTTGTTCCTCTGCTGGAAGGTTAATAGGTATGCACGCAAACTTGCTTTCAAAAGGATCCGTGCAGAGTTGAGCGAGCCGCCACTCAAGACCAAATAGTCTCTGCTTCGGCTCCGCCAAGCATGACGACATTCAGAAGGTCGGAGAACCGAGATCGCTAAAGCTCTGCCATCATACGGTCAAAATTAGGATCAGAAGGAATATGGTATTTCAGAAATGGGGCGGATCCCGATGTCGGCATTTCGCGAAGCTTTCAATTCCAGCGCGGTCGGCGGGCAAATTTGCATCCAATCGTCGATGAATGGCACAAAGCCCGCGCATCGCATCTGTTCCTCTGTCCATGCCACCGAGTGATCCTTAACCGCATAGGGGACATACGAATCGGCCAGTTTCTACCTTGCACGTGATTGAAGCAAGGAATATCAATCTTGGAAGGTAGCCCAGGGGCCAAGCCTCAGGCGTATTCCATTGAGGGAAAACGTCCGGACGCTGTCGGAGAGGTTTGCACAGAATACCGCGCTACGTCCTTCCTTGACCAGCGCGTAGCTGTATAAGTGAGGGTTCCCGCCAGCAACCGTCCGGACTTCGGCCCCCGACCAACCTGCAAACATACCGAACACTTCCCGTACCGGCCAAGCCTGCGGGTGACCGTTAGCGCACACTTCCCCAATGCCGTCGGGACCTGAAATCTCAAAATAGGTGACGGATGAGGCTCCCGCAGCGCTGAGCTTCCCGATGCTTGCAAGCGTCCACGCTGCGCAGAAAGGCCTGCGTTGGCGCAGATCGCCGGTACGATGTGCATTCCTCATCGCGCCTGGGTAGGCGCCCAAATCTGTGAGATTGGGGCTAAATCGCGGCGTGAGTGTAACCGGGCTGACTGCTATGGCGGCGCCTCGTGCGAAAGCCGCTGCCGTCCGGACCGTAGGCGCAATCCCGTCCAGGTTTTCAACCAGCGATCGGTCATCCACCGAATGCACTTGGGGCGTAAGGCCGAAGAACACGATGTCCAAGTCTTTCGCTGCGGGCCGAGAGCGGTTAAGCTCCGCGAAGTGCGCGTTCGTTCCCCCGCCGATAAGGGGATGCATTCCGTACAGGGCAAATGCCTCGCGGATCGACCGCGCCAGGTCGGGCGCGGTACTCCAGGGCGGAGAATTGGACGTTGCAAGAACCACTTGAGGCTGGACGCCCGCGCGCTCGAATGCGCGCGAAAACGCCTCGGGGACCTCCACCGCGGAAGCGGTCAGGAGACACCAGATTGGGACCCTTAGCCCTTTCGCCACTGCAAGCAGCCTTGGAAGGGATGCTTCCCAGGGATCGAGATCGAGATCACATTCAATGCGAATATGGCTTGGCTCGGTGCCTTCCAGGATTTCCTCATACCAGTCACGCTGATGCAATTGCTCCCCGAGTCCGAAGCCGATTTCGCAGAGTCTGGTTCCCGTCGGTGGACCAATTTCCAGCTTGACCGCAGACGCATGGAGCGGCCTCCGACGCCGCGCCAGGGGGGCCTCTCCTTCAAGGTGCAGCGTAATGCGCTGCTCAACGCGCTCGCCCGGGTGAATCATGACCGGGAATGGAAGGGCAAGCGGGGTGCAGTAGATCTTGAACGAGCCATCGCTCCAGTTCCTCTGATCTTCCATTTCGAATACCTCGCCCTCGAAATCCAGATGAGCCCAGGCGTGGGTCGAGATTTGATGGCTAAAAGAGCTGAGGCCCAGGAAAGGTTGGCGCGGATCCACGGCGAGCGGAAACGCGCCACTGCCTTCCTGGCCGTTGGGTGTTTGATAGCGACACGCCGCGCCCGCGCAGGCGGCGGGGTGCAGTAGGCAGAACCCGATTCTGTTTTTCTGGAACTGGCGGCGTGCTTGGCCGGTAAACGAGTACGATATCACTCCGTCAGATGAGCCCTCGATCCGCGCACTCCATCCGAAATCCACCTCCGAAGAGTGGCTTTCCGCTTCGAAAGTGATCGTAAATCGATCACGGCGCACATTGAGGCGGAGGTCATTGAATGTGTTCGGGATGGTTGCCCAGTTCCTGTCCCGAACAGCCATGGAGATGCGCTGCACGGCCACCGTCTCTGAGAGCCGGATATCCCGCAGCTCCCCGTTCAGGAAGGAAAGGGCCCACGGCCCGGCCTTCAGCTCAATAGCACGCGAAAATGCTTTCATTTTTCCCGTTCGGGATGGAGCATCCTATGAATTGTGTCCCTAATCTGCGCGGGCTCGAAGACGCTTCTCCAGTCGGCACGCAGGACCTTTTCCGCGCCGACTTTCATGGCGATCTTTGCGGCGTCCGAGAAGGGAGAGCTGATTTCCCCGAAAACGATGGCGAGCGGGATCTGCGCATGTCCTAGCATGAATGCGCGCGCTGCTTCGGGTGGAACACCCCTGGCTATTGCCTCGTCGAGTGCGTCCTTCATGAGCTTGGCCGCCGTGGCCGCGCACACCTCGGACATAGCGGGTTCCAGCATGGCCATCTGCTCGACGGTCACGCGGTGGGCTCGCCCTACAGGCGCGAACATTTCGCGGCAGAGCGCTTCCGCCCGCTGGAAGGCGGCTTCGGTTCCCCGATGCAGAGCGACGACGATATCCTGCTTTGCGTGAGCTCCTCCAAAATAGTCCTTGCGCGCCTCGGGTGATTCCTGCTCGCCAAAGAGCGGTGGATGGCAAGGGTGGGTGACAATGAAAGAACAATCGTCGCGCAACATCATTTCACCATCGTATGCCGCGGCGGGATCGAGGAGGATCGCCGAGCTACCAACCCGCATATGTGGAACAATTTGTTGGGTGACAGCCGCCATGAGAGCGTCGGGAACCGCGAGTACAACGATGTCGCTCATGGGCACACACTCCGCGGCTGGGCTGAGCTTAAGGCCTTGCTCGCGCAATCGTGCCCCGGCCCTTTCAGCATTTTCTACAAAGAACAACCGGTAGGAATGTTTGCGCAGGTTGGCGGATATACGCTGGCCCATTTTGCCCCCGGCGCCGATGATGGATACTGTAAGACTCATGTTGTAATCCTCCTCCTCAGGTAGGCGATGCTCTGGCGCGCCCAGGAACGCTCCAGATGAACAGTGGAATCAATGGAACCCTGCCAGGGTGTCCATTGCTCAAGAATGATTCCCGGATTTTTTCCGCTGGAGGCGCCTGCATCGAAGAGCAAGGGAATATCCAGGCTCCCCGAACCTGCGGGTACCCCTTCTACCGCGAAACCCATGCGGTGGTCGAGGCGGCGAATTATGAAGTCCTTGATATGAATGCTCAAGGCGAGGGGGAGAAGCGCATCGGTGACCGTGCTCAAATCCTCCAATGCCCCAAGCGAGTTCACGGTATCCAGACATGCACCCAGCGCAGAACTACCTATGCGGCGGATCATATCTGCCAGATCGAGGGCCTTCTGCGCTTCGTAATTTTCTACAACAATAGTGACCCCAGCTTTTTCATATTCGGGAAGTATGAGGCGAAGCTCCCTTTCTGCAACAAGCAAGCCAGCTTGGCCCTGCCCGATAACCATGGTGCGTACGAGAGTGGAGCGCAAATAACGCGCGACTTCCAGGGTCCGCATAAGGTGCCCCGGATCGGTTCCTCGCGTCCCCAGTTCCAACTCAATGTCGGCACCTTCCGCTTGCTCGAGAAGCTTGCGAAGCTCCCCGGTTTCATTCGGAAGGCGGATGTTGTCGCAAATCTGAACCGCATGTACGCCAAGATCCCGGGCTTCCGCCACAAGATTGAAAGCATCGAAAGAGTGTCGGGGGGCCGAATACCCCGCAACGCCCGCCGCCCAGGCAAAGGCGTACGAGCCGATCCCCAACCTCACCGCTGCTCCTCCCGTTCGCTCATGCCGCAGAGTGTACCCCGAGATGGCGCCGTGAACAAGATGTTTTTTTATTATCCGTTGCGAGAAATGAAATTTTGATGCGTTCCTCTGGACAGACTTGACGGGGCGGTCTATGGTCAGCTTATGACACCTGATGAGATTTGGACGCGCGCGGGCAACGTTTGGAATTCCGCCGCGCAGGAGATTACCCGTCTGGCCACCGCAGTAGACCGCGCCGCTTTGGTCCGATGCGTGGAAATGCTCGCGGCCTGCACCGGCCGAATATGCACAATGGGGTGCGGCACTTCCGCCGTGGCGGCACGCAAGATCGCCCATTCCCTGTGCTGCATCGAGCGCCCCGCTTTCTTCCTCTCCCCCGCAGACGCCCCCCACGGAGCGCTGGGATCCATCCAGCCGGGAGACATCGCCATCCTCGTGTCCAAGGGCGGGGGCACCACCGAACTCCTTGGGCTGGTGCCGTCCTTGAAAATGAAGAAGGTGACATTGATCGTCGTGAGCGAAAACGCCGACTCGCCGCTGGGTCGCCAATGCGATCTTTTGATGAAGGTGAAGGTGGAGCGGGAAGCCGACCGTTTCGACATGCTGGCCACCACGAGCACCCTGGCGGTGATTGCCGTCTTCGACGCCGTGTGCATTACTCTCATGGAGCACATGGGGTACACGCGTGAAAAGTTTGCCATCATCCATCCTCATGGCGCCGTTGGCGAACGCCTGACGGGAGGAAAAAAATAAGGTGAAGGCGCAGGCCGCGTCGGCTGACGCGGCGCCTGTGCTCAATTCCACGCCGTTGTGCCAGTGTACCTCTCAACCCCGGTGCTTCGTCGTTGCCGCGTAAACGGCCGCGGCGCTATGGCCGCTGACCAATGAAGGTGATGCCCGGTTCCCTCTTCGGCGATATGGCGCAGGACCTTGCGGAGATTATGGATCCGACAGCACGAAATGCCACCGTCCATCGCGCAGGCATCGTCGGTAAACTCTTCCTCCGCGAAGTATGCCGCGCACGCGCCCAGCTCATCGTCAGTGTGCATGCGAAAAAAGGTCAGCGGTCCCGTTTTGATATTGCCCTCTCTAGCTCCGAAGCAGTTGTCCTTGCCCAAGGACGCTCCCAGCACGTCGATCTCGGTGTCTCTGCAAATCATGCTCTTGAGGAATTGGGATCTATGCGTATTCACGCTCGTGGTGCAGTTTTCGCCAAAGCTGGTCTTCTCTGTGGGAAACCAAGGCGGCGCGGCCGTCCACAGCCAGCCCGGGATCAGAAAAGCCCCACGTTACCACCACGAGGCCGAAAGTAGCGGTCCTTTTCTCCTCACTCCTACAAGTCCGCCCGAATCCAACTTAGCAACGTCTCCGGCAGGAAAAAGAATCGGAGAAAAGTCTCTCCAACTGCTTGGGACGGATGTCGCGTGTGGCGCGTCGAAACTGTGCCGCGGCGTCCAGTTGGTTTCCAGCACCGTCGCTGACCAGACACAGATCCACGTCACTGTCGGCCCGGGCGTCGCCACGGGCATGCGAGCCGAAGAGATAGACCGATCGGAGCGGCATGACCTTGTCGAACGCTAGTAGGCATTCTCGGATAGCGTCGGCTTGGTCGCGAAGGCTTGGCGGAAGGTTTTCAAGCAACAATTCCATCGCTTCGATGGTAGCGCAGGACCTGCCCCGGCACAACCGTCGAACTCGGCCTACCGACGCTGCGTGATCGAAATCGGGACCCCTGTCCGTGACAATCCCTCGTATGAGCTCCTGAGATAGCATATCGTGCGGACCTCGCTTTCCCTGCAGAGCATCCCTCAGTACGAGCATCGTGACGCGGCGGGATGGGGACTCACGCACGAGCTCAGCGCGTTCCCGGAGGAGATCTGCCCGACGACGAACAACGCGATATCCCATGTGAAAGCGTTTGGACGATCCCACTATGAGACAAAAGATGTGAGATAAACTCCGCTGATTGGCGCAAGTAGGTTCAAGTCCGAGCTGGGACGATAACGATGCAGCAGGATTCTGATTGACGCAACTCCTTGCAAGGACTTACGATAGCTTTCAGTGAGTTGCAGAGACACTTGCGTCAACCCGGTCCGTCGTCGTTTTCCTATGCCGTAGGTCGAATGTTCGAGTCATCCCTGGGACAAGTGTAATACCCGATAGTAGAACGAGAGCGACGGGTCGGGGATCTGTCTTTCGGCCGCGAAAGACAGGCCTCCCCGCGATCGGAGACTGGGGTGCTATCCGAGCAGCACCTTTCCCTCACTGCCGAGCACCGTGATTGTCTGCCCACTGCGAATGCGGGTAGTGGCCGTGCCGGTTCCCATGACAGCGGGGATCCCGACTTCGCGCGCAACAATGCTTCCGTGCGCAAGCGGACCTCCTAGATCGGTGACAAGCGCCGAGATCCGGGAGAAAAGCGGAGTCCAGGCCGGCGTCGTGGAACGCGTGACGAGGATGTCTCCCGGTTCGATGCTGCCCATCTCGTCGAGAGTGACCACGACGCGCGCGACGCCCGTCACCGTGCCCGGGCTCACCCCCAGGCCAACGAGCGTGCGCGCGTCGGGATGACGGCGGAGTTCGGGTGTCGGGAACACGGCGCTCCACCAGACAGCCGGCTTGCTCCCGTAGGGAAGGAGAAATGGCGGCTTGACCGCGCTCCACGACCGGCGCTCGCGGCGTCGCCGTGCGACGACCTCCGCGCGCGGCACCGGCGCCGAGAGCGCCTCACGAAGCTCCGTGAGCGTGAGCCAGAACACGTCCTCTGCGGCCTCGATGACCCCGCCGCGAGCCAGTCGCGCGCCCAGCTCGAGGGCGCAACGCCGCATGGGGGTCCACGCGAGCCCGACGTCGAACAGAGCGTCTTCGCGCACACGTGCTGCGCGCTGCGCCGTACGGAGCCGGACGGCAAAGCGCGCTTGTCGGCGACGGGACAGGCGCGCGGTAACCCGGGCTATTGCCGCGTCACGCTCTGCCACCATGCGCGCCCGACGCTCCTGCGGCGGTGTGACGCCATCAAGGAACGCTTGTACGGCGCAAAGCACGGGACCTGGCGAGTCGGCCAGGGTCGGCTGCGCGAGGTCGAAGGAGGAGATCTGATGGCCGAATCGCTCCAGGTGCTTCGCGAGGTCCGCGTGCCAGGCGCTTAGGGCCGGATCGGCGCTTTCTGCGCCGAGCGGCTCGTCGGCCGTCTGGGCGAGGCTCCCGCGGAGACCGAGCGCACGAGCTCGCCGGGCGAGCTCGTAGGTCGCGCACTCGGCGACCCAGGGGGCGACCTCCTGGCCACGGAGGAGGATTTCCGCGTCAGGATCGCCCGCCTGTCGCACGCGTGCGTAGAACGTGCGAAAGGCCTCCTCGTGCCGATAGATCGCTTGCACGACCTTCGTGATCTGCAGCCAGTAGCGCATGCCCGCTTCGCCGAGGGCAGTCATGCGCGCCAGGATCACCTCGTCGGCCAGCGTCGAGGCGTCGCCCCGAAGAGCGGCGACCGCCTCGCGATAGGTCGCCTGCTCTGTGTCCTGGTCCTTCATGGAGCCAAAGTGCATGGCAAAGTCCTTCACGATGCCGAAGAGATGGCGCGGACGGAAGCGCATCGCCATATGCAGGAAAATGTACCCGTTGATCACACGGTAGGGGTCCGCGGGCATTGCTCCGGCGAGACCAAGGTCCTCCACCATGCCGGATATGGCGCGGACGAGGATGGGCAGGAGGAATGTCTCGAACAGCGGGCTCACCGGCTCGGTGATCATCTCGAGCGTTCCTCCGCCGTGCATCCACCGTCCCGGTCCAGGCGCCCGCCAGGTGACCGGTATCTCGGGAAGCGTCGTGATGGCGCGGGCCTGCACGAGGGAGAACGCACCCCGCGCCCAGCACCATTCGATATCCTGGGGAGTGCCGTACGCGTCCTCTACCGCGCGGGCGAGCCGCCAGAGTGCCCGCACCTGCTTCCGATCGAGCACGGGACGGCTATGGCGGGTCGCCACCGCGCAGGAGACAATCGCACCGGTTTCCTTGTCGAGCACCAGATGGTCGGGTGTGGCCAGCCCGCTCACGAGAGATTCCCCGAGGCCGCGCACCATATCGATGACCACGAGGCCCGAGTCGCCGCTCACCGGGTCCGCGGTGAACACGACTCCCGCGACCGCCGCGGGAACCATAAGCTGTATCACCACGGCGAGCCGCGCCGCGAGCGGCTCGAACCCGACACGCGCACGATACGCGATGGCGCGTTCGCTCCACAAACTCGCGAAGCACCTGCGCACGGCGTCGAGGACATCGTGGACGCCGGTGACGTTCAGGTACGTGTCCTGCTGGCCCGCGAAGCTCGCTTCGGCGAGATCCTCCGCCGTCGCCGACGAGCGCACCGCCACGGCTCCGTTCTCCCCAGCAAGCGATCGATAGCCCGCAGCGATCGCCTCGGCAAGATCCGCGGGAAGCGGGGCCGATGTGAATGCGCTGGCGATACCCGCCGAGAGCTCGGCGCGTGCGCCATCGTCGGCGGCGCGGCGAGCCGCTTCCGCGAGCAGCGGCCCAAGGCGGCAGCGGGCGACGACGGCATCGTAGGCGTCGGTCGAGACGACGAATCCCGCCGGCACGGGCATGCCGAATCCCATCAGCCGCATGAGGTTAAGCCCTTTGCCCCCGACGAGCGCAAGGGGGGCGGTCTCGGTGAAGCGCACGATGAAGCGTTCGGCCATCTCAGGTCCTCCGTCGCGCCTGCAGGCCGTCAAAGAGGACCTGAGCCATCGATTCGGCGAGTCCGGCGGGGTCCTTCCATGCGGCGCGCACCGTCTTGTCGCCGAGAACGCTCATGATTTCCAGACCGAGCATCGAAGCCACGAAGATGCGTGCCGCCATGGCAACGTCGCGGACCCCGCTTTCGCCGGCCTCTTTTCGTGCGGCGAGGTGCCCCGCGATGCCGTCGATGGACGGGAGCATGATGCGCTCGTAGTACCGTGAGCGCATCGACGGGTCGGCGAGGACTTCGGGGAGCACGGCGACCATGAGGTCAAACCGCGGGCCCAGACGCGCCAGGTCGCTTTCGAGCCGATTGCGGAGCAGATCGCGTGGGCTCAGGGCGAGACCGGCCGCCAGATCGCCCGCCTGCGTCGTCTGGTCGTCCAGGTGACGCAGCATCGAGATGAGCAACTCAGTCTTGCTCGCGAAGTAGCGGTAGATGGTTCCCTCGGCTATGTCGGCCGTACGGGCGACGTCCTTCATCGTGGCGCGATGGTACCCCTTCTCGGCGAAAACGCGTGTGGCGGCGTCGAGGATCTGTGTGCGACGCAGGCCTGTTCGTGCCTCCTCCAGCGGGGCCAGTCGTTTTCGTGTCATGAGGTCTGCCGCGCGATCAGTGATTTCTTACTCATAAAAATGAGTATATACTCATTTCAACGCTCTGTCAAACCGTTTTCAGAGATCAGGGACCCAGCCCGGGGAAGCCAATCAGGCAATGGGCTGTGGACGACCGTGCCCGCGCGACGCGCGGTCAGCCCAGGCGCAGCCCGCGGACCGGCGGACTCCCGGGGACTGATCACGATCTTTGCTCCTGCGATGGGTAGTGCACCTACATGCGTTCTTTTGTCAGCCCTTGCCGGCCAGAAAAGCGGGCTCTGCCTGTTTGAAGCCTCTTCGACAATGTCGGCCACCACAGCGCAATTTGCGCCGAGGGGTGGCAGGACGATTTCGGTCCCGGCGTACTGTGAGATGACGAGAACTGCAACAGGAAGGAGGCGCGAACAGTCACCGGGGAGAACCTGTGGCTCCCTGAACCGGCTAGGCAGCAATAAACGGCACGACGCAGATCGGACGCGCGAGTATCTCGGCTAAAGATCATCCGGTTGATCACGTGTCCAAAGGCCAATCTGTGTGATGGGTCCGCGTACGCCATGGAGCCGCCCATGCCGGGATGTCCCAATCTTCATGGGGTGAAGCAAAACCTTGAGTGCTTGGGGTGGATCGTGATAACCGCAATGAGCTTCAGCATGAATCCAAAGAAGGCACTCATGGCCAGAATGGCCGACAGGTTCGGCGAGAATTCCCTCAAGGTATGAGATAAAAGATGTGAGATAAAATTGGTTGGCTCTAATCTGTGCGGCCTTTCGAGCTCGATGTGACGGCAAACGCGTCCAGGTCGCTGCCGCGTGGGCTCAAACCTCCCATGCTAAGAGAACCTTGGAGGTAGACACTTACGAGCGCGTCTGCCAGGTGATCACGTTGGATGCTCCTGAGCCTGCGCAATTGCCCCGCGGCAAGCTCGCCAGGGCAACCAAAAAAACGCGAGTTCACCGCCAGGGCCGGGGGCGTGGGTCATAGAATCGCCTTTTACCGCGGGGGAAACGCAGCGCTCCTCGCATCGATGTGCCATCGCCCTCCCGACGTCTCATGGCGTGCGCTTACCCGAACCCTCTCCATCCCGGCTATGTCCTTCCGAACAGCTTCAGCAGAAGAATCGTCACACGAACCTTCTCTGTCAGGACTGGGGAACGCAACCCGGCCACGGGCGCATTTCTCACCAGCTCGGACGCGTTGGGATGGATTCTTTCCGCAATAGAAAATACGATTGCGATTCTGTGAGGTAGGCGTTATGTGGAACGAACAACGTGATTCGACCGGTCCCCGTAAAAAAAAGCCTGTACGAATAGCTCTTATTGGCCCTGGGAGCATTGGCGGCGTTACTGCCGCCTTTCTCACAAAGGCGGGATACGATGTCGAGGTGGTGTGCCGAACCTTCCAGGTCGCCCATAAGCTCGCCAGCGACGGCATACGGATCACCGGAGCCCGCGGGCACTTCACTATTCCGCTGCATGCGGTTGCCGGAGTTGAGAACCTCACAGGGCCGAAGGACCTGGTGCTCTTGGCGACAAAAGCTGGGGATGCACTCGGACCAGCGCGTGCGGTGCTTCCATTCATGGCCCCGCAGAGCCTTCTCGTCTCTCTCCAGAACGGAATTTTCGTGGACGAGTTGGCCGAAGTGGTCGGTCGCGAGCGCGTCATCGGGTGCGTCATCGGGTGGGCAGCCACGCTACACGACCATGATTGGGCGGAGATCACTTCGAACGGACGGTTCGTCATCGGACCGATCGTATCGACACTGACGCGCTCTCTTACGGAGCTAAAGAATGTGCTCGGACACGTCATGCCCACCCGGATTTCCGCTAATATCTATGGTGACCTTTATGCAAAGCTGATTTTGAACTCCTGCTTCAACGCCATGTGTGCCATCGCAAACTTGACAGTCCGGGAGATCATTGCCTACCGACGTGGCCGCGAGATCTTCTTGGCTGTTATGCAGGAGGCGGTCGACGTGGCAGATACCGCGGCCCTCACGGTTGAGCCTTTCTTCCGCATACTCGATTTCCATCGATTCCTCGCGGGCTCAGGAGCCGCAGCGAAGCTGAAGAGGGACCTCTTCATGCTGGCGATCAGGAAGTTTTCGGGAACGTCGCGGCCGTCGACGCTGCAGTCCCTGGATCGCGGGCAACTCACGGAGATCGACCATCTGAACGGTTACATCGTGGGGCGCGGCCGGGAGCTGGGCGTACCAACACCGGTCAACGCACGCCTCACTGAGCTGGTTCACGAAATCGAAGCCGGCAGAAGGTCCATGGGGATGGAGAATCTCGATTCCGTCCTTTGAAAATGACTCGTCCCCTTCAGCGTTGCCTTTGGCTACGGCAAAATACCGGAGCGCATTGCGCTGAGGCGCGCGTCCTTTCCAATGCTGGGTCTGCCACCTGACAGCCCAACGGCTAAGCGATAAATAGCCCGGCATTGCGGAGGTGCATCGTGCTCGGACGACTCGCTTCAGTGGGATGTATCGTGGTTCTCGTTGCAGCCTCAGCGGAGGCGCAGACATCGACCCTCTTCGACCTTGCGTCAAGCGGAGCTCCTGCTGCGGTGCAGGAAGCGGTGAACAAAGGCGCGGACGTCAAAGCACAGGACCGAAACGGCGCGACCCCGCTGATGTGGGCCGCTGGCTACAACCAGAATGCCGCCGCGACGACCACCCTGCTGGCAGCCGGAGCGGACCTCAAGGCACGTGACAAAGATGGAGAGACGGCCATGATGTACGCCGCCTGGGTGAACCCCAATCCCGACGTGACAGCGGCGCTCGTGAAGGCGGGCGCCGATATCAAGGCCCAGGACAAGAACGGACTGAATCCCCTGATGCAGGCTGCCCGCTACAATCAGAACATCGACGTGCTCACCACGCTTCTTCATGCGGGAGCCGATGATACGGCGCGCAACAAGGAAGGAAAGACCACGTTCGACTACGCCCAGGAGAATGAGAAGCTGAAGGGCAGCGATTCGCTGAAAAACCTCGAGGCGGCTGTCGTCGCCGAGCACATGGCCCGAAGCGGAAGTCCCGACGAGCTGCAACGGGCTTTCCAGGAGCTCAAAGAATTCGACGTGAAAGGAGAGGACCCCGCGGGGAGCCTTTGGCTCCTCGAATCCGCAACGGCGAACGCGAACGCCGGGGTCACCTTACTCATACTCAAGGCGGGCGCGAACGCCAACGCGAGGAGCGCGACCGGGCTCACAGCGCTGATGGCAGCGGCCTCGACGAACCCGAATCCCGACGTTCTCGCCGCCCTGCTCAGGGCCGGCGCCGACCCAAACGCCAAAGACTCCAACGGCGACACGCCGCTCATTCTCTCCGGCCTGAACAGGAATCCCGATGTCGCAACCGTCCTTCTGAAGGCCGGTGCCGATTTCAAGGCGAAGGACACGAACGGAAAGACAGCACTTGACTTGGTGACCTCGCGCGGCAATACCGCGACGTACCAGCTTCTCGTGGCCGCGGAGCAACCCACCTGGCTGGGGCTCCACTCGCTTGAAATGAAGCTCGTTTCCCTTGATGACATCTACCCGGTCTTTCATACCTTCTACGCGACCCATTCGCTGGGGAAGATCACCCTGGAGAACACGTCTGGCCTGCCCATCACGGGAATCAAGGTGGACTTCCAGATCCGGCAGTTCATGACGGACCCGACGGACTGCCGCGCCGCACCAGAGCTCGCACCGGGGCATACGCTATCGGTCGACCTGTTCGGACTTTTCCTTACCACGATCCTCGCCACTACGGAAAAGACGGCGGCCCAGGCACGCGTCGACCTGGAGTTCGTAATCAACGGGCAGGTGCAGTACCGGAGCATCGTCCAGAACATTCCCATCCTCAACCGGAATGCGACGAGTTGGAGCGACAACCAAAGGGCGGCAGCATTCGTGACCACCCGTGACCCGATGATCCTGGACTTCTCCAAGAACGTGAACAGCATGGTCAGAGGGAAGGTCCAGGGAGACGCGAATCTTCTGTCCGCGGTTTCGCTATTCCAGGCGCTCCAGCTCTACGGACTCACTTATTCGCAGGACCCTATCCCTACCCTCACCTCCGCCGGGCAGGTTGCGGACTTCATTCAGCTCCCCCGCGCGACACTTCAATACAAGGGTGGGAAGTGCGGCGACTTTTCGGTTCTCTACGCGGCTCTGTTCGAGTCGGTGGGAGTCGAGACGGCGTTCATCACCATTCCCGGGCACATCTTTGTTGCTTTCTCAACGGGAATGACACCCGATGACGCCCGCGTGTCCTACTCGTCGCGTGCAGCGGAGCTGATAGTTCGCAACAACACGGGCTGGATCCCGGTCGAGGTCACCGAGACAGCCGGATTCTTCCAGGCGTGGCTGGACGGGGCAAAGGAATGGCGCGATGGAACCGCCCGGCAGCAGGCCGCATTCTACCCCCTCCACGACGCGTGGCAGGTGTACGAGCCGGTCGCCCTTCCCGGCGGCGATACGGTGGTCCACCTTCCCTCGGCCGACATGATCATCGGCGCGACGCAAAAGGAGCTCGCGGCGTTCGTCGACGGCGAAATCTCGTCCAAGGTCACGAAACTACGGGTCGAAGTCGCCGGCAGCAAGGATCCCCGAGTGCCGACGAACGAACTTGGAGTTCTCTACGCCCGCTACGGACTCTACGATCGGGCACAGGAACAGTTCACCAAGCTTCTTGCCGGGGAGGAATACGTGCCGGCCCTTCTGAATATGGGGAACATCTTCTACCTGGGCAACAAAAAGGACCAGGCACTCACCTACTACACCAGAGCCTATGCGCAGGATCCGGGGAATCCCGATGTACTGCTGGCTGCCGCGCGCACGAACTACGACCTTGAAAACCTGACGGTATCGAGGAAGCTCTCCGCGGAGCTCAGCGCCAAGGACCCCACGCTGGCGAAGCAGTTCACCTATTTGGGCCCGGGCGGTGGAACCTCCACGCGCGCCGACAACGCGGCCGCGGCCGCCGAAGTTCCCCCTCTCCCTCTCGTCTCGAATGGATGATATTAGTTGCTATTGTCGACTGCCATGATGATGGTGAGCAAGCGATAGGCTTTTCAACATTATCGAAGAAAAACTGCGCCTTCGGTTTACAATAATCGTGCTTGGCATCCAGGTTAGTGTCGAGAAGATCGAACTCAATGATGCCGAGGAGCTCATTGCGGTTCGTGCAAGAGGCCCAAAAAGACGGTCCCAAAGAGTGTCAATTGCTCTGCCCTCCGAATCGAAAGGGACACAGTCCTGGTTCGTGCTTGACGCTGACGGCCATCGCGCGCCATCGTTCACTCAGCCAGCAGAACCGAATGACTGTCTTTTTTTGAAAGACTTGCTCCGTTGGCGTAGGATGGAGGTTTGTTTCTGGTTGGTAAGGGGAGTATCTCTTGCAAATGATTTTCAAGGAAGCGGCGCCCATTCATAGCCTCCGAAAAGCACCGCTGGTTGTTTTGACAGTAAGCCTGTATTTGCTGATGTTTGCCTATGCGTTCTCCGTCACCATCATTGGCCCCCTGATCCCCATTTTCATGAATGCTTACCGTGTTTCCCTTTCCCAAAGCGGTCTCGTCCCCCTGTTCCAGGGGCTTGGCGGTGCGGTCGCTCTATTTGTGGGCGTCGACTTCGCGGACAGAGTACATCGCTCATTGCTTATCAAGGCGGCTTTTGGCGTTTACTGCGCCGCCACGCTTCTGATGGCTATCGCGCCTCCCTATATGGTGTTGCTTATTCTGTTTTGCTTCATCGGAGGAGGCACACGGTTCTTGGAAGCAATCCTGAATGCCTATGTATCCGACATTCATCCCGCCAAGCGCGGGTTCTATCTCACCCTTCTCCATGCGTGTTTTGGCGTGGGTGCCCTGCTTGGCCCCCTGTTTTCTACCGTCTTTATCAGCGCAAAGGTGCACTGGACTTATATCTTCCTGACACTCGGCGGCTTTTGTGTGGTCATATTGGTCGTCTACACACTCGTGCAGAAGAAAATACCCGTGGCAAAACCGCAGGCACAGGTTTCAGGGCTGAAAAACATCGCACATCTGCTGGAGGAAAGAAACCTTGTCTGGCTTTTCTTTATGGCACTCTTTTATGCCGCATTCGCGCTATCAATCTCCGCGTGGATGCCTTCATACATGACTCGTCGACTTCATACCGGCATCATTCTTGCCAGTGTTCCAGTTTCTGCCATGTGGATCGGTATCATATGCGGCAGGGTGGTTTATTCATTTTTGTCACTAAAGCACCCCGTGAAATACTTGCTTCTCTTGAGCAACCTCGCAGCAGGTGCTGTGATGATCGCAGTCGTTATCATTAATGCACCCGTTGCATATGTTGGTGGCTTATGCATAGCCGGGTTCCTGGTGGGCGCCACCACGCCGCTATCCGTTGCACAGGCCAATAACATGATGCCGGGCCACTCGGGCGCGGTATCGTCTCTCCTGACTTTTGCAAGCGTCATGGGTCTTCTGGTTTTCCCTTGGCTCATCGGCGTTATCGCCGATGCTTCCAGCTTTTGGTTCGGTATCGCTGTAGCAGCCCTATTCCCCTGCGCCATTGCCGTATTTGCGGCCTTCCTGCCCAAGCCGGTTCAGGAAGATCGGTTCCACTGAAAAGGGAAGACGGGGAACACTGGCTCGAGGAGGAGCGCGTGGATCGCGCACTCCACTCTCTCTGCTGGTCGTACTTGCTGCCTGTACTTCATCGAATCCCGTAGCGTCCCTTGCATCGGCCGGCGCGACCCCGTCAACGTCAAATGTCGCGACGGCCGTTTCCGCAACTTGACGGGATGCGCCCGAGCCTCGGCATGCTCGTTCCTAGCATTCGGTTGTATCTCCAGCAAAATTCCACCATGCTGAACCACGCGCCGTTGCCACAGGAATTCTAACTGACGACCCTGCTCTGTCAGGCATCAGAGCGCCACAGAGAGAAACACAGAGCTGCATTCAAAGTGCGTTGGATTGCACCCGCGCCGTATTGAAGGCCGCGGAGGACGAGTTCCCGCGGAACTTTGCGGCACGTAGGGAATATCCCCGCACTCTCACGCCTTCAATTCGTGGGGGGACGTCCACTACCGGGCAGATCGATCGTTATTCCCCGGTTTGTCCCCCGCCACCCGCCGCAAACGCTTTGCTGACCTTGTCCTCGAGCCATCGCCGCGCCGCCGCAGCCACCGCCACCGGATCCGCTGCAGCCTCGTTCCACATCTCCACCATGAAGGGGCCGCTGAAGCCGATCCGTTTCAGCGTCCGGAATGCTGCGTCGAAATTCACTGCTCCCTCCCCGAAGGGCACCCTGCGAAACTCACCCACCCGCGTGTCCTTGAGATGAATCCCGACGAGGTGGCGGCCGCCCTGCAGGATCTCCCGCTCCACGTCCTTCTCCATCGCGGTGAGATTGCCGATGTCGGGATAGATCTGGAACCAGGGCGTGTCAGCCGCATCGACGAACCGCAGCGCGCTCGCGATGGAGTCCACAACCGGACAGTCCACGTTCTCCAGGGCGAGCATGACGCAGGATCGGCGGGCCCATTCGGCGGACTGCAGAACTGCTTCGAGATAGAGGGCTCTGGTTTTCTCGGTGGACTCCTCGTAATGCACGTCGTAGCCAGCCACCTGGATGATACGGATGCCGAACTCGGCGGCAAAATCGATCGCACGGCGCATGATCACCAACGCCTTCTCGCGTTGCGGCTTGGAGGTGCTGCCGAGCGCGAACCTGCGGTGCCCGCTCAGGCACATCGTGTCCACCGAAGCGGGACTCTGGGCGAGAGCGGTGTAAAAGGCACGCCGCTCCGCCTCGGGCCATTCGAGGCGGGATAGCCGCTCGTCGCTCTCATCGATCGAGATCTCGACGAACTGGTAGCCGGCGGAGGCGGCATCCGCCAGGAGCCGCGGCCAGCTGCCGCTCTGAGGAAGGGCCTTCTCGTAGATGCCCCAGCGAAAGGAGGAGTCTGTGAACTCACCTGCCATGACCCGTCCTATTTATTTCCCTGGCCGTAGTGCTTGTGAGTCTCGACCGCTTCCGTCACTTGCTCAGCGGTGAGCCCCCGGGGCTTTCCAATCGCGCTCGCAGCACAGTAGGACCTGCAGGCGTCCTCCAGGTACACCGCCGCGTACAGGGCGTCCTTAAGCGTCGGGCCTACGGTGACAACCCCGTGGTTGCGAAGGATGATCGCGCGCCTATCCCCGATATGCTCAACGGTCCTCATTCCCATGTCGAGGCTCGCCGCGGAGCTGTACGGTGCTACCTTTACTGCGCCCAGCGTGGCATTGACCAGCGTCGTGCAGAATCCGGGCAACTCGTCCATCACGAGGCCGATCGCTGTGGCGTAGGGCTGGTGCGTGTGGATGACGGCGTTCACGTCTTTCATGTGGTTGAAGATGTGCAGAAGAGCCACGGTGTCAACCGACGGCCGCCGCTCCCCTTCGATCACCTTACCTGCCGGATCCATCACCACGACATCCGCCGGTACCAGAGTCTCGTAGGACATGCCCGAGGGCGTCACCAGGATGTGCGTCCCGATGCGCATGCTCACATTCCCGCCCGAGAGGCTGATGAGCCGATAGCGATCGAGGGCGATGCCGACGTCGATAATCTGCTGTCTTTCTTTTTCGTACACGCTTGACTCCTTACACTGCATTTCTCCGCCCGTTCCCGGGGCGGCACTCATCGCCTTGATCTATCCCCGCAGCTTGTCGGACACGGCATGGTTGATCTGCCTCAGTGCCGGGTAGATTGTCTTGTAGATCGGAAACCATGCGGCGTAGCACGCCGCGGCACGCGCGTCCGGCTCATAGATTGTTCG
>Ga0265342_10000866_pt1 | contig 30217 bp, 29 predicted proteins | sample 4CB327metaG_FD_203125 | JGI IMG/M metagenome (GOLD analysis project Ga0265342, IMG submission 203125) | Rhizosphere microbial communities from Carex aquatilis grown in University of Washington, Seatle, WA, United States - 4-CB3-27 metaG | ecosystem: Host-associated > Plants > Roots >... | reverse complement strand
CTCGGCGCCGAGCGCGTCGACCGCGACCGCCGCGCACAGCGCGGAGTCGATGCCGCCGGACAGGCCGAGCACCACGCCGGGAAAGCCGTTCTTGTTGACGTAGTCGCGCAGGCCCAGCACGCACGCCGCATAATCGCCGCGGTCGCCTTCAAGCGCCTCGATCACCGGACCGCCTTCGCAGCGCCATGTACCGCCCGCCCTCACCCATTGCGTGGTGACGACGCTCTCGACGAAGCCGCCGAGCTGGAAGGCAAGCGAGCGGTCGGCATTGAGCCCGAACGATATGCCGTCGAACACCAGCTCGTCCTGGCCGCCGACCTGGTTGACGTAGACCATGGGCAGGCTCTGCTCGGTGACGCGCGCGACTGCGATGTTGAGGCGCACGTCGCCCTTGTTGCGCCAATAGGGCGAGCCGTTCGGCACGATCAGGATCTCGGCGCCGGTCTCGGCCAGGGTCTCGCAGACGTTCTCGTAGGATACCGACTCCTCGGTCCAAATGTCCTCGCACACCGGCACGCCGAGGCGCACGCCGCGGAAGTTCACGGGCCCCGGCACCGGCCCCGGCGCGAACACGCGCTTCTCGTCGAACACGCCGTAGTTCGGCAGGTTGACCTTGTAGCGCAACGCGGCAATCGATCCGCCGTCGAGCAGCGCCACCGCGTTGTAGAGCTTGCCCTCGTCGACCCAGGGCGTGCCGACGAGCAGCGCCGGGCCCCCGCTCGCGGTCTCACGCGCCAGCGCCTCAATGGCGGCGCGGCAGGCGGCCTGGAAGGCCGGCTTGAGGACGAGATCCTCGGGCGGATAGCCGGCGATGAACAGTTCGGGGAAGACGACCAGGTCGGCGCCCTGCGCGGCCGCCTCGGCGCGCGCCTGCAGGGCCTTCCTGGCGTTGCCGGCGACGTCGCCGACGGTGGCGTTGAGCTGCGCGACGGCGATCGCCAGTCGATTGGTGGGTGCCCCGTTCATGCTCAACCTGTAGCGCCTTGGCCGCGTGCGGGGCAATGGCCGCCGCGCGGGTCAGGTTCCCTTTACCGGGAGGCACACTGAAACGACAACGGCCGCGCGGTCGGCGCGGCCGTTTCAATTTGATTGCGCGCTTGCCTAGAGCCCGGCGACGGCCGGCATCGGTCGGGCGCGGCTCGCGCGCTCCTTCTTCAGGAGCTCGGCGAGGAGGAATGCGACTTCGATCGCCTGCTCCGCGTTGAGTCGCGGGTCGCAGACCGTGTGATAGCGATCGTTGAGGTCGGCATCGGTGATGGCGCGGGCGCCGCCCGTGCATTCCGTGACGTTCTTGCCGGTCATCTCCAGATGCACGCCGCCGGCATAGGTGCCTTCGGCCTGGTGCACGTCGAAGAAGCCGCGCACCTCTTTCAGGATCAGGTCGAACGGCCGCGTCTTGTAGCCCGACGCAGACGTGATCGTGTTGCCGTGCATCGGGTCGCAGGACCAGACGACGACGCGGCCTTCGCGCTTGACCGCGCGCACCAGCGCCGGCAGGTGCTCGCCGACCTTCTCGGCGCCGAAGCGGCCGATCAGCGTCAGCCGGCCCGGCTCGTTGTCCGGATTGAGCAGGTCGATGAGACGCAGCAGATCGTCCGTCTTGAGCGACGGGCCGCACTTGAGGCCGATCGGATTCTTGACGCCGCGCGCATATTCGATGTGCGCGTGATCGAACTGGCGTGTGCGGTCGCCGATCCAGAGCATGTGGCCCGAGGTCGCGTACCAGTCGCCGGTCGTCGAGTCGACGCGCGTCAGCGCCTGCTCGAAGCCGAGGAGCAGCGCCTCGTGCGACGTATAGAACTCGGTCGTTCGCAGTTCGGGATGGCTTTCGAGGTCGAGGCCGCAAGCCTGCATGAAGCCGAGCGCCTCGCCGATCCGGTCGGACAATTCCACGTAGCGCCGAGACTGCGGACTGTCCTTGACGAAGCCGAGCATCCACTGTCGCACGCTGGCGAGATTGGCGTAGCCGCCCTGCGCGAAAGCGCGGAGCAGGTTCAACGTCGCCGCCGACTGGCGATAGGCCTCGATCTGCCGGCGCGGATCGGGGTTGCGCGATTCCGGCGTGAAGGCGAAGTCGTTGATGATGTCGCCGCGATAGCTCGGCAGCTCGAGGCCATCGCGCTTCTCGACCGGCGAGGAGCGCGGCTTGGCGAACTGGCCGGCGATGCGGCCGACCTTCACCACCGGCGAAGCCGCGGCGTAGGTCAGCACCACCGCCATTTGCAGGAAGCTGCGGAAGAAGTCGCGAATGTTGTCGGCGCCGTGCTCGGCGAAGCTCTCGGCGCAATCGCCGCCCTGGAGCAGGAAAGCCTCGCCGGCCGCAACGCGCGCCAGCCGCTTCTTCAGGCTGCGGGCTTCGCCCGCAAATACCAGCGGCGGAAAGGTCGCAAGCTGCTTTTCGACGTCGGCCAAGGCCTGCCGATCCGGGTAATCCGGGACCTGCTGAATGGGCCTTCTGCGCCAGCTATCGGGCGTCCAACGCTCGGACATGACGGCATACTCCAACGCTTGAGGGCCGCCTTATACACCGCCCCCGCCCGCCGATACCACACCTTCGCGGTGCCAATTCTTAACGGCTATTCCGCCGCCTGACGCCTGTAGGTCACGGCCTTCTCGCGCATGGTCACGAGTTCCTCGGCCGCGGTCGGATGGACGGCCATGGTGGCGTCGAAATCCGCCTTGGTCGCCCGCATTTTGACCGCGATGCCGACGAGCTGGATCAATTCGCCAGCGTCCGGACCGATCAGATGGCAGCCGATCACCCGGTCGGTCGCGCCATCGACCAGCAATTTCATGAACGAGCGCGTCTGCCGCCCCGACAGCGTCGCCTTCATCGGCCGGAACGAGGTCTTGTAGACGTCGACGACGTCGAACTCGGCGCGCGCCTGCGCTTCGGTCAGGCCGATGACGCCGACTTCCGGCTCGGTGAACACCGCGCTCGGCACGTCGGCGTGATCGACGCGCGTCGGCTTCTTGCCGTAGACGGTGTCGGCGAAGGCATGACCCTCGCGGATCGCCACCGGCGTGAGATTGACTCGGTTCGTCACGTCGCCGACGGCGTAGATGTTCGGCACCGAGGTCTTCGAATAGGCGTCGACTTCGATGCCGCCGTGCTCGTGGATCCTGACCCCGACCTTGTCGAGGCCGAGCCCCATCACGTTCGGCCGGCGGCCGATCGCGAACATCACCTTGTCGCAGGTGACCGAGGTGCTGTCGGAGAGACGCACGGCAAACTCGTCGCCGGTCTTGTCGATGGCCGTGACGGTGTGGCCGCAGGTCACCGTGATGCCGCGGGTGCGCATCTCGTTGCGCAGATGCTCGCGCACGTCGTCGTCGAAACCGCGCAGGATGTTCTCGCCACGATAGACGACCGTCACCGCGCTGCCGAGGCCGGCGAAGATGCAGGCGAACTCGAGTGCGATGTAGCCGCCGCCCTGGATGACGATGCGCTTCGGCAGTTCCGGAAGATGCAGCGCCTCGTTCGAGGAGATGACGTGCTCGAGCCCGGGGATCTTCGGACCGTAATGCGGCCAGGCGCCGGTGGCGATCAGGATCGTCTCGGCGCGCACATGCGCGCCGCTCGCCTCGAGGCGCACGGTGTGCGCGTCCTCGATGACCGCGCGCGACTTGCACAACTCGACCTTCCAGCGGTTGAGCGTCGCGGTGTAGGCGGCCTCGAGCCGGGCGATCTCGCGGTCCTTGTTGGCGATCAGGGTCGGCCAGGAAAAGACCGGCTTCTCGACAGTCCAGCCGAAGCCGGCTGCATCCTCGAAATCGTCGGCGAAACGCGAAGCGTAGACGAGCAGCTTCTTTGGCACGCAGCCGCGAATGACGCACGTGCCGCCGACGCGGAATTCCTCGGCAATCATGACCCGGGCGCCATGAGCGGCGGCGACGCGCGCGGCGCGCACGCCGCCGGAGCCCGCCCCGATCACGAACAAGTCGACATCGTGCTTCGCCATGGCTTCAAGGCCTTTCGCCGCTTCGAACGCCGGCCTCTCGTCCGGCGCGCCGCGTCACATCGGGTGGCCCCTCTTCTTCAATTCGTCGCGCATCTTCGCGGTCACTTCGGTCGATAATTTGTTCGCCCAGTCCTGCGCGAACTGCATGCTGCCGTTGACGACCTTGGGCTGCTCCGAAAGCATCTTCTTGCCCACCGGCGACTGGTAGAAGGCGAGAATGTCCTTGAGTTCCTGCTCGCTGAAATGCGCCGCGTATTGACGCGCGACCTCGTTGATGACCTCCGCGAAGCGCGGCTGCAGGTCGGTGCGCATCTTCTGGGCGATCTCGTTGAGATCCTTCTGCAGCATCGGGTTCTGCTGCAGGTAAAGGAGCTTCGACTGCTCGACGACACCGGCAATCAGCGGGCTGAACAGCGCCGTCGCACCGGTCGCCTCGACGAGATCTTTGGCGGTCGCGATCGCCGCGGCGGACGGTTGCGGACCTTGCGCGAAGGCCGCCGGAGCGGCCAGCAGCGCGATCGTCACCGCAACCGCCGAAAGTGCGCGGTTCATGGCTCCCAGGACGTGTCTCATCATTGCTCCATCTGGCTCTTGTGCATCAGCCGCGCCCGATCGTCCGAACCCCTTCCGGTCCGCCGATGATAGCCAGCGCGGCAAGTCCGACAAAAAGGCCGTGCTCCATCACCCCCGGGACGGCCGCGAGCGCGCGCGCGAGCCGGGCCGGATCCTCGATCCGTCCAAGCGGCGCGTCGATGATCCAGTGGCCCCCATCCGTGACGAAAGCATGGCCATCGCGGCCCTTGCGGAAATCGAGCGGAGCAGGCGTCTGGACGCTGGCGATCGCGGCGTGCACGGCCCGCAGCGTCGCGCCGGCGCCGAACGGCGCCACCTCGATCGGCAGGGGAAAACGGCCGAGCACCGGCACGCACTTGCTTTCGTCGGCGATGACGATCATGCGCGCGGACGCCGCGGCGACGATCTTCTCGCGCAGCAGGGCGCCGCCGCCGCCCTTGATCAGCGTGAGGTCGGGCGCGATCTCGTCGGCGCCGTCGACGGTCAGATCGAGCTCGGGAAGCTCGTCGAGGGTTGCCAGCGGGATGCCGGCGCGCTGCGCGTCGGCATGCGTCGCCTCCGAGGTCGGCACGCAGACGACATCGAGACCATTACGTACGCGCTCGCCGAGCAACTCGACAAAATGCTTGGCGGTCGAGCCGGTGCCGAGGCCGAGCCGCATGCCCGGGCGCACGAGATCGAGCGCCCGGGCGGCGGCGGCACGCTTGAATTGCTCGGCGTTCATCGGCATCGCGACGACCGGTTGTGGGGAGCGGAAGCAGGTTCCGCCTATCTAGCCTCGATTGACCGGCCTGAATAGCCGGAAATCGCCATTTTGCGGCACGTCCGGCCGGGGCTTGCAAGGCGGCCGCGCGGCCGCTAGCGAAAAGGAATGTCCGCCCCGCTCCTCGTCTTCGATCTCGACGGCACGCTCGTCGACACCGCGCCCGATCTCGTCGACACCCTCAACGTCGTGTTGACGCGCGAGGGCCTGCCGACCGTGGCTTACGAGAACGCGCGCATGATGATCGGCGGCGGCGCCAGGGCCATGCTGGCGCGCGGCCTCGAAGCGGACGGCCGCGCTGCGACGCCCGAGCTGATGGACCGTCTGTTCGCCGCGTTCATCGACCACTATACCGACCACATCGCGGCGCGCTCGCGGCCCTTTCCCGGCCTGACCGACGCGCTCGATGCGCTCGGCAACCTCGGCCATCGCTTCGCGGTGTGCACAAACAAACTCGAACGGCTGTCGGTGCTCTTGTTGCGCGCGCTCGATCTCGCCGATCGTTTCGAGGTGATCTGCGGACAGGACACGTTCGGTATCCAGAAGCCGGATCCGGAAGTTCTGCGCCGCACGATCGCTGCCGCCGGGGCTGCGCCAGGCGACGCGGTGATGATCGGGGATTCGGCAACCGACATCCGTACAGCCCGGGCGGCCGGCATCCCGGTGATCGCGGTCGACTTCGGCTACAGCGAAAAACCCGTCGCGGAGTTTGCACCAGACCGGGTGATCAGCCACTTCAAGCAATTGCCGGGCGAAATAGCCTCGTTATCGGGCCAAAATTGAAATTGCGGCGGCAATATGGTTAACGCGGTAAGGTTAACGGGATCGAGATGATTGCACCAATGTGTCAACGTCCGTATCTTTCCGCCCCGGCGGGCATTCGTGTGCGCTCGCGTGGGGATTCCACTATGTATCGAGTGATTGCCATCGTCGGTGGTGCGCTTGCTCTGGCGGCGTGCTCCTCGACTCCCGACTGGATGAGCCTCGACGGACTGAAGCCGGGTCCAGTGATGGATACCGTACGCTTCGAGTCGGAGCCGCCGGGCGCCGATGTAAAGACCGCGAGCGGCCAGACCTGCAAGACGCCATGCGCGCTCGCCTTGCCGTCCGACGCGCCGCAGACCGTGACCTTCACCCTTCCCGGCTACCTGCCCGAGACCGACCAGCTCGAAGTGATCAGCATGACCGGTTCGGCGCCGCAGCTGCGGCCCAATCCGGTGCTGGCCGAATTGCAGCCGGCGCCGCCGCCGCCGAAGCCGGCGAAGAAGCCCGTGCGCCGCGCCAAGCCTGCCGCCAAGAAGCCGGCGGCCAAGAAGCCGGCGGCCAAGCCCGCCGCGCCCAAGCCCGCGGCCGCTGCGCCCGCCCCTGCTCCGGCCGCGGCCGCTCCGGCTGCAGGCTCGCCGTGGCCTTCCGCACCGCCGCCGCAACAGCGCTAGAGCCCCGGCGGCGATCGAATTCAACGGCCCGCGCCCTTCACCGGCGCGGGCCGTTTCGCATCCGGAATGGTCCGTATGGCCTTTGGCCGCCGTAGTTCCTATATGTAGACGGCGGCGGGCACAGCATTTTCGCTTCACGGGAACCCGGATGGCAGGAGCCGAGCAGCAGGCATTGACCGACTTCGACCGCGCTGCCCTCGCGCCGCGGCCGCTGATCGATCCGTTCGCCCGCGCCATCACCTATCTACGCGTCTCCGTGACCGACCGTTGCGATTTCCGCTGCGTCTACTGCATGTCGGAGCACATGACCTTCCTGCCGAAGGCCGACCTGCTCTCGCTCGAGGAGCTCGACCGGCTGTGCAGCGCCTTCATCGCCAAGGGCGTGACCAAGCTGCGCCTGACCGGCGGCGAGCCGCTGGTGCGGCGAGGCATCATGACTCTGGTGTCGTCGCTGTCGCGGCACCTCGAGAGCGGCGCCCTTCATGAATTGACACTGACGACGAACGGCTCGCAGCTCGAGAAGTACGCCGCCGAGCTCAAAGGCCATGGCGTCGAGCGCATCAACGTCTCGATCGATACGCTCGATCCGGACAAATTCCGCGCCATCACGCGCTGGGGCGACCTGAACAAGGTTCTGGCCGGCGTCGATGCCGCGCAGAAGGCCGGGCTGAAGGTCAAGATCAACGCCGTGGCGCTCAAGGGCGTCAACGAGGACGAACTCGCCGACATGACCGCCTGGGCGCACGGACGCGGCATGGATATGACGCTGATCGAGGTGATGCCGCTCGGCGAGACGGGCGAGTCCCGGCTCGACCAGTACCTGCCTCTGTCGCTGGCGCGCGCACGGCTTGCCGAGCGCTATACGCTCGAGGACATCGACTACCAGACCGGCGGCCCTGCCCGTTACGTGAGGGTGAAGGAGACCGGCGGCCGCCTCGGCTTCATCACGCCGCTGACCCACAACTTCTGCGAAAGCTGCAACCGGGTGCGCATCACTTGCACCGGCACACTCTATATGTGCCTCGGCCAGAACGACGCCGCCGACCTGCGCTCCCCGCTGCGCGCCTCCGAGAGCGACGCCCTCCTCCACGCCGCGATCGACGAGGCCATCGGCCGCAAGCCGAAGGGCCACGACTTCGTCATCGACCGCGAGCACCAGCGCCCCGCCGTCGCCCGCCACATGAGCGTGACCGGCGGCTGATCAGAGGCCGCTTTCCGGGCCTGACCTCGACCTCATAGTTATCCGAGGCAACCAATTTCAGCATTGACGGGCGCGCCCCCCTTCGGATTAGGTGGCCAAGCTTGGCCGTGGGGGTCCAAGCCGTGGGGACATAAAGAAAAATAACACGCCGGCCGGCCCGATCCGGTCCGCGGACGGGAGGTTTCGACTTGGGCGCCCTCGACGCATTCCTAAAGGCATTGCTGCCGCTGACGCGGGCCATCGACGCCATGAACACCTGGCTCGGCCGGCGTCTCGCCTGGCTCATCCTGGCTGCCGTCATCGTCTCGGCCGGCAACGCCACCATCCGCAAGGTGTTCGACACCTCGTCGAATTCCTGGCTGGAATTGCAGTGGGTGCTGTTCAGCGTCGTGTTCCTGCTGTGCTCGCCGTGGACGCTGCTCGCCAATGAGCACATCCGCATCGACATCGTGAACCAGCTGCTGCCGAAAATGCTGCGCAACTGGATCGACACGATCGGTCACGCCGTCTTCCTGCTGCCGTGGTGCGTCATCATGATCACCACCGGCATCCCGTTCTTCCTCCGCTCCTACGAGATCAACGAGCAGTCCGGCAATGCCGGCGGCCTGCCGCAATGGCCGTCGAAGGCGCTGGTCATGATGGGCTTCATCCTCCTGCTGGTGCAGGGCGTGTCGGAGCTGATCAAACGCCTCGCGATCATGCGAGACCTCATCCCCGATCCTCACGAGTCGCAAAAAGACACGCTCGAAGCCGAAGTCGAGCACATCGTCGAAGCGATCGAGAAGCGCTAGAGCGGACCGGGGGGAAACAGACAATGACTCAGATCTTCATCGACAACATGGCGCCGATCATGTTCGGCTCCCTCGTTGTCTTCCTGCTGCTCGGCTATCCGGCCGCGTTCTCACTCGCCGCCGTCGGCCTCATCTACGCGCTGGTCGGCATCGACCTCGGCCAGTTCGCGCCCGACTTCCTGCAGGCGCTGCCGGAACGCATCTACGGCGTGATGAACAACGACACGCTGCTGGCGATTCCGTTCTTCACCTTCATGGGATTGGTGCTCGAGCGATCCGGCATGGCGGAAGACCTGCTCGACACGATCGGGCAGCTGTTCGGCACGGTGCGCGGCGGACTTGCTTACGCTGTCATCTTCGTCGGCGCACTGCTTGCGGCGACCACCGGCGTCGTCGCGGCCTCCGTCATCTCGATGGGCCTGATCTCGCTGCCGATCATGATGCGCTACGGCTACGACCGGCGCGTCGCCACCGGCGTGATCGCGGCTTCCGGCACACTGGCGCAGATCATCCCGCCGTCGCTGGTTCTGATCGTTATGGCCGACCAGCTCGGCCGCTCGGTCGGCGATATGTACGAGGGCGCGTTCATCCCCGGCCTGGTCCTGTCCGGCCTCTATGCGGTCTACATCTTCATCGTCTCGGTCATCTTTCCGAAGGCGACTCCTGGCCTGCCCGCGGAAGCCGTCGGCTTTCGCGAGCCGAATGGCGGCCGCGGCCTGACCTCTCTCGCGATGCTGGCCGTCGTCAGCGGCGTATTTGGCTGGTTCGTAATGCGCAATTCGCCCTACCACGGGGCCGACTACGTCGTGCTGACGATGTTCTCGGGCATCGTCTTCGCGTTCTGCGTCGCGGTCGTGAACTATGTGACGACGCGTTTCTTAGGCTTGCGTTTCCTGTCGCACATCGCGCAGCAGACCACCTTTGTGATGGTGCCGCCGCTGTTCCTGATCTTCCTCGTACTCGGCACCATCTTCATCGGCGTCGCGACGCCGACCGAAGGTGGCGCCATGGGCGCGGCGGGCGCACTGATCCTCGGCGGATTGAAGCGCCGCCTGACGTGGGACCTGGTCCGGCAGGCCGTGGAATCGACGGCGAAGCTCGCCTCCTTCGTCGTGTTCATCCTGCTCGGCGCCCGCGTGTTCTCGCTGACCTTCTACGGCGTCAGCGGTCACATCTGGGTCGAGCACCTCTTGACGTCGCTGCCTGGCGGCCAAGTCGGCTTCCTGCTCTTCGTCAACGCTTTCGTATTCGTGCTCGCCTTCTTCCTCGACTTCTTCGAGCTGGCGTTCATCGTCATCCCGCTGCTCGGGCCGGCGGCGGAGCATCTCGGCATCGATCTGATCTGGTTCGGCGTCATCCTCGGCGTCAACATGCAGACGTCGTTCATGCATCCGCCCTTCGGCTTCGCCCTGTTCTACCTGCGCTCGGTGGCGCCGCGCGAAGCCTATAACGACCGCGTCACCGGCAAGCGCACGGACGGCATCACGACCGGCCAGATCTACTGGGGCGCCATGCCGTTCGTGGTCATCCAGGTGATCATGGTGGTGCTGGTGATCCTCTTCCCGGCGATGGTGATGCACTACAAGGGCGTCGGCACGGGCGTCGACCCGAACAAGGTCAAGATCGACATTCCGCAGATCGACATGCCATCGCTCGATCTCAGTCAGCCGCCTCAGTTCAAATAAAGCGGCGTCAAAGCCACAAATGAAAAACCCCGGAGCGCGAGCTCCGGGGTTTTCCTTTTGCGTTGACGCAGCGAGCGATCAGCCGCGCATGACCTTGGTCATATAGACGTCGTAGGAGAGCTCCGCCACCTGGAACCACTGATAGGCGTTCTTGGTGAAGTCCATCAAGGAGTCGTTGGCTTTCTTGAACGCCGCGTTCTCCTTCGCCACCTCGGCGTGCAACTCCATGGTCGCCTTGTAAGAGGCATCCATGATCGCCGGCGAGAAGACGTGCAGCTTGGTGCCGCCCGCCAGCAGGCGGCGCAGCGCCTGCGGGTTCAGGTGATCGTATTTGGCCATGCACCAGGTGTTGGCGTAGTGGCCGGCCTGTTCGAGGACCGCCTGATACTGCTTCGGCAGCGCGTTGTACTTTTCGAGGTTGACGAAGGCGTGGAGCATCGAGCCGCCTTCCCACCAGCCGGGCGCGTAATAGTGCGGCGCGACCTTGTAGAAGCCGAGCTTCTCGTCGTCGTAAGGACCGACCCACTCGCAGGCGTCGAGCGTGCCCTTCTCGAGAGCCGGATAGATGTCGCCGCCCGCGATCTGCTGCGGCACGCCCCCGAGCTTCTGCAGGACCTTGCCGGCCCAGCCGCCGATGCGCATCTTCAAGCCCTTGAGATCGTCGACCGAGTTGATCTCCTTGCGGTACCAGCCACCCATCTGACAGCCGGTCTGCGCCGCGAGCAGGCCCTTGATGTTGTACTTCTTATAGAACTCGTTCATCACGACATCGCCGCCGCCCTGCGTCCACCAGGCCTGGTTGATGCGGGCGTTCGGGCCGAACGGGACCGACGTGCCGAAGCCGAAGGTCGGATCCTTGCCGAAATAGTAGTAGGACGCGGTGTGACCGATTTCGACCGTGCCGTTCTGCACGGCGTCGACGATCGCGAGACCCGGCACGATTTCGCCGGCGGCGAAAACCTGGATCTGGAACTTGTTGTCGGTCGCCTCGGCGACAGCCTTGGCCATCACCTCGGCCGAGCCGTACAGCGTGTCCAGCGACTTCGGCCAGCTGCAGGGCATGCGCCACTTGACCGTCGGCGCCGACTGCGCGATTGCCGGCGCGGCGACCGCTGCGCTCGCGGCCGTAGCAAGACCGGCCGTCTTTAGAAACTCACGACGTTTCATCCAAACTCCTCCCTTGGGATCGATGAAAAGCGGGCTGACGCGGACGCGTTGCGCCGTTCTTGTCCTTGGCCCATCACGTATCGAAACCGGACGGGCATGGCGGGGTGCCGGAGGCCTCCCATACCGTGATTCCAGTGTGCACTGGATCGGACAAAGTTGTAAGGCCCAAGTTCCCCGTCGGTTAAGCAAAAAGGGACCGGCCCATGGGCCGGTCCCCCGACGAAAGTCTAACGGGCGGCTCAGCCGCGGCTGCGACTGCGAATCTGGAAGCTGTCGAAGCCGTATTCGGCGACCTGCCACCACAGGTACTCGTCGTTGCGGAACGCTTCCATCGACTGAAGCACTTTCTTGTACTCGGGGTTCGTCGCCGACGTCTCGGCGTTGACTTCATTGGACGCCTTCAGACAGGCCTCCATGATCTGCTGGCTGAACGGGCGGAGTTGCACGCCGTTCGAGATCAGCCGCTTCAGCGCCTGCGGGTTGCGAGCATCGTAGGCCGCTTGTTCATGCGCATTCGCCGCGCCGGCCGCCGCCTGGATGATCGCCTGGTAGGACTTCGGCAGATCGTTCCACTTGGCGAGGTTGATCAACAGATGGTTGGTCGTGCCGCCCTCCCACCAGCCCGGATAGTAATAATACTTGGCGACCTTGTAGAAGCCGAGCTTCTCGTCGTCGTACGGACCGACCCATTCGGCGGCGTCGATCGTGCCCTTCTCCAGCGCCGGATAGATGTCGCCGCCCGCGATCTGCTGCGCGATGAGGCCGAGCTTGCCGAGCGTCTTGCCGGCCCAGCCGCCGATGCGCATCTTCAGGCCCTTGAAGTCCTCGACGGTGTGGATCTCCTTGCGGAACCAGCCGCCCATCTGACAGCCGGTGTTGCCCATCAAAAGGCACTTCGAATTGAACTTGGCGCCGAAGTCGTCGATCAGCTTCTGGCCGTCGCCTTCATAGAACCAGGCGTTCTGCTGACGCGCATTGAGGCCGAAGGGCACGGCGCAGAACAGCGCCCAGGTCGGGTCTTTGCCGATATAATAATATTGCGCGCTGTGACCGAGCTCGACGGTGCCGTTCTGCACGGCGTCGAGCACCTGCAGAGCCGGTACGATCTCACCGGCGGCAAACGTCTGGATCTGGAATTTGCCGTCGGTGGCGTCGGACACGTATTTGGCGAAGAGCTCGCAGGCGCCGAACAACGTGTCGAGCGACTTCGGCCAGCTCGCGGTGAGACGCCACTTCAGCGTTGGTGACGACTGGGCGATTGCCGGCGCCGCCACCGCGGTCGCGGCAAGTCCGATACCTGCCGTCTTCAGGAATTGACGTCGTTTCATTGCTCGTCCTCCCCTCATGATGGTGCCGAGGGACGGTTCCCGGCCGCCCGCCCGATGCGGTAACGATAGACCGCGGAAGGCCGAAATCCAATCGGGGTGCGGAGCAAAGAAAACCCCGCCCGGCAGTGCCGGACGGGGTCCTAAGTTCGCAATCCAGCGCAGCGCTCAGCCGCGGGCGCGCTGCCGCACCATGAAGGCGTCGAAGCCGAGTTCGGCCACCTGCCACCACAGGTAGGCGTCACCGCGGAAGGCGACCATGCTGTCGTAGACCTTCTTGAACTCGGCATTCTTGGCGCCGACTTCATTGTAGGTGTCGACGGCCGCCTTGTAGGAGGCTTCCATCACGGCCTGCGGGAACGGACGCAGCTGCGCCCCAGCAGCGACCAGGCGCTTGATCGCCTGCGGATTGACCGCGTCGTATTTCGCCTGCATCCAGGTGTGCGCCTTGTCGGAGGCAGCGCGCACGATCTCCTGATAGCTCTTCGGCAGCGAATTCCACTTATCGATGTTGATGAAGTTGTGCAGCATTGCGCCGCCTTCCCACCAACCCGGATAGTAATAGTACTTCGCGACCTTGACGAAGCCGAGCTTCTCGTCGTCGTACGGGCCGACCCACTCGACGGCGTCGATGGTGCCCTTCTCCAGCGCCGGATAGATGTCGCCGCCGGCGATCTGCTGCGGCACCGCGCCCATCTTCGAGAAGATTTGTCCGTTGAAGCCCGCGGTGCGGAATTTCAGGCCCTTGATGTCGTCGACGGTCTTGATCTCCTTGCGGAACCAGCCGCCCATCTGCGTGCCGGTATTGCCGGCCGGGAAGGCGATGAAATTGTATTTCTTGTAGAACTCGTTGGCGAGGTCGAGCGCGCCGCCGAAATACATCCACGACGTCTGCATGCGCGAATTGAGACCGAAGGGCTGCGCGGTGAACAACGCAAAGGTCGGGTCCTTGCCGACGTAGTAATAGGACGCGGTGTGCGCCATCTCGACGGTGCCGTTGCCGACCGCGTCGGCGGCCTGGAGGCCGGGAACGATCTCGCCGGCGGCGAAACACTGGATCTGGAACTTGTTGTCGGTCGCTTCAGCAACGGACTTCGCGAAGATTTCGCTGGCGCCGTAGATCGTGTCGAGCGACTTCGGGAAGCTCGAGGTCAGGCGCCATTTCAACTCGGGAGCCGATTGCGCGATTGCGGGCGAAGCGATGGCCGCGGCGGCGGCACCCGCGCCTGCGGCGCCCAGGAACTGTCGGCGTTTCATGAGGACGTCAAACTCCGGTTTTCTTTTTGAATTGCCCCGCCGGGACTGGCGGATTGCGGGTGTCAAAGCAGGTCGTCGCCGCGAGAGCAAGGCGAAGCAAGGTCGCGCATAAGCGCGATGCAGGGCGGTATGGCTGTGGGCTAGACGAAAGTCTGACTAATGGACGCCGCGCATCAGCGCTGCGGTCTGCGCGACAAGCGCGCGCAGCGTCTCGACCGCAGCGGGCGGCGCTTTCGGCGCGGCGACCGCCGCCAACGCATTCTTCAGGCGCATCAGATTACCGCGGACCGTCCGCACTGCTTGCGGGTCCCGCGCAGCGATCTCCTTGGCGACGCTTTCGAACATACGGTCCGCTTCGAACACGATGCCGCGCGCGCTCTGGTAACCGACCGCGTGCGCGATACGGTCGTTCGCGACCGCATCGTCATACTCGTCGGCCGCGTCGCTCAAGGTCGCCGCAGCGGCCTGCAACGTGAAACGCGCCCAGTCCTTCTGCCGAGCCTGCAAAGCGAAATCGGCGGCGATGAGCGCCGCCTGCACCTTCCTCGATGCTCGTTCGTAAAGCTTGATGCTGCGCGCCGCCACCGCATGCGCGAGCTCGCGCAGCGCGCCGTCAAACTGTGGCGTCTTGTAGGTCTTCAATTCGTCGCGGATGGCGCCGTAGATTTCCTCGCGCGGAAAATTGACGTGCGGCCGCGCGTCGACCCAGTCGCGCTCCTTCACCAGCACGTCCGCCATCAAGAGGTCGGCGCGGATGATCGCGATGTTGCGGGCGAACTCAACGTCCGCCGACAGGGCCGGCTCGACGAGCGGCAGCGCCGGCGCTTTCGGGGCATCCTCCCGCGGCGCCTGCGCCAGCGCGCTGGACGACGCGAGCACAAGAGAGACGAGAGCGAGACGGAAGGCGCTGGCCGCATTCATGTCCCGCCCCCGCTCGTTTGTCAGGCCTCGACGACGATCTTCGGCGCGGCGCGGCCACCGCCTTTGATGGCGGCCAGCACCTTGGCGGCGATGTCGCGGTAGATCTTGGCGTGCGGGCCGTCCGGCTCGGTCGCCACGACGGGCAGGCCCGCGTCCGACTTCTCGCGGATCGTCATGTGCAGCGGCACTTCGCCGAGGAACGGCACACCCAGTCGCTCGGCCTCATGGCGCGCGCCGCCATGCCCGAAGATGTCCGAGCGCGCGCCGCATTCGGGGCACAGGAAGTAGCTCATGTTCTCGACGACACCGAGCACGGGCACGTTGACGCGATTGAACATGGCGACGCCGCGGCGCGCGTCGATCAGCGCCAGGTCCTGCGGCGTCGAAACGATGACGGCGCCCTTGAGCGGCACCTGCTGCGCCATGGTCAACTGCGCGTCGCCCGTGCCGGGCGGCATGTCGACGACCATGACGTCGAGCTTGCCCCATTCCACCTCCCGCAGCATCTGCGTGATGGCGGACATGACCATGGGGCCGCGCCAGATCATCGGCGTGTCCTCGTCGATCAGGAAGCCGATCGACATCACCGTCAGGCCGTAGCGCTCGATCGGCTTGAGCCGGTTGCCGCCGATCGTCTGCGGCTTCTCGCGGATGGCCAGGAGCTTCGGCAGCGACGGGCCGTAGATGTCGGCGTCGAGCATGCCGACCTTGAGGCCCTGGTCGCGCAGGCCGAGCGCAAGATTGACGGCGGTGGTCGATTTGCCGACGCCGCCTTTGCCGGAGGCGACGGCGATGACGGCGTCGACGCCCGGAATGCCGGGCTGCGTCTTGTCGGCCGGGTGGGCCGGATGTGCGCGTGCGGCCTGGCGCTGCGCGGACGCCTGCGGACGCGCCGAGCCACCGGAACCACCGCCGGCCTTCTCCGCCGTCAGCGCCACCAGCGCCGAGGCAACGCCCGGCACGGCCTTGACGGCGTCCTCGGCGCGTTTGCGCACCGGCTCCCAGGCCTTCACGTCGGCCGCGCCGACGGTGATCGAGAAGAACACCTTGTTCTCGCCGACGACGATATCGGACAGGACCCGCGCCTCGATCAGGCTGCCGCCGTTCGGAGCCGCCACCTTCGCCAGCGCCGCCAGAACCTGTTCTTTCGTGACCGCCATCGCAACGCACCTCGTTCCATTCGGCCGCCACCATAGGCATGCCCGCAGGGGCGTCAATGCGGGCTTGAGCTAGGCGCGAGGCAGTGCCAGTTTGCGCCTCCGAACCACCCCTCCCCTTGCAGAAGTAGCCGAATGACGCACGACGAGATCAAGGAACAACTCATCTGGGCCGGCAAAGTTCTGGTCGCCGAAGGTCAGGACGACTTCACCCGCGGCCACATCTCGTTCCGACTGCCGGACGAACCGTTCCTGTTCTTCATGAAGCCGCACAGCGTCGGCCTCGACGAGATCACGCCCGATAACATCCTCACTATCGATCTCGATGGCCACGTGGTGGCGGGCACGGCGCGCCGGCACAGCGAGGTCTATATCCATTCGGAAATTTACAAGCAGCGCGCCGACGTCAACTGCGTCCTCCACACGCATCCGCCCTACGCCGTCGCGTTGTCGGCGACCGGACGGCCGATGCGCGCCTATAGCCAGCCTGGCGCGCTCTTCCAGGAGGCGCTCGGCATTTACACAGACACGATCAATCTCATCCGCAGCAAAGAGATGGGTGCGGGCGTCGCGCACGCCCTCGGGCCGCACCGGGCGGTGCTCCTGAAGAACCACGGCGCGGTGACGGTCGGCGCCACGATCGCCGAAACTGTGATCGGCGCGATCATGCTAGAGAATGCGGCAATGGTGCAGGTCCTGGCGGAAGCCGCCGGAGATCCGGCACCGGAGTTTCCGCGCGCCGACGTCGAGAAGCTGAAGAACGACATCAGCCGCCCGGAACAATTCGCCATCAACTTCGAATATCTGGTACGACGTGTGAAACGCCGCGAAGGCGTGAACGACAAGACCTAGGGAGGATACGGGATGAGGACATTTTCAGTCTGCGCAATGGCGCTCGCCGCCATCCTGGGCACCGGCTTGAGCGCCGCCTTGCCGGCCGCCGCCGAGGACGCTTACCCGAACCGGCCGATCAAGATCCTGGTGCCGATCCCGCCCGGCGGCGCGCCCGACGTCGTGGCGCGGCTCGTCGGCAATTACCTGTCGCAGGCGATTGGCCAGCCGGTGGTGATCGAGAACCGCACCGGCGCCAACGGCAATATCGCCGGCGAGGCCGCTGCCAAGTCGCCGCCCGACGGCTATACGCTCATACTTGCCGCCGACAGCGGCATCGTCATCAATCCGCATGTCTACGCGAAGATGAGCTTCGACCCGATGAAAGACCTGGTGCCGATCACATCGGTCGCGACCAATCAGTTCGTGCTCGCGGTCAACCCGAAGGTGCCGGTGAAGTCGCTGCCGGAATTCGTCGAATACGCCAAGAAGGCCAATCCGGCGCTCGCCTTCGCCAGCGGCGGTGTCGGCAGCCAGCACTTCTTCGCCATGGAGCAATTGAAGCAGCGCGCCGGGTTCAAGGTGCTCAACGTGACCTATCGGGGCGGCTCGCCCGCCATGCAGGCGACGATCGCGGGCGAGACGCAGGTGCTGTTTGCCGGCGGCGAGAGCGCCGGCCAGTTCGAGGCCGGCACGCTGCGGCCGCTTGCCGTCAGCGGCAAGGAGCGCTCCAAGCGTCTGCCCAACGTGCCGACGATCGGCGAAACCTATCCCGGCTACGCCGTCGACATCTGGCTCGGCCTGTTCGCGCCGGCCGGCACGCCGAAACCGATCATCGACAAGCTGCGGACGATCGTGCAGGCCGAGCTCGCAAAGCCCGAGGTGGCGGCGAAGATCAACGTCTCCGGCAGCCTCATGCCGCTGATCCTGTCGCAGGACGAGTTCGCCGCGCGCATCAAGAGCGACGACGAGAAATTCGGCAAGCTCGCCAAGGAACTCAACGTTCACATTCAATGACACTCAGCGTTACAGCGCATTTCGAAGGAGATCGATGATGGCGAAGGTGGCTTTTCTCGGCCTGGGCGTCATGGGCTATCCGATGGCCGGGCATTTGAAGAACAAGGGCGGCCACGAGGTCACCGTCTACAACCGTACTGCCGCCAAGGCGGAACAGTGGGTCAAGCAGTACGGCGGCAAATCGGCGGCGACGCCGAAGGCTGCGTCGCAGGGCCAGGACCTCGTCATGTGCTGCGTCGGCAACGACAACGACCTGCGCGAGGTTACGCTCGGCCAGGACGGCGCCTTCCAGGCGATGGGCAAGGGCACGATCTTCGTCGATCACACCACCGCTTCGGCCGAGATCGCGCGCGAACTCTTCGACGCAGCGAAGAAGAGCGGCTTCGACTTCGTCGACGCACCGGTGTCCGGCGGCCAGGCCGGCGCTGAGAACGGCGTGCTGACGGTGATGTGCGGCGGCGAAGAGGCGGTGTTCAACAAAGCCAAGCCTGTGATCGACGCCTATGCCCGCGCCTGCAACCTGATGGGTGCGCCGGGCTCGGGCCAGCTTGCCAAAATGTGCAACCAGATCTGCATCGCCGGCCTGGTGCAGGGCCTGTCGGAAGCCCTGCACTTCGCCATGAAGGCCGGTCTCGACACCGAGAAGCTGATAGCCACCATCTCCAAGGGCGCGGCGCAGTCGTGGCAGATGGAGAACCGCTACAAGACCATGGTCGCCGGCAAATTCGATCACGGTTTTGCCGTCGACTGGATGCGCAAGGACTTAAGTATTTGTCTCGGTGAAGCGCGCAAGAACGGCGCGAGCCTTCCCGTCACCGCGCTGGTCGATCAGTTCTATGCCGAAGTGCAGAAGATGGGCGGCAAGCGCTGGGACACCTCGGCGCTGCTGGCGCGGCTGGAGCGGAAGTAGGCCGCTCCGGCAGCCGGCAAGCGCATGGCGGCTTTGATCTACAGCAGTCTCGCATTGGCGGAGATCGGCGTGCTGCTGCTCTCGGCGGGGGCGGTTCTGGTCCTCGTCGTGCGCGGCGCGATCCGCGCCTTCCGGCCGCCGCCGCCGGAACGGCGGCCGCCGAAAGCCGAAGACCTGCGCCATCTCAAGCGCGCCGGGCAATCCGGCCCCTATTGACCGCCCGGGACAGTCCGGTCCGGTCAGAACTCCAGCGTCAGACCGTCCTCGGCGAGCAGCACCCCCCCTGCCCGCACCTCGTCGAGCCGCGCCAGCATGGTCGGATTCATGTGCGTGAGCATGGTGCGGCGCGCGGCGAGATCGGCCAGCCGCGGCTTGAGGATCTCCCAGCTCAGATGGCCTGAGAGCTTGCCGGCGAAGCCGTAGCATTCGCAGATGAAGAGGTCGGCGTCGCGCGCGATCGGCAGGAGTGCGTCGGTCCATTCGGTGTCGCCGGAATAGGCGAAGCTCCTAACGCCATCCGACAGGCGAAGCGCAGTCGACGGCGTGCCGGACTGATGGATGACCTCGGCGGTCGTGATTGCATGGCCTAGCACCGTGTCGGGCACGCCCGGCGCAATCTCCTGTATGTCCCAGGCGAACTTCCATTTCGAGCCGGTCGATTTCGGGAAGAATGCTTCCATTAAGGCGTCGATCCGCGCCCGCGCGCCGGTCGGACCGGCGATCAGGAGCGGGCGGTCGCGCCGCGCCAGGAATTGATAATCGAGCAGAAGGAGCGGCAGCCCGCCGAAATGATCGCCGTGCAAATGCGACAGCACGATTCCGTCGATCGCGTTCGGATCGAGGCCCGCTTTCTTCAGCGCGACCAGCGACGAGGCGCCGAAGTCGACGACGAGCGTTGCCTTCGCGGTCTCCAGCCAGAAGCAGGTGTTCATGCGCCCGCCCGAACCGAAGGCGTCGCCGCAGCCGACGATGGTGAGGTTCATCGCTTGCTCACGCTTTCGCGCTCGGCCGCGCCCCGACCGCGGCGTGCCAGCGCCGCACATTGACGACGTCGTCGGGCAATTGGATGCGCGTCGGTTTCATGAAATCGATCGCACACAGAGCGGTGATGTCGGCGACGGTGAAATGTTCGCCGGCGACGAACTCGCGCCTGGCGAGCTCGCTGTCGAGGATGCGCAGGAAATCGATGACGCGCGGCTTGTTCGCCTCGGCCCAGGCCGGCACCTGCGGCACCTCCAGCTCCTTCATCGCCGGGTGCGTGTGCCGGAAGACGTGGGCGACCGTGAACAGCAGGTTGAGCTCGCAGCGCCTGTTCCACATCTCGACGACGGCGATCTCCTTTGGGCCTGTGCCGAACAAGGCCGGCTGCGGCCGCAGTGCCTCGAAGTACCGGCAGATGGCGATCGACTCTGAAATCACCGTGCCGTCGTCGAGCTCCAGCGCCGGCATGCGCTGGAGAGGATTGATGGCGGTGTATTCAGGGGTCAGGTGCTGCTTGGCCATCATGTCGACCTGCTCAGTCGGCACCTCGATACCCTTCTCGGCCAGGAAAATGCGCACCCGGCGCGGATTGGGCGCCATCCGGCTGTCGTACAGCTTCATTTCGGTCCCCAAACGATGTTTCTTGCCCGCAAACGACCACGGGCCGCGGCCTCCTGTCAAAGGCCGGTTAAGGTTCGTTAACCAGAGACTTTAGCCGCCTCTTAAGCTTGGTCTTAAGGATTATGAGCGAGTTTGGGCTCCCCGGCTCCCCGTAGCGTCAGCGTCCTGACAATGCCCATTCCCGGCGAACAGCCAGACCTGAGCGCCCTGCCGCCGGAGAAATCTCCGGTGAAGCGGCGGCTCGCCGCGCAATATGTGCGCGACGCGCGCGACCGGCTGACCTCGTCCAGCGGCACTCGGCCGGCCTTCGACATCGAGCTGCTGCGGCTCTATGCCCAGAACCGGCTGTCGGCTTCGCTCGTCATCCTCCTGCTCGTTGGCACGATCGGCTTCCTGTCGAGCCTGTGGACCGGCGCGGTGACGGCCGGCGCCTGGACCGCATCCGTCCTCGTCATTCACGCCGTCATCATCACCAAGTGCCGGCAGTTCCTCGACCTGCCGCTGTCGGAAGTGTCGACGCGCGCCTGGCGCATGCGCTTCATCCTGCTCGACCTGTTCTACGGCGTGGCGTGGATGTTCATCCTCATCCACCCGGTCGGCGTCGACGAGAGCTCCGGCACATTCATGCTCTTCGTCATGCTGCTGGTCGTCGCAGTGTCGAGCATGCTCGCCTCGAGCCTGCCGATGGCGGTGTTCGCGGCCACGTTCCCGGTGACTTCGGCGGTCGCGCTCGACTTCGCCATGCACGGCACCTTGCGCGACATGATCCTCGCCGGCATGGCAATCGCGGCGCAGGGCTATTTCGCCGTGCTCGCCTACCGGCTCTATTCGACGTCGTTGGCGACGCTCGAAGCGCGCGCCGAGAAGGACGCGCTGATCGGCGAGCTCGAGCAGGCAAAGGCCATCTCGGACGAGGCGCGCCGACGCGCGGAAGCCGCCAACATCTCCAAATCGCGGTTCCTCGCGCAGATGAGCCACGAGCTGCGCACGCCGCTCAACGCCATCCTCGGCTTCTCGGAGGTGATGAAGACCGAGGTGTTCGGCGAGCATGCGATTCCCGCCTACAAGGAATATTCCGCCGACATCCATAACTCCGGCGTGCACCTGCTCGGCCTCATCAACGAGATCCTCGACCTGTCGCGCATCGAGGCGGGCCGCTACGAACTGAACGAGGAATCGGTGTCGTTGGTCGGCATCGTCGAGGACTGCCATCACCTGTTGAAGCTGCGCGCGACCAACCGCGGCATCACCATCCACGAAATGTTCGAGCAGGAGCTGCCGCGGCTGTGGGCGGATGAACGCGCGATCCGCCAGATCTGCCTCAATCTCTTGTCCAACGCGATCAAGTTCACGCCGCAGGGCGGCGAGATCTGGCTCAAGGCCGGTTGGACCGCCTCTGGCGGTCAGTATATGAGCGTCAAGGACACCGGCCCCGGCATTCCGGAGGAGGAGATCCCGGTTGTCCTCGCCTCCTTCGGCCAGGGCTCGAATTCGATCAAATCGGCGGAACAGGGCGCCGGTCTCGGCCTACCGATTGCGAAAAGCCTCGTCGACCTGCACGGCGGCACGTTCCAGCTCAAGTCGAAACTGCGCATCGGCACGGAAGTGATCGTCACCTTCCCGCCGGAGCGCGTGGTTGCGGCGATGGCGCCCATGCCGGACGAGGCGCCGTCGATCGCGCCCGCCGCGCCGAACCAGCCGTTGCTCAGCCCCGAGGAAAAGCGCCGCTTGAGCCGCCGGCCTTTGTTCCGCGTCGGCACTTGAGACGGACGCGCGTGTTGCGACAATCGCGCGATTGCCTTCCGGTTTTGGCGGATTATGGTGGCATCGGATTCGCCGGCGAACGCTCTTCCGATGGAAACGCCCTGCACCAAGATTTGCACGCTCGATCGCGCGTCCGGCCTTTGCCTGGGCTGCGGCCGCACCGTTGCGGAGATCGCAAGCTGGAGCGGCATGACCGAGGCGGAGCGGCGCCGCATCATGGCCGAATTGCCGGCGCGCGCCGCCAATCGGCCCGCGGCCGCTGCGGAGTAGTCGCTTGAGCCGCCGCCTCACCTGGTCGCTGATCTTCGGCGTCGCGCTGTCGCTGCTGGTCCTGATCGCCACGAGCGATCAGGACGCCATCACCAGTCTTTTGCGCCACGACGTCAGCGCGCTGACGCTGAAGGTCGCGCTGATCGTCTGCGCCGGCGGCCTGCTGCTCGTGCTGTTCAAGGAGCGGCTGTCGAAGGCCTTCGAGGCTGGTCTTTTCTGGACCGTCATCGCGCTCCTGCTGATCGTCGCCTACACCTACCGCTTCGAGCTCGGCGAGGTCGGCGACCGCGTCGTGGCGCAGCTGATGCCAGGCCACGTCGCGAGTCACGGCCGCAACGCAGAGGTGGTGCGCGGCCGCCGCGGCGACTTCGCCGTCGCCGCGCACATCAACGGCGCCAAAGTGCCGATGGTGATCGATACCGGTGCCACGTCGGTCGTGCTGACGCAGGAAGCCGCGCGCGCCGCCGGCCTGCCGATCGAAGTGCTCGATTACAGCGTCAATGTCGACACCGCCAACGGCCGCACGCGCGCGGCGCCGGTGACGCTTGCTCGCCTTGCCGTCGGCAATCTGACCGAGCACGACGTGCCGGCGCTGGTCGTGCAACGCGGTCAGTTGCACAACAACCTGCTCGGCATGAGCTTCCTCAACCGGTTGGACAGCTGGGAAGTGCGCGGCGACAAGCTGCGCATGCGCGGCACCCCGTAAGGCGATGCGCCAGACGCTAAATCAGCGTTGCCAGGAAGCGGAGCGACACCACCATCAGGAACAGACCGAAGCCGATCTCGAGTTTGCGGCGCGGCAACCAATGCGCCAGCCGCACGCCGTAGCCGGTCGTATAGCTCGACACCGGCGCCATCAACACGAAGCCGATGACCGACACGAACCCGAAGGATAGCGGCGGCAATTCCTGCATATGCGGCCAGCCGGCAATCGCGTAGCCGATCGCGCCGACGACGGTGATTGGAACGCCGACGCCCGCCGACGTCGCGACAGCGCGTTGCATCGGCTGGCCGTACATCGTCAGCACCGCGTTCGAGAAGGCGCCGCCGCTGACGCCGACCAGCGACGAGAACAATCCCGTGACCAGGCCATAGACCGCCATCATGGCGCGGCCGGGCAACTCGGTTCCGACATTCCAACGATCGCCGGCGAACAGCATCTTCGTGCTGATGAAAGCAGTGAAAACAACAAAGGCAATCTTAAACACCGCGCCCGGGGCAAACGAGGCCGTGACCGAACCGATCAGCACGCCAACGATCGCCGGCAGCGTCCAGATTCGCACCACCTGCGGAATCACCGCGCCCCTTTTCTTGTGACCCAAATAGGAGCGCACGGTGGTCGGCACGATGATCGCAAGCGACGTGCCGATGCAGAGCTGCATGCGCAGGGCGTCCGGCACATGAATGACGCCGAAAACCTCATACAGAACCGGCACGATGACGCCACCGCCGCCGATGCCGAACAGCCCGGCCAGAATCCCGGTGACGACGCCGCCGGCCAGAATCAACAGCACGAGCCAGGCAAGCTCGCCGATCGGGTATCCCAGCAGCATGATGGTCCGGGGTGGAATTTAAGACGTCAGGCGGCGATGTGCGCCAAATCCGCAGGCCTGTCCAGCACCAGCGCCAGCGCATCAGCCATGACCGACGCCGACGCCCCGGGCTTGACCGCTTCCGTCGCCAGGTGACGGCGGAAGGCGCGTGCCCCCGGAACGGCGCGGAACAGCCCGAGCACGTGCCGCGTCATGGCGGCGAGGCGCACGCCGGCCGCCGTCTCACGTTCGATGTAGGGGATGAGCGCGACGGCGGCATCTTTCGGCGATATGAAAGGCGCTGGCTCGCCGAACATCTGCGCATCAACCTCGAGAAGCCGCCACGGCTCCTGATAGGCCGCGCGACCCATCATGACGCCGTCGAGCGCGCCCATTTCAGCTTGTGCCTGCGCGAGGCTGGCGATGCCGCCGTTGAGAATGATCTCGAGGTCCGGATACGACGCCTTGAGCCGGTGCACGAGGGCATAGTCGAGCGGCGGCACTTCGCGATTCTCTTTCGGCGAGAGACCTTTGAGCCAGGCCTTGCGCGCGTGAACGATAAGCGCGTCCGCGCCGGCCGCCTTCACGCGCTCCGCAAAACCGAACAATGTCTCAACCGGATCCTGATCGTCGATGCCGATGCGGCATTTGACGGTGACCGGAACGGAAACGGCCGCTTTCATTGCCGCGACGCCGTCGGCGACGAGCGCCGCTTCGGCCATCAGACAGGCGCCGAAGCGGCCTTCCTGCACGCGATCGGACGGACAGCCGCAATTAAGATTGATCTCGACATAGCCGAAGTCCGCACCGATGCGCGCGGCCTCGGCGAGCGTCTTCGGCTCGGAACCGCCGAGCTGCAGCGCAACCGGTTGCTCGAACGGGTCGAATCCAATCAGCCGCGCGCGATCACCGTGCAGCAGGGCGTTCGTCGTGAACATCTCGGTGTACAGCAGCGCCCGTCGCGTCATGAGACGGTGGAAGAACCGGCAGTGCCGATCTGTCCAGTCCATCATCGGGGCGACCGAAAACCGCCGATTCACGGAATTACGCGTTTTTTCTTTCATATACAGCATCTTGCTTCATTTTTCGGTGTGCCGGCGCTTGCTCATTTTAGCTCATTTCCGGCCCGTTTTCTCCCATTTTCCGGCACCCGGTACGACATCCGGTACGACATGGGGGAAAAGTCGTACCGAAAACCTGTTCATGTCGTACCGGTCTCTGCTAGTCTTAGGAACCAAAACCGGACATCGACCATGGGAACGATTGTAGAGCGTAAACGCAGCGATGGCTCCACCGCTTTCACTGCCCAGATCGTGGTGAAACAAAGCGGGAGGATCGTCCACCGGGAAGCCAAGACGCTCGATCGCAAGCAAGCCGCCTATGCCTGGCTGGAAAAGCGGGAAAAAGAGCTCAAGGCTCCAGGCGGTCTCGACCGGAAAGACGATGTTCCCTTCCAGAAGGTGATTGCCCGCTACCTGGATGAATCCGAGGGCAGCATGGGGCGCACCAAAGCCGCCTACCTGAAGAAGATCATGGAGAGTGACCTCGGTTCGATCAATTGCAGCGAGATGACGAGCGACAAACTGGTCGCATTCGCACGAACGCTGCCCGTCAAACCGCAGACCCGAGCCAATTACTTCTCGCACCTATCACCGATCTTCGCGATCGCGACGCCGGCCTGGAAATACCCGCTGTCCAAGCAGGAATTCGAAAACGCGCTGGAATCAATGAAGCGGCTGAAGCTTATTGCCAAAAGCGCCGAGCGCGACAGGCGCCCTACTCTCGTCGAGCTGGACCGACTGATGGAGCATTTCGCCGGAAGGCGCACCGATTCCGCGCCGATGCAGAAGATCATTGCCTTCGCGATCTTCTCGACACGCCGGCAGGAAGAGATCACACGACTTCAATGGGATGACCTCGACGACGACCGCATTCTCGTCCGAGCGATGAAGGATCCAAAGAACAAACAGCAGAATAACGTTCGGTGCGAACTCACGCCTGAAGCTCTGCAGATCATCAATTCGATGCCGCGCGGCGGTTCAGAAATCTTCCCGTTCTCCGCCGACGCCATCAGCTCCGCTTTCACGAAGGCATGCAAAATTTTGGGTGTCGAAGACCTCCACTTTCACGATCTGCGGCACGAAGGCATTTCGCGGCTATTCGAAATGGGGCGGACCATCCCGCAAGTTGCTGCGATCAGCGGGCACCGTAGCTGGTCGAGTCTGAAGAGGTACACCCACATCCGCGCCACCGGGGACAGATATCAAGACTGGAAATGGCTCTCCGCCTGGACGTACAAGAGCAACATTACCTAGGGCCATGGGAAGGCTCGAATCCCACCCTTCTGCCACCTTTTTTCATCGATGTGTCAACGCGATAGTTCTGACCATATCACAGCATGTATCACGATCGGTATCACGGCAGCGTGCGCGTTAGGCGCGCTAGCTAGCGAGACCTGTCAGCGGTTCGGACGGGCTTGCACACGTTATAAGCGAAGCCCATGCTTCTCTCTCCATCGACTCGCAGGCAAGAAATCATCGTGGCCTTTGCTCCGGTACCCTCCTCGGAAGAAATCGGTCGTTTGTACGTAGCTGGCGAGCTACCTGCTGAACTCGCGCAATACCACGAGACGCCCGAAGATAATGAGGACGTCTTCGTCCGACGCTGTGTTGAGCTCCACAACAAAGGAGAAATCGATCTCATCTCGCTGCCGACTCAACGGGGCTTCGCCGAACTTGAAGGCCACTCGTTCTTCACCGCTCAGCATTTCTATTGCGAGGCCATACCGTCATTACGCTGCGAGCTCACGGCTCTAATGCGTTGTTGTAAGGCGTTAGTTCAGCAGGCCGGAAATGACATGGCCTCGAACCAGCCGAATGGCGCGTTTCGACTGTGGTGCGAGCGAAATCCCTCGGAGCGTTCCAAATTGCTCGACTCGGCCGAGGCCGGTGACGGATTGGCACGTGAGTTTCTCACTTTTGCCCTGCAAGCCGCGAATGACCCCGCGCGAGCAATCAACTTCATAAAAAAGTGCCCGGACGATCGCCGATTATCAGGCATGACCGCGCTGGGGCGGATGAATTATGACGGTGCAGCTGACGCCGGGAAAGCACTTCACGTTCTAGAAGGCTATGTCGATAAATCCAACGATGATCACGATCGAACGAACGCTCTCGCATCTTCATTCAGCATTTTACATAAGCACTATGATCCCACGGCAGCGGAACGCCTGATCCAATTGGCCGTGGTAGAGCCAGGGCCCTCGCTGCTGTATGCAATCGCGGACGTAATTTGGCAGCACGGTAAGCGCCTAGATGCCAAAGCAATCGTTCCGGCATTAACGGCACTTCTGGCGATCGGCCCACAGCACACCGGTACCTTACGCGCGATCGACTCTGCGCTCAGAGGCTTACTGGATAAAGCACATGTCGGCCTGGTGCTAGACTATTTAACAGACAGGCTGCACAAGTCCGATCTAACGATATCCAATTTCGAGTCAACCGCGCATGCCCTAGCTTCTGGTGACCGGCAACGACTTTATGATATTGTCGTTCGATGGCTGCTGTCGGGCCATATTCCATTAGGCAATAATGTTGTCGAGTTGCTGCGGAGCTCAAACGATAGTGCTTTCGAACCCACCACGATGGCGCCCACTCTACCTCCATCCGACCAGTTATTTTTGTGCCACAAAGCCATCGGGTTCCTGTTCTTGAAGCCGATTACCTGCTGTTCAATTCTCGTTTCTATGATTCGCGTTGCCGCTAAAAACGAAAGACGACAAATAGGCGATCTTCTCTTCGATCCGATGCTCATCAACTTTGGCGGCGCAGCTCGCGAATATGCCCAAACTATTCGGTCACGAGACCCCGCATACAAAACTGTTAAGGCCGCTCTCGCGAAAAGCCAGGCTTATCTGGACGGCCTAAAGAGTGCGGGTACCGTAAAAGAACTTCTCCCATCAGACTATCAATCAGACGTCGTTTTGCAGCATCTGCATGATGATATGCGTGCGGCACAAAAGCTGGCTGAAAGTAAATCTGTTCTCCTCAATCTTGTTCGGCGATCGACCATCCTCTACGGACGGCGATCATTGGTACACGTCACAGACCCCGATGGCACGCAGAAGACCGTCGAAATGGACTTGAAGTCTCACGGCACCTCAATCGAATTCCCACGCTGGGAAATACTCGATCCGGTTGGCCTGGACCTACTGATCCGAATTTATCGTGCTGAGAAAAAGCAATGAAACTCCTCTTCCGCAGCTATCTCTCGTCTTTGCGAGAGCGCGAGGAGCTCGACGCAATCCTACCAGACTTATTAAGCGAACTAGGGTTCAACGTTTACTCACGGCCGCAGCGTGGCACCGCCCAAGCGGGCGTAGATATCGCCGCTGTGGGAAAGGATGACGACGGAGAACGTAAGGTCTTTCTCTTCTCTGTCAAACAGGGCGACCTCACTAGGTCTACATGGGACGGCTCTCCGCAAGCCCTCCGACCCTCTCTAAATGAAATCTTGGATACGTATATCCCTACTAGAATTCCTAAACGCTACCAGAAGCTAAAAATTGTGATCTGCCTGGTATTCGGCGGTGACATGCAAGAGCAGGTCCGCGGCCACGTAACAGGATTCATAAGACGAAACTCCAGCCGACGCATTTCTTTTGATGAATGGAATGGCGATAGGTTAGCCGCTCTGCTTCTAAAGGGAGTGCTTCGAGAGGAAATCATGCCGAAGACCCTCAGGGCTGATTTCCAAAAGGCGGTTGCAATGTTGGACCAACCCGACGTCGCCTATCGCCATTTTGCTCAGATGACAGATGAATTGTGTCGCGCGGCTAGTAGCGACAGCGCCCGCATCCGGGCGGCGCGGCAGATGTATATCGGTCTGTGGGTCCTGTTTGTCTGGGCACGCGACTCTGACAATGTAGAGGCGCCTTACAGAATTAGCGAACTTATCCTTTTGAAGATTTGGTACCTGCTGACGCCTTATATCGGCAAAGGCCCTAAAAGCACCAACAAAGCCATCACACAAGTGCTGGTCCATGCCATACAATTGCACATTACCATTTCGACGACCCTGCTGGATAAGAAAGTATTGCCTCACGTGGGCAAAAGGGACGCGATCGCCACTGCCGTCCTTACTCGTTCACACGTCGACGTCAATTTGAAGCTTTTCGACATATTAGGCAGGCTAGCCCTGACAGGACTCTGGCTACTCTGGCTTATCGAACAAAGCCCTGAACAGGCTCAGCGGGAGCTGGCAATACAGCGTGTTGCAAAGCTATCGGCCGTTGGCTTCCAGCTTATAAATAACAATCCTGCACTTTTTCTACCGCTTCAAGATCAGCAAGCAATTGAAGTTGCTCTCTTTCTAATTTTAGTAGGCATGAGCGGCGGCAACCATAAAGATGCTCATTCATGGCTTCATGAGATGGTGCAACGTTTGACGTTGGCCGTGCAGACACATGGCCGGTATCCGTGTGTTTTTACCGAATATCGCGCTCTCGTCGTACACCCCCGTGAGCGGACCGACATTTACCGCAAAGAAGCGACCTCCGGCTCTATTCTCATTCCATTAGTCGCAGCATTTATGAGCGCATTCGGTGACGCGGTTGCACTAGAGAAGCTTACAAAGCTCGTCGATGCTGAATTAGAGCACTGTACGATTCAGCTCTGGATTCCAGACAGTTCGAGCGATGAGGGCTTCTGCAAAGGAAGCCACGACCACGGAGTCGCGCTGTGCGATCTGCCTATCACCAAAACAGGTCATGAACTCGTAAAGGCAGTAAAGGACGCTTGTTTGGCTTCGAAAGACTTCGAAGCGTTGTCCGCTATGCGAACGAGCTACTGGCCAATAATCCTCACAGCGGCACGGCATTATAGGCTGCCAGTTCCCCCGCAATTTTGGATCAATATGGTTTCCTAAGCTGAAGTAGCTGACGATCAAGGACTTCCGCGTCGCCGCATCATGGCGTCGCCGCATCATGGCGTCGCCGCATCATGGCGTCGCCGCATCATGGCGTCGCCGCATCATGGCGTCGCCGCATCATGGCG
>Ga0265342_10000862_pt1 | contig 30245 bp, 27 predicted proteins | sample 4CB327metaG_FD_203125 | JGI IMG/M metagenome (GOLD analysis project Ga0265342, IMG submission 203125) | Rhizosphere microbial communities from Carex aquatilis grown in University of Washington, Seatle, WA, United States - 4-CB3-27 metaG | ecosystem: Host-associated > Plants > Roots >... | reverse complement strand
AGGTCGCCGCCGACGCGCTCGGCGTGCCGCTCGACGCGGTTCGGGTCATGCCCACGCGCACCGACAAGGTACCGAACACGTCGGCGACCGCGGCTTCGAGCGGCTCGGATCTCAACGGCGCGGCGGTGCGCGCGGCGTGCGAGACCCTGCGCGAGCGGCTGGCCGAGGTCGCGGCGCGCCGCTTCGGTTGCACGCCGGCCGAGGTCGTCTTCGAGGGCGGGTTCGTGCACGCCGCGGCCGGCTCGAAAGACGGAGCGAAGACCGACGCGGCCTTCGCCGACATCGTCGCCGAGGCCTACCTCCAGCGCGTGTCGCTGTCGGCGACGGGGTACTACCGAACGCCCGACGTCCACTACGACCGCGCGACCGGCATCGGGCGGCCGTTTCACTACTTTGCCTACGGCGCGGCGGTGAGCGAGGTCGAGGTCGACGGCTTCACCGGCCAGTACCGCCTGCTGCGGGTCGACATCCTGCACGACGTCGGCAATTCACTGTCCCCGCTGGTCGATCGCGGACAGATCGAGGGCGGGTTCGTTCAGGGCGCCGGCTGGCTGACCACCGAGGAGCTGGTCTGGACGCGCGATGGCGCGCTCGCCACCAGCGGCGCGTCGACGTACAAGCTGCCGTCGCTGGGCGACTGCCCGCCGGTGTTCGAGGTCGCATTGCTCGAGAAGGCGCAGGAGCCGGGGGTGGTTCACGGCAGCAAGGCGGTCGGCGAGCCGCCGTTGATGCTGGCGATCAGCGTGCGCGAGGCGCTGCGTGACGCGGTCGCCGCCTTCGGGCGCGGCGGGATCGTCGAGCTGGCGCTCCCGGCGACGCCCGAGGCGGTGTACTGGGCGATCGAGAGAGCGCGCGGGCCGCGTTGACGCAGTAGAAACCGCCTCTACGAAGTCATTTTACCGGGATTTCACGGCGCGGACATGGGGCGCCCGGGTGCGGCCGACATAGTAGTGGCACCATCCGCGGAGGGACCCATGACGCCGATGCAGAAGACGCTCGTTCAGCAGTCGTTCAAGCAGGTCGTGCCGATCGCTGACACGGCGGCGACGATTTCTACGAGCGCCTGTTTGCCACCGCGCCAAGCGTACGCTCGCTCTTCAAGAACGACCTCGCAGAACAGAAGAAGAAGCTGGTGCAGATGCTCGTCTACTGCGTGGGAAAGGTCGACGCGCCCGACGAGCCCTTGCCCGCGGTGCGCGCGCTGGGCAAGCGCCACATTGGCTACGGCGTGACCAGCGAGCACTACGAAAGCGTGGGCGCGGCGCTGCTCTGGACGCTGCAGACCGGCGTCGGCGCCGCCTTCACGCCCGACGTGCAAGAAGCCTGGACCGCGGTCTATCACGTGCTCGCAGCGACGATGCAGGAGGGCGCGCGGGGAGCTTAGCCCGACGCTCACCGGTCCCCCTCACCCAACCCTCTCCCCCGCGGCGGACCGCAGGGGAGAGGGCTACCGGATCTGTCTCGAGAGAGGGCTCTCCCACGCTTAATCCCGCAGCGCACACGGCTACCGGATCTCTCTCGAGAGGGCTCTCCCACGCTTACTCCCGCAGCGCACACGGCTACCGGATCTCTCTCGAGAGGGCTCTCCCACGCTTACTCCCTCTCCTCCACGTCTGCGTGGAGGAGGGTCGGGGTGAGGAGGTCTGTCGACACCTAGCCGCCTCTCACTTTCCCGCGGGCGGCTTGCCCTTCACGCCCTTCACGTAGAAGTTGATCCCGTGCAGGAACTTGTCGTCGGCGGTCTCGCCGGCCTTGAGCAGCATCTTGCCGCTCTGGTCCGCCACCGGGCCCTTCCAGATCACGAATGTGCCGTCCTTGAGGCCCTTCTTCACGCCGTCGAGCTTCTGCTTGATAGCGTCGGGCACGTCCGCCGAGAGCGAGACGAGATCGATCGCGCCCTCCTTCACGCCCCACCAGGTCTGCTCGGTCTTCCAGGTGCCGTCGAGCACGTCCTTGACCGCTTTCTTGTAGTACGGCGACCAGTCGATGACCGCCGAGCCAAGATGCGCGTGCGGCCCGTACTTCGACATGTCGGAGTCCCATCCGAAGCCGTGCTTGCCGGCCTTCTCGGCGGTCTGCAAGACGGCTGACGAGTCGGTGTTCTGCATGAGCACGTCGGCGCCGTCGTTGATCAGCGCCTGCGCGCCCTCGGCCTCCTTGGGCGGGTCGAACCACTTGTTGACCCAGACGACGCGCGTTTCGACCTTGGGGTCGACGCTCTGCGCGCCCAGCGTGAACGAATCGATGTTGCGGATGACCTCGGGGATCGGGATCGACGCGACCACGCCCAGCACATGGCTCTTGGTCATGCCGCCCGCGACCACGCCCGCCATGTACGCGCCTTCATAGGTGCGCGAGTCGTACGTGCGCAGGTTGGCCGCCGTCTTGTAACCGGTGGCGTGCTCGAATTTCACGTCCTTGGCGTCGGCGGCGACGCGCAACATCGGCTCCATGTACCCGAACGTCGTGCCGAAGATCAGCTTGTTCCCCTGCGCCACCATGTCGCGCAGCACGCGCTCGGCGTCGGCCGCTTCGGGCACGTTCTCGACGAAGCTGGTGGCGACCTTGGCACCGAACTCCGCCTCGACCGCCTTGCGCGCCTTGTCGTGCGCGAACGTCCAGCCGGCGTCACCGACGGGACCGACGTAGGCGAACGCCACTTTCAACGCGGGCGGTGCCGCCGGTGCCGGAGGCGGCGTCGCGGGCGCAGGCGCGGGCTCGGCCGGTGGCTCCTTCTTGCAGCCGAGGCAGGCGCACAGCATGAGCACCCCGGCGGCGCTGCGCAGAAAGTTGGTTGAATGACGAGTCTTCGGCATGGGATCTCCTCTCAGTTGTCGGGACGGAACGCCTTGCCGAGCGAAGCCGGCATGTTGACGCGGACCCAGGCACGGTTCCGCGAGATCAGCACCAGGACCAGGATGGTGGCCACGTACGGCGACATGCCCAGCAAGTGGCTCTCGATGTCGACCCCCCGCCCCTGCAAGTGGAACTGCAGCATGGTCACGCCGCCGAACAGATAAGCGCCCAGCAGCACGCGTGCCGGCCGCCAGGTCGCGAACGTCGTGAGCGCGAGCGCGATCCACCCCTTGCCGGCGGTCAATCCCTCGACCCACAAGTGCGCGTAGACGATCGACACGTACGCGCCCGCCAGGCCGCAGAGCGCGCCGGCGAACACGACGGCGGCGAAGCGCACCCGCAACACCGGCAGCCCCAGCGCGTGCGCCGACGACGGCGACTCTCCCGCCGCGCGCAAGACCAGGCCCGGACGCGAGCGAAAGAGGAACCAGGCCAGCCCCGCCGCGAGCGCCGCCGCGAAATAGATCAGGGGGTGATAGCCGAGAAGCACGTGGCCGAGGAACGGCACGTCGGCCAGCGCCGGGATCATGGGGCGCGGCAGATCGGGGAGCTGCTTGTCGACCAGCCCTTCGCCCGCGAACGCGGTGAACCCCGAGCCGAACAACGTCAGCGCGAGACCGGTCGCATATTGATTGGTGCCGAGGGCGACGACCAGCAGGCCGAACAGCGCGGCGAGCACCGCGCCCGCGCCCGCGCCCGCCGCGAATGCGAGACCACTCGGATGATGGAGCGCGGTCGCGTAGGCGGCGAGGCCGCCGATCAGCATCATGCCTTCGGCGCCGAGGTTGACCACGCCCGCGCGCTCGTTGACCAGCAGCCCCAGCGCAGCCAGCGCCAGCACCGTGCCCCCGTTGATCGACGAGGAGAGCATGAGCGCGAACGCTTCCATCACCGCCTCTTCCTTCGTTCCACCAACGCGTCGCACGCCAGCAGCGCAAACAGCAACAACCCCTGAAATACCCCTGTGAGGGCCTTGGGCAACCCTAAGCGCGACTGCGACAGCTCCCCGCCGATATAGAACATGCTCATCAGCACCGACGAGAACACGATGCCGATCGGATGCAACCGCCCCACGAACGCGACGATGATCGCGGCGAAGCCGTAGCCGACGGGCAGGTGCGGCGTGAGCTGGCCGAGCGGGCCAGCGACCTCGAGCGCGCCCGCGAGGCCCGCGAGCCCACCCGAGATCATCAGCGCGGTCCAGAGCGCGCGACGCGGAGAAAAACCGGCGTAGGCCGCCGCGCGCGGCGCGATGCCGCCCACCTCGAGCTGAAAGCCGGCGTAAGTACGATAGAGAAATAGCCAGGCGCAGGCGGTGCTCGCCAGCGCGACGACGCTGCCCCAGTTGGCGCGATAGCCGGTCACCAGCCGCGGAATCGCCGTCGCCTCTGCGAAGGTGATCGTCTGCGGGAAATTGAAGCCCTCGGGATCTTTCCACGGCCCGTAGACCAGATAGCCGAGCAGCAGCTCGGCGACGTAAACCAGCATGAGGCTGACGAGGATCTCGTTGGCCGAGAAGCGATCGCGCAGCCACGCGACGATCGCCGCCCAGATCATGCCGCCGGCGACGCCAGCGACCAGCAGCGCGACGACCACCCAGCGACCGGCGCCGGGCCCCGCGAACAGCACGACGCCGGTCGCGGCGATCGCCCCGAGGATGAACTGCCCCTCGGCGCCGATGTTCCAGACATTGGCGCGAAACGCGATCGCCAGGCCGAGCGCGATCATCGCCAGCGGCGTCGCCTTGATGAGGAGCTCGCTGAGCGCGCGGCCGTCGCGCAGCGGCTCGACGAAGAACATCGCCAGCGCGCGCGCCGGCGGTTTGCCGAGCGCCGCGAATAGCGCCGCGCCGATCGCCACGGTGATCACCAGCGCCGCCAGCGGCGACAGCAGCGCCGCCGCGCGCGCCGACAGCAATCGGGAGGCGCCCGACGACGGCGGCGATGACACCGAAGGCGCGGCCATCGCCGGCGGCGCGAGCCTAGCCACGCGCGCTCTGCTCCGTGCCGACGCTGCCGCCGTCCACGCCTGCCGCCGGCGCCGTGCGCGCGGGGAAATCCCCACTCATCCACTGGCCGATCTGCGCGATGCGCGCCTCGCGCACCGGGATGCGCGGCGACAGCCGTCCGCGCGCCATGACCACCAGATCAGTCGCGAGCTCGAATAGCTCGTCGAGGTCCTCGCTCACCACCAGCACCGCCACACCGTGCGCGGCCAGCGCCGCCAGCTCGCCGCGGATCTGCGCGGCCGCGCCCACGTCGAGCCCCCAGGTCGGCTGCGCCACCACCAGGACCTTGGGCGCGGCGTCGATCTCTCGGCCGACGATGAACTTCTGGAGGTTGCCACCCGAAAGGCTCGCTGCCACCGCCTCGGCGCCGTGCGCGCGCACGCCGAAGCGCGCGATCAGCCGCTCGGCCAGCCGCCGTGCCGTGCGCCAGCGCAGGAAGCCGGCGAGCGCGATCGGCTCGCGCCGCGTGAGCAGCGTGTTCGCCGCCAGCGACAGCGCCGGCACGGCACCGCGGCCCATGCGCTCCTCGGGGACGGTGCAGAGGCCGACCGCGCGCCGCTCGCGCGCGGGCACCCGCGAAACATCGCGCCCGAGCAGCCAAACCGTGCCCGCGGGCGCGCGCGGATCCTCGCCGGACAGCGCGCCCAGAAGCTCGCCCTGCCCGCTGCCCGAGATCCCGGCGATACCCAGGATCTCGCCGGGACGCACTTCCAGGTCAATGCCTTCGAGGGCGACGCCGAACCGCTCGCGCCGCGGCAGGGACAGACCACGCACCACCAGCGCGGGCGCACTCTCGACGCCCGCCGTGCCCGGCACCGGCGCCACCGCGGCCGGCGCAGCGCCGAGCATCAGCTCCGACAGGCTGTGTGCGCTCTCGCTGGCGGGCACGACCACGCCGGTGACGCGCCCGCCGCGCAGAACGGTCGCGCGCGAGCAGAGCGCGCGCACCTCGTCGAGCTTGTGGCTGATGTACAGGATCGAGCACCCGTCGGCGGCGAGCCGGCGCAACATCACGAACAGCCGCTCGGCCGCCTGCGGCGTCAGCACCGACGTGGGCTCGTCGAGGATCAAGAGGCGCGGTTTGGTCAGCAGCGCGCGCAGGATCTCGACGCGCTGGCGCTCGCCGACCGAGAGATCGAAGACCAGTCGATCGCCCTCGAGCTCCAGTCCGAAATCGGCGGCCACCGCCGCGACGCGCGCTTGCACCTCCTTGCGCGACAGCGCCGCTTCGAGCCCCAGCCAGACGTTCTCCGTGACCGTGAGCGCGTCGAAGAGCGCGAAGTGCTGGAAGACCATGGCAATGCCCAGCGCCCGTGCCTCGCGCGGGCTGGCGACGCGGACGGTGCGCCCGTCCCAGCGCACCTCGCCAGCGTCGGGGTGCACGGCGCCGTAGATGATCTTCATGAGTGTCGACTTGCCGGCGCCGTTCTCGCCGAGCACGCCGTGGATCTCGCCCGGCATCACGCTCAGGTCGACGGCGTCGTTGGCCCGCACCGCGTCGTAGCGCTTGCTGATGCCGTTCAGCTCCAGCCTCGGCGGTGTGGCGCTCATCGCTCTGCCCCGCCTATAGTGGAGCCCTCATGGACGACAGCGCTACCGCATCGAGCTTCGAGCTCATGCTGCCCGACTGGGCCGCCGCCGAGCGCGCCGCGTGCGCGCAGCGCGAATTCCGCTCGGTCGAGGAGCGCATGCGCCTGGTGATCGAGCTCGCACGCACCAACTTCGAGCGCGACACCGGCGGGCCGTTCGCGGCCGCGGTGTTCGACGACGCGAGCGCGCGGCTGGTCGCCATCGGCGTGAACCGCGTCGTGCCCATGCGCTGCTCGTCGGCCCACGCCGAGGTGATGGCGCTGTCGCTGGCCCAGCGTGTAGCCGGCACGCACGACCTGGGCGGGCCGGGCCAGCCGCCGCAGCAACTGGTGGTCAACTGGTGTCCGTGCGCGATGTGCTGCGGCGCAGTGCTCTGGTCCGGCGTACGCTCGCTGGTGATCGCGGGCAGCGGCCCCGAGCTCGAGCGAATCACCGGCTTCGACGAGGGCCCGATCCATCCGACCTGGGCCGCTGAGCTCACCCGGCGCGGCGTTTCGGTCCGCGACGGCGTGCTGCGCGAGGAAGCGTGCGCGATGTTCCAGCAGTTCGCCGCCAGCGGCCGCGCGGTCTACAACGCGCGGCAGGGCTAGCGGCAGGGTCCGCGGCCTCCTCATCGAGGCCGAGACTATCTCCAGATCGAAGAACAGTGTGTTTCAGCGCTATTTCCTGTTTGTAGACGGCCATCACGCGGGTTGAACGGCGCGGCACACCCTTTCGCGCGCGGCGCTTGCACACGCGCCCCAAAGGGCTAACTTCTAGGGGCATGGCGCCTGTTCTACGGACAACGCCGATCCTGAGACCGCTGCTGGCGACCGCGATCGCGCTCATTGTGGTTGCGTCGCTGGCGCGTGCCTCGGCCGACGTACCCGCAACGAGCACCGCCACTGTGAATCCACCGACCGCCACCGCAGGCTCGAGCGGCTCGACGGCCACGACGGGTGCTCCGGCGACCGCGTCCCAGACGGGGACGGGCGCGGCGCCCCAGTCGTCGGCCGGCGTCGGCGCTGGCGCCCCGGGGTCGACGCCTGCCCCCCCAGCAGCGGCGGCTCCGCCATCGACGCCCGCGCCGGCGCCGGCACTATCCGAACCCCTTCCGGCCCCGTCGACCGAGCCGGGACCGCCGACCGCGCCAGAGCCGATGGCGCCGCCGAAGCCACCGGCGGCCGAAGCGCCGCCGCAAGAAGCGCAAGAAGAAGTCAGCGTGAATCCCCGGACCGGACAGCCCTATCCCGATGAGGACGCGGCCGATCTGGTCCGTTCCTACTGGGACGACCAGGACGTAGTCAACGAAGACTTGATCGACGACCGTGGCCCGCTGGTGACGTCGTCCTTCGACAAGCAAGACCTGATCAACGAGCACCCGGTCCCTTGATCGCACGCTGGCGGCGCAATCGAACGCGCGCGCCGCGGATCTCGCGGTAACCTCAGCGCATGGCTCCCGAGCGGACCGCCGCGCTGGCCGACATCGACGCCGTGCTGAATCACCAGCCGGCCGACGGCGGCAGCGCCGGCGTTGCCGAGATGACGGCGATGCTCAGGGCCTGCATCGAGCGCTGGGCGCCCCGGGGCTCCTCGTACCGGCGCATGTCCGACGCGGTCAATGCGCTCGGGATCGCGACAGACCAGGGCAACCCACGCGCCGACGTGCGGCTGCGCGGCGTTCTCGTCGCCATGGAGCGCGACTACCGCGCAGGCACGAGCCGCACGCTCGACGAGCGCGTCCACGCGGCGCTCCTCGAAGACTTGATCGGTCAGGCCGACCGCCACCTCGACGCTGGTGAGCACATCGCGGCAGCGGTCGTGATCGGCGCGGCGCTCGAGCAGCACCTGCGTCAGCTCGCGGGTCGGCTCGAGGTCGCGTTCGAGATCCCGGACGCGCGCGGCGTCCTACGCGCCAAGCCGGCACAGCGTCTGAACGACGATCTACGCCTGACGCCCGCCTATCCGCACGCAGAGTGGCAGCAGATTCAGCGCTGGCTGCAGACGCGCGAGCGGGCCGCGCGTGGCGAGCTCGCCAACGATCCGACGATCGCGCAAACGCTCGAGCCCGAGCTACGCCGCATGGCCGGGGGCGTCCGCGAATTCATCCGCCGCCACCCGGCGTGAAGCTTCAAGGCCAGCGCGCGCCGCGCAGATCCTTGCGTCGCGGTCGCTCGGGGTCGAGCGCCGCCGGGCGCGGGTCCTCAGCCTCGTCGAGCTGGCGGACCATCCAGCCGGGGTAGGGATCGCCGGGGTGCGAGACCGTGTCGAGCTCGGCGACGTCGTCGGAGTCGAGGACGATGTCGGCGGCGCGGATGTTCTCGGCCAGACGCTCGTTGGTGCGCGCCGCGATGATCACGCTCGATACCATCGGCTGAAGCAGCAGCCAGGCGAGCGCAATCTGCGCCGGCGTGGCGCCGCGGCGCTCGGCGATGCGGCGCAGGACGTCGACCACGTCGTACCCGCGCTCGACGTCGAAGGGCACGAAGCGCCCCGCCTCGGCGAAGCGGGTGCCGCCTGGCGGCGGGTGATTGCGGTCGTACTTGCCGCTGAGAAAGCCGCCGGCGAGCGGGCTCCACACCAGGATGCCGATCTTGTGGTATTCGGCGAACGGCAGGAACTCGTGCTCCAGCTCGCGACCGACGAGGCTGTAGTACATCTGCGCGGTGATGTACTTGTTGAGGTGCTCGCGCTCCTGGATCCCGAGCGCGGTCGCCGCCTGCCACGACAGATAGTTCGACAGCCCGACGTAGCGCACCTTTCCCGAGCGCACGAGATCATCGAGCGCGCGCAGGGTCTCGTCGAGCGGCGTCAGGCTGTCCCAGCCGTGGATCTGAAAGAGATCGATGTAGTCGGTCTGCAGCCGCCGCAGGCTGGCTTCGGCCTCGCGCAGGATGTTCTTGCGGGTCGCGCCCGAGTGGTTGAGGTCGCCGTCGCCCATCGGCAGGCGCGCCTTGGTCGCGAGCACGATCCGGTCGCGCACATCTCGGAGCGCGTGGCCGAGCAGCGTCTCGCTCTCGCCGAGGCTGTAGACGTCGGCGGTGTCGACCAGGTTGATGCCCTGGTCGAGCGCGAAACGCACCATCGCGCTGGTCTGCGCCTGATCGAGCGCGCCCAGGTTCATGGCGCGCCCGAACTGCATGGTCCCCAGCGACAGCGAGCTCACGATGAGCCCGCTGTTCCCCAGCTTGCGATAGTGCATATCGCGCTCGCGCGCCCCGCGGGCTACTTTACTGCCCGGCCGCGTCGACCGGCGGCGCCGTCGCGCTCGACGTGCCACTGAGATCGCCGTGCCCGAGGCCGACGAACTCGATCTCCGCGCGGATCTGCTCGGTCGTGGGGTTCGCACCCAGAACCAGCGTCGCCGTCGGGATCGCGGTCACCTCGAACGTGTACGTGTGCGGGCCGGCGGCGCCAGGGCATGGGCCGCGGTACGCGCCACCCGCGCCGAAGAACTGCGCCTTGTGCAGCTGTTTGGCCATGACCGGCGTCGTCAGCGTGGTGTCACCGGGCAGCGCCGCCGGCAGCGTCAGGACCGTCGACGGGATGTCCCAGATCACCCAGTGCGCCGCCATGTTGTTGGTGTCGGTCAGCACCACCGCATAGCTCATGGTGCCGGAGGGTCCGGCCGTCCAGGTGAGCGGCGGTGACGTGTTGACGCCGGCGCAGGTGTTCATGTCATTGAACAAGGCACCGGCCGCCAGCGCGGTGCTGGTCAACGTCATGTTCGACGCGCTCACCGGGCCGTCGACCGACGGATAGTCGAACCCGGCCGCATCGCTGACCTGGGTGTCGGTGCTCGCGGGCGTATCCTTCGGCGCGTCCGTGCTGGCGTCGCTGGTCGAGCCGCCGGCGCCGGTCACACCACCCGCACCGGTCACACCACCCGCGCCGGTCACACCGCCGGTGCCTGGCTTACCGCCGGTGCTCGTCGCACCGCCGCTGCCAGTCGCGCCGCCCGTCCCATTGTTCTTGCTGCTGGACGAGCAGGCCGCGAGGGCACCCGCCGCGAGGATCACGAACACGTTCAACGAACCGGCATGACGAAACGGACGCATGGTCAAACCTCCCAAGGTGTAAATACGCGGTTACAAGTAACACCGTCTGCGGTCTTGTCCAGTACTCCTGCCGACGGGGCAATGTGCATCGGAGAGCGCATGGCTATACCGAAGCCCACCGTCATTTCTGGGCGCGCAAGCGCCTGGTATCCAGATTCCAGGTAGGCGCGGGCGAACCATGGCCCTGGCTCCCGATGACGTAGGTGGCCTTCTTGTCGCAGCCGACGGCACGGAGAGCCTTGACGCGTCCGTCAGAACCCCGTTCGACCTCGACGATCTCGACGTCTTCCTCGTCGCAAGCGAGCACGAACGCCGCACGCTTGCGGATCTGCGCGATCTGGGCCGTGTTCCACTTTGTCGCCGAAAAACAGGAAGCCGAAAACAGTGCGGCGGACGCGAGCAGCAGGGCCGGCAACCTCATGGCGAGTGCGTCTCATCAACCGCCCCCCGGCGTCAACTGGATTCGGCGTATAAGGGCGTCCACAAAATGAGACGCGCGCTGTTCGATCTCCCGCCCCGCCCCCGCCTCCGCGGTCGCGGGGCCGAGCTCGCGACGCTGGCGGCTGTGCTGTCGGGGCCGGCGCCCTCGCGCCTCGCGCTGGTCGGAGGCGGCGGCAGCGGCAAGTCCGTGCTGGCGGCTGCGGCTGCGCACCGGATCCGCGGGCACTTCCCCGGCGGCGCCGCCTGGTTTCGCGTCGGCAACTGGGATCACCGCACGCTGCTGCAGATGATCGCGCTGCGCCTGGGCGCGCCGCGCGAGCCCCTGGTCGAAAGTGTGCGCGCCGCGCTCGACATCGGCGGCCCCAAGCTCCTGGTGCTCGACAACCACGAGAACGACCGCGCGATGGCGCGCCTGCTCGACGCGCTCGCGGGGACGCCGGTGACGTGGCTGCTCACCGCGCGGCGCTGCCTGCTCTCGGGCGTCGCGGTCTTTCCGATCGTCGCTCCGCTGGTCCACGCGCGGCGCGCGGCCTTCCCCCGCGTCCGCGCGCTCACCGCGCTCCTGCGCTGGAACCCGCTGGCCCTCGACATCGCCGACGCGCTGGTCGCGAGCCGCGCGGTCTCGGTCGAGGCGCTGCGCCGATGGCTCGTCGACAACGGGGTGTCGCGCGTGCGCGTGATGGCGCACGAGGACGACGTCGTCGAGGTCGGCCTGCTCTGCGAATGGGCCTGGACCCACCTGCCGGCCGCCGCGCGGCGCATGCTGGTCACGCTCGCGCACTGCCCGGGCGATCACATGGACGCGCGCTCGCTGAGCATCGTCGCGCGCGCAGGCGCGACCGCGCCGGCGTCGGCCGCGCTCAATCGATTGGCTCGCTGGCGCCTCGTGCAGGAGCCGGTCGCGGGCCGGTTCGCGCTGCACGCCGTGGTCCGCTACGCGCTCGCCGGCAAGGGAACCGTCGCCCCGGAGCGCTACTTCGACCACTACGTCGCGCTGCTCGAACGACACCCGGAGCGGTTCACGATCGAGCTTTCGCACCTGTTCGCCGCCATGGACCACGCGCAGGCGGTGTCGTCGCTGCACAAGATCCTGCGCGTCGAATCCTTGATAGCCTGAACCTCTACTTCTTCTGAGCGTTCGCCTCGGCCATGCTCTGGACGATCTTGCCGCCGAACACCACGCCCAGGATCAGCGGCCACGACCCATCGATCTTGAGCTGGGCCAGGTCCTGGGCCGTCCACCCGACTTTGACAATGAGCATGATGAACGTCCCGGTGACCAGCAGCATCACCACACGCATGCTCGAGTAGGCGGGACGGTTCTCGTCGGTGACGGTCCCGTCCTGCAGCAGCGTCGGAAAGCGCATCGCCAGGCCCATCACGACCGTGAACACCGCGGCGGCGACGGTCGCGCCGCTCCACTCGCGATTGGCGACCGCTCCGATCAACATCGCCAGCACGCCGAGCGCCATCATGACCGTGCCGATGATGCGCAACGCCGCCTCCGAAGCGGTCTCCGGTGCGATCAGCGGCGCGGCCGCGGCCATCTCGAGCGCGGTCGGAGCCACCGACGGTCCCGGCGGAACCGGGGCATCCAGCGAGATCGCGGGCATCGACGTGGGCATGCGGTGTGGCCTCCCATGTTCACAACGGGTGAGCCCCGGGATCTTCCCCGGCGCACACGCGTGATTCCGGGCGGCCGGGCAGGTAACCTTCGCGCGTGCTGTCGCCGCTCGGCCTGCTTGGCATCGCCTTCGTCGGAACGTTTTTCTGGCCGGTCAACCCAGAGGCGGCGTGCATCCTGTGCGTGACCCGCTACGGCTGGCACCCGCTGCTGGTCGGCGTGATCGGCGCCAGCGGCCAGCTCATTGCGCAGGCGATCCTCATCGTGAGCGGGGATCAGATCCGCCGGCGCTGGCGCTGGTTCGACCAGCGGTGCGAGCGCGCGCGCCAGAGGTTCGGCAAGATCCTCGCGCGCAGCGCGCCCGCGATCGGATTCACCAGCGGCCTTCTCAGCGTGCCGCCGACCTCGGTGACCGCGGCGCTGGCGACGCCGCTGCATCTACGCATCGCCCAGCTGCTGCCCGTGATGTTCGTGGCGCGGATCATCCGTTTCGCCGCGCTCGCCGCCATCGCGCGCCGCGTGCTGTGAGCAGGCGCCGGCGGATTCTCAGGGCTGGGTGCGCGGATCCCAGCCGGTCGCCAGGCCCTCTTCACAATCGTCGAGCGCCTTCATCGCGTCGGCGTCGAGCGCAAAATCGAACACCGCGGCGTTCTCCTTGATGCGCTCCTCGCGCGCCGACTTGGGAAGCACCACTATGCCGTGCTGGATCGCCCACCGGATCAGCACCTGCGCCGGCGACCGTCCGACGCGCCCCGCGACCGACTTCACGACCGGGTGGCCGAGGCGGCGGCCGTGGGTGAGCGGGCTGTACGCCTCGACGACGATCCCGCGCTCGGCGCACACCGCGCGCGTCTCACGGTGCTGCAGGAACGGGTGCACCTCGATCTGATTGACCGCGGGCACGACCTGGGCGCGCGCGAGCAGCTCTTCGAGGTGCACGGGCATGAAGTTGCTGACGCCGATCGCGCGCGCCCGTTTCTCGGCGTGAATCTGCTCGAGCGCGCGCCACGAATCGAGCCGCTGGCCCGCGACCGGCCAGTGCAAGAGATAGAGGTCGACGTACTCGAGCCCGAGCCGCGCGAGGCTGGCGTCGAACGCGCGCAGCGCGCTGTCAAAACCCTGATCATCGTTCCACAGCTTGGTGGTCACGAAGACTTGCTCGCGCGCGACGCCGCTGTCGCGCAAGCCGAGGCCGACGTCGCGCTCGTTGCCGTAGATGCGTGCGGTATCGACGTGCCGGTAACCGAGCCGCAGCGCCCTCGCCACCGCTTCGCGCGTGACCTCGCCACGCGGGGTTTGCCAGACGCCGAGCCCAAGCTGCGGTATCGAAGCACCGGTGTTGAGGGGAAGCACAGCGCCCGTGACGTCGGTCGAGCTCATGCCCGCAATAATAGCCGGTTGCGGCGACGCCTACATCGCATCGGCGATCACGGCGCGATCGATGCCGCCGAACGCGACCTCGACGTCGACCTCGGGACGCACGGTGATCCCCCGATACGTCGGAATATCGATACCGTGCGCGCGGAGGTCGATGCGAAACGATCCGCTCACCTTCAGCGAGTCACCCCGGCGCTCGATCGAGTAGTGCACGATGGTCTCGCGCGACTTGCCGTGCAGCTTCAAGCTGGCCTTGGCGTCGCCCTCGAAAACGCCGTCTGCCTTGGGGACGGTCAGCGCCTCGCGCGCCATCCGCAGGTCGACGGTGGGATGGGTGTCGGCCTCGAGATAGCGGTCACGCAGCTGCTTGTCGCGCGCGTCCTTGTGAGTGGTGACCGCGCGAAGCGGCACCTTGAAGATAAGGATGCCGCCCTTGGTTTCGAGGCGCAGGTCGGTGCCGGTCCCGACGATCTTGGGGCCGCTCGATACCGACGCAGTGAATTTGACGTGCGCGTGCGCGAGATTGCGCTCTGCCGCGCGTGCCGGCGCTGGCAACGCCAGTGCGGTTGCTACGAACACACCGATCCAAACCCCTGCACGTGCCCGTTGGTTCGCCATCATCAACCCCCGCGCAATCAGCCGAAGGTCAGGCCAAAAGGTCACATCACGTGACCGCAGGCCTTTTATTCCCCGGCCTTCATCGGATCCAGTACCCCCGCGTTGAACGAATCAGGCAGGCGGGAAAAGAAAAGTGCTGCTTTGGGCGAAACTCGGCCGGGGGTCCGTCGTTACTTCACCGAAGCTCGAAATCGAAGTAGCGATTGGGAAACGGCTCAGCCGTCAACGTGAAATGCCACCACTCCTTTGCATAGGGAGCAAACCCGCGACGCAGCATTACTTGCCGCAGCAATTGCCGGTTGTGGAGCGCCAGCGGCGCAATGTCCGGGTTGTCGGCGTGCGCGCGCTCGTCGAAGCAGTCGTACGCCGTGCCCATCTCCAGGCTGCCGTCGGCCGCAAACGGGGTCCCGTTCCCGAACCGACAGTCGTCCGGCTCCTGGAACGCCGCGGCCGCATCCGCCGCGTGCGAAAGCGGGATCAACGTCAGGTCGACCGTGCTGCCGCGGGTGTGCCCCGAGCGCAGCGCGATGTAGCCGCGGTGGAAAAGCTCGGACCGCGGTACTGCCGGGTAGTGGCGAGCGCCAGCAGCGGACTCCCCGACCGGATCGCCGGATTCGCCGCGGCCGTCGCCCTGAGATTTGGCCCACGCGACGAAGTCGTCGACCGCCCGCTGGGGCCGGTAGCAGTCGTAGACCATCAGGCCCAACCCCCGCCCGGCCAGATCCTCGGCGACCCGCGCCAGCACCTCGGCGGCTGGACGCGACAGCCAGCAACGCGCGGCCGCGTAGCCGCGCACCGGCCGCCCCAGAAAGTTCTGCGCGCCCGCGTAACGCATCTGGATCACGATCCCCGGCGCGACCTGGGCCAGATCCACGAACCCGGGCGGAACGTCCGCCGGATGTCCCGTCGGAGGTTCAGCGGGATGCTGCCCTGGTCGTTCGACCGGCGGCACCGGTTCGGCGCGCGCGCCCGCGGCCAGCGCCCCCAGCACCAGCAAGACCGACGCCGTGACGGCACGCCCGCGCCCGGAATGGCACCACGTCTCTGGTCTCGCGCAGCCGGTCTTCACCTGGTCCCGCGCACTTTTATCACGCGCCGGCGGCCCGCCGGTGGCGATCGCCAGCACGAGCGACTAGTATCCGCCCCCGATGGGCCCGGCTCCGCTGGAACAGCTGATCCGCGAGCGGCTCCAGGTGGGCGAGACGGCGGTCGCGCTGGGTGCGGTCGCCCTGTCCTTGCTACTGGCGTTTCGCCGCGAGCGAATCCCTGCGCCACCGGGGTCCGGTGCCACGGAGCTGCCGGAGCCCCTGCGCGAGGTCGACCTGTTCCAGCAGCGCTACGGCGTCTCGTTCGCGCGCGGCCGGCTCGAACCGAGCGGGCGGTCGGGACGCCACCTATCGCTGCGCGCCGAGACCGGCGCCGCCGTCTCCTGGCAACCGCCCCACCCCGACTTCGCCGTGCCTGTCGGCGACAGCTCGGCGGAACCCCTGGCGGTCCTGACCGCGGCCGGGCGCGCCATCGCGACGCTGGACCCAGGCCGGAGGCGCGCCGCGTTTCACGACGCCGATCTGGCGCGGTTGCACGGTCTGGGCCGGCGCGGCCGTGGGCTGCTGCTCTGGCCGCTCCTGCTGGCGACCGGCGCCTTCGTCGTGCTGGCCGGCCGGGCGCTCGACGGCTTTCTCGCCCACGACGCCGGCCTATCAGCGCCGCAATTGCGGGTGTCGTTGCTGGTGATCGCCGGCTACTTTGCGCTGGGCGAGGCCGTCCTGCTGGGTGCCGTCCTGGCCATGGCCAGCGCCGTGCTGCGGCGCGTGCGCGGAGCGCAGTTTCGGCGGCGCTACCAGGCGGATCTCGCGGCTGCTCTCGAGAGCGCCGCTCGCGCGCTCAGCACCTGAGCCAACGGCGGTCCAGCCGGTGAACCGCTTTTTGAACTGTGGTAGGGATCGTAAGTGATCTCGGTCGGCAGCCGCGTGGGCGGATACACGGTGCTCCATTTGTTGGGGCAAGGGGGGATGGGACAGGTGTTCCTCGCGCAGCACCACCGCATCGCGCGCCGCGCGGCGGTCAAGGTGCTGCTGCCCGAGCTCTCGGCCAACGAGTCGGTCGTCGAACGGTTCTTCACCGAGGCGCGCGCGACGTCCCTGATCCGCCACCCCGGCATCGTCGAGATCCTCGACTGCGACGTGCGCGAGGGGCAGGCGTTCATCGTCATGGAGCACCTCGAGGGCGAGTCGGTGGCCGACTACCTCGAGCGCACCGGCGGCCTCATCGGTGACAATGCGTTCGCGCTCGCCGTGACCGGCCAGGTCGCGCAGGCCGTGGGCGCAGCGCACGCCGCCGGGATCGTCCACCGCGATCTCAAACCCGACAACGTCTTCCTGTCGGTGAGCAACACCGACGGGCAGATCGTCCCCAAAGTGCTCGACTTCGGCATCGCCAAGCTGGCCGAGCGCGGGTCGGCGACGCACACGCGCACCGGGGCGGTGCTGGGAACGCCGGCATATATGTCGCCCGAGCAGTGCCGCGGCGGCAGCAAGGTCGTCGACGGACGGTCGGACGTCTATTCCCTGGGTTGCATCCTTTACGAGATGCTGTGCGGCGAGCCGCCGTTCGTGCGCGACGGCATGGGCGACCTCATCGTCGCCCACGTCTCCGAGGCGCCGCAACCGCTGCGCGTGCGTGTACCGGGGCTCACGCCGGCGCTGGATCATCTGGTGATGCAGATGCTCGCCAAGGCGCCGACCGATCGACCGCAGACGATGGAGGCGGTCGCGGGGCGTGTCGCCGAGTGCCTGGCCGTGCTGGGCGCATACGGGTCGTTCGCCGACGTTCGCCCGCGCAATCCGGTCGTCGTGCCGGCATTGCCGGAACATTTTCCCGCCGCCGTGCTGACCCCGTCGTCGAGCAGCGCGGCTCCCACGCCTCCGGCCGGTGCGATGTCGCCGGCGCGCACCACGCCGTTCGGTGTCGGGCAGGCCGGGAACACGCGGGTGCTCCCCGACCAGGAGCCGGTGCGCCACCCCGCCGCCGAAGCGCGGTCTTCGACGACATTTCGCAACGCCGTCGGCGAAAAGGCGGACGCCTTCACGTTGCAGCCACGGCGATCGTCGGTCGCGCGCGCGACGATGATCCTGATCGCCGTGCTCGGTATCGGCGGTGTGGGCGCGCTGGTGGCGCTGCGGGGCCAGATCTTCGCGAGCGCGACTACGGCCGAGCCGGATCCGCCAAGCGCGCCGCCTGCCGACCCAAGGTCGGCAGCGCCCCCCGCCCTGCCGGAAAAGGTGACCGTCGACCTTCAGGGGTTGCCCGACGGCGCAGAGGTGCTCGTCGACGGCGTCACTGCCCAGACGTTGCCGGTGAAGCTACCGCGGGGCGACCGCCGCCACCAGTTGCTGGTACGGGCGCCGGGACACCAGTCGCGCTCGCTCGAGATCGATGGATCCCGCGATCGCGTCGTCGAGCTCGACCTGACGCCGCTGGCACCGACCGCGACGCCCGGATCCCGCGTCCCCGAGGCGATCGCTCCCCCGCGCAGGAATGCGCGCGAAGACAAGCGCACGCGCGACGGGCATCGGCGTGCGGGTTCGGAAGGCGGCCGGCGGCCAGTCACCGCGCCCAGCGACGCGACCGTGAGCGCGACGCCCCCGGCCGAGAATCCACCACCCCCAAAATCCAACCCGGCCAAGCCGCCGCGCTCCTCCTACGATGAAATGTAGAGCCAGCCATCCGCGCACCGCGTTCCTGCTCGTTGTCGCCGCCACCCTGACAGCGAGCGCGCTCCCGTCGCGCGCGTTCGCCCAGGCCGAGGACCAGGCCGGTGCGCGCGCGCTGTTCACCGAGGGGAAGCGCCTGATGAAAGCGGGCAAGTACGCCGAGGCGTGCCCCAAGCTCGAAGCGGCTCAGAAGCTCTACTCCAGTGCCGGCATCCTGCTGAACCTGGCCGACTGCTACGAAAAGATCGGACGCACCGCCAGCGCGTGGACTCGTTTCGGGGAGACGGTGTCGGTCGCAAACCGATCGAACCGCCCGGATGACGCCGACGAAGCGCGCCGCCGGCAGGAGGCGCTGGAGCCGGCGCTGGTGAGGCTGGTGGTCCGCGTGACCGCGCCGGTGCCGGGGTTGGTGGTGACTCGCGATGGCACCACACTCGACGAGGCGATCTGGGGCACCACGCTGCCGGTCGATCCCGGCGACCACCTGGTACGCGCCGAGGCGCCCGGCTACGAGCCCTGGTCGTCGTCGGTGTCGATCACCCGGCGCGGCGATACAGTCACGGTCAAGGTGCCCAAGCTCAGCGCGGCCGCGACTGTCGATCGGACGCCGCCGGACCGGATCCCCGACCAGCCGCCGCCGAAGCCGCCGGCGCGCGCCAGCAGCGGCGGCGGTCACGGTCTGGCGCTGGGGTTATTGATCGGTGGCGCGGTCGTCGGCGCGGGCGGCGGCGCCCTCATGATCATAGAGTGGCAGAAGGCAAACGAAGCTCGCAGCCAGCTGAGCCAACCCGCCTTCGACGCGACCCGGGGGCCGTGGGTCGCCGGGCTCGTGGGCGTGATTGCCGGCGGCGTCGCCGGGGTGGTCGGCATCGTCCTACTCGCGGTCAGCCCGGGCCACTCCGATTCACCGAGCGCCGACGCGACGGCCTGGATCGCTCCCGGCCCGGGCGGCATCCAGATCGCCGGCACCTGGTAGAGCGGCGCGCGCGAAGGCGCGGCGCGCGCGGTCAGGCGATGCCAGGTCAGGCCAGGCCAATGATCGCCGGGCCCAGGATGGCGGTGAGCCGTTCGAGCGCGACCGGCTTGGTCAAATGCGCGTCGAAGCCTGCGGCGGTCGCGCGCTCCGTATCTTCGGGGTGGCCGTAACCGGTGAGCGCGACCAGCGTGATGCCTCCGCCGAGCGCAGCGCGCACGCGACGTGCAACTTCGTAGCCATCCATCGTCGGCAATCCGATGTCGACCAGCGCTACCGCCGGGCGCAGCGCCAGCGCTTGCTCGATTCCGTCTTCGCCGTCGGCGGCGACGTCGACGCGGAAGCCCTCCATTTCCAGGAGCTCGCGCATCATCTCGCGATTGTCCTCGCTGTCTTCAATCAGCAGCACGTGGCGCCCCGAACCGGCGCGCGCGGGAGACGAATCCATCGTGGGTACCAACCTAGCGCACCCATCACCGGGCGACACGTGTCTTTCTCTTTTTTTTGCCCACGGCCGCGCTCCGCGTGCACGGCGGCAACCATGCGAGCGAACACGCCTATTTACGCTCGCGACTCCGCACGCGCACGAGGTTTTTTGACGCCGCACGGCCTTGTGGGGGAAGTCCATACCCCGCCGAGCCACGAGGGGAACCAGAAGGCCAAGCGACGAGAGAAAGAGACGAGAGAACCAGAGGACGAGCGAATGAAGATTCTGGCCGTCCGTGCGTCAAATTTGCGAAGATGAAATCCGGAGGACCACGACGATGAAGATCGCCACCACCTTTGCCCTCTCCGCTTTCTGCGTCGCCTTCGGCCTGCGGGCCCAGGCACACGAAGATCGCCGCGAAGAGCGGCGTGATGAACGTAGGGAAGAGCATGAGCGGCGAGACGAGCACCGCGAGGAGCGTCGCGAGATCCGACATGAGCGGCGTATGGAGCCCACGATGCGGGTCCGCATGGCTCCGCCGGCCCCGCGCGTCGAGGTGCGGGTGGGGGCGCCCTCACCGCGCCACGTCTGGCTCGGCGGGTTCTGGCGGTGGGAGGGCGGCCGGCACATCTGGGTCGGGGGCCACTGGGAACTGCCGCCCGCGCCTGGCCAGACCTGGGTCGAAGGGCGCTGGATGAACGAAGGCGGCGAGTGGGTCTTCTATCCCGGATACTGGGCGGCGACCGCCGCCCCGCCACCGCCCGCGCCTCCACCGCAGCCCGCGCCGGTGCCGCTTCAGGGGTGGCGCGCCCCGCCACCGCCGGCCGAGGTGACGATCGGAATGGCGCCTCCGCCGCCGCGCCAGGAGATGATGACGCCTCAGCCATCGCCCAATCATTTCTGGATTCGCGGTGACTGGGCATGGAACGGGCGCGAGTACATCTGGGAGCCCGGCCATTGGGAGATGCGCCACGACGGGTGGCAGTGGGTCCCTGCGCATTGGGAACAACACGGCAACCACTGGAAGTGGAAGCCCGGCCACTGGCGGAGGTAGGGGCAACCCTCGCAATGCCGGCCGCGCGATTGGGGACAGGTCGCGCGGCGACAGCTCATATGCGACAGCGTACGATCAACCGCGAGCGAACAGGTCGCCCCTGAGCGACGTCCCGTCCAGTCCTGCGCTCTCGCTGACGATCTCGTCCAGCAGATCGCGCGCGCCCGGCCACCCCGAGGCCACGAGCTCGGAGCGTGGAGAGCGGCACCAATTGAAGCGGCGGTACCCGAGTCGGGCCAAGCGCTCGACCGCGCGGCGCATGTTCTCGAGGCGCGCAGCCTTGAACTCGAACGACAGTAGCGGAATCGCCGGCTCGGTCGCCACGGTGAGCCCGTCGAGGATCGCCTCGGGGTCGCCGCCGACATCGATGCGGCAGTAGCTGGGCGTCCCGAACGCGCGAATCATCTCATCGAGCGTGGTGAGCTTGATCGCCACGCCCGGCGTGGAGGTCGGGATGCGCCCGGTGCGGTTGGCAAGCCCCATGTCGACGACCACCACCGAGGCCGCGCCCGCGCCTGCCGCGGCGCCGACCAGCCGGCCAGCGCCGCGCGCGACACCGTACCGGTCGCGCAGCGCGCTCGCGCGCGTCGGGTGTGCCTCGACGCAGACCACCCGCGCCCCGCGGGCCACCAGCCGATCGGTCATCGCGCCGTCGCCCGCGCCGACGTCGAATACCAGGTCACCGGGTTTGACCAGGGTCTCCCAAGAAATGGCGTCGAGAGCGGAGGTGCAAGTGGCGGTCGACGTCGGGGTCATCGAAGGTCTACCGCGCTCCTTTTCCTCGAGAGGCCCCGCCCAGAAAGCGCGACGCCGGGTTTTGGCCCGGCGTCCGCGCTTTCTCCACCCGTCAACCCCCCAATCCCACTACCCGGAGTCGTCACCTTAAATGAGTTCGCCGACGGTAGCAACATCTTTGGACGACTTCACCGGCGCGCTAGTCAATCGGCTTGCCCGAGTGGTAGTCAATCGTCGTGTCGTCGTCCAACTCCGGGTCCAACTCCGGGTCCAACTCCGGGTCCAACTCCAACTCTGACCCCGGCGCGCCTGAGAAGAAACCGTCGGCGGGCGCGCGCCTGCTGCGAGCCGCGGCGTGGATCGTGACCGCCGGGTTGCTCGGATTGCTGCTCTGGCGGACGCCGTTTTCTCAGGTGGTCGCGGCGACGCGCTCGGCGGCGCCGTGGATGGTGCCGGTCACCCTGCTCATGCTGCTCGCGATCTACGTCGCTGATTCGCTCGCGATCTGGAAGACGTTCGGCTGGTTCCTCGCGCCACTCTCGTTCGCGCAGATCCTGATCGTGCGGGGCGCGACCTATCTGTTGGCCGCCATCAACTACAGCGTCGGACAGGGCGCGATCGTCTACTTCGTCCATCGCGCGACCGGCGCGCCGGTGCTGCGCGGTGTGGGGACGGTGCTGCTGATCATGGGGGTCAACGTGCTGGCGTTGATGTTCCTCACCACGGCGGGGCTGGCCATCGCGCCCGACGTGCCACGCAGCCTGTACGTCGTCATCACCGTCGCCTACATCGGGCTCGCGATCTATCTCGTCGCGGTGATCGCGCGCCCGCGCTGGCTGTCGTCGCGTCCGATCTTCGACGTGCTGCTCGCCGCCGGATTGCGCGGCCACCTGAAAGCTTTGCTGGTGCGCCTGCCCCACATCGCCGTGCTGATCGCCTATCAGACCATCGTGCTGCGCGCGTTCGGCGTGCGGGTGCCGGTGGTCGCGGCGATCACCTCGCTGCCGGTGGTCCTGTTCATCGCGGTGCTCCCGATCTCCGTGCAGGGGATCGGCACCACGCAGGCGGCGATGGTCTTCTTCTTCGCGCGCTACGGCACCGGGGACGAGACCACGCGCCAGGCGGCGGTGCTGGCGGAGAGCCTGGTCACCCAGGCGATCGCCCTCGGGTTCCAGTCGCTGCTGGGCCTCGGCTGCCTGCGCAGCCGCATCGGGCGCGACCTGCGCAGCGCGACGCGGACCCAGGAGACGACGGGAACGCCGTCGCCGGTGCGCGCCGAGACCGCCACCCGCCCCCTTTGACGGCGGCCCCCTCGGCCGGCTACGATCACCGGGCGGTGGCGACTCGCTACAAGCAGCCAAGGGCCATCAACGGCGTCTCGCTGGGGTTGGTCGTGCTGGTCGCAGCGACGGCCTGGCTGGGCCTCTCTGCCTGGCCGGTGATCGCGCTCAACTCCAACGTCAAGAACGAGCTCAACGACGCCCTGCCCCGCGTCTACCGCGCCAACCTGCGCGACGAGCCGGGCGCCACCGCCGAGACCACGCGCCTGCACGACGAGCTGGAGGCCAAGATCCGCGCGCTGGGCGTCGACGACGGCAAGATGGCGATAGACGTCGGGCGCAGCGCGAAGAGTGTTTCGATCGAGGTGCGCTATCACGCGACCGTTCACCTGATCGGGCTCAACAAACCGCGCGTGGTCGCGTTGCACCCGCGCGTCGAGACCGACGCCGCGCGCGTCGAGTGGTGAGCGGCTAGTTCCCTGCGAGGCGCCGCTCCAGGCCGGCCAGCTCCTCGCTCAGCGCGAAGTTGATCATGTCGACCACCTCGGGATTGGCGCGCGCGGCCTTGACCAATTCGTCGGACGGCAAGCTCGCAGCAGCAGCCAGGCGGCGATCGCCGCGCGCGATGCGCTCGAACGCGCCGAGCACGTCGCTGGAGATCAGGATCGCCGCGCGATACGCGGTGTGCGACAGGCCGATGCGCCAGCGGTCGGCGTCGAACACGCCGCCGTCGCGGAACGACAGCGCCGCCTGCTCGAACGCGCGCCGGTGCCGGCGTGGCAGCGCGCGCGCGATCTTCTGACTGAGCTCGTTGAGCTTGTCCTCGGGCAGCGCACCGCGCGCGTAATCGGGGAACATTGTGCGCACGCCGGCCGCGACCAGCAGGCCGAGATCTTTGGGCGGGATGCGCGCCGCGGGGTAGGTGCCCGCGCGCAGGCGCCCGAGCTGGCGGCCGAGCTGCAGCAACGCCTCCTGTCGCGGCAACCCGAGCAGCGTCGCCGGCACCAGCAACGCCGGCGGCTGCGTCGCCTCGATCTGTACCTGCGGCGTCCCGCTGCGCGCGAGGTAGATGTCGAACGGTTCGGTGATGCCGAAGACGCCGGCGACCCGATGCACGAACGCGCGGATCGGATCTTCCGACCGCGGGCCCAGTCGATCGGACTTGGTGACGCCCCAGTCCTCGATGTTGACGACGTAGAAGCGCGGCAGCACCTCGACCATCGCTGCGAGCAGCGCCGTCGCCGGGTGATGCTCGTCGGGGTGGCGGATGAACATGTCGAAGTCCGCGGCGGTGATCGTGCCGGTCGGCTCGGCAGCGTAGTGGGTGCGCGCCTCGCGCACGGCGCGAATCTCGACGGCGTCGATCGCGCCCAGCGCCGCCAGCGCCGCGGTCGCCCGCGCGGTGCGCGCGCGCTCGCCCGAGCGCTCGAACAGCCGGCGCAGCGCGCGCAGCGATTCCAGGCGCAGCGGCACCAGGCGCAAGAGCGCGAGGTGCTCGAGGATCGCCTCGGGCAACCGGCCCGACTCCTCGAGGACGCGCGCGAGCTCGGCGCGCGCCGGCACGTGATCCGGCGTCGAGGTGATCACCAGGCGCAATTCGTCGACGGCGCGGTTGGGCAGCGCCAGCGGGCCGCTGAGCAGGCTGGCGAGGCGCATGCGGCGCGACGTCGACTGCGGCGCGACCGCGAGGTAGCGGCCGAGGGCCGCCGCCAGGCGCGCCGGCTCGTCGAGCTGGACCAGCAACGCGTCGAGGTGATCGATCGCGTGATCGTGCTGCGGGGCCAGCTCCAGCGCCTGCTCGAAGGCCTCGGCGCTACCTTCGGGATCCTCACCGGCGCCCGCGAGCAGCTCGCCGAGCGCGATCCAGTGGCCGACGCGCGCCTCGCGATCCGGATCGACGGTGCCGAGTCGGCGCGCGATCAGCGCGGCGTTGGCGTAGTCGCGCTGCTGTAACAATCCGCGCAGCAAGCCGCCGAGCGCGCGGATGTCGTCGGCGCTCGACAGGAGCGCGTTGCGATAAGCGTCGACCGAGAGGCCCACGTCGCCGAGATCGGCGGCGGCGATGTCGCCGATGCGGATCCAGGCCGAGCTCACCAGCTTGGCGTCGGGCGAAACGCCGATCGCACGCCGGAACGTTGCGACCGCCTCGGCGGAGCGGCCGGTCTCGGCCAGCATCTCGGCCAGCCGCACCAGCGCCGCGCCCGACGACGGATCCAGCTCGACGGCGGCGGCCAGCGCCTCGACCGCCTCGGGCGAATTGCGCTCGTGTAGCAGGTCGGCGAGCTGCAGCAGGCGATCGCGCCGTTGCTCCGGCGTCCCCTCGGCGGCGCGCCGCCGCATGATCTGCAGCAGCCGCTCTTCCTGATGCTGGTGGCGCAGGATCACGGACAGCACCTGGAAATCGACCTCGGCGTCGGGATCGAGCGTCACCACCGACTCGAGGCAATCGGCGGCGCTGCGCTCGTCGCGGATCGCGTTGGCGTACAGGCGTGCGGCGTGGCGGAACGCGCGCGTCGCGCGCTCGACCAGCTTGGTCTGGCGCGCCTCGCGGATCCAGAGCTCGGCGGCGGCGCGCAACTCGCCGGTGTGCTCGCGCAGGCGCGCGAGCGCGCGCAGCGCGGGCAGGAAGACCTCGTCGGCCGAACCGGCCTCGAGCGCGCGCTCGAAGTCGGCGCCGGCGCCGCGCAGATCGCCGGCGTCGGCGTGCGCCAGCCCCAGCTCCCACAGGAAGACGCTGCGGGTGAGAGCGTCCGGTGCATGCTCGGCGAGCGTGCGGCGCGCGACGATCACCCGCGCAGTGTCACCCTTGGCGGTCGCGAGCCGCTCGAACACCGCGAGCGCGTCGACCTCGGGGCTGGCCTCGACGACGCGCTCCCAGAGCGGCAGCGCCGCCAGGCCCGCCTCGGCGAGCCGCTCGCGCGCCGCGATCGCCGCGCGCCAGAGCGCGACGCGCGTCTCGGGATCGGTCGACGCCGCCGCGAGCTGCTCGAGCGCGAAACCAGCCTCGCGCTCGCGGCCGAGTCGCCGCAGCGCCGCGACGTAGGCCTCGAGCGCGAGCCGCGGCGGCCCGCGGTCCGGCCCGGTCCTGGCCTCCATCACCGCCGGATCCTCGAAGATGCGCGCCAGCTGGCTCACCGCCGCTTCGGGCTCGGTCGCGCGCAGCGCAAGGTCGATGCGCCGCCGCAGCTTCTCGTTGTTGACGTCGGCTGGGCCCTTGCCGACCGGCGCCGGCGGCCCGGCTGCTGCGAGGTGGCTCGTGCCCAGCGCGAGCGCCTCGCCCAGCCGACCCACCATCAGATACAGCCGCTCCTGGACCGTCTCGGCGGCGGCGCTGCCGGCGGGACGCACGCGGTTCGCCGAGATCACGGCGAGGCTGCGCTCGATGGCCGCCAGCGCCTCACGGGGGCGGCGCAGCTGCCACTCGAACACCTCGGCCTGCCGTCGGTAAATCGCCGCCTTGGCGACCGGATCGCTGAGCTTCTCGGCCAGTGTGCCCAGCGCCGCCTCGAGCTCGTCGCCGCGTCCCAGCCGCTGCAGCATGCGCACGTAGTAGTCGACGGCGCCGAGGTTGGTGGTATCGAACGACAGTGCGCGCCCCAGCGTTTCGAGCGCCGCCTCTGAGCGGCCCAGATTCTCCGCCTCGATGTGCGCCGCCTCGACCTCGAGCACGCTCGCGTGCGCGGGGTTGGTCTCGAACTCCGCGCGCCGCGACAGCACCGCGGCCAGCGCCTCGAAGCTCTTGCGGCGCTCGTGCGCGCGCGCGAGCCCGGCCAGCGCGGGACGGAAGCCGGGCGCGAGCGCCAGCGCCGACTCGTAGGCGCGGATGGCCTCTGTGTCGGCGGCGGCACGCTCCTCGAAGATCGTCGCCGCGCGATAGCGCCACGCGACCTGCACGTCCTCGGCGAAGCCAGGCACGTCGGTGCCGAGCTTGAACGCCGCCTCGGCGGCGACCAGCGCGTCGCCGGCCTTTTCGGCGGCGCGCAGCAATGCCCGCAGCGCCGCAGGACGGCGCTGGCCCAGCAGCGCCCACTCGCTGAACAGCGCCATCGCCGCGCCCGGATCGCCGAGGCGCTCCTCCTGGAGCAGACCGAGGCGTTCGAGCCGCCGGCCCGCGACGTCGTCGTCGCCGAGCGCGCCGGTGCCCGACGCGTCGCCGTCGGCGTCGACCAGCCCGAGCATGTCGTCCCAGCGCTCGAGCATCGGGTAGAGCCGCTCGAGGAGGTGGACCGCTGGCGGATAACCGGGCACGGCCTCCAGCGCCTGGCGGGCCATGCCGATCGCCGCCTCGATGTCGTGCACGGCACTCTCGTTGATCTCGGCGGCGCGCACCGCGAGCGCCGCGCGTTCGGCCGGATCCTCGGCGCGCCCGACGGCGGCGACCGCCAGCTGCACCTGGGTCTTGGTGTCGCCGGTGCGCGAGGCGATGCGCTCGAGCGCGGTGAGCGTCGCCGGGTTCGAGGGATTGACCTCGCGCGCACGGCGGAAGCGCGCCACCGCCGCCTGGTCGTCACCTAGGCGGCGCTCGGCAATGTGGCCGGCGATTCCCCACAGCGCCGCCGCCCAGTCGCGATCGGAGGTGAGCTCGGCCTGGTGATCGAGCAGCGCGAGCGCCGGCGCCCAGCGCCCAGCCGCGAGGTGATCCTCGCACGCGACCGCGAGCAGCGCGACGTCGTCGGGCTCGTCGGCGAGCGCTTGCCCGACGAGATCGGTCGCGCGCTCGGCGGCACCCAGGCGATGGCGAGCCAGCGCCGCCGACTGGCCCAGCCAGACCGCGCGAGAAGAGCCGGCGTCGAGGGCCCCCGCCTCGAGCGTGAAGCCACGCATGAGCTCGACCTCGCGCTCGAGGCGTGCCGCGGCGCGCCGGAGGCCCGATCGCGCCGCGAATGCGGCGTCGCCGGTCGCCTCCTCGTCGAGCGCGCGCCCGAATAGCACCAGCGCTTCGCCGAGCCGTTCCGGCTCGTTCTCCGCCAGCAGCGCGAGGCGGGTGAGCACACGCGCGCGTTCCGCCGGAGACGGCGCGGCCGCGAGCCGGCGCTCGAGCACCGCGCGCAGATATGCAAGATCGTCGCTGCGCTCGGCGATCGCCTGCGCCGCCGCCAGCGCGCCCCGGTGTCCCGCGACCAGGCCCAGCGCCTGTTCGATGACAGCGCGCGCCGGCTCGGACGCGAGCAGGCGATCCTCGAGCAGATAAGCCTTCTCGACCAGCCGCGATGCGCGTTCGGCGACGATGGCGCTTGCGGTGATCTCGACGTCGAGCTGATCGAGCGCCGACCAGACGCTGCCGACCTCGAGCGCGTGCACGCGCAGCGCGCGCAGCACCGGCGCGAACGTCGCGCCCGGCGGCGTGGCAACCGCGACCGTGAGATGCTCGATCGCCGCCGCCGAATCGCCGACGCGGTCCGAGAGCATGCGCGCGGCCGCGTAGCGCAGAGCCCCCGAGACCGGCGCCGACGATGCGCGCGCCTCGGCCTCCTCGGCGGTGACCAGCGCTTCGGCTTCCCACTGGGTCGAGGTCAGCTCGATCCGCTTGGCCATCGTCTCGCCGGAGTCGGTGAGACCCGGCGACGCCGCGGACGGCTGCGTGACCTCGTCGAGTTGCTGAGGCAGGGGGGTCGGCGTCGGAGTCGGAGTAGACATGCTCATGGGAGCCGCTTTCTCGCGGGCCCATAGTATCCGAAGCGGACCGCAAGGGGGAGCGAAGGTCCGTGAAATCCTTACACGGTCTCCAGCGGCGGTGCGGGATAAATCGCAGTACCCTGGCGCGGTCTGAGGTTATGATGGTCCGTCCGTCAGGACCGGTTCGGAATGGCCAAAGTAATCGTCAACGGCAGCGACCAGCGACGCGAGTACGATCTCGGTCCCATCAACACCGTCGGGCGCCACCCCGACAACACGCTGCAGATCCTGGACCGCATCGTGTCCAAGGAGCATGCCCAGATCATCCGCCAGCCGGACGGGCGGTTTCTTTTCCGTGATCTCGGAAGCCTAAATGGCTCGTTCTTACGTGGGGCCCGCATCAGCGAGCAGCTGCTGGTCGACGGCGACGAGATTACCCTCGGCTCGACAACGCTGACTTTCCAGGAAAAGTCGGCTGCCGATTCGATGTTGCAGAAGGTCACGATCGCCCCCTCGGCGACCGAGGCCCTGATCCGCCAGAAGATCCAGGCGCCCCCGCCTTCACGCGAGTTCGTCGCCGAGAAGGAGATCTTCGACGTCGAGGTCCTGCGGCGCGACTACGAAAAGTTGCGCCTGGCGCACGAGCTCGGGCGCTCGATCGGGCTCGAGGTCAACCTCGACGTGCTGCTCGAGAAGATCATCATGAAGGCGTTCGAGCTGATCCCCGCCGACCGCGCGGTGATTCTGCTCATGGAAAACGGCGTCCCCACGCCCAAGATCGCCAAGACCCGCGACGGCAAGAACGAGCAGATCGTGCTGTCGAAGTCGATCCTCAACGAGGTCGTGCAGCACAAGGCCTCGGTACTGTCGTCGGACGCGACCATGGATAGCCGATTCTCGGGCGCGCACTCGGTGATCATGCAGGGCATCCGGTCGACGATGACCGTGCCGCTCATCCACCACGACGAGCTGCTCGGCATCATGCACATGGACTCGATGATCGCGACCAACGCGTTCGTCGAGAAGGACCTGCAGATCTTCGGCGGCATCGCCAGCCAGGCGGCGGTCGCGATCCACAACTCGCACCTCGCGCGCACCATCGAGCACGAGGCGAAGACGCGCGCGCAGTTTCAGCGTCTGCTGTCGCCGAACCTGGTCGACCAGGTGGTCCAGGGCAAGCTGCAGCTGGAAAAGGGCGGCGCGCTCTCCGAGGTCACGATGCTGTTCTCGGACATCCGGGGCTTCACGTCGATGAGCGAGTCGAGCGCGCCGCAGGACATCGTGCGCATGCTCAACGAGTACTTCGAGCTGATGGTCGACGTGATCTTCAAGTACGAGGGCACGCTCGACAAGTTCGTCGGCGACGAGATCATCGCGCTGTTCGGCGCGCCGGTCGCCATGCCGCACGCCGAGCTCAAGGCGGTGCAGTGCGCGCTGGACATGCTCAAGGTGCTGTCCGAGTTCAACCGCACGCGCGCGTCCGAGGGGTTGGACGAGATCAAGATCGGCATCGGCATCAACACCGGCACGGTGGTCACGGGCGCGATTGGCAGCTCGCGCGCGCTTCAGTACACGGCCATCGGCGACGCGGTCAACACCACGTCGCGCCTGTGCAGCGTCGCGCAGCCCGGCCAGATCATCCTTTCCGATGCGACCTACCGGAAGGTGCAGACGGAGATCGCGGCGATCCCGCTGCCGCCCGTGCGCGTGAAGGGCAAGACCGAGGAGCTGCGCGTCTACAACGCCGTCGGCATGCGCGCGCGCGAGTGGAACAGCGACACGACGAGACCGACGGGGTACTGAGGTTTCTTAGGGGAGCAAACCTTGCGAGCGGCGACGCCCGGCTGGCCGCTCGGGCCTCCTCACCCCGACCCTTGTATGTGATTCACTGCAGGG
>Ga0265342_10000856_pt1 | contig 30377 bp, 26 predicted proteins | sample 4CB327metaG_FD_203125 | JGI IMG/M metagenome (GOLD analysis project Ga0265342, IMG submission 203125) | Rhizosphere microbial communities from Carex aquatilis grown in University of Washington, Seatle, WA, United States - 4-CB3-27 metaG | ecosystem: Host-associated > Plants > Roots >... | reverse complement strand
AGGTGAGGCTTTAAGCGTACTTGACCAGCGACATGAAGCCAAAATCCTGGTGCTCCTGCATGTGACAATGCAGGAGCGACGGCCCGGGATTGTTGGCGACGAAATCGACTTCCACGGTCTGGCGCCGCGGCACGTTGACGGTGTCCTTGACGATGCCCGCGGTCGGCTTGCCGGCAAAATTCACCAATTCGAACGAATGACGGTGCAGGTGCATCGGATGCATGTCGCCGCTGTCGTTCTTGAACACCAGACGATAGCGCTTGCCTTGCTGCACCACGAAAGGATCAACGTCGGGCCAGGATTTGCCGTTGATGGTCCAGCGATTGAAGCCGCCGCGGCCGCCGGGGACTTTCTGAATGAGCAGTTCGAAGCGGCCGTCGGGCTCCGGATGCGCGGCGGCCTTGCCAAACGTGAGATAGTCCCACATGGCCATCCCCTCTTCGAGCGGCTGCCATTGCGGCTCGCCGCTCGCACCGGCGTACTCGACCACGACGCCGAGCCCCATGGCGCGGTCCGCGTTTTTGGTGGCGCCGAAGATCCACACCCCCGGATGATTCATCTCGACCACGGCGTCGACCCGCTCGGCCGGCGCCAGCATCAGCGTCGCGACGGTCTGCGGGGACGGAACCGGATTGCCGTCGAGGGCGACGACCCGGAAGCTGTGACCGGGCAGCGCCAGCATGACGTCGTCGGTGGCGCTCGCATTCAGAAGATGAAACAGCACGCGCTGCCCCTGGCGCACCCGTACGGGCTCACCGTGCCCAAGCGCGTGGCCATTGAAGGACGCCGCGGTGTAGGCGACCTCGAGGCCGTTGTCGGGCGGCGGCCCCTTGCGGAGATCCTGCATGCTGACGAAATACGGATCCCAGTGATGCATGGCGATGAAGATTTCCTGGTCGTAGCGACCGGGAATGTCCTTCGGCTCGATATAGAGAAATCCGAATTGCCCGCTGTAGAGGCTGCGACGCAGATCTTTGCCGGCCATGGCGTGGCTGTGGTACCAGCGCGCGCCGGCGGGCCGCGCCTCGAATGAGTATGACGCCGTGGTGCCCGGCATGATCATCGGCGTGCCCTCTTCCATCGCGCCGTCGACGTCGGACGGAATATGCAACCCGTGCCAGTGCACGAGTTCGGGCACGTCGGAATCGTTGGTCACTGCGATCGTGGTCTGTTGATTTTCACGCAACCGGATGATCGGCCCGGGCGCGGAGCCGTTGTAACCGACGGTTTGAATGCGGTGCCCGGGTGCGAGTTCGAGCGTGACCGGCGCGATGCGGATCCTGTGATCAGGCTTGGCAGGCAATATCGTGCGCATGGCGGCTTCGGACACCCGCACTGAGCCCGGCAGGCTTCCCGCGGCGGCAACGGCGCCGCCGAGCTGCAAAATCTCCCGACGATTGATGATGGCCATGGCTCCGCTCCAGCTGGTCCGCGCCGCCCCCACCAATATACAGGCCTAACGCCGATAAACGCAGCAACGCGGCGAAAAGGTCCGGCGGGCGGCCACAGCTGCGCCCGAATCGGAAATCATCGCCGGACGGTCAGCGATGGCTATCCCGGCCAATTCATAATCGAAAAGGAGTTTGCGAAGCGTCGCGGTCGCGCTGGCCGGCCCTAAAGCGCCGCCCCGCCGTCGACGGTCCAGGCCGCGCCGGTGACGAAGCTCGCGCGGGACGACGCGAGGAAGGCGACCACCGCGCTCACCTCCTCCGAGGTTCCCATGCGGCCGAGCGGAATCTTGCCGGTCTTTTGTTTGACGACGTCGTCTTCGCTCTTGCCCGACTGTGTCGCCGCCTTTTGAATCACTTCGTCCTGGCGTTCGGTCCGAATCGTGGTCGGCACCACCGCGTTGACCAGAATGTTGTCGGACGCCAATTCCTTCGCCAGCGCCCTGGTGAGGGTCAGCACCGCCGCGTTGTTGAGGGCGACTGAGATTGCGGCCGCCTGCGGATGGGTGGCGGCGCCGCCGGCCACATTGATGATGCGGCCCCACTTGCGCTCCCGCATCGGGCCGATCGCGTGGCGCACGCAGCGCGCGGTGCCGGCGAGCTTGTGCTCGAACATCGCGGTCCATTGCTCGTCGGTCAGCGTGAAGAAATTCTGCGTGGCGACGATGGCGGCGTTGTTGACGAGGATATCCAGCCGACCGAATTCCGCCAGCGTGCGCGCGAACAGAGCGCGCACCGAGGCATCCTGTTCGAGATCGGTCGGCACTCCGAGCACGCGACCGTTGGCCTTGCCCCGCAACGCCTCGCAAGCCGCCGCATTGCGCGCGAGGTCCTTGCTCGCGATCACGACGTGGGCGCCCTCGGCCAGCAGATCGGCGGCACACGCCCGACCGATGCCCTGGCTGCCGCCGGTGACGACGGCAACGCGTCCTGCAAGTCCGAGATCCATAGTGTTCCTCCGTATTGGGCGCAGACGCCACCGGGATTGCAGCGCTTTCCCGGCTTGGTACGCTGCCTGACGATCGGGATCAATTGTCGCGGGATCCGCCCGGTGAGGCGTCGAAGCCTGTGGGCCCAGGCTTGTTCAAGAGGTGAAATTGCGCCCGGATTTGGCGTCGAGAGTGATGGGTCGTCCGCACTGACATGTCGGCAATTGACCCTCGCAAGCGGACGGGCACCCTGGCATAAGGGCGCCGCAACGATTCCGGACCCCGACATGATCCGCCTCGACAACGTCAGCAAGCAGATCGGCCACCAGATTCTCTTTATCGAGGCTTCGGCCGCGATTCAGCGGGGCGAAAAGGTCGGCCTGGTCGGCCCGAACGGCGCCGGCAAGACCACGCTGTTCCGAATGATCACCGGCGCGGAGCAACCCGACGAGGGCCAGGTCGCGACCGATCGCGGCGTCACCATCGGCTATTTCAGCCAGGACGTCGGTGAAATGGCGGGCCGCAGCGCGGTTGCGGAAGTGATGGACGGCGCCGGCCCGGTGAGCAGCGTGGCGGCCGAGTTGCATGCGCTTGAGGCCGCGATGGCGGACCCCGACCGGGCGGACGAGATGGAGACGATCATCGCGCGCTATGGCGAGGTGCAAGGACGATTCGAGGAACTCGACGGCTATGCGCTCGACGCGCGGGCGCGCGACGTGCTCGCCGGCCTCGGCTTCAGCCAAGAGATGATGGACGGCGACGTCGGCGCACTGTCGGGTGGATGGAAGATGCGGGTCGCGCTCGCCCGCATCCTGCTGATGCGCCCCGACGCGATGCTGCTCGACGAGCCGAGCAACCACCTCGATCTCGAAAGCCTGATCTGGCTCGAGGACTTCCTCAAGGGTTACGAAGGTGCGCTGCTGATGACCTCGCACGACCGCGAGTTCATGAACCGCATCGTCAACAAGGTGGTGGAAATCGATGGCGGCGCGCTGACGACGTATTCGGGTAATTATGAATTCTACGAGCGGCAGCGCGTGCTGAGCGAACGACAGCAGCAGGCGCAGTTCGAGCGGCAGCAGGCGATGCTGGCCAAGGAGATCAAGTTCATCGAGCGCTTCAAGGCGCGCGCCTCGCACGCCGCGCAGGTGCAGAGCCGGGTCAAGAAGCTGGAGAAGATCGACCGCGTGGAGCCGCCGAAGCGTCGCCAGACGGTGCTGTTCGAGTTCCCGCAGGCGCCGCGGTCCGGCGAGGACGTGGTGAGCCTGAAGAACGTGCACAAAGGCTACGGTACGCGGCAGATCTACCAGGGCCTCGACTTCCAGGTGCGCCGCCGCGAACGGTGGTGCGTGATGGGTGTCAACGGCGTGGGCAAGTCAACGCTGTTGAAACTGATTGCGGGCTCGACGCCCCCGGACGACGGCACGGTGGCAATCGGCGGCAGCGTGAAGATGGGATATTTCGCGCAGCACGCGATGGATCTCCTGGACGGCGAGCGCACCGTGTTCCAGTCGCTGGAGGATGCGTTTCCATTGGCGGGCCAGGGGGCGTTGCGCGCGCTCGCCGGCTGCTTCGGATTTTCCGGCGACGACGTGGAGAAGAAATGCCGGGTGCTGTCGGGCGGCGAGAAGGCGCGGCTGGTGATGGCGCAGATGCTGTTCGACCCGCCGAATTTCCTGGTGCTGGACGAGCCGACCAACCACCTCGACATCGCGACCAAGGAGATGCTGATCACCGCGTTGTCGCAGTACGAGGGCACCATGCTGTTCGTCTCCCACGACCGGCACTTCCTCGCCGCGCTGTCCAACCGGGTGCTGGAGCTGACGCCCGACGGCATCCACCAGTATGGCGGCGGCTATACCGAATACGTGGCGCGCACCGGCCAGGAGGCGCCCGGCCTGCGGCAGTGACGTCCGCGGAGGATGCGGATGGCGGTGTGAGGCGTCGTCGACGACGCGAGACGCCTGGCGGAGAATGGGCGAGACGGTGAGCACCCAACTGCAGTTAAGGAAAAGGCAACCCCAACCACGTATGGTTGAGCCGGCGCATTCAATGCCACGCGTCATGAACGTTGAGATCGGCAGCTGCCTGAAGATCGATGTGAGCCTTCCCGAGTTATTGGGGCAGGGGGTTGCCTGGCGGCTTCGTCGCTCTCGATGATGAGGTTTGTTCGTCCGTTGATGCAACACGAGTCCTTGACCGACCAGCACATTCATTTCGCCATCGTGAGCGCGCTGATTTTGCGATAGCCCGATCCTCTTGAGAGATCGTGGCGGCGGCAGAGGGGGATCGTCAGCATGGCCATGCATCAGTCCACCCGTGAGCATCCCGCTCTCAAGTCGCCCAGCGCCGCAAGTTTTCCGGACGCCGCCTCCCCTCCCGTGCGCGCGCAACTGTTGCCGCGCCCCTGTCGCCAGATCCTGATCGGGTGCGCGCTGACAGTCGCGGCCGCTACGGCCATGACTTCGGCATTCGAGTTGAAATCGTTGCCAACCGTGAGCGCGCCGGATTTTGTATGGTTGGCTTTTTATTTGTTCAGAACCCAAGACGCCGTTTGGCTCGCAGCCCTGGCCGCCCTGTGGCTTGGGCTCGCTTTCACGCCAATGCTCCCGTTGTCGGCACGGGCAAGGGCATTTGCCTCGCGTCGGCCTGCTGCAATTCCCACCGGCCTCGCGCTGCTGGTCCTGGTGATGGGGATTGCGGGTGTGACGATTGTCTTCCAGGGGTATCACCTGTCGCGCGACGAGTTTCTCGCGGACTTCGACGCGATCGTTTTCCGGTCTGGTCATGTGATTGCATCGGTTGATCCGCAATGGCGCCCGTTCGTGTTCGCGCTTGAGCCGCGGTACATGCTTCCGGTTACCGGAGATGTAGGATCAATCTCGACCTATCTCCCGATCAACGCCGTTCTGCACACTGCCATGGGGTTGATCGCTAACCCGGATTGGACCGGTGCAGTTCTGGCCGCCGCCGCCGTGGTCGCGACATGGGGCGTCGCCCGCCGCTTATGGCCGCAGCGGCCCGACGCCGCCGTGGTCTGCTCGATCCTGGTTGCCACATCCTCTCAGGTTCTGGTCACGGCGATGACCAGTTACGCCATGACCGCGCATCTTGCGCTGAACATGATCTGGTTGTGGTTCTTCTTGCGCGGCGACAAGGTGGGGCACGGCGCCGCGATCGCCACAGGTTGGCTTGCGTCCGGATTGCATCAGCTGGTCTTCCATCCGATTTTCGTCGCACCGTTCATCATGGGGCTCTGGGCAACCGGACGCCGGGCGCTCGCATGCCTCTACATCGGGAGCTATGCCGCCATTGGCCTTTTCTGGATCGAGTATTGGCATATTGTCTTCGGCCAAGAGGGAATTGCTACTCATATCGGAGACAATACCGGGCCGCTCTATTTCGTGGTTCGCATCCTTGCACAGGTCGAAAGTTTCCAATGGTCGGGGATCGACCTGATGGTGAAGAACGCGTTGCGATTTGTCATTTGGCAAAACCCGGCCCTGTTGCCGTTAGCCTGTCTTGCGTACATGACGATCCGCCGCGGCTCCGGCATCGCTTCGGAGCTGTTCACGGGCATTCTGCTGACGCTTGTCGCAATGTTCCTGCTGTCGTCCTATCAGGGCCACGGGTGGGGCTATCGTTATCTTCATGGTCTGATCGGCAGCGCTGCGCTCCTCGGTGGCTATGGCTGGTTGGCACTCACGACGCCGCTCACGCAGGACGAGACGCGCAGATCACAGACCATAATGGTGATTTGTAGCGCAATCGCCGTCTTGATTCTGCTGCCGGTTCACGCGATGCAAGCGCATGATTTCGCGTCGCCGTACGTCAGAGCCTCAAAAGCGATCAGCCAGGCGCCGACTGACGTTGTGATCGTCGACAAGTCACGGCTTCTGTTCGCCGAAGATCTCGTTCGCAACGATCCGTTCCTGCGCAATCGACCAAAAGTGCTCGATCTGACGAACTTGACCGAGGCCAACATCCGAGATCTTTGCGCCCATCATCGTGTGGCGATTTTCGATCGCGAGCAGGGACTCGCATTCGGCATCGTTCCCAACGACGATGCGACCGCATACGACGACGACGTGCGCGCGACGGCGCGGCAGATGATGGTGCGCTACGGTTGCGGCATTGACAAAGTTGGGCTCGTTCAATCTCGACCCTGATAGCCGATGATCGTCTACGGGCCCTCCCTCAACCTTTGGCGCTTACCCGGTATATTCCAGAATATGCATGCCGGCGCCGCCGCGGTCGATCAGGTAGATCAGGCCGTTGTCGTCGGTGCCGATGTCGTTCGACTGGATCGCCTGCTGGGTTTCCGGCTTTTCCGGAACGAAATGGGCGACCTCCTTCGGCCGCAGCACATCGCTGACGTCGACCACGCGCAGGCCGGCGTTGAAATAGGTCAGGAATACCAGATTGGCCCACGGGCCATCGGTGCGGATGTCCTCGATGATGTTGTGGGCGCCGAAGCGGCCGGGCCGGTCGAAGTATTTTTCCCGATCGGGAAAGTAGGTCGCGACCGGGATCGGATTGGTCTCCTTGCGGATGTCGACGATCCACATGAACTGGCTGTCCCAGTATTTCTGCTTGGCGCGCGCCTCGTCGGTGACAATGAGATAAGGCTTGTCGCCGATCGGCCAACAGGTGTGGTTGGAGCCCGGAAACGGCGGCGACCATTGCAGATGGCCGACCAGTTCCATGTTGCGCAAATCGGTGCAGTCGATGATGGCGAGGCCGCCGCCCCAGAACGCGCAATACATGCGGTTGCCGCGGATCATCGGCGGCCCATGCACGGTGATCGCATTATCGGCCGGCCTGGGATCGTCGCCCTCGCCCTTGCCGTCCACTTTCTGCCACGGCAAGCCCCAGATGCTCACGACCTCGGGCTTCAACGGATTCTTGATGTCGAGTGTCCAGATCACGCGCTTGTTCCAGCCTTCCGCGTCATTGGGCAGAAATGCGAGTTGGCGCTTGTTGTCGACGCCGAAGCGGTGCGGCCCGCTGCCGGGGGTGTCGTAGAAGCCGACTTCCTTGGGCGCATCCGGCTTGCTGATGTCGAAGATATAAAGACCGGCGCGCGCGTTCATGCCTTTTTCGCCGGGCAGCCGCTCGGAATTGACGTAGAGAATGTGATCGCCGACGAGGCGCAGCTTGTGGCAGTGGACGCCGGGCGGCGCCTTGAATTCGTAAACCTTCTTCGGCTTGGTCGGGTCGCGCACGTCATGCGCGGTGAAGCCTTCCGGCGCGGTCCCGCTGGAGGTGCCGACCGATCCGACATAGGCATAGCCCTTGTGGACCTGCACCAGGCTGCCGCAGCCCCAGGCGGCGGAGGGATCGTGCCCGAGCACGCGAAAGCCTTTGACCTCCTGCGGAAAGCGCTCAGCCATCGTCGTTTACTCCTTCAGATTGCACTATCGCCGCCCACTGCGAAATTTGGAACGTAACCTCACGGCGCCTGATAACGGCCGCCAAAGGCCGGCTGACTGCGCCCGGTGCCCGGCAGTTCCCACACGCCGGCGCCGCCTGGATTCTTGTCGGCGCCGATATTGGCGTCGATGAGATAGGGCCGCCCGGTCGCCAGTCCCGCGCGGATGGCATCACCGAGATCCGCCGCCCGATCGATGCTGACGCCCTCGATTCCGGTCGAGCGCGCCATGGCGGCGAAATCCGGATTGTAGGGGGCGCCGGTTTTGGGATCGCGGAAGTCGGTCGCGAGTTCGCGGCCGCCGAGATAGCCGCGCTGCAGGCCGCGAATGGAGGCGTAGGCGTAATTGTTCCAGACCACCCAGACCACCGGGATATCGTATTCGACCGCGGTGCCCATCACGCTTGCATGCATGAAGAAGGCGCCGTCACCGCACACTGAGACGCAGGGTCGGTCCGGCGCGGCGAGCTTGGCGCCGAGCACACCGGCGACACCGAAACCCATCGGGCCGAACCCCATCGAGCCGATCAGCGAGTCCGGACGTTTCGGCTTGCAAAACTGGATGAGCCAGTTGTGGTGAATGCCGATGTCGCTGACGAGGATCGCGTCCGCGGGCAAACACTTGTCAATCTCATAGGCCGCGCGTTGCGGATGGATCGGACTGGAGTCGTCGGTAAATCCCGGCGCGATAAACGTGTTCCATTCCTTGCGGTAGCCGTCGATCGCGGCGAGCCAGGACTGGCGTGACGCCGCACGCGCGGCGACGGTCTTGCGGTTCGCCACTTCGTTCAACACCTGCCGCAGGAACGTGCGCACGTCGGCCATCAGACCGAGCGCGACCGGATAATTGCGCGCGATCTCGTCGGGATCGATGTCGACGTGGATCAACTTGGTCGGCGGAATCGTAAAGGAATAGCCGGGCAGCCACGAACTTGACGTACGGTCATCGAAGCGAACGCCGAGCGCGAGCAACACGTCGGCCTGACGGGTGGCGTGATTGGCGTGATAGGGACCGTTGCGGGCGACGAGGCCGAGGGCGAGCGGATGCTCGGAATCCATCGCGCCCAAGCCGCTCGACGAAAATGCGACCGGAATTTGCAGACGCTCGGCCAGTTGCAGCAGATCGGCGGCGGCGCCGCCATATTTCACGCCCTGCCCCACCAGGATGACCGGCCGCTCGGCTGCCAGCAGCATATCCACGGCCTTGGTCACGCCCTCGGGGTCAGCGCCGCAGCGGCTCGAGATATTGGCGTTCCATTCTTCGGGCTTGGGCGTCTCCTCCGCCGCAGCTTCCATGAACACGTCGAAGGGAACATCGAGCACCACCGGCCCGGGCCTGCCGGTCACCATGGTTTTCCAGGCCTGGCGCACCGCGAGCGGGACCATTTCGCCGCGCGTCGGCTGGAACACGCGCTTGCAATAGGCGCGCACGGTGGAGGGAAAGTCCGCCTGGTAATGCCGATAAAGTTCCTGGAACGCGCCGCGGTTGAACTGGCTGGTCGGAATATTTCCGGTCACCGCCAGGAACGGAACCGAGTCGAGGAAAGAATTGCCAAGGCAGATCGGCAAATTGGCCGATCCCGGCCCGCACGACGTGAACGTCGCGGTCGGCTGGCCCGACACCCGGTAATAAACATCCGCCATGAATCCGGCGACGGTCTCGTGATGGACCGAGATGGTTTTTATATCCGACGAACGCTCGTAGAGCGCGTCGATGAACTGAATGTTGCCGTGACCGCATAACCCGAACGCGTAAGGCACGTGTTCGCGAATAAGATAATCGACAATGACCTGAGCGCCATTGAGAACGTTATTTGCCATGAACCATCTTCTCTCTTGTTCTCACTTGCCGGCGCTTTCCACACCGCGAAATCAAGCCACGCGTGCGCCGGCACCACTCCCATTTCCTATCGCGAAAGGCGTTTCCTGCTTGATCGAACGTCGTGCCATTCGTCCCGTCGTGGATAGTCCGTGACGCCAATATCTGCAAGCACGACAATGCGTTTTCAAGGTTGCCGCGGGCTCAATCGCCGGGGCGAATGAGCTTGCAGTCGTTCACCGCGATCGCGATGGCCACGTGTTCGCCGGGCGCGACGACCTGCATGGCATTGGCCTCGACCCGAAGGGTCGCTCCATCGATGTCGAGCACATATTCCCGATGCGAGCCCATGAAGTAGCGCTGTCGGACCAGCGCCTGCAATATGTTCGCCCCTGCCCGTTCGGTCTGGATCTGAACGCGCTCCGGCCGAATGACCAGCAGCACCGCGTCGCCCGGCTGCAAGGCCTCATCGCCGACGCATTCCAGTGTGCCGAACGCGCCGCTCACCGTGAACCGCCCGCCGCCCACGATCGACACCACCGCGGCATCCAGAAAATTGCAGTTCCCGATGAAGTCGGCGACGAAGCGATTGGCGGGACGATCATAGATGTCTTCCGGCGCGCCCGATTGCGCAATGACACCGCCCTGCATGACGATGACGGTCTTGCTCATGACCATGGCTTCGGTCTGGTCGTGGGTGACATAAAGTGCCGGAACGCCCAGCGCGCTCTGGACTTCGACCAGTTCGAACCGCATGCGTTCGCGCAACTTGGCATCCAGGTTGCTCAACGGCTCGTCGAACAACAGCGCGAGCGGCTCCATGACCACGGCGCGCGCAAGCGCCACGCGCTGCTGCTGGCCGCCAGAGAGCTGGGTCGGATAGCGCTCTTCGAGGCCAGCGAGTCCGACCATCTTCAGGGTCGAACGGGCGCGTTCGCGGATCTCCGTCTTGCCATGGCTGCGATTGACCATCAGCGGATAGGCGACGTTCTGCTCCACCGTCATGTGCGGCCACACCGCATAGGACTGGAACACCATGCCGAAGCGGCGTCGGTTGGGGGGCACGAACACGCTCTTCCCGGCATCGGTGAGCACATTGCCGGCGAGCGTAATGCGGCCCGCGGTCGGACGCTCGAATCCGGCGATGCAACGCAGCGTCGTCGTCTTCCCGCAACCGCTCGGCCCCAGCAGCGAGACGAACTCGCCGGGACCGACGTCGAACGACACGTCATTGACCGCGCGGACGCCGGCAAACTGCTTGGCGAGGCGCTCGACGCGCAAACCCTTGTTGCCGCTCTCCTGCCCCTCGCTCATCCGAGCTCCTGCATGTCCGCTGTCGGATCGAGGCGCGTCATCGCTCTGGCGATGGCCAGAACGCTCATTGCGATCAGCACCTGCAGCGTCGTCAAGGCCGAGAGCGTGCGGAATCCGCCTTCCTGGTAAAGGTCATAAATGACGACCGACAACACCTCGAGGCGCGGGGAATACAGCAGGATCGACGCGCTGAGCTCGCGCGTGAAGGCAACGAACAGCAACGCCCATCCGGCGGCGAGGCCGGGCTTGAGCAAGGGCAGCGTCACGTAGCGAAAGGTTTGCAGCCAAGTCGCGCCGGAGGCGAGTGAGGATTCTTCCAACTCGGGGTGAATCTGGGCGAGGCTCGCGGAGACCGAGCGCACGCCGACCGGCAGATAGCGCGTCAGGTAGGCCACGAACAGGATCCAGATCGTTCCGTAAAGCACGAAGGGCGGCGTGATCCAGGCGTGCAGCAATCCGACCGCGAGCACGATGCCGGGAAAGCCCATCGGCAGCATGGTCAGCGTATCGAGGATCCGGTGGCCCGGCAGCCGCGCGCGCTGCGAGAGGAATGCGATCAGCGCGCACAGAAGAATGGTCGCGGTGGCGCCGAAGATCGCCAGCCCCAGGCTGTTGACGATCGCCCGTTCGGCGGCGGGATAGTCGAACAGCACGCGGCTGTAATTAGCGAGCGTGAACTGCTCCCAGCGAAAATCGGCGGTCCAAATGGTGCGAATGGAACTGACGAAAATGGTGACGATCGGAAGCACGACCGCCAGCAGCAGGTAGCTCACGCAGACCGCCAGCAGCGCCCAGCGAAACGCGCCGAGCTGGATACGACGCGGACGCGCGGCCTTGCCGGCGACCGTGGTGTAGGAGCGCGCGCCCAGCAAGCGACGATGCAGCCAGAGCCCACCGAGCGCGATCACCAGCAGCGTGACGCTCAGCGCCGCAGCAAGCCCGTCGCGCGGCGGATAGACCGATTGCGCCTCCCAGATGCTGGTCGTCAGCACGCGGATCTTCGCCGGCGTGCCAAGCACGGCGGGCACCGCGAATTGCTCGGCCGCCAGGATGAACACCAGCAGCGCGCCGGCGAGGATCGCGGGCGCCACGAGCGGCAGCGTGACCCGCAACGTGGTCCGGGCGGTGCCGGCGCCCGCCGACAGCGAGGCTTCTTCGAGGGTCGGGTCCATCGAGCGCAGGGCGCCGGCGACCAACAGAAACACCAGCGGCGCCTCATACAACGCCTCGACAAAAATGATCCCCCAGATCGAGTAGATGTTGAAGATCGACCCGGAACCGGAAATGAACCGCCAGGCCTGATTGATCAGGCCGGTCTGCGGGCTCATCAGCAGAATCCACGCCAGCGCTCCCGTTAGCGGCGTCGAGATGAATGGGACGATGGAGGCGAGTTCGACCAGGCGGCGTCCCGGCATGTCGGTGCGCACCACCGCCCAGGCGAGTGCGGTGCCGATGATCACCGCCAGCGTGGTCGCTCCGATCGCAACGATGATGGTGTTGAGAATGGCCTGATAGTTGCGCAGGTTGGTATAGGCCTGAAAGTACCAGGTGAATGACAGCGCACCGTCGTCTGCGCGGATCGACTGATTGATCAGAATGGCGATCGGATAGAGGATGAGGACGCACAACAGCACGATCGTTGCGATATGCACGAGCAGCAGAACGTCGATGCGCGCGCCGACACCGACGCGCGGCGTTTCTGCCTCACCCAAGACCGTCATCGGAGGCTCATTTGAACAGCGTGATCCACTCGTCCAGCAATTCGCGCTGTTGCGGGAAAAACGTCTCGATGTCCTGAACCGAACTCGCCATCAGCTTCAGGTCCTTCATCGCGCGCCGACCGCGCTCGGACTTGGCGCCGGTGAGGTCGTCTCGCAGCGACTGGGTTCCCTGGGTCGCCTCCCATCGGGACTGGGCCACCGTTGACAGAGCGAAGTCGACGAATTGCTTGCCGAGCTCCGGATTCGGCGCGCCGGCCGGGATCCCGATCACCTCGTAGCTCGACGGAATGCCTTCCGGCGGCTGCACCAGATAGAGATTGGCGCCCTTTTCGATGGCGGCGACGACGTAGTAATCGAGCAGCATGGCCGCCAACGGCCGCTCGCCGGAAATGATGGTGTCGGTGGTCTCGCCCGACCCGTTGCGAACCAGAATGTCCTGCTTGGCGAGCTTTTCCATGAAGGACTTGCCGTAGACCGAGCGCAAGGCCGCGTACCAATGCAACGCCGCCCCGCTATAGAGCGCGTCCGACATGGTCATCTTCCCCTTCCACTTGGGATCGAGCAGATCCTCCCAGGTCTTCGGCGCCTCTTCCGGTTTGATCGTGTCGGCGTTGAAGGCCATGCTCAAGGTCAGGGCATTGATCGGCGTCCAGAAGCCGGGCATGCGCAGATGGGCCGGGAAATGCGCGGCTTCCGGACTGTCGTATTGGGTCAACATGCCCTTGCGCGCCCACGTGCTCATCAGGCCGGGAATTGAAATATCCATGACCGAGCAGCGGACCTGACCGGCACGCACTTCCTGCTCGATCCGCTCCGTCAGTTTGACCCCGCCGATGCGAAAATACTCGACCTCGGTGCCGGTCTTGTCGCGGAACATCTTCGACCAGGCGTCGTCGGCGCTGGAAGCGGAGGCGGAATACCAAAGCAAACTCGGAGCGGCAGCAGCGCTGCCTGGCCGAAAGCCAAGGGAGCCCAATGCGACGCCGGCGGCGCCGACCCGAAGCAGCCTTCGGCGGTCGATCGACCGTGCCTGCCTCCCGCGCGTGCCGTCCATGAATCGCCTCTCCACGCTTTGCTGTTGTTGCTTGTGACGTTATCATCTTTCACATTGATGCCGGAGTCGATGCTTGCGCAATGGCAGGCGTGCGGCTTTTGAGCCGCGCAGCCCGCGGCTGCAGGGTGCCCCGATGATCGATTTCTACGTGTTGACCAGCCCGAACGTCCAAAAGATTTTCATCATGCTGGAAGAGCTGGAACTGCCTTATCGCGCGATCCCGGTCGATGTGTTCAAAGGCGAGAACTTCCAGCCCGAATTTCTCAAGCTGAACCCGAATGCGAAGATTCCGGTGATCGTCGATCCCGAGGGACCGGACGGCAAGCCCTACACCGTGTTCGAATCGGGAGCGATCCTGCTCTATCTTGCCGATAAGAGCGGCCGCTTGCTGCCGCAGGACAAGGCTCGACGTTTCGAGGCGATGCAATGGCTGATGATCCAGCTTACCGGCATCGGACCGATGTTCGGGCAGCTCACGCATTTCAAGCGCTTTGCGCCTGCTGGCAACGACTACGCGCTGAGCCGCTATCAGACCGAAGTCTATCGTCTCTATGATGTCCTAGAGCGGCGCCTCGGACAGTCGCCCTTCATCGGCGGCGCAGACTACAGCATCGCCGATGTGGCGACGTTTCCGTGGACGCGCGACCACGATTGGCGCGGGGTGACATTCGACGACCATCCGCACGTGGCGCGCTGGTTCGCCACCGTTTCGGAGCGGCCTGCGGTCAAGCGTGCGATCGCCAAGATCAACGCCATTACGTCGAGCCGCGATGTTGCCAAGCCGGAGGATCTGGATCGATTGTTCGGGCGCGGACGCTTCGCTCGCGCGTGATCAAATCAATGAAATGAAAAACCTCGCGACGCGAGGCGTCCCCGCCGCGCCGCTTGTCCGCAGCCCCGATATCGGATCAGGTGCGCGCGATCCGCCACGCGTTTTTCAACGCCGGCAACGGGCCGAGCGGATAGCGGCGGTAGATCGCGTAGTGCAAAAAGAACCGGCGATAGAACTCTAACATGGCGACCCCGAATCGATTTCCGGACTGCAGTAAAACACCGAGCTGCGCCCCGGGTTCCAATTCGCGTTGAAGACAATGCACACTTTAGCGCAGGGGGTCATAAGAAAGCCTGAAGTTGGAGATAAATCATTGGCATGACTTATAATTCGTTGCTCGCGGGGCGTGTCCGGAGCGCGTTTTTAGCGGTGCCGGGCGCTGTGCGGTGCAGCATTCATCCCTTGGTCACCACTTCGGGCGCTGCCGGGAAAAACCGGGCAAGCCAATCCAACAGCACCCGACGGACGCGGGCGTTGCTTTCAGCGAACATGAAATGATCGGTTTCCGCGAACAGATGCAAGTCGGTCGGTTGCCCGGCGCGGCGAAACAGCTCGACCGATTGTTCGGTCGGCGTCACGGAATCGTTCGAACTGTGCAGCAGGAGCAACGGCCGGGGCGCGATTCCGGCGACCACGTCGTCAGCGCGAAAGTCGACCATGCTCTGGGCGGTCTCGGCCGGAAACATCTGAATCGAGCCCGGTGCGAGATTGCCGCGTAGATGCGCGGGGATCGGCACGATGTCGTGGCGGGGAACCATGAGCGATTGCCCGGTGCGGGCGCGATGGCGGCGCCCCTCGTCCAGCATGCTTGCAAACTTGGCCCAGGCTTCCGGTGTCGCGTGCTGGCCGCGGAATTTGCGTTCGCCGTCGCCCCAGCCGCCGGAGGAAATGCACGCCGCCACACGCTGATCGATCCCGGCGGTGTAGATCGCGACCGCGGCCCCGAAGCTGCTCCCGATCAAACCGATCCGCGCGGGATCAACGCCCGGCGACTGCGACAGGAACGCGATCGCATGCTGCGTGTCGGCCACCTGCTCCAGGCAGATCACCCGCCCTTGCTCGCCGCCGCTGTCGCCGCACCCGCGCATGTCAAAGCGCAGGCTGACATAGCCGAGTTGTTCGAACATCCGGCACGGCTCGCGTACGCTTTCCGAATTCATGTTGCTGCCGAAGCCGTGCAGCACGATGAAGGCGGGCCGACGTTCGCCGGCCGCGAGATCGTCCGGCCGGGCGATGACGCCGGCGAGATCGAAGCCATCCGATGTGAAGGTGACGCGCTGCTCGCTCATCGATTATCCTCCTCGCCATAGTGACGGACCTGCCGGCATAATCGCAAGCACGACCGGCGGCGCCGTGGTCTCGGTATGGAATATTGGGCGCCCAAAGGACAGTCGATGACCGCCATCCACGTACGCCATGATCTGCTGTCGCCGTTCGTCGCCGCGATCTTTCAAGCCCATGGCATGAGCGCACCGGATTCCGAAACCGTCGCCGGTGTTCTGGTCTGGGCCAATTTGCGCGGGGTGGATTCCCACGGCATCACCCGGATTCCGAGCTATCTCGACTACATCCGTCGCGGGGCGCTCGATCCCCACGCGCGGCCGGTCATGCGAGCGCTGACGCCTGCGAGCTTCGTGCTGGATTGCGCTCGATCCGCCGGACCGGTCGCGATGATGCAGGCGGCGGCAACCGCGCGCGAGGCGGTGGCAACTTCCGGGATCTGCATGGGGCTGGTGAGTGCGACGACCCACACCGGAGCGATCGGCCGTTACGCCGAGTGGCTGGCGGAACGCAATTGTGCAGCGATCGTTTTTGTCGGCGGCCCGCCGTTCATGGCCTATCACGGGGCCAGCACCGGCAGCCTGTCGACCGCGCCGCTGGCGATCGCGGTCCCAGGTCCGGGTGAGCGGCCGCTACTTCTGGATATGGCCTCGAGCGTCGTCGCGGCCGGCCGGATCCGCGACCTGGCTGTTGCCGGCAAGCCGATCCCGGAAGGATGGGCGCTCAACGACGATGGACAGCCGACCACCGATGCCGCGAAGGCAACGACCTTGTTGCCGCTCGGCGGACCGAAAGGCTCCGGGCTGTCCTTCATGTTCGAATGCCTCACCGGGATCATGGCAGGCACGCCTGTTCTCACCATGCTGGCGGAAGCCACCGGCACGCGACGGCACGCGCAGAACGCGGTGGTCATCGCCATCAACATCGAGACTTTTCGCCCGCTCGGCGATTTCCGCCGCGATGTCGCGGCGTTGGCCGCCCAGATCCAGACCCTGCCGCGGCAGGATGGGTACGACGCGCTGCTGTTGCCGGGCGAGCGGGGCGGACGAACAGCGGAGCGACGCCGGCGCAGCGGTATTCCGATCGATCAGGAGCTCTGGCGCAAGCTGTGCGAGATCGCCGCGCCGCTCGGCGTCAAGGCGCCCAACACGGGCTGAAAGCTACGCGCTGCTTGCTGAGATTGATCTTCATCATCTTTCCGTCGGGTTGCCCCCTGTATACTTTGAAGCGAGCTGGCAACATTGGCGTTGCGGACTGATTTCAACTCGAATGGCATTCTCGATGCGGCTGCAACATCCTATCCCGTCCACGGACATGCATGAGCCCGGCCTGCGTCATCGCCAGCTGGTCGCCGCCGCGCGAAAATTCCCGCCGATCCGCACCGCGGTCGTGCATCCCTGCGACGATGCTTCGTTCTGCGGGGCGTTTGAAGCGCGGGACGAGGGCCTGATCATTCCGGTTCTGGTCGGCCCGATCGCGAAGATTCGCAAGGCCGCGGAACAGGCGAATGTGTCGCTCGAGGGCGTGGAGATCGTCGACGTGCCGCACAGCCACGCCGCCGCCGACAAGGCGGTTGCGATGGCGCGCAACGGCGACGTCGAGGCGCTGATGAAGGGCGCCTTGCACACCGACGAAGTCATGGCCGCGGTCGTGCGCCCGGACACCGGTCTGCGCACGGAGCGGCGCATCAGTCACGTCTTCGTGCTCGACGTTCCGCATTATCACAAGCCGCTGCTGCTCACCGACGCGGCGATCAACATTTATCCGACGCTCGACGACAAGCGCGACATCGTGCAAAACGCCATCGATCTCGCCCACGCCCTCGGTATTGCATCGCCCAAGGTGGCGATCTTGTCCGCGGTCGAGACCGTCACGCCGAAAATTACCTCGACTGTTGAAGCGGCTGCTTTGTGCAAGATGGCCGACCGTGGCCAGATCACCGGCGGCATGCTGGACGGGCCGCTCGCCTTCGACAATGCGGTGTCGAAAGAAGCCGCCGCCGCCAAGAATATTCTCTCTCCTGTGGCCGGCGACGCCGATATCCTGGTCACGCCCGATCTTGAATCCGGCAACATGTTGGCCAAACAACTGGTCTATCTCGCCGGCGGCGAGGCCGCCGGCATCGTTCTCGGCGCCCGGGTTCCAATCATACTCACCAGCCGGGCCGACGGAACGCTGGCGCGGATCGCGTCCTGCGCGGTGGCGCAATTGTATGCCCATCGCAGCCGTCCGCCGGCGTAACCTCATATCGGTATCATCGGTCGGCAACATGTTCTGGCGCGCGCTGATATCGCTCGCAAATCTCGTATTTCAGCCGGAGACTTGTGATCGCTTTGGCGCGACCCCACATCTTCACGGCAACCCTGGGACGGGATCACATGAGCGACCAGCGACCAGCACCGCAAGGCGAGCAACCCCGCTCGGAGCCAGAGATTATTCTGCCGGGCGATCGTGATCGCTGGCAGGAGGGCCGGGCGCGAGCTTGGCTGTTCGGCGGCCAGCAGGGCAGTCATCGAATCTATGTCACCCGGCTCGGCCCGTTCAGCACGTTCCTGCTGATCGCCGCAGCTGGCCTGGCGACCGCCCTGCTGCTGATCGTTCTGCTCGGCGCCTTCCTGCTGTGGATTCCGATCGTGGGATTGGTGATCGCGATTGCGATCGTCTCCGGCCTGCTGCGCCGCTATTTCCAGCGTTTGGGCTGACGCCGCAACCACGCACGGTGGCGTTCTCGCGAGTCCGTGCCCGCAAAAAATAGTCGCACAGATAGCCATTGATCAACATCAGCGCCCCGGTTCGGTCCGGTGGTAGCGTTTTCAGCGATCGGCCCGGCCGACAACGTCCATCAGCTCGACGATCTTGCGGCGCTGTTCAGCCTTGTTGCCGGATGCGATCGCGTGCTCGACGCAATGCGCCACGTGATCACGCAGGATCTCTTCCTCGGCGCGGCGTAACGCGGCCCGCACGGCGGCGATCTGGGTGACGACGTCGATGCAGTAGCGATCGTCTTCCACCATGCGCGCGAGACCGCGCACCTGTCCTTCGATCCTGTTCAGCCGTTTGAGGCAAGATTCCTTGATGTCATCGCGCATGCGGTCTATATACCCCTACACGGTATCCGTTTCAAGTGACAAGGGCTCTCCGACGATGACGTCGATGCATGAGGGCGACAAGGCCGAGCCGCACCAGCCGGACGTGGCCGATCGCGTCATCGATCCGGTCTGCGGCATGACGGTCGATCCGCACACGACGCCGCATCGCCATTCCGAGCGCGGTCATCCCTATTATTTCTGTTCCGCCGGCTGCCGCAGCAAGTTCGCGGCCGATCCACAAAAATATCTCGGCGACAGGCCGGCGGCGCCCGTGGTCCCGGCGGGCGCGATCTACACCTGTCCGATGCACCCGGAGATCCGCCAGCCGGGCCCCGGCAGCTGTCCGATCTGCGGTATGGCGCTGGAACCCGAACTTGCGATTACCGATGCGGGTCCCAATCCGGAACTGGTCGATATGACGCGGCGGCTGTGGATCGGGCTGGCGCTCGCGCTTCCGGTAGTGGCGCTGGAAATGGGCGGACACCTCATCGATTTGCACATGATCGTGCGCCCGCAGATCTCCAACTGGGTGCAATTGGCGTTCGCAACGCCAGTGGTGCTGTGGTCCGGATGGCCATTCTTCGTGCGCGGCTGGCAATCGATCCTCACCCGTAATCTCAACATGTTCACGCTGATCGCGCTCGGCACCGGCGTCGCCTGGAGCTACAGCGTGGTCGGCACGCTGGCGCCGGCGCTGTTCCCGGCCGCGTTCCGTGGCCACGACGGCGCGGTGGCCGTCTATTTCGAGGCCGCCGCCGTCATTACCGTGCTCGTTCTGCTCGGCCAGGTTCTGGAGCTACGCGCGCGCGAACAGACCTCCGGCGCGATCCGTGCCCTCCTCGATCTCGCACCCAAGACCGCCCGGCGCCTGACCGCCGGCGGCGACGAAGACGTATCGATCGATGCCATCGTCGTCGGTGACCAACTGCGGGTGCGCCCCGGCGACAAGGTTCCGGTCGACGGCACATTGGTCGAGGGACGCTCCTCGCTCGATGAATCGCTGGTGACCGGGGAATCAATGCCGGTGACCAAGGAGACGGGCGCGAGCGTCATCGCCGGCACCCTCAACCAGACCGGCAGTTTCGTGATGCGCGCCGACAAGGTCGGCCGCGATACCATGCTGGCGCAGATCGTGCAGATGGTCGCGACCGCGCAACGCTCGCGTGCGCCTATCCAGCGTCTGGCCGATCGGGTCGCCGGTTGGTTCGTGCCGACCGTGATCGCCGTGGCGGCCGTGGCGTTCGCCGCCTGGGCGATCTACGGGCCGGAGCCGCGCCTGACGTTCGGGCTGATTGCGGCGGTGACCGTGCTGATCATTGCGTGTCCGTGCGCGCTCGGTCTTGCCACGCCGATGTCGATCATGGTCGGCATCGGCCGCGGCGCGCAGGCCGGCGTGCTGATCAAGAATGCGGAAGCGCTCGAGCGCATGGAACGCGTCGACACGCTGGTGGTCGACAAGACCGGGACGCTGACCGAAGGCAAACCCAGACTGGTCGCAATTGTTCCCTCGCCGGGCACGACCGAAGACGACATCCTCCGCTACGCCGCGAGCGTCGAACGCGCGAGCGAACATCCGCTCGCCCAGGCGATCGTCAAGGCCGCGGCCGAGCGCAACATCGCGCTCGCACCGGTGCGTGGTTTCGATTCGCCGACCGGCAAGGGCGTTGTTGGCATGGTCGAAGGCCGCCGCGTCGTGCTGGGCAATGCGCGCTTTCTGGCCGAGCTCAATATCGCGACGGCGGCGCTGGAAGCCGAAGCCGAGCGCCAACGCCTGGACGGCGCGACCGCGATCTTTCTGGCGATCAACGGCGAGACCGCCGGCGTGCTCGCGATCGCCGATCCCGTCAAGCCGACAACCGCGGCGGCGCTCGAGGGCCTGCGACGGGCCAATATCCGCGTGGTGATGCTGACCGGCGACAACAAGACGACGGCGCAAGCGGTCGCGCGACGACTGGGTATCACAGAGGTCGAGGCGGAGATCCTGCCCGACCAGAAAAGCGCGGTCATCGCGCGGTTGCGGCGCGAGGGCCGCATCGTCGCCATGGCCGGCGATGGCGTCAATGATGCTCCGGCGCTTGTCGCCGCCGACGTCGGCATCGCCATGGGCACCGGCAGCGATGTCGCCATCGAAAGCGCGGGCGTGACCCTGCTCAGAGGCGATCTCACCGGCATTGTGCGGGCGCGCCTGTTGTCGGCGGCGACCATGCGCAACATCCGACAGAACCTGTTCTTCGCCTTCATCTACAACGCCGCAGGCGTGCCGATCGCCGCCGGCGTGCTCTATCCCTTGTTTGGTATCCTGCTGTCGCCGATCGTCGGCGCGGCCGCGATGGCGTTGTCGTCGGTGAGCGTCGTCGGCAATGCCCTGCGGCTGCGGCAAACGCGGCTGTGAGCTGGCGGCGACATTTGAATCCATTGAAGTTTAGATCAATTATACACCGCGCCCGCACGATCCTGCTGCGCCTTGGGTCCGTAGCGCGGTAAGATGCGCGCTCGCCCGGATCATTCAATCGAGGGACCCTGACATGAGAAGCGGACGATTGTTGCCGCACGGCGCCGCTGTGATCGCGTGTTTGGCAATCGCCATGGTGGTGGCGTGGGCCGCATCAGCTCAGCCGACCGGCCCCGCACCCGCGGCGGAGCCATACCAGCCGGAGATCGGCGAGATCATGATGTTTCAGCAATTACGCCACGGCAAACTCTGGTTCGCCGCCAAAGCCGGCAATTGGCCGCTGGCGGCCTACGAAACCCAGGAGTTGCGGGAAGGCTTCGAGGCGGTCGCGAGATATTATCCGACCTTCAACAACGTTCCGCTGGCGCAGATGATCGACGCGATCCGGGACGCGAACTTTCCGGAACTCGACAAGGCGGTGGCGGCCCATGATCGCGCCCAGTTTGCCCGCGCCTATGACGGCCTGACGCAGGCCTGCAACGCCTGCCATCAGGCCAACGACCTCCCCTTCATCGTGATCCAGCGTCCGACCGCGCCGCCATTTTCCAATCAATCCTATGCCCCCCACAAATAGGTCCGGTTGATTGGCTCGAAGCGCGCCGCGCAAAGGCCGTCCCGGTGCGGGTGCTTCCCCGCTATCCTATGCCGGTAGACAGCAGGAGGGCGACGATGAGCAAGGGGCGGCTTGAGGCGTTCACCGATGGCGTGATCGCCATCATCATCACCATCATGGTGCTGGAGCTGAAGGTGCCGCACGGCGTTGATCTCGCGGCGCTGCAGGACAGCGTTCCGGTGTTTCTTGCCTATGTGCTGAGTTTCGTGAATGTCGCCATCTTCTGGAACAACCACCACCACATGCTGCACGCCACCGAGCGCGTCGACGGCAGGGTGTTGTGGGCCAATCTCTTTCTGTTGTTCTGGCTGTCGCTGGTTCCGTTCGTGATCCGCTGGATGGACGAAGCCGGGATCACCGCGTTGCCGGCAGCGGCGTATGGCGTGGTGCTGGGAATGTCGGCCGTCGGCTACACGACATTGCAGGCGGCGATCGTGGCTTGCAACGGGCGCAGTTCCAAGCTCGCCGCCGCGGTCGGCAGCGACTTCAAGGGCAAGTTCTCCCTGTTCCTCTATGTCGTGGCGGTACCGCTGGCGTTCGTCAGCCCATGGATCGCGGTCGGCATCTACATCGCCGTCGCGCTGTTCTGGCTGGTGCCGGATCCGCGCATCGAGACGATGGCGAAGCCGTGACCTTGCGTATCGCCGTCGCGCCCGTCGCTCAAAACAGCGTGGTGTAGTTGACGACGTAGAGCACCACGAACGCCAGAACCAAGACCGCCCACAAGCAGGCCTGAATGCCGCGCGGGCTCAGGAGATTGCTGCCGAACTTGTCGGCCTGGGTCTTGAATTTGTTGGCCTTCGCGCCATCGGCGATGCCGGAAGAATGAACGATACGGATTTTCGGCGGCGGTTTCACAGCATGGTGCTCCCTAACACGATCACAAGCAGCAACGACGCGATCGAGATAAAACCATACACCTGTTTCTGCCACAGGACTGACTGCTGTTTCGATGATTCGCTCCAGGCGAGACCGGCGAACATTCCAATCGCGAAAATAATGAATATCAGCAGTTTCACGCGCGCCGCCTCCAGTCCGAACATCGATCGGCGAAGCATTTCGCCGCAGGCGTCGTCAGCAACGCGCGTGCGCGTACAATAAAAATTGGCCACCGCGCGCGGAGCGCCACCGTCTCGTCTTCCGCGAGGGCGCGGCGGACGGGACATTGTTTTCGATTGTTTGCCTGCCGACGGCATCGATGCTGCAAATTCTTGGCAACGAAGACTTCGGTACGTCTTCGTTTTGTGGGCAGCATTCGGACAAGCCGAGGCTTGTCGCTACCCCTGTATATGGGCGGCGTTGCGATGCGCGCAACACAGAAATGCGCAAAGAGCATCGCGTTATTTTGGCGGAGACGAGTTCGTCGGTGCTCACGCCGACAATCGCAAGCTGTTGCGATCGTTGAGGTAGACCGATAGCTGCGGCGCACGCGTCCATCATTTACCGGTTCTTAAGGGAATGCTCTCGGTTCTCGGAAAAACTCTGTTAAAGGCGGGCGATTACTACGGGTATATGCGTACCCAAGTCATCCCAGAAGAAGCGGCGCCACCGCTTGCATCCCACGACGATATCGTCTTCGCCGAACAGCGGCGCATTATCGTCAGCATTCCCGGGCGCTACTCGCTCGCGGACGTGCGCGATATGCGGGGCGAGCGTCGCGTCTTCGCCTGTCGTGCGGTGTGCGTGTCTCCGGATCGAATCGTGCTGGCCGCCCCGGTTCGCGGGATGGTCGGGGAGCGGGTGCTGGCTGCGATTCTCCACATCGGGCGGGTTGAGGGAACGCTGCTGCAGGTGTTCGATCGCGGGTTCGCCGTCGGCCTGAGCGCAAGGGAAGACGAGCGCTTCAAGCTGCTGCGCAAGATCGAATGGCTTGCCCGGCACAAGCACGACCAGTTGCCCGACCAGCGCGCCAATGCGCGGTTTGCACCCAGAAGTCCCTATTCCAGGCTGATGCTGCCCGATGGCAGCGTGATGACCTGCTTCGTGGTGGACCTGTCGATCTCGGGCGCGGCGATCTCGGCCGAGGTCGTTCCCGCGATCGGGACAGTGGTCGCGATCGGCCGGATCGTCGGCCACGTGGTGCGCCATTTCGACGACGGGTTTTCAGTTCATTTTACCGAGCCACAGGGCCGGCAGAACGTCGAAGCACGCGCAATCTGCCGATGATCGGCTTGCGAGAGCCGAGGGACATTCCCTCACCGGACGACGAAGGCGTTCAGATCGGCATCCACGCATTCCTCGTAAACCGGCGAGCGGCTGAACGCGCCCCCGGACACAAAGCTCCGACCGAGCTGATCAAATCCCTGCCGCGATATTTCCGGTTTATGCGCCCACAGACCGGCATTCCAATAGCGCTGCAACGATCGCGTCAGGATGTCTTTCGGGACGTCGGGAAAATACGCCGCCGTCGCGTCCGCGAGCTTGTGCGGCCCCTCGATATAAAGCCAGCGCTCGATCCGCGCGATGGCGCGCGTCATCGCCGCGAACGCATCGCGGTGACGCTGGATCCCGGCGCGGGTGGCGATGAAAGCGGTGTAGACCGTCGGTCCGCGTGAACTGGCGGCGTAGAGAATGTCACCGGCGCGATCCTGCTCCGCCATCGACACAAAGGGTTCGAACGCCTGCATCACATCGAGGTCGCCGCTGCGCAGCGCAACATAGTTTTCAGCCATTTTGCGCGTGGAGATTCTCGGCAGCGTTTCCGGATCGATTCCGACGCCGCGCAGGTCGTGCTGCAGACACATCCACGGGGTCGGCACCTCCGATACCGACGCAAAGCGCAGATGTGCAAGATCCGCCAGATTGAAACGGCGGGGTGTGCCGATCAGAAAGAACGGATCGCGCGCGACAACTTCCCCGAAGCAGACCAGGGGGCTTGTCGGATCGCGGTCGTGCGCCGCCATCACGCGCATCGGACCACCCCACGTCAGATCGATGGCGCCGTCGACAAGCTGCGGCACCGCATCCCCCGGCGTTGACGAGCCGACCAGCTCGACGTCGACGCCTTCGCTCTTGAACGCTCCGAGGGCGCAAGCCGCGTAATAGGGCGCGTAGAACACCGCGCGGAAGTTCTCCATCAACCTGATCTTCACGTCCCTAACCCCGCACGCCGCTTTGATTAAATGTCATTCCGCTGGTGATCTCGCGCGGATTGTTTAAGCTTTTGCCGCCGGTATCGCTACCACCCTTGGGAATAGACACTTCATGCGGCTCCTGATCGGTCTTTTGTTCGTCGCGGCGATGGCGTTCGGCACTCCTGACATGTTGCAGGCGCAGGATCGCTACCCCAGCCGGCCCATCACCCTGGTGGTCCCGGTTCCACCGGGAGGCGCCGCGGATTTCATCGCCCGCCTGGTGGGCCAGAAATTGTCCGACGCGCTCGGTCAGCCGGTCATCGTCAACAACCGCGGCGGCGCCAGCGGCACGATCGCCGCCGAGGTGGTGGCGAAATCGGCGCCTGACGGCTACACCCTGCTGCTCAACTCCATCACCACGCACGGGATCGGACCGCACCTCTTCAGCACGTTGCCATACAACCCGGTGACCGACTTCGCTGCGATCTCGCTGGTGGCCCGGCTTCCGCTGGTGATGACGGTGTATGCCGGCGAACCGATGAAGAGCGTCGCGGACGTGGTCGCCTACGCCAAGGCCAACCCGGGAAAGCTGACCTTCGCGTCCTCGGGAAACGGCGGCGCGCCGCATCTCGCCGGCGAGCTGTTCAAGATGATCAACGGCGTCGACATGGTGCACGTACCTTATCGCGGCAGCGGGCCGGCCGTCATCGATGTTGCCGGCGGCCGCGTCGACATCATGATCGATGCGGTTCCCTCGCTGCAGGCGATGATCGAGGCCGGCAAGCTGCGGCCTTTGGCGACAGCGAGCGCCGCGCGCCAGTCCATCCTTCCGGACGTGCCGACGTTCAACGAGCTCGGCATCAAGGGGATCGAGGTTTCGCTGTGGTACGGATTGTTGGCGCCGGCGAAGACGCCCGCCGACATCATCGAGCGGCTCAACGGCGCGCTGCAGGCGATCCTGAAAATGCCTGATGTGCAGGAGAGCTTCGCTAAGCAGGGCGCGGTGCCGGGCTGGGACACGCCGGCCGACTATGTCGCGTTCATGCGCGCGGAATCCGAGCGTTGGGGCGAGGTGGTGACGAAGAATAATATCAAGATGGAATGAGGGCGCAGGCCCGGCGGCCGCACGGCCTCCGGGTTCTGATCCAAGCATAAAAATAAGCCGCAACCGGGATGGAATTGATGCTGCATAAGCCAGGAGTCACGCAAAATCTTGCGCGCTTCGTTGTCGACACACGCCTCGATGACGTGCCCGAGCGCGCGCGACATGAGGCCAAGCGTGCGCTGTTGAATTTCTTTGCCGTCGCGCTGAGCGGCAGCCGCACCGGACCGGTCGAGACCGCGCTCGCATCGCTCGGCGAATTTTCCGACAAGAAGCAAGCCAGCGTGATCGGCCGGCCGGAACGCATCGATGCCTTGAGCGCGGCCTTTCTCAATGCCGCCAGCGCCAATGTCTACGATTTCTGCGATACGCATCTTGCCACCGTGATCCACCCAACCTCCCCGCTGGCGCCCGGCCTGTTGGCGCTATCGGATCTGCGGCGCGTCACCGGCGTGCAGTTGCTGCTCGCGTTCGTCCTCGGCTTCGAAGTTGAATGCCGGATCGGCCGCGTGATCTCGCCCGGGCACTATGCGCGCGGTTGGCACATCACCTCGACCTGCGGGGTCTTCGGCGCGGCGGCCGGCGTCGGCAAATTGCTCGAGCTCGATACCCAGCGGATGATCTGGGCACTCGGCAATGCGGCGACGCAATCCTGCGGACTGTGCGAATGTCTGGGCTGGCCGGCCAAGAGCCTGAGCGTCGGCAATGCGGCGCGCAACGGGCTGTGGTCGGCGCTGCTGGCGGAAAAAGGATTTGAAGGACCGCCGGAGCCGATAGCAGGCGTGCAAGGCTTTTTCAACGCCATGGGCGAGCCGCCGAACTGGGCGGCCGTGACCGAAGGCTTCGGCGAGGCCTGGGAAATCACCGACAATTCCTTGAAGCCCTATCCTTGCGGCTTCGTCATTCACCCGTTTCTCGATTGCGTGCTGGATTGGCGGCGCGACCATCCAGACGTTGCCGTGGAGCGGATGGTCCTGCGCGGCCATCCCCTGCTCGCCGACCGCACCGACCGGCCCGCGATCGCCACCGGCCGCGAGGCGCAGGTCAGTGTGCAACACGCGGTCGCCGCCGCGTTGGTGTTCGGCAGCGCCGGCGTCGATCAATTCACCGATGCCTGCGCCTGCGACCCTCAGGTGGTCGCACTCCGGCACAAGGTCGCGGTCGTGCGCGATGCGTCGATCGCGACCATTGCGGCCGAGGTCGACCTGTTTACGTCCGACGGCAAAAAATATTCGCTCACCACCAAAGCCGCCCGCGGCAGTTCGTCCAATCCGCTGAGCGATCGGGACGTCGAGGCCAAGCTGCGCGCGGCGGCGGCGGGGCGGATCGCGGACAAACAAGCGCAATTGCTGATCGAAGGCGTGTGGGCGCTGGAGCGCAACAGCGATGTGGCGGGCCTGGTCGCGCTGGCTGTGCCGGGCCGCTGATGCCAATCGTTGTCGGATCGGCGAAGGAGTTGCGTTCTTCACCTCGCCCCGCTTGCGGGGAGAGGTCGACCGAAGCGAAGCGAGGTAGGGTGAGGGGGACTCTCGGCAAGTTCAAGTTCTTTGGAATAGCCCCTCACCCCGACCCTCTCCCCGCAAGCGGGGAGAGGGAGTTCACTCACCCTCACTCCACCGACACATGCGCCTGACGGGCGACGCCCTGCCAGATTTCAATGTCCTGCCTGATGAAGGCCGCGAATTCCTCCGGCGAATTGCCGACGGTCTGCATCGCCTGCTTTTGCAGCAATCCCTTCGTCTGCGGATCGTTCAGCGCTCTGACAATCTCGCCATTGAGTTTCGCAGCGATCGCGGGCGGCGTTTTGGCCGGCGCCAGGACGCCGTGCCAACCGATGGCGTCGAAGCCGGGGAATCCGCTTTCGGCAATGGTCGGGAGATCGGGCGCGATCGGTGAGCGCTCGCGGCTGGTCACCGCCAAACCCCGCAAGGTGCCGGCGTCGAGATGCGCGAGCACGCTGACGGGATCGCCGAACACCATGCCGACGCGCTCGCCGAGCAGATCTGCGACTGCCAACGCGGTTCCGCGATAAGGAATATGGGTCATCGTCAGGCCGGCTCGACTGTTGAAGAATTCGGCCACCAGATGATTGGCGGCCCCGACGCCGGTCGAACCATAGTTCATCGCGCCGGACCGGCTTTTCGCCAACGCGATGAAGTCCTGCAGCGTCTTGACCGGCAGCTTGGCGTTGACCACGAGAATATAGGGGTAGCTGGTCGTCATCGTGATCGGGACGAAGTCCTTCACCGGATCGTATTTCAAATCCTTGTAGATCGCCGGATTGATCGAGATCGGCCCGGATTGTCCGAGCAACAGTGTGTAGCCGTCAGGCTCCGCCTTCGCGACCAACTCGGTGCCGATGATCGACCCGGCGCCGCCGCGATTTTCCACCACGATGGTCTGGCCGATGGTCTCGCTCACGCGCTTCGCCACGATGCGGGCAACGGAATCGGCGCCACCACCGGGGGCGTAGGGCACGATCAGGCGGATGGAATGGGAGGGGTAGTCGTCGGCGGTCGCAAGCGGGGCGAACAACAGCAGAAACCACGGCGCGAGCAGGAACCGCAACCCGTTCGCTTGCATGCGTCTTCCCCCCGGCATCGGCCGCGCGTGGCGTTTTTTTTCAGTGTAGCGCAGAAGCCGACGTGGTGCCCAGGGGCGGGATCAGCGAACCGACGCGATCACAATCGCGTGCCACTTCCCTCCCCTGCCATGGAGTCCACGGGTTGAATTGAACAATATCCCGCCGTTCTTTCTTATTGGCCGGCCCAATCATTCACGGCTGAACTCGTGCAGGCGCTCTTTCACCGGTGCGCGTCGGCCTACCCCGAATTGCCGCGCGCATGACCACGCCAATGACGGCCTATGACTTGTCCGTGGCGCCCAACATTTCGAGAGGTCGTGCACTCAATAACTAACTTTGCTTTTGATCCGCAACGATCCGACCCGTCGGTGCGTGAAGCAGCCGACCAAATAGCATGAGCTTTCGCGACGTTGCTGGCCGGTCCGCAGCCCCTGTCAGGCCAGATTGACACACGCTCATCGCCGGTTGGTGGGGGTTCCCGCCGGATCCAATCGTTGGCGAAAACGTTGAAACGTTGAATGGCAGGTCGAACAGGAGATTTCATCATGACTTGGCTTCCCGCATTGATGTTCATGACCTTGTGCGCCGCCGTCGGGTTCGCGGTGCTTCAGCTGTTCTGGTTCATGCATCGCAGGAGCAACCGGCAAATTGCTCAACCGGCGCTGACGGGGACCGATTCCCCGAGCGACCCCGGCGCGCTGCCGGAACTTGCCGGCGTCGGCATTGTGGCGCTGATCGCTATGGCGCTCCTGGTTGTCGGTTATCACCAGCGGGATCCCGAGGGTACGCCGTCGTCTCAACTGCCGACGGAACCAGCTCCGGTCTCTGCGACGGAAAAGGCTCCGGTCTCTGCCGCGACGCCGATGACGAGCCAAGCGCGGCCCCGCGCCAATCCGATGGAGAAAGCTCCGACGCCGACGCAATATCCGCTGGGCGATGGTTCCCCCAACGCGACGCCCAACAGTCCGCCGCAGGGCGGCGCGCCGAAATAGATTTCTGACGCCAGGGAAACGGTTACGTGGTGCCCAGGGGCGGGATCGAACCACCGACACCGTGATTTTCAGTCACGTGCTCTACCAACTGAGCTACCTGGGCGCCGGGCCTCGCCGTAAGGCGAGGTCATGGAGAGCGCCGCGGGTTATAGAGGCTCGGTTCCGGCCTGTCCAGGACGGTGGGGGCGCGGCGGCCGGATCGCGGATTTTCGCGGTGTTTGACCCCGATAACGCTAGGGTTCAACGGCCCTCGTGCTGATCGGTGCCTTCGTCTTCCGGGTCGTCGTCGGTTTCGACCGCGGGCACCGCATAGGTTCCGGAGAACCAGCGATGCAGATCGACGTCGGCGCAGCGGCGCGAACAGAACGGGCGAAACAGCGGCTCGGCGGGTTTGCCGCAGGTCGGGCACGGTTTCAGCGCTGGCTGGGTGGGGTCGGACATTGAGGTCATATAGTGCGTGCAAGCGGCGGCGGGAATGTGAGGCAGGCGAATTGCGGTTCTGTCGCCGGCGACGTGTCGTTCAGCACCGGCGGGCCCCCCCCCCCCCACCCCCCCCCCCCCCGCGGCCCCCCCGCGCCGCCCCCCCGCCCGCCCCCCCCACACCCCCCCCCCCCCCCCCCCCCACCCCCAAACCCACCCACA
>Ga0265342_10000851_pt1 | contig 30500 bp, 21 predicted proteins | sample 4CB327metaG_FD_203125 | JGI IMG/M metagenome (GOLD analysis project Ga0265342, IMG submission 203125) | Rhizosphere microbial communities from Carex aquatilis grown in University of Washington, Seatle, WA, United States - 4-CB3-27 metaG | ecosystem: Host-associated > Plants > Roots >... | reverse complement strand
TTTTGTACCATGCGCGCATCCGCCCCCCAACGACCATCGCAAGAGAGCGTGGCCGAGACGTGGCGAGAACTGGTCGAGAACTTTGGACCGAGCACCTCGCCAAGCCCCGCCGACCGGATATACTGAACGTCCGATCATGTTCCACCCCGTCATCGAGTCCTGGCTGGCGCGCCGATTCGCGGCGCCGACCGCCGCCCAGATCGGCGCCTGGCCGCTCATCTCGGCCGGCGCGGACGTGCTCGTCACCGCGCCCACCGGCTCTGGCAAGACCCTCGCCGCCTTCCTCGCCTGCATCGATCGCCTCCTGCGCCAGGCGCTCGACGGCACGCTCGGCGAGCGCACGCGCGTCGTCTACGTGTCCCCGCTGAAGGCGCTCTCGAACGACATCCGCGTGAACCTGGAGCAGCCGCTCCGCGAGATCGCCGAGCTGGCCCTGTCCATGGGCTACGGGGCCGTCGACCTGCGCGCGGCGGTGCGCACCGGCGACACCACCGCCCGCGAGCGCCGCGCGGCGGTGAAGCGCCCACCCCACATCCTCGTCACCACGCCCGAGTCGCTCTACATCCTGCTCACCAGCACGTCCGGACGGCGGGCCCTCGCCGACGCCGAGACCCTGATCATCGACGAGATCCACGCGCTCGCCCGCGACAAGCGCGGCGCCCACCTGGCGCTGTCGGTCGAGCGGCTCGAAGCCCTGTGCGCCGCCCGCCGCCTCGAGCTCCTCCCCCCGGAGCTGCCGCGGACCGACGCGCCCGGGCCGCCGTCGCCACGACCGTCACCACCGCCACCCGGCCAGCTCCAGCGCGTCGGGCTCTCGGCCACGGTCGAGCCGGTCGAGGTCGCCGCGCGGCTCCTCTGCGGGGCCGCCCGGCCGGCGCCGCAGATCATCGCGATCCCACCCCGCCGCGATCTCGATCTCGGCATCGAGATCCCCAAGGACGAGCTCGGAGCGGTCTGCACCAACGAGCAGTGGGGCGAGATCTACGACCAGGTGGCGGAGCTCGTCCGCGCCCACCGCTCGACCCTGGTGTTCGTCAACACCCGCCGCCTGGTCGAGCGGGTGGCCCACCGCCTCGGTGAACGCCTCGGCGAGGCGCACGTCGCCGCCCACCACGGCAGCCTGTCACGCGAGCGCCGGCACCAGGCCGAGACGCGGCTCAAGGCGGGAGATCTGCGGGTGGTGGTGGCCACCGCATCCCTCGAGCTCGGCATCGACATCGGCGCCGTGGATCTGGTGTGCCTGGTCGGCTCGCCGCGCTCCATCGCGACCGGGCTGCAGCGCATCGGACGCTCGGGCCACGTGGTCGGCGGCACCCCCAAGGGCCGCCTCTTCCCCTTGACCCGCGACCAGCTCGTGGAGTGCGCCGCCCTGGTCGGGGCCGCGCGCCGCCACGTCATCGACGCCATCGCCCTGCGCGAGGCCCCGCTCGACATCCTGGCCCAGCAGATCGTGGCCGCCTGCGCCTGCGAGGAGTGGGGTGAGGACGCCCTCTTCGAGGTCTTCCAGCGGGCGGCGCCCTACGCGACGCTCACCCGCGCGGACTTCGACGCGGTGGTCGACATGCTCTCGGAGGGCATCGCCACCTCGCGCGGGCGGGCGGGCGCGCTGCTCCACCGCGACGGAGTCCACCGCCGACTGCGCGGCCGGCGCGGTGCCCGCCTCGGGGCGCTCACGTCGGGCGGGGCCATCCCCGACACCGCCAGCTACGAGGTGGTCCTCGACCCCGAGGGGACGCTGGTCGGCAGCCTCGACGAGGACTTCGCCATCGAGTCGATGGCCGGCGACATCATCCTCCTCGGCAACAACTCGTGGCGCATCCGCCGGGTCGAGTCGGGGCGCGTGCGGGTCGAGGATGCGCGCGGCGCGCCCCCCACCATCCCGTTCTGGCTGGGCGAGGGCCCGGCGCGGACCCGCGAGCTCTCGTCGGAGGTCGCGGACCTGCGGCAGGGGGTGACGGGCCCGCAAGGGGTGCAGGGGCCGGCGACGCCGACGCGATCCATCGAGGACGCGCATGGTGGCGGCGGTGGCGGTGGCGGCCGGCCGCCGGCGCTGCCCGATCCGCTCGGCGATCCCGCGCTGCCGGAGCGGGCGCGGCAGCTCATCCGCGACTACCTGGTCGCAGGGCGCGCGGTGCTCGGGGCCGTTCCGACCCAGCGCCTGGTCATCGCCGAGCGCTTCTTCGACGAGGCCGGGGGGATGCAGCTCGTGCTGCACGCGCCCTTCGGTGGCCGCATCAACCGGGCCTGGGGGACAGCGCTGCGCAAGCGCTTCTGCCGCAGCTTCGACTTCGAGCTGCAGGCGGCCGCCACCGACGATGGATTGGTGCTGTCGCTCGGGGCGCAGCACAGCTTTCCGCTCGCGTCGGTGTTCGAGATGCTGCGGCCCGAGGACGTCGAGGAGCTGCTGACCCAGGCGGCGATCCAGGCGCCCATGTTCGAGACGCGGTGGCGCTGGAACGCGGTGCGGTCGCTGGCCATGCTGCGCCAGATGGGGGGCCGCCGCGTCCCTCCCCAGATCCAGCGCATGCGCGCGCAGGATCTCATCGCGGCGGTCTTTCCGGCCCAGACCGCCTGCCAGGACAACCACGGCGGCGGCGCGGTCGAGATCCCGGAGCACGTCCTCGTGCGCGAGACCCTGCGGGATTGCCTGACCGAGGCCATGGACGCGGCGGGGTTGCGGGCGGTGCTCACCGATCTGCGCGCCGGACGCATCGAGACCATCGCCCGCGACGTGCCCGAGCCGTCGGTCTTCGCGCACGAGATCCTGAACGCCAACCCGTACGCCTACCTCGACGACGCGCCCCTCGAGGAGCGGCGAACCCGGGCGGTGTCCTTGCGGCGCGGGCTGCCCGCGCAGGTCGTCGAGAGCCTCGGGACCCTCGACCCGGACCGGATCGACGAGGTGGTGGCCGAGGCCGAACCCGAGGTCCGCGATCCGGACGAGCTGCACGATCTGCTGCTCGAGTGGGGCGCGATCCCCGCGCCGCTGGTCGCCGCCCGGGGATGGCAGCCCCACGCCGACGCCCTGCGTGCGGCCGGGCGAGCCGCCGTCTTCGCGGTCGCCGAGGTCGCCAAGGCCGAGGCCGGGGTCGAAGCCAGCGGTCGCCGGTCAGGCCCCCCGCCGGAGCCGGAGCTCCCCCGGTTCTGGGTGGCCGCCGAGCGGCGCACCCTGGCGGAGACCATCTGGCCGACGGGACGATTCCGCGGGGATGAGCTGGTCGAGCCTCCCCTGCGTCGCCCGCGGGCCTGGACCGACCGCGAGGGCGCGCTCGTCGAATTGATTCGCGCCCACATGGTGTGCCGCGGGCCGACCACGGCCGCGCGCCTCGCCGCCGCGCTCGAGCTTCCGACCGCGGACGTGGACGCGGCCCTCGCGCGGGTCGAGCTCGAGGGCAACGTCCTGCGCGGGCAGTTCGACGCCCGGCTGCGGGCGATGGCACCGGGCGGCGATCCCCTGGTGGGGGCTGCAACCAGGGCCGATTCCGAGGCGCGAGCCGACGCGGACGTCGACGGCCCGGCCGGGACCCTCGAGCTCCAGTGGTGCGATCGGCGGTTGCTGGCCCGGATCAACCGGCGCATGCTGGATGGCCTGCGGCGGGAGATCGAGCCGGTGAGCGCGGCGGACTACCTGCGGTTCCTGCTCGCCTGGCAGCACGTCTCCCGGGGCACCCAGCTCGCGGGTCGGGCGGGGCTGCTCGAGGTGCTCGGCCAGCTCCAGGGGTTCGAGGCCGCCGCCGGCGCCTGGGAGCGCGAGCTCCTCCCGGCGCGGGTGGCCGGCTACGATCCCGCCTGGCTCGACACCCTGTGCCTCTCCGGCGAGGTGACATGGGGGCGGCTCTCGGGGCGCGACGCCGCCGCGGCACCCAACCGCACGGCCCCCATCGCGCTCGTGCGGCGCCGGGATCTGGCGTGGCTGCTCGCCTCGCGCGAGGGGCTCGATGACGCCCAGCTCTCGGACGCCGCGCGGGACGTGCTCCGGTTCCTGAGGGAAGCCGGGGCCAGCTTCCTCGACGACATCGTTCACGGCGCCGGCCGCCTCCGCGCCGAGGTCGAGGACGTCCTGTGGGAGCTGGTCGGCGCGGGCCGCGTGACCGGGGACGGCTTCGCCGGCCTTCGGGCCCTCGTGGCGGCGAGCGGCGGCGGTGGCGGTGGCGGGAGCGGCCGGGCGCGCGGGCACGGACACGGACAGGGCTCGGCGCGCTCGCGCTGGTATGGGCGCTGGGCCCGGCGGGCGGACACGGCGGGCGCTGCCGCCGCCGCGCACGTCTCGGCGGGCGCCGCCGGACGGTGGTCGGCGTTGCGACCACCTCCGCGCACCCCTCACCTCGGCCACTCACCCTCCGACGACGACACGGTGGAGGCCCTCGCCCGCCAGTACCTGCGCCGCTACGGGGTGGTGCTGCGCGAGGTCCTGACCCGCGAGCCGGCGGCGCCGCCCTGGCGGGATCTCCTGCGCGCCCTCCGGCGCCTCGAGATGCGTGGCGAGATCCGGGGCGGACGCATGGTGGCCGGCTTCGTCGGCGAGCAGTTCGCCCTTCCGGAGGCCCTGGAGGCGCTCCGGGCGGTCCGGCGCACGCCCCCACCGAGTGAGACCATCCGCCTCTCGGGCTGCGATCCGCTGAACCTCGGCGGCATCCTCACGCCGGGCGAGAGGACTCCCGCAACCCTCAATCATTCCGTGTCCTTCCGGGACGGTGTCCCGGTCGCCCCGGCGGCGACGGCCGGGTGGCAGGCTCCCCCGGCCCTGCTCCCGTCGGCGCTCCAGGCCGAACCTTAGAACAGCCGGCCCCGGGTGGCGTCGATCGAGGTTGACGCTGGACTCCGGAGATCAGTATGGTTTGCCCCCTGCCAGGTTGGCGCCTTGCATGAAGTCGGGTCGCTTCTCATCCGATGGGCGATTGGCGACTCGCTGGCCGGTGCGATGCTCTGTCGCACGTGGCGTTCCCCCACTCCCGCACAATCGAGGATTCGATCTCATGGCGCAATCCGTGTCCCGCTCGCGACTCGTGGTCTGCCTCGTCGCGGCCACCCTGATGGCCGGCAGCACGACCGCCTTTGCCAGGAGCAAGAAGAAGAAGGCAGCGCCGGCCGCTCCGGCGGCGACGGCGACCACCGAAACCGGCACCGACGCCACCCCGGCCACCGAGGCGGGCGAGAAGAAGCCCGCCGAGGGCGCGGCGCAGGCGGCCGACCAGGAGCGCCCGAAGCCGGTGGTCGACGAGAACCAGGAAGCTCCGCAGTCCGACGAGAAGGGGAACGTCACCTTCTCGGGGGCGCGCTCCGGCAAGGGTCGGATCGTCGTGAGCGCCCCGGCCAAGGAGAAGGTCAAGGTTTACCTCGAGGGCCGCTACTTCGGCGTCGCCCCCCGCACCATCAACAAGATGCCCCCGGGCGACTACATCGTCGAGGGGATCTTCCCCGACGGGCGGAGCGTGACCAAGCCGGTCTCGGTGGCCTCCGACGAGGAGGTGACCATCGAGCTCGCGCCTGGCGACGCCACCGCCGCCGGCGCCAAGTCCAAGCTCATGCCAGCGGCCCAGGCCGAGAGGCGCTGGCGCACGGCCAAGATCCTCGGCATCAGCTCGGTGGCCGTGATGGCGGTCGGAGGCGGGGTGTTCGGCTACCTCACCCACTCGACCCAGTCGGACTACAACAACAAGTCGTCGAGCGGGGCCCCGCAGTCGCAGCTCGACGATCTGGCCAACAAGGGCAACCGCTACGCGCTGCTGGCCAACGCCTGCCTGGTCATCGGCGGGGTCGGCCTCATCACCGCCGCCATCATCGGCTATCCGGCCTACCAGGCCCGCAACGCCGAGAAGCAACCCGAGTCACCCGAGAACAGCCTGTCCTTCCTGTTCGCCCCGAGCCCGCGCCTCGACGGCGCCTCGGCGGGCATGGTCATGCACTTCTAGCAAGCCACCCGGGGACTCACCATCGGAGTGCCGCGCCGATGGCGCCACCCAGCATCATTCGACCTTCGATCAGGGAGCTGCGGCTGCTGTCGGCGGCCGTGACATCAACCCGGGCTCCGGGCGTCAGGTTGGCCTCGGCCTGAAGAAAAAGGACCAGGGGACCAGACAGCCTCACCTCCCCCCTCATCACGGGCGCCACCGCAATCCGGAGCACCCTTTGCGGGGACGCCAGCTGAAGACCGGTCGAGCCGCCGTTCGCGCGCGGCGTGACCTCGATCCAGTCGGGCCCGAGGTTCGCTTCGAACGCCAACCACCAGGTGTCCGCCCACGCGTGCTCCCATCCAACCCCGGCAAGCAAGGACCAGATGACGACCGCCGCGTCCGCCGGAGCCGCCGCGTCGGCGAAGATGCCAGACGCGCGCGTCACCGACAGACCCACGGTGGGGGATCCTCCCTGCCTCTTCCCCCTGACCGCCCAGGAACAAGCCAGGGTTGGACCCGCCAGAAATACCGCGTCGCCCCCTTCCCCCGTCGCAACGTAACCAAACCTCAGATCGAGCCTTCGTTCACGATCCGCGGGCGGCAAGACGGACGAGGGTGCGGGCGAAGCGAAAGAGCGGGCAGTCGCAGCCGCGATCGGGACCGCGGATGGAGGGCTGTCCGGGGGCGCCAGCAGGACGGAACGAAGAATCTGGGCGATCGCCTCGCAGCTGGCCTCGTCGAAGGTCTCCGCCGCGACAATCCGGGCGGCGGGCGCCGTGTCCCCGGTCGGCAACCAGCGAAGAGTCACGGTGGATGAATCTCGCAGGTCGACGAGCACGCGCCGAGCCGGGATTCCTGGCACGCGATCGTCGACCAGATCGCCCGGGGACGGGGCAACCCGCGATCGCCGCCATTCCACCGCGATGCCCTCGAGACCGAGCAGGGTCTCGACCGCCTCCTCCATCCGCCAGGAATCGGCGCGCTCACCGAGGAGAGTGACGACAACGGTCGTCCGCGGCGCTGGCGGGACCTGGCCGTGCGCGGCCCCGAGGCCCCAGGCCCAAAGCAGGCCCGACAGGGACGAGATCACCAACAGGCGCGGGCGCTTGCGGCGTGAGGGCGCGGGACGGCGCGAGGAGGTCACCGAAGGACACGGAGACGCCGGGTGGCCCGCGGCAAGTAGGCAGATCCCGGGAAGCGGGCGACCATCTCCCGCCAGACGGCGCGCTCCTCGCTCGGGCGGCCGAGGCCATCGAGGGCCCGCGCCGCACCGTCCAGCGCTTCCTCGACCAGCGGTCCGGCCGGCGCGCGCACGCGGTAGGCGCGGAACGCCGCCAGCGCGCCGCTGAAGTCGCCCCCGTCCAGCAGCAGCTGCCCCGAGGAGACCAGGGCCACCTCGGACTCCTTCGCGCCCGGATACGCGATCTGCAATTGTCGAAAGAACGCCACGGCCGCGGCGCGATCTCCGCGCGCCCGGGCCGCCGTGCCACTCGCCAGCAAAGCCCCCGCGGTCGGCGGTGGCGAGGGCCGAGCAGCGAACGATCGTCCATGCCCCTGCGCCGGCGCCGACCCGCCCGGCCACGTCCGACCCTCCACGGAAACGGGAACCTCGTTCAAGGCGGAAGGCTCGGAAGGCTCGGTTGCAATCACTTGCTTTGGACCAACCGATGGGTCGGCGGATCGCGGAGCCGGGACTTCGGGCCGCCGCAGACGCCGTGGTTCGGCGACCGCGACGGCGACCGCCACCGGCGGGGCGGGGAGCGCAACCGGCGCCGGGGCCGTGGCCGGCGCCGCCACCATCACGGGCAGCTCGGGCGCCGACGCCGACGCCGACGCCGACGCGGGGTCCGCGGTGGGATCCTGGGCCACCGGCGCGACCCCCCTCGGCGCCAGGTTCGACGAATGGCCCCGCGGCGCCACCCTCCGCTCTCGGCGCAAGGGGCGTCGGGCCGGAAACAGCGTCTCGGCGACGGTTGACGCGAGCCGAACCAGCTGCCGTCTCGCCACCACGACGCCAGCGCCGGCGCTGGTGCCCATCAGCATCAACACGACGACCATCAGCCCCGGCAGCGCACGGCGCCGCCCCACCGCCTCGACACGGCCGAGGCGCGACAGGGCGAGGTCGGCTGCGGCCGCCACCACCGCCTCGTCTCCCGACCGGACATCTCCCAGCGGATCCACTGCGGCATTCAGGCGCGCCATGGCCCGACAGTCGTCACACGACGCCATGTGCTCGTCGTACCGGCGTTGCCGCTGCCGCTCGGCGAGCGACAGGGGCCCGCGACGACGGCCGACCGCGAGATCACACACGCGTCTCCCTGGTACGTCGGGCGTCAAGGTTCCCTCGCGAACAGATCGCGGGCCGAACCATCGGCGGCGATCCGGCTTCGCAGCGTCGCCTTGGCCAGCCGCAGGCGGCTCTTCACGGTCTCCATCGGACAGCCGCTGGCCGCGGCGATCTCGTCGATGCTGAACCCCTCGATGCAACGCAGCGCCAGGGCCTCGGCTTGCGCCTGGGGCAACTCATCGAGCAGCCTCCACAGCACCGCCCGGCGGGCAGCCGCCTCCGCCTCGGCGGCAGGATCCGGCGCGCTCGACCGGACGCCATCCAGATCCGAGAAGGACACGGCTGCCTCGTCGCCCACCCGGCGACGCAGCTGTCGTCGCGCCGCCAGCGCCGTCATCACCGAGATGCGACACGCAAAATGGGTCACCGAACACTCCTCGCGAAACCCGGCGAGGCCCTTCATCAAGCCGAACATCGCGTCCTGGAGCACGTCCGCAGCGTCGGCGGGTGACTCGCCGACGACCTTGCGAATCACGCGCAGCATCGAGGGACCGAGGCCGTTCAAGAGCGTCCGCGCGGCGCGAACGTCCCCCGCGCGGGCGGCCCGCGTCAGCAGCTTGATCTCGTCCCGTGGCTCCCCGCTCGGCCCCACGTCGTTCGCGGGGAGGTTCTTTCGTGCGAAGCCGAGCACCACCCCTCCAGTATCCACCAACCGAAAACGGGGTCAGCGAAAACCAACAAAATGCGATCGGACGACCCAGACTGACTCGCTTTTCGGCAGATGGATACTGGGAGGACATGGACAATCGGACCTGCATCCTGGTCGGGACCCTGGCGACGGCGGCCCTCGGCGGTCTTGCCTGCAACGGCGCCCGCTTCAGCCTGCTCGGCGGTCGCCAGGACGGTGGTGGGGGAACCGGCGGCGTACCGGCTCCGGACGGAGGGGCGGACACCGCGGCGATCGGCGGAGCGCCAGCGGGGGCGGGCGGCCCGGCCGGGCAAGGAGGGCAAGCGGGACTGGTCAAATTCGTCCCTGTGGATCCGAAGATTTCGCGGTTGTGGCGCTGGCAAGCGTGCGGCTCGATCCCGCCGACGACGGCCAGCGCGCTGCAGGCCATCTTTCCCCCCACCGGGGACGCGCTGGCCGTCCTCTATGACGACGGACGGGTCTTGCTTCACCCCCGTCAGGAGGGCGCGGCCCCGAAGATGTTGCGTCCCGCCGGAGGTCGACCGACGAGCATCGCGTTCTCGCTAGATGGCGCCAACCTGGCCGAGGTCGCCGCCGGTGTGGTTCGCCTGCGCGATGTCGCGACCGGCGCGACGGTGCGCAACATGAAAGTCAACGGCTCTTGCACCGGTGACGCGGTGCGATTCTCCGCGGAAGGCACCCACGTGCTCGCATGGGACCGCCAGTCGCTCTGCGTGTGGCAAACCAGCGATGGAGCGCTCGTCGGTCAGTTTGCAGGGAACTTCAGCTCGGCGGGCATGAAGAACGGCCGCATTCTCACCGCGGAGTTCGGCAATCCCCCGATCGTGAAGAGCTGGTCGCTCGGGGGCCTGGATCAGACCCAGGTCACCCTCGAGGTGCCGGCGGGAAAGAGATTGCCCGACGTGTCCACGACTCCGGCCCAAGGCGGATTGTGGATCTCTCCCCGAGGCGACACATTTTCGGGCCCCCTGTCCGATGTCGTCAATGGGCTCTCTCCTGGTGAAACCTTCGCGACCCTGTGGTCCGCCGATGGCACGCTTCTCGGCTCGTTTCGCATCCCCGACACCCTGGCGTTCAACCCATACGCCTATTCCGGATCCGGTGCCCTGGCCTTGCTCGGCAACGAGGTGTTCGATGTCGCCTCGAACACGCACTGGACGAACACCGCGGTGGACGATGAGTTGCTCTCGTCGATCGACGAGACCGGAGTGCTCGTCGCCGGCCTGTCGTACGTCGACCAGTTGCACAACATGGCGGCCACGGGGGAAAACGGGAATCCCTCGGCAAGACACCTGTTCGGATCGCTGCTTCAATCGGCGGACACCCCGTCCATTTCACAGACACTTCTCTCGATCTCGCCGGACGGATCTCGCCTGGCGACCGGCACCGCCAACGCGGCCGGCTACCCGCTGCTCTGGCGCGTGGCCGCCGACTTCTCGGCATCGGCGCCCGTGCGCACCGTGGGACAGGCGCTCCCCATGGAAGTCAGTTTCTCCCCCAGCACTCGCGAGGTCCTGTTCTCCGGCGACGGATGGGGCATCTACTCCGCCGACGACGGCACGTATCTGTACGGCGTGCCGCCGCCGCCGGACGTACCGGAGACGGGCTGCTGGTCCAGCACCGCGCGCTTTTCCAGCAGCGGTCGCTGGCTGGCAATTGGCAAGCGTGGTGCCCAGATGGGTCTCGTCGCGCGGAATGATCTGCACGAGATCACGGTGTTACCGATCGCGCACTGCGAATCGCGCGCCAGCTTCAACCGAGACGACAGTCTCGTCGCGATGTCGGGACCCGAGGTTTACCGCACCAGCGACTGGTCGTTGGTTTGGCCGGCCCAGATCATCGCGGAACCGCCACGGTCGGGTCAGAACGGTATCCGGGACTTCTTCAGGGATGCCCAGTTCGCTCCAGGAGACCAGGCCCTGCTCGTGTCTCGATGCGACGTACCGGCAGGCGTGAGCGGCTGCGCGCACGAGCTTCGGGCCGTCTCGGACGGCGCGCTCATCCAGAAGCTTCCCGAGATCAACGGCACGCGTGCCCGCTTCTCGGGTGAGGGCAACTGGATTGTTTCCGGCAACACCGCGCTCCACGTCCCGACCAGCGAGACCGTGGTCTTCGACCCCGCCGCCACGCTGTCCACCTTCGCCCCCAACGGCGACATCATCGCCGTCCTCGCGGACAGCACCCTCGCGCGCTACTGTCGAACACCGTAGGGCAGACGCTGCTGTCCGCGGGATACAGTTGCGGGCCGCGGGGCTTTTGGCAAAGCTCGTCCCATGGGCGTGCGGCAGAATGGTCCCCTCGGTCTCTATCTCCACCTCGAAACCAGCTTGGAGCCCGGCTTTCCCCGGGTTCCAACCCCGCTGAGGCTGGTCCTGCCCGGACCGCTCGGGACCGCGACGTCGAATCTGCGGGCGGAAGCGCACCCGAGCGCGCACCCCCACCTGGGCGGGAGCAACCCGAGGCTCGAGACGTTCAAGAAGGCGCTGATCGCCATGCAGGTCCGCGCACGAGAGAGCGAGCATCCCCCGAAGCGCGCCGTGATCAAGCTGGAGGACAGCGAGCTTCGTCTGATCGACAAGGCCAAGCAGATGCACAAGGACGTGGCACCCCTCTTCCTGAAGATGTGGACGGAGGTCCACGCGGCCCACAAGGCTCGAACGAACTCAGCGGCCGCCGACTCGCTTGGAATCGCCTCCGCCTACCGCTCGGCAGAGGCTGACATGCTGGCGTGGCAGCGCGCCTTCCCGAAGTACTACAGCCACACCTTGGAAGCGCGACAGGCGACGGGCGACGAGTTCGGCACGCTGGCCCTGCGCATCATCTACCAGTACATGAACTGGAGGAAGGCTCCCCCTGGGTTCAGCGGGCACACCCGCGGTATCGCCGTCGATCTCACCACCAGGGACAAAGGCCAGACCTGGACGGTCAACAGCGACCACGGCCATCAGGTGGGCTGGCAAAAAACCTGGCTCTACGGCTGGTTGGTCGAAAACGCGTGGAAGCACAAGTTCTACCAGCTCAAGAGCGAGACGTGGCACTGGGAGTACCACCAAGATGATCCTCCCAGGCAGTGCTGGGGCGGCCACGTCAAACATCGGCCGGTGCCAAAAGAGAAGTGAGCTGACTACGTCACTTGCCAGCTTTGTGGGGGGCAGGCCGCAGGGTCAGACAGACGGCCGCGGCGAGCTCGGCGTCTGAAAGTCTCTCTAGGCCGGTCGCCACGCACGTGACTTTGAGCTTGGGACGCGAGACGATCGCGTCGTATCGGCGGCCGACTCCACTGAAGTTGTTCCGGTCGAGGATCATGTGGCCGTCCGCGGTCTCGACTGCACGAAGAAGTGTCGCCTCGGCATCGCTCCGAACGATCATGTCCCTGTATTCCGCCAGCGTGTAGAAACCCGACTCAGGGTTTTGGATGACGATCTCCATATCGGGGCTGACGAGATGAGCGCTGGGCAGCAGCTCTTCATTGCCTTCGTAGTGGAGCTTGAACCCGGGCGGAACCAGGATCTCGAGCGCTTCGACGTCCTCCTCGAGCTTGCGTATGCGGACGCGCCTCCCATCGGCCAGCGGGGCGAGCGGTGCCTGAGGGGGCGCGATCGTGGTGCCGGGCGTGCGCGCAGTCTTGGGCTCTGGCGTGGAGCTCGCATCTCCGGCCTCCGGCCGGGCCGCGGCCTGGGTCTGCCCGGCGAGCGCCTGCGGGAATGTCGGGCGGTCCTTCTTGGCGCACGCCGAAGAAAAGACCAGGAGTGCGAGCGCTGCTGAAATCGTCGCGGCCAAGGCCGGGAATTTATCCGCGGCGTCGGCCGCTCGCAACGTCAGGGGCCCATGCGCCAAGCACGCCTCTTCCCTACTTCGCGAGCCGGGCGGTGTCGATCACGCGGACGCCGGCGGGCGGCGTGAAGCGGAAGGTGCTGGCGGGGATCAGGGTGTTGGTGCGAATGTTCGAGAACAGCACGTCGTTCTGGTTGCCCTGCGCGTCGGTGATGACCGTCTCGCGCACCTCGAAGGTGTCTGGCTCGACCACGAACAGGATCGACTTGATCTGCGGCTGCGCCTGCCGCGGGTGCAGCGCCAGCAGGTAGTCCCTCGGGTTTCCGAACTTCGAAGAGTCGGGATCGGTGCGCGGGACCGTCTCGATCTCGAACTGCTCGGCCAGCTTGCCGGTCCCGGTCAGGAAGGCCAGCGCCGCCGGTAACTGGGAGGACTTGAGATCCTGCTTGAACGCCTGGGCGTCCTCCGGCTCGTAGAGCCACAGGAGAGCGCCGTCCGACAGGTACATGCGCGCCTCGGGGGTGCGGTAGTTCCAGCGCATGAGCCCGGGCTTCTTGAGCAGGACCTCGCCCGCCGACCGGGTCTGGCGGTTCATCGCCTGGCTGGTCAGCGTCTGGTTGAAGTCCGCCCGAAAATCCTGGGCCGCGTCGTACCGGCGCTGAACGCGGTCCACCACCACCGCGGTCGGCAGGCGCCCGGGCGGGGCCTGCTCCTTCGCCAGTTCCTTGGATCGACGACTGGCCGTCGTCGCGCCACCGGCGCCACCGCCGCCAGCAGCGGTCGCGACACCGACACCGACAGCACTGAAAAAAATGACCAGCAGCAGCGACGCCTTCCCGACCGACGCGGAGACTCTCGAGAGCATGCGCGGCATTGTATGGGCTTGGACGCCTGGCCGCGCCACCCGATTCAGCCGGCGTGCTGCAGGTACTCGCCCGCCGGAGCCAGCACCTCGCGCGGCTTGGCGCCATTGGCCGGGCCGACGATCCCGTCGCGCTCCATCTGCTCGACCAGCCGCGCGGACCGGTTGTAGCCGATCTGCAGGCGCCGCTGGATGTACGACACCGAGGCCTGCCGCGTCTCGCACACGATGGCCACCGCCTGATCGTAGAGCGCATCCGAGAAGTCCTCGGGGGGCGCCCCGCCCTCCTCGGCGTCCTCGTCGCGCGGCTTGAGGATGTCGAGATCATACACCGGCTTGGCCTGGGTCTTCAGGTGATCGACGATGCGATGGACCTCCGCGTCGCCGAGGAAGGCCCCATGCACCCGCCGCAGCTTCAAGCCCCGGTCGGAGAACAGCATGTCGCCGTTGCCGAGCAGCGTGTCGGCGCCCGGTTGGTCGAGGATGGTGCGCGAATCGATCCGCGAGGCCACCTGCAGGGCGATGCGGCTCGGAAAGTTCGCCTTGATGAGCCCGGTGATCACGTCCACCGATGGCCGCTGGGTGGCCAGGATCAGGTGCAGCCCGGCGGCCCGCGCCTTCTGCGCGATGCGCGCCACCGAGGTCTCGACGTCCTTCGGGGCCACCATCATCAGGTCGGCGAACTCGTCGATCACGATGACGATGTAGGGCAGCTTCTGCAATGGCGGCGGCGGCGCGGCGGCGCTGGACGAGTCGTCGGCGCCGGCCTGGTCCGCCGCCTGGCGCTCCGCCTGCGCGGCAGCCGCCTGGCCCGACACCTCGTCCGGATCGAGCGGCGCCGCGACCACGCCGGCGGCATCCTCCATCGGGGGGGGCGTCATGCGCGCCTGCTTGGCCCCGAGCTCGGCCTCGACCTTGGCGTTGAAACTGGCGAGATCCCGCACGCCGGCCTTGGCCAGCATCTCGTAGCGGCGCTCCATCTCGTCCACCGCCCAGCGCAGCGCCAGGTTGGCCTTCTTCGGGTCGGTCACCACCGGCAAGAGCAGGTGCGGGATCCCCTCGTAGATCGACAGCTCGAGCATCTTGGGATCGACCATGATGAAGCGCACCTCCTCGGGGGAGGCGTTGTAGAGCAGGCTGACGATCATGCTGTTCACCGCCACCGACTTGCCCGAGCCGGTGGTCCCCGCCACCAGCAGGTGGGGCATCTTGGCGAGGTTGACGCTGACCGGGGCGCCCTTGATGTCCTTGCCGAGGGCCACCTGCAGCTTGGAGTTGGCCTTGGTGAAGCAATCGTCCTCCAGGATCTCGCGCAGGTACACCATCTCGCGCGCCTGGTTCGGGACCTCGACCCCGACCACCGCCTTGCCGGGGATGGGCGCGACGATGCGCACCGCCTGGGCCTCGAGGGCCATGGCGAGATCCTTCTCGAGGTTGGCGATCTTGCCGGTGCGGGTGCCGGGCGCGGGCGCGAACTCGAACATCGTCACAACCGGGCCCATGTGGATCTCGCGCACCTTGCCGCGCACCCCGTAGTTCGACATGGCCTGCTCGAGGCGCTCGGCCATCTCGTAGAGCCCCTGCTTGTCGGTGTCCGTCCCCTGCGGGGGCAGGTACTCGAGCAGCTCGGTCGACGGGAGCTTGTAGGCGCCGTCCTTGAGCTTGATGAAGGTGGGGCGCTGCTGCTGGCGCTGCTCGTCGGCGGCGGCCTGGTGTTCGGCGTGGTCGGCGTCGGCCCGGGCGGCCTGCTCTTGTCGCTCGCGCAGGCGCGTGCGCCAGGCGGGCTCGACGATGATGGGACCCGCCGCCGCGGCGCCGGCCAATGCCGCTGAGCCGACCGGGCCAGCGACGGGCTCCTCACCGATCACCAGCCCGTCGGCGGGGACGTCGCCCTGGTCCTGAGCACCACCGGCGGCCCGCGCCGACGCTCGAGCGGGGGCGCTGCGAATGACGGGGGGCGCGGTCCCGCTCCAGATGGACGCGGCGGCGTCGGCCTGTGCCATGGGATCGGGCCCGTCTTCGTCCGGATCGGCGTCGTCGTATGCGTCGTCGTACGCTTCGTCGCCGGCGTTCGCGCCGAGCAGGCCGTCGAGGTCGACCTCGTCCGCGCCGGCCACGGCGGCGCGGCCTCGCGGGCCGGGCAACCACCCGGCGACGGACCGGCTCCGGGCCTCGGGTGCGCGCTCGACGGCGGCGACCTCGGCCAGAACCGCGGACATGTCGGCGGACATGCCGTTCGCCCCGTTCGCCGCCCCACGCCGGGAGTCTCGGGTCCTCCCGTCGGCGGCCCGGGACTGGCCGACCCGAACCGCATCGGACGGATCGCCGTCGATCTCCGGCGGGATGGCGAGGCCCGCCGAATCGCGGTCGCCAGGGCCGAGACGCCGCCGGGACCGGCGACCGCCCCCGTCGAGGCCGGCGGCCCCCTCGCCCTCCCCGAGCAGGAGCTCGGCGGAGGTGGCGGCCGGGCCGTGCTCACTCGCGTCCCGTCTCGGGAACATCGCCACGACCAGGCGCCCCGCGGCACACGCCCCGGCCCAGAGCGCGCCGGCCGCCGACCGGGCGGCCCAGGCCATCACCAGACCAACCTCGCGCAGCCGCAGATCGGTGAGCAGGATGACGGTTGCAAACAGCAGCGCGGTCGCTGCCAGCGCGGCGCCCACGGTTCCAATGAAGCTGGCGGTCACCTCGGCCAGCCACTGCCCCACGAGCCCCCCCGGGCCGCGCTGCAGGAGCGCGTGCGCCCCGTGGCCGACGTGTCCCGCCGCTCCGCGCCCGCGACCGTCACCGAGCGACGACGGGGCGAACGGGAGATGGAGGAGCACCGTGACCGAGGCCAGCAGGCAGAGCGCGCCGAGCCCTTCCAGGACCCCCGCCACCAGGGGCTCCGCACGAAACGCCCTCCACGCCGCCACCAGGCTGCCCACCACCAGCAGGTACGATGCCAGACCGAGGGCACCGTACAGGCCGGCGGCGGCGGCGGACCCGCCCGGACCCATCATCCGGCTGTCTTTGAGGTGACTCGAGATCAGGGAGAGCCCGGAAAACACCCCGAGGGCGAGCAGGAAGATGCCCAGGATCTCCCGGCGTCGTCCTCCACGCTCGCCGCGATCGCGTGGCTCGTTGGAGGGCTGTGCTTTCGTCTTGGCTGCCATCGGTCGTCACCTGCTGCTTCGAGAAGGCCGTTCGGCTGGGCGCGCATCGGTCGAGGATCGATCCGAGGCGTCCGACATGTCCGACATCAAACTACCTATCAATACCTCGGACTACCTTTACCTTCTACCTCGACGGCGAGAGAGTCAAATTTCAGGGATCACGTCGGCCGCGCCCCCCACCCCCTCGGCCACGGGCGAGCCCTCGGCGAAGTCCGGGTCGGCCTCGATGGCGGCGAAGGCATTCTCGAGCGCCTCGTCGCTGGCCTCGTCCTCGGGAGACTCGGGCGACTCGGGCGACTCGGATTCTCGGGATACGGAGGCCGAGGCGGGCGGCGCGGAGGTCGCTGGTGGGTTCCCGAGATGGGCCAGCACCGCCGCCGCGGCCTTGTGCGTCATCCCCGGCACCGACTCCAGCTCTTCGATGGTGGCCTCCCGGATCTTGCGCACGCTCCCGAAGAAGCGCAGCAGCGCCCGCTGACGGGCCTCCCCGATCCCCGGCACGTCCGCCAGGGCCGACCGGAGGGTCAGCTGCCCGCGCCGGCGGCGATGAAAGCCGATGGCGAACCGGTGGGCCTCGTCGCGGAGCTGCTGCAGGACGAACATCTCGGCGCTGCTCGGCCGGATCGGGATCGCGTCCTTCGCGTGCGGCAAGAAGATGCGATCGGGCCGGCGCGCGTCGTTCGCCCCCGCCCCACCCGGCTGCCTGGCCCGCGCCCGTCCCGCCGGTCGCCTCGTATCCGGGGGATTCGCGACGTCGGCGGAAACCTCGACCGCGCCTGCTCCCTCGACCGCGACAGCGACCTCGACCGCGCCTGCTCCCTCGACCGCGACAGCGACCCCGGCCTCGGTCGTCGCCTCCCCCGCCGCGGCGGGCTCCACGTCGCGCTCCTTGGCGAGACCGATGATGGCCAGGCCCTGCCCGGGGCGGGTGTCGATGTCGCAGTCGCGGGCGGCGGCGAGCGCCATGCCGAGCTGACCCTTGCCGCCGTCGATGACGATGAGATCGGGGAGCTCCCAGCCCGCGTCGCCCTGCCGCGCCCGCCGCAGCCGGCGCGAGAGCACCTCGTACATCGACGCGAAGTCGTCGTTCCCGCGGCGCCCCGGGGAGCTCTCGGCGCCACGCACGCGGTAGGTCCGGTAGCGGGAGCGCTCGGGGCGCCCGTCCACGAACACCACCATCGAGGCGACGGGCGCGTAGCCCTGGATGTGCGAGATGTCGTAGCACTCGATGACCCGCGGCAGCTTGGTCAGGCGCAGGCGCTTCTGCAGCTTGGCCAGCATCACCTCGCTGTCCTCGCGGGCGTTGCGCCGCGAGGCGAAGCTGGCGCGGGCGTTCTTCTCGGCCAGCTCCACCAGCCGCTTGCGATCGGCCCGCTGGGGCACCAGCACCTCGACCTTGCGGCGGCGCTCCGCGCGGCGCTCGCTCAGCCACTCGGCCTTCAGCTCGGCGTCCTCGATGGCGAAGGGGAGCAGCACCTCGTCGGGGATCGCCGCCGCCGGGCTGTCGTAGAGCAGCCCGACGAAGGACGACAGGAGCTCGCTGTCGGGGAACTCCTGGCCGCCGAACGAGAAGCCCTTGTTGCCCACCAGCTTCCCCTGGCGGATCACCATCACCACCATCTCGATGGCCATGCCCTCCCGGTAAAAGCCGATCACGTCCTGGTCGACGAAGTCTCGCGAGACCACCCGCTGCGACTCGAGGGTCACCTCGAGGGCCCGCAGCTGGTCGCGAATGGCTGCCGCCCGCTCGAACTCGGTGCGCCCCGCCGCCTCCTTCATCCGGCCCTGGAGGCGGGCCACCAGCTCGTCGTCCTTGCCCTCGAGGAAGTAGCGGACGTCGCGCACCTGATCGCCGTAGTCCTCGCGGCTGACCTCGAGCACGCACGGCGCCGGACAGCGCTTGATCTGGTATTGCAGGCAGGGGCGCCGCCGGTTGGCGAGCACGTGATCGGTGCAGGTGCGGAGCTGGAAGTGGCGATTGACCACCCGCAAGGCCTCCCGGCACGAGCTCGCCGAGTGGTAAGGCCCGAAGTAATAGGCGCCGTCCCCGGCGATCTTGCGCACCACCTCGAGCCGCGGCCAGGCCGCCTGCGGATCGAGGCGCAGCACGAGGTAGTTCTTGTCGTCGCGCAGGTTGACGTTGAAGCGCGGCTGGTGGCGCTTGATGAGGGTGTTCTCCAGCAGCAGCGCTTCCTTCTCGTTGTCGGTGAGCACCGTCTCGATGTCGACGACGATCCCCTCGAGGAGCGGGATGAAGTCCCGGTTGTCCCCCGAGCCGGGCTGGAAGTACTGGCGCACCCGGGCGCGCAGGTTCCCGGCCTTCCCGATGTACACCGCCTTCCCGCGCCGGTCCTTCATGAGGTAGACCCCGGGCGAGCTCGGCAGCCGGTCGAGGATCTCGGCGATGGTCTGCCGGGCGGGGTCGATCGTCGCGTCGCGCAGACCCTCGCTCGAGGTCGGGCTCGGGGCGGGCTCCTCGTCGGCTGCGTCGGCCGCGTCGAGGGTGTCGGCGGGCGCGGGCGCTGGCGCGACCGACGAGGGCACGACCGGTGAGAACTTGGGAGGCGACTCGGACATGGGCCGAGCAAGCATAGCGGATGGACCCGCGGGCCCCAGCGTCTGCTAGCCTGCGGCGCGCTCGTGCCAGCTCCATCTCCACCGTCACCTTCACCCTTCTCCGCCGCGCCGGACCCCGACCATCCCGCGCATCGCGCCCACGCCGCCCACCGGGCTCACCGGGTTCACCGAGCCTCCTGGATGCTGCTCGCGTCCTCGACGCTGTTCGCCCTGATGGCGGCGGGCACCAAGCTCGCGACCCGGCGCTTCCCCGGACCCGAGGTCGCGCTGGTGCGGTTCGTGACCGGCATTGCCGTCACCGCGGTGGCTGCCCTCGCCGGCCGCGCCCGCCTCCGCCCGCGCCGCCTGGGGTGGCTGTTCACGCGTGGCTTCTTCGGGGGCAGCGCGGTGGTGGCCTATTTCATGTCGATCCAGGCCATCCCGGTGGGCGTGGCCACGCTGCTCAACCAGACGCAGCCCGTCTACACGATGCTGTTCTCGTGGGGCCTGCTGTCGGAGCGCCCGAGGCGCATCGCCCTGGCGGCGCTGTCGCTGACCATGGTGGGCGTTGTCGTGATCGTCGGCGTCCGGCACCTCCAGTTCCATGGCTCGCGTGGGGAGCTGCTGGGGGTCTTCTCGGCCGTGGCATCCGGGCTGGCGGTCACCGCGATCCGGGCCGCCCGCCGCGGGGATGACGATGGCCATCCCCCCGAGACCGCGTGGACCGTGTTCCTGAGCTTCACCACGCTCGGCGCGCTGGTGACGCTGCCGTTCGTCTTCGCGCCCCTCGGGACCTGGATCGCGCCTGGCCCGAGCGGCTGGGCGCTGCTGCTCGGCGTGGGCGCGACCGGGGTCGCGGCTCAGCTCATCATGACCGACGCCCTCGGCCACGTCACCGGCGTCCAGAGCGGCATCATCTCCCAGTCCACGGTGCCCCTGACGGTGCTGCTCGGGATCGGGCTCCTCGGCGAGCGCCTGACGGCGAGCTTCGTGGTGGGCGCCGTCCTCGCCCTCTCGGGCGTGGGGCTGACCATCTGGGCCACCGCCGCCGCACGGCGCCGCGACCGGAGCGCTCCGGGCGAGCCCGCGAGGCTATAGTTGGGCGCTGCGGGGATCTTCTTCTTGCAAGCGACCATGCCTGCGACCATGCACCGACCAGAGCACGGCCGGGCCTCGGGGCCGAGCCGACGGGCCCTCCTCAGAGCCGGTGGTGCCGGTGCCGGTCTGGTCGTCGCGGGCCTGGTCTCGTGGCCGAGACCGCTTGGCGCCGCCGGTGGCTCGCGGATCGCGCTCACCTGGTTCGGGCAATCCTGCTTCCTGGTCGAGAGCGCCGAGGGCGTACGCATCCTGACCGACCCGCCCGGGCGGAACGCCGGGTACGAGCTGCCGACCGGCCTGCGCGTCGATGTCGTCACCATCAGCCACGAGCACCCCGACCACGACAACCTCGGCATGGTGGCCTCCCCGACGCGGGTGCGGGTCCTGCGCGGCCTCACCGCCGACCGGAAGGGCTGGACCAAGATCGACGTCCGCCTGAAGGATGTCGCCGTGCGCTCGATCGGCGTGTACCACGACGATGCCGGCGGCGCGAAGTACGGGCTCGACACCATCTTCGTGTTCGAGGTGTCCGGCATTCGCATCGCGCACCTCGGCGATCTCGGACACCTCCTCGACGACCGACAGCTCTCGGCGGTGGGCTCGGTGGACGTGGTGCTGGTGCCCGTGGGAGGGGCCACCACCATCGATGCGCGACAGGCCACCCGCGTGATCGACGCCCTGCGACCCCGCCTGTGCATCATCCCGATGCACTACCGGACGCCCACCGCGACCGCCACCAACCTGGCCACGGTGGACGAGTTCCTGGAGGGCAAGTCCAACGTCCGCCGGCTCGGCACCCGCACCCTGCACCTCACCGCCATCAAGTCTCGGCCCGCCGCCGAGATCGTGGTCATGACCACCTCGTGATCACGGCGCCAGTGGCGGCCCGAGGGGCGGCGCGCCGGCGTCCGCGCGGGGCTTCTTGCGGGCGCGGGATTTCAGGGCGGCGGCGCCGTCGTCGTGTATCAGGCGCTCGAGGAGCCTGTCGAGCTCCGCCGGCTCCGCCAGCTCGAGGATGCTCCGGCGAAGGACGCCTTCGGAATCGAAGGCGAACAGCGCGGGAATCGAGCCTTCCCAGCTCGGTAGCGACGTCCGTGAGAAGAGGCTTCCGAAGGTCGCCGGATCGTCGAAGTCGGCAATCACCGGCGTGAGGCTCGGCGCCCGCTCCCGCAGCGCGGACGGCACCCGCTCGTCGGAGTCGGCCGCCGAGTCGAGGGACATCGAGACCACCGCGATGCCGTGGCTGCGGGCCTTGCGGGCGAAGCTCTCGACGCTGGGCAGCTCCTCGAGGCACGGTCCGCACCAGCTCGCCCAGAGGTGGATGAGGAAGGGTCGTCCCCGACGCAGCTTCATCTCTCCGCGAATGCGGGCCAGATCCCAGTGCTCGACCTTGACGGGCGGCGTGGAGGTGGGTGTGGACGTCGGCGTCGGCGCCGGCGTCGGTGCTGACCCCGACGCCGACCGGACCGGCGCGGTCGGGGTCATCGAGCCAGCGGCCGCGGCCTGCGCCAGGGCACGCCCCGGCTCGAGCGGGCCCCAGGCCGGTCGAACGAGCCCCGAGGCGGCCAAGGCTCCGACGACCGAGGCGAAGACCGACGCGAAGTCCGAGGCGAAGACCGCTCGTCTTCGCTGCGACGCCCGCCTCATCCGGCACGGCCTGCTGCCGAGCCCCGCCGTCTGCCCGCCCACCGGCTGTCCCCCGTCCGTTCCGAGTCGCGTCATCCCGCCCCCCGTTCGCTCATGGTGTCTCGGCCGGCGCGGCCACGGCAGCGCCGCGCGAAGCGGCGAGCTGACGCCCGAGCTCGGCCGGAACGTAATTGCCGCCCGAGATGAGAATCTTGAGGGCCACCCGAGCCGGAATGTCGAGCAGCACGCAGGCCCGCGCCGGCACGAAGTATAGCCGCCCGGCGGTCGGGTTCGGTGCGCCGGGCACGAACACACACAGCGTCTCGGGATCTCCCTCGATGGGCCGGCGGGTGGAGAACCCCATCATCTTCATGCGGCCGGTCTCGTCGGGGATGAGGACCACCCGCGCGAAGATGCCCTCGTCGCCCTCCGGCGAGAAGGCCATCTGCTTCCAGGAGCCGTACAGATCGCGCAGCCCCGGGATGTGCACCAGGAGCGCGTCGGTGCCCGACAGGATCCAGCGGCCAACCAGGCTGGTGACGAAGAGCCCGAGCCCGTAGAGGGCGAGCACCGCCAGCACGAGCCCGAGGAGCGGATAGCGGATGCCGAACAGCGACCGCGCGCTCGCGTCGACGTACCACAAGAGGAGCGCGGTCACCCCCACAGGGATGGCGGACAGGACCCCGGCGACCAGCTTGTTCCGGATGTGCGTTTGCAGGCGACCCATGGCTCACAGGGTATCGTCCCTCAGGCGGTCAGCAACCAGGTTCCGGCGGCCCCGGGATCGGTCAACGCCCGCTCGAGCTCGCCGGGCGCGACGATGTGGACGGCGCCCACCCCGGCCGCGAGCGGGGCGAAGGCCTCCTCGAGCTTGGGGATCATCCCGCCCGAGACGCTGCCGTCGGCGATGGCCTGGCGGGCCTCGCCGACGGTGAGGCGGGCGATGCGGGTCGCTGGATCGTCGCGGTCGCGCCGCACGCCGCCCACCGCCGTCACGGCCACCAGGGCCGCGACCCCGGCGGCGGCGGCCAGTTGACTGGCGACGACGTCCGCGTTGATGTTGAGGACCGCGCCGCTGCGTGGGTCCGCGCCGAGGCAGGCGATGACCGGGACGAGGCCCCGCTCGACGAGGGCCCCGAGCAGCGGCAGATCGAAGCCGTCGATGTCGCCCACCAGACCGAAGTCCACGGGCGCGCCCCCACTGCCGGCGACGGGCCGCGGGGGGCGGCGGTGGGCCCGGACGATGCCGCTCGCGCCGCAGAGCCCGATGGCGCGCGCGCCGGCCACGCGCAGGGACGACACCAGATCCACGTTGAGCCGTCCGGCCACCACCATCTTGATCAGATCCAGCGTGTCCGGGTCGGTGATCCGGCGTCCGCCCACGAGCTCGGGCGTCCGCCCGAGCGCGGTGGCGAGCGCCGTCACCTGCGCCCCACCGCCGTGGACCACGAGCACGTTCCAGCCCCTGGCGGTCGCGCCCCGGATGTCGTCGGCGACGCGAGCGAGGGCCACCCCCTCGAGCACGTCGCCGCCGAGCTTCACCACCACCCCGCGACCGCCGCGGAGCACGGCCGGCACGTCGTCGCCGGTGCGCGCGCCCGTCGCCGCGGTGTGAGCCGAGGTCAAGGCCAGGGCCCCGTGTCCTCGAGGGACAGGCTCTCCGGCAGGCCGAGGACCAGGTTCATGCTCTGGATGGCCTGACCGGCGCCTCCCTTGATCAGGTTGTCGAGCGCCGCGACCACCACCAGGGTCCGCCGACCGCCGGTCACCGTGGTCCCGAGCGTGAAGCCAATCTCGGCGTGGTTCGACCCGGCCACCGCCGCCACCTCGGGCAGCCGATCACGCACCACCCGGACGAAGGGCTCGTTCCGGTAGGCGGTGGCGTAGACGGCATCCAGCCGGTCGGCGGTCACCGCCGCATCCAGGTCGACGAAGCAGGTCGCCAGGATCCCCCGGGTGAGCGGGGCCGAGACCGGCACGAAGCGCAGCGCGAAGTCGGTCGCGCCCGCATCTCCCAGGCACTGCAGGATCTCGGGGGTGTGTTGATGATCGAGCACCCGGTAGGTCTTGAGGTTCACGGCGCGCACCGGATGGTGGGTGGCGGCGGAGGGCGCCACGCCGCTGCCGGACGAGCCGGTGATCCCCGTGACGTGGGCGGTGACCCCGTCGAGCAGGCCGGCGCGCGCCAGCGGCAGCAGTGCGAGCTCGATGGTGGTGGCGAAGCATCCGGGCGAGGCGACGGCGCGCGCGCCGCGGATGGCGGCGCGGTTCAGCTCCGGCAGGCCATACACGAACGCGCCGCGGGTCAGCAAGTCCGGCTCGGGGTGGGCGTGACCGTAGAAGCGCTGGTAGGCGGCGGGGTCGCGCAGCCGGAAGTCCCCGGACATGTCTATCACCCTGGCGCCGGTGGCCAGGACCGCGGGCGCCTTCTCGGCGCTGATCCGGTGGGGAAGCCCCATCAGGACGACGTCGCAGCCGGCGGCCGCCGCGGCGGGCGTCAGGTTCTCGAAGCGCAGCTCGGTGCGACCGGTGAGCGGCAGGTGGACGGCGCCGAGCGGCTCGCCCACGTGATCGACGCTGGCGACGCGCTCGAGGTGAACCTCCGGGTGCAGGAGCAGGCGCCGGATCAGCTCCGCGCCGCCGTACCCACTCCCGCCGATGACCGCCGCCCGAAAGCGCTTCGCAGACACCCCTCAATCATAGCTCAGGCATAGCTCAGGGGTTGCCCATGATGCTGGCTTCCTTGGCGTTCGGATCGCCTGCGTCTGCCGCGGCGGCAGCCGCCGCAGCAGCGGCCGCGGCTTGCTGGTCCATGTTCACCTTCACCTGCGCGCAGGTCATGTTCTCCTTGGCGCAGTACTTCTCTTCTGGACCACAACCCGCCATCCCGAGGCCCATGCCAGCCAGCGTCACGGAGAGACCGAGGGCGATCCGTAAGAACTTCATGCGTGTGCAGCTCCTTGGGGCAAGGGCGGAGGGGCGGACCGACGGGCGGGCCGAGGGAGGGAGAAGGACCGATCGAATATCCGCCAGTGACCCGTTGAAGTCAACGTCGACTGGTCCGTTCCGCCGCGCCCTGTTAGGGTGGCGCGCCTTGTCGCCTGCGCATCCTCGAGCGCCTCGATCGGCCGCCGTGCGCTTCGCGGCGGTCGGGTTCCTGTGCCTCGGCGGGCTCGCGGCCAAGCCCGCGAGGCGGCCCCCGTCCGAGGCGGCCCTAGCCCGAACGGACGCGGCGGGGACGACGTCGGTGTCGGCGCCCGTCCCGGTACGAGGACCGGCGCCGAACCCGGTGGCGAACCCTGTCCCGATCTTGCGCCTCGACGAGGTGCGCCCCGGGATGCGCGGGCAGGCGCTGACCGTGTTCGCGGGGACACGGCCCGAGCCCTTCGCGGTCGAGGTCGTGGCGATCCTGCGAAACTTCCTGCCCCGGCAGGACGTAATCCTGGTGAAGGCCGACGACCCGCGCGTCGCGTTCACCGGGATCGCCGCCGGGATGAGCGGCAGCCCGGTGTACATCGACGGCAAGCTGATGGGCGCCCTCGCCTACGCCTGGAACTTCTCGAAGGAGCCGCTGGCGGGGGTCACGCCCATCGAGGCGATGCTGGCGGAGGCGCGCCGGCCGCGCCGTCTGGCTCCACTCGAAGCCGCCGCGCCCGGCCCGCACAGCCCCGGCGACCCGGCGGTCGTGACGATCGCCGAGGGTGGAGACGGCGCGGAGGATGCGACACCGAAAGCGCGATCGACACCGACCGAGACGGCAGCGTCGGGGGGAGCGATGGAGCTTCGGCCGGTCTCCTTGGCTCTGACGGTGGCGGGGGTGTCAGGGAAGGTGCTGGGGGACTTCACCGAAGAGCTGGCGGCGGTCGGGCTCGCCGCCGTGCACGGCGGCGGCGGCGGCGGTGTGGGCGGTGTGGAATCGTCACCTCACGGGGGAGCGCGCAGCGACAGGGCCGCGGCGCCGGGCCGGCTGCCGGTTGGCGTGGCGGTCCCGGGCTCGGCGGTGGCGGTCGCGCTGATCCAGGGCGACATGAGCGCGGTCGCGACCGGGACGGTGACCTACGTCGGCGGGGGCCAGTTGCTCGCGTTCGGCCATCCCATGATGGGCGCCGGGGAGATGTATCTGCCGCTGGTGGACGCCGAGATTCACGCCATCGTGCCCAGCCTCTCGCAGTCCATGAAGCTGTCGTCGCCGCTGCACGAGCTCGGCGCGCTGGTCCAGGACCGGCAAGCGTGCATCGTGGGCGATCTCGGGCTGCGCGCCTCGATGGTGCCGATCACCGTGCGGGTGACGTCGCCTCGCGCCGAGCCCCGGATCTTCAGGGCCGAGGTCGCCCGCAACCGCCGCCTCACGCCCATGCTGGCCGGGCTGGTCGCCACGACCGCCGTCAGCGACGCCGAGCCGACGCCCGCCGACATGATGCTGGACGTGCACGCGCGGCTCGTCGTGCGGGGGTTGCCCCCCATCGAGCTCGACGATGAGCTCTTCTCCAGCGAGGGGGCATCGAAGCTCGTCGTGCTGCTGTCGCGCGGACTGCGCGCGGTCGGCGACCTGCTCTTCAACCCCTTCGAGCCGGTCGTCCTCGACGGCATCGACCTGTCCTTCGACCTCGGCTTCCGGCACGACGTCGCGGAGATCGTGGGCGTGTCGTCGCCGGGCGGAAGGATCCGACCGGGCGATACGGTCCCGTTGCGGGTGGCGCTGCGCCCGTATGCCTCGGGGGCTGAGCTGACCGAGACCCTGTCGGTGGTGATACCCGAGAACGCCGCGAACCAGGTGCTGCGCATCGAGGTGTCGGCCGGTGCCAGCGCGCGCCCCGACATCGCCCCCCCGGAGTCCTTGCGCGACTACGTCGAGAACCTGAAGAAGTCCTATTCGCCGCGCTCGATCGTGGTGAGCCTGGCCCGCCGCGAGGACGGGATCGCCCTGAGAGGGCGGCTGCTGCCGTCCTTGCCCGGATCGGCGTTCGATACCCTGCGACCGTCGTCCGAGACCCGGCGGGGCGAGCCCTACCGCATCAGCACGCGGTTCGTCCATCCGACCCGCGCGCTCATCGTCGGCAAGCAGGAGATCTCGATCGCGGTCGGAGAGGCGGAGCTCCCGTAAGGGCGTGTGTGCGGGTGGCGACATGCCTCCGTCGCCGGCAATCTCGGGTGGCGAGAGCGGCTCGCGAGATGTTGCCGACCCGACACGAGATTGTGCGATTCTGAACGGCGACCGGCCGCGGCTGGCGATATGCTCGTCGGAACGTGCGTATCGCAGCGCTGGATGTTGGATCGAACTCGTTTCACGTGCTCATCGTCCAGGTCCAGTCCGATGGACGGGTCGAGGTGCTGGCGCGGGCCAAGGAGATGGTGCGGCTCGGAGAGACCTCCCTGCGGACGGGCGTGATCCCTCCCGAGGTGTTCCGGCGTGGCCTCGAGGCGCTGGCGTCGCTGCGTCGAATCGTCGACCGGTACCGCCCGGACGCCCTCGTCGCCATCGCCACCAGCGCCGTGCGCGAGGCGCAGAACGGCGGGGAGTTCGTGCGCGCCGCGCGGGACGAGATCGGGATCGACATCCAGGTGATCCGCGGCCAGGAGGAGGGCCGTCTGATCTACCTCGGCGCGCGCGGAACCTTGAACCTCGATGGCCGCCGGGTGGCGCTGCTCGATCTCGGGGGCGGCTCGCTGGAGGTGATCCTGGCCGACGCCCGCGAGTGCTACTTCATCGACTCGCTCAAGCTGGGGGTGATCCGCCTGTCGGAGGAGTGGGCCGCCTCCGATCCCCCGAGCGCGCGCGAGCTGGCCAGCCTGCGGGCGCGCATCCGCCAGTCGCTGGCGCCGGTGATCGGACGCATCACGGCCATGGGGTTCGACTTCGTGGCGTTGAGCTCGGGCACGGCGTCGGCGCTGGCCGCGCTGAACAGCGCCCTCGCCGGCAGCGGGAACGGCGGAGCAGGGGGAGGCGGTGGCAGTGGCCGTGGTGACCGCGGCGACCGCGGCGACCGCGGCGACGGCATCCCGACGGTGCTCACGCAGGAGGCGCTGATCGAGCTCGAGCAACGGCTCGGTCGGATGACGCTGGAGGAGCGGACCCGCCTGCCGGGGCTCGACGCGCGGCGGGCCGACACCATCCTGCCGGGCGCGATGGTGCTGCGGGCCGCGCTCGAGCTGGCGGGCGCCACCGAGGCGACCATCGCGGACGGCGCCGTGCGCGAGGGCATCGTGGCCGACTACATCGCCACCCACCGGCCGGGGATCCTCATGGCCGAGGAGTTCCCGGATCTGCGGCGGCGCAGCGTGATGGCGCTGGCGCGGCGGTGTCAGTTCGACGAGGCCCACGCGCAGCAGGTGGCGCGCCTGGCGCTCTCGCTCTTCGACCAGACGCGGGCGCTCCACGGCTTGCCCGAGAGCGACGGCGAGCTGCTGGAGTTCAGCGCGCTCCTGCACGACACGGGCATGTACATCTCGCCCGACAAGCACCACCAGCACAGCCAGTACCTGATCGAGACCAACGAGATGGCCGGGTTCTCGCGGGAGGAGGTGGAGATCATCGCCCTCACCGCGCGCTACCACCGCAAGGCCGAGCCACCGAGCGAGAAGGAGCGCAAGTCGGCGCCGAGGCGGCACGAGCGTTTCTGCGCGCTGTCGCGAACCGCGCGCGAGAGGGTCCGTTACCTCACGGCGTTTCTGCGCGTCGCGGACGCGCTCGACCGGACCCACAGCCGTCTGGTGCGGGCCATCCGTTGCCAGGTCCACCGCAAGACCATCGACCTGCGCATCGAGGTGGACGGGGATCCCGAGCTCGAGCTGTGGGCCACCCGCCGCAAGGGCGATCTGCTCGAGTCCATCTCGGGCCTGCGGCTGCGCCTGTCGGTGGACTCGGTCGCGGAGCCCCGCCACGCGGTCCCCGGCATGAAGCCGGGCTCGGAGCCCGACGGGCTGGTCTCGAAGGTGTCGATGCTGGCGGAGCACCTCCCGAAGCCGAATGGCAGGGCCCCGAAGTCACCGCCGAGGCCCCGTGGCGTCGTCCGCCGCCTGCCCGGCCGCCGCGTCGCCGACGCCTGAGCCCGCGACACCTAGTCCCCTGGTCAGTGGATGTCGAAGGTGCCGCTCACCATCATCCCCATGGCGCAGCCGAAGGGCAGGCGACCGGCGGCGGCGGGGGTGAAGGTCACCTCGACGCCGTGATCGAGCGGGAGCTCGGTCTTGCCGGGCTGGCCCTTGATCACGAGCTCGCGCGCGCAGGTGCGGTCGGTCTTGCGCGTCACGACCAGGGTGATGGGCTTGCCGACCTGCCCGGGGATCGTATCGGGCACGAAGCCCGACTCGGTGACCTGGACCTCGACGCGGGTGGCCGCCCCGACCGGCGGCGCCGGTGCCAGCGACGGAGCTGGCGCCGCGGACACGGGGACCTCGGCCGTCGTCGTCGGCGGCGGCCCCACGTCCTTGCGACACGCCGGGGCCAATGCCACACCGAGGAGCAGACCCGCGATGACGGGCATCGCAGCGCCGAGCTTGGGTCGCCACATGATCTCGATCTCTAGCAGCTGGCGGTCGGGCTTTCCAAGGAATCCGCCGGCCGGCTCAGGAGCCGAGCGCCAGCGCGTTGAGACCGGCGGGGCGACCGCGACCGTTCGGCGCCGCCGCCGTGGCGCCGAGGCGGCGATCGATGGTCTCGGCCAGGTGCTCGGCGTCGGCTGCCACCCCCGAGAAGCGACCCGACCCCCAGGTGTGCAGCCAGGGCAGCCCCAGGAAGTAGAGCCCGGGCACCGCGGTCACCCCGCGGGCGTGCACCGGATAGCCGCTGCCGTTGAAGATGGGCGCCTCGATCCAGCGGTAGTCGGTGCGAAACCCGGTGCACCAGATCACCGTCGAGATCCCGGCCGCGGCGAGATCCAGGGTCTCTCCTTCACCGGGCACGGGCTGCCAGAGCGGCACATAGCGTGGCTCCGTCGGCGCATCGATGCCACGGGATTCGATGTGGCGATCGATCGAGTCCTTGATGCTCTCGCTGACCGCGTCGGCCTGATCGAGGTTCTGCTGCAGATCGCCGGCGAACTGCAGGACGCCGACGCCGCGCGCGACCCCGACCAGGCGGCCATGCAGGCGCATCCCCTCGCGGGCCCGCGCGCGCAGGTCGATGTCCCGCCCTCCGTCGCGTCCGGTCACGTAGTGGTTGGCCTTGGCCCGGACCCGCTCCTTGAGTGGATGCTGCTCGACGGGCAGGCGGTAGTACCCCATGTCCTCCAGCCACTCCACCACGTCCCTGCCACGGTAGCGGCGGGCGGTGCGCGGCGCGCTGCCGACGCTGAGGTGCGCGCGCCGCCCCGCCAGGTGCAGATCCTCGGCGATCTGACAGCCCGACTGCCCGGAGCCGATCACCAGGACCGCGCCGGGAGGCAGCTGCTCGGGGCGCCGATACTCCGACGAGTGCATCTGCAGGAGCGCGTCGGGCAGTCGCTCGCCGAGCCGGGGGATCTGCGGGATGTGGTAGCCGCCGGTGGCCACCACCACCTCGGACACCAGGCACGTGCCGGCGGTGGTCTCGAGCTCGAAC
>Ga0265342_10000850_pt1 | contig 30509 bp, 20 predicted proteins | sample 4CB327metaG_FD_203125 | JGI IMG/M metagenome (GOLD analysis project Ga0265342, IMG submission 203125) | Rhizosphere microbial communities from Carex aquatilis grown in University of Washington, Seatle, WA, United States - 4-CB3-27 metaG | ecosystem: Host-associated > Plants > Roots >... | reverse complement strand
ACGCATCGGTCGGGCGGTAGGTTTGAGTTTAAAGAAACTTGCCGGGCTCCACCAGATCATCACCATTACTCACCTGCCGCAAATCGCCGGCCTAGCGGACACACATTTTGCCGTAGAGAAAGTCGAAGATGGAAAAAGGACGACGACCCGCTTGCGGAAGCTGGATGTGGAAGAACGAGTCCGTGAAGTGGCAAAATTAATGAGTGGAGAAAAGATTACTGAGGCAGGGCTTAAGAGCGCGAAGGAATTAATGGGTCTGAAATAAACCGCAAAGGACGCAAGGGGCGCGAAGGGAAAACTTGAGGTGTTAGACGTTGGCTGTTAGGGGGAACGATGAGAAATTTTCGGCAGTTGCGGATTTGGCAAAAAGGAATGGAGATCGTTCGTGAGGTGTATGTGTTGACGCCTCTGTTGCCAGAGATAGAAAAATACGGGCTCAAATCGCAAATTCAACGAGCGGCGGTATCGATTCCATCCAACATCGCGGAAGGGTGCAGCAGAGACACCGAACGGGATTTTAAATGGTTTTTGTACATCGCGATTGGTTCTGCATTTGAACTTGAAACACAATTGACAATCTCCCAACAGCTCGGCTTGATCCTCAAGGCAAAGGTTGAACCGATTCTGCTTTTGCTCTCGGAAGAACAAAAAATGATTAACAGTTTCATCTCAACAATCGAAAACAAGCAAAGCCAGCGCCAAGTACCCAATAGCTAACACCCAGAATCCAGCCTCTCAAAAAATGCCATTAACAATTTACAATACCCTTACCCGTCAAAAAGAAGAATTCAAACCGATCTATGAAGGCTACGTCGGGATGTACGTGTGCGGACCAACCGTTTACAGTCATTCGCACGTCGGCCACGGCAAGAGCTATGTTTCGTTCGACGTGATCGTCCGCTATCTCCGTCATCTCGGCAACAAAGTGCTGTACGTGCAGAACATTACCGATGTCGGACATTTACTCGACGACGGCGAAGACAGGATGCTGAAGCAATCGCGCCTCGACAAGGTCCACCCGATGCAGATCGCGGAAATGATCACACGAAGCTATTTTGACGACATGGATGCCCTCAATGTCCTCCGCCCCGATATATCTCCGCGGGCCTCGGGACATATTATTGAGCAGATCGAGATCGTGAAAAAATTGCTTGCGAACGGACACGCCTACGAGGTGACCGGCTCCGTCTACTTCGATGTCCGGAAGTTCGCAAACTACGGAAAGCTGTCCGGCAGAACGATCGATGATATGAAAGAGGGGACGCGTGTGGAATTGAAAACCGAAAAACGGAATCCCGAGGATTTCGCGCTCTGGAAAAAGGCCGAGCCTGAGCACATCATGCGATGGCAGAGCCCGTGGGGCGAAGGTTTTCCCGGGTGGCATATCGAGTGTTCGGCGATGTCGATGAAATATCTCGGCGAAACGTTCGATATTCATGGGGGAGGGCTGGACAACCAATTCCCGCATCATGAGTGCGAGATTGCACAAAGCGAATCCGCAACCGGCAAGCCGTTTGTCAAGTATTGGATCCACAATAACCTGGTAACGGTGAATGGCCAGAAGATGTCGAAATCGCTCGGCAATTTTGTCACACTTAAGGACCTGTTCAAAAAATTCGAACCTGCCGTCATTCGCTTTTTCATCCTCCAAAGCCATTACCGAAGTACGCTGGATTTTAGCGAGCAGGCGTTGGAAGCATCGAAGACGGGCTTTGCAAAACTCCAGAATACGGTTCGGAGAATGCACGAAGCCGTTGATTTTGCAAAACGTTCGTCATCGTTCGGGATATTGGAAAGAGATTTAAAGCCGTTTCGAAACGACTTTGTCGGTGCGATGGACGACGACTTCAACACGCCGAAAGCGATCGCAGTCCTCTTTGACCTCGCGTCCAATGTCAACGATTGGCTGCAGCCGGGAATGCTGCCGACGGAGAATACGCTTCTCGAACTCGATAAGTTTTTTGACGAATTTGGTTCAGGGATTCTTGGCCTTCCCCTTTCTGCGACGTCATCTGCTGCTTTAGATGGTTCTGCCGAGGCAGGATTGACGGACTTGATCATTGATGTGAGGAAGGAAATACGAAATCAAAAAATGTGGGCACTGTCTGATAAGATCCGGGACGGCATCAAGGCCCTCGGCATTGTGCTTGAAGATACAAAAGACGGCACAACATGGAAAAAGGAGTGAAATTTTCATACGTTGCACCAGAATTAGATTGCTTCAACAGTAAACTTATTGAAGTAAGATTCGTCTAACCAATTGGAAGGAACATCATTGAAGAAGCTGTTATTGACCTGGTCATTGTTGATCGTTCAATGTTCATTGATGGCACAGAATTCGGCAGGTGATGCCGCTAACATCGAACCGCGATATATAATAGATACGCCGACTGCGGGACTTTTGAAGCGCGGAGGATTTGCGATGGATGTCGATTTCTTTCAGCAAGGCGGAATGATGGTCGCGCTGACAGCCGGTGCGCTTGATCGTCTGAATTTTGGAATTTCGTACGGCGGTACGGGAATCATCGGGCACGATAATATTACGATGCAAAAACTTCCGGGTGTGAACGTCAAATTCCGGTTGTTCGATGAAACGATGGCGATGCCTGCCATCGCGCTTGGGTTTGACTCACAGGGTAAGGAAACGTACATTGATAGCGTACAACGCTTCACGATTAAGTCGCGGGGATTTTACGCATCCGCGAGCAAGAATTATGCTTTCATGGGTAATCTGAGCATCCATGGCGGAACAAATTACAGTCTTGAGAACAAGGACGGGAACAGCAATCTGGACTTTTTTGTCGGCGCTGAAAAATCATTGGGCCCCGATATTTCACTCCTTTCCGAGTATGACTTTGGGCTGAATGATAATATCGGCGTCGTCGGCAAAGGGAGAGGGTACTTGAATGCAGGCTTGCGCTGGTCATGGGGTAACGGGTTCACGCTAGGATGCGACCTGAAGAATCTCGTAAGGAATCAAAACAACGTTTCAATTGGAAACAGAACGATCGAAGTGGAATATGTAAGAGCGCTGTAAGATCGGAATCGCGGGAATGATGCTGTCCTTCAGGGTGTTGTTAGTAATGACGACCTCAGAAGGAGGAAGGAATCAAAACTATGAAAACACTACGAAGCCTGTTCAATATTTTGCTGTTTATTCCGGCTGCCGGGTTTTTCTTTGCCGGATGTTACACTCATATGGAAAGCATGAGCGAAGGAAGTTCTGTCGGCCGGGACAGCGGCGACGATTATGTATACAACGATTCGACAAATAGTTCGAACGACACCACAGGAGCGAACTATTTTTCCGACGATGATTATCGCGAGTCGAATTACCGCGCATCGTTCGATTATTACTGTCCCCCCGCTTATATCTGGGGATCGAACATTTGTTACGATCCATGGTATGACCAGTGTTGGTACCCAGGTCCGTACTGGACTGGATATTCTCCGTATTGGGGCTGGGGCTACGGTTATTGGCCGTATTACGGCGGAGGATTTGGATATCGAGGCTATCGCGGCGAGCACGGTCGAGGGTACTTTGCGGGTAGAACAAGAACGATAGGCAGCACGAGGGGCGGAATCGGCTACTTCGGAGGCAGAGGAGCAGCGGGTTCGCGGGGAGGCGTCCCATATGCAGGCGGCACAGTTTCATCTCGAGCAAGAACTTCGACTGTGCCTGTTGCCGGCACAGCAGTTGCGTCCCAAACGCGTTCGCGGCAGGAAGTTCCGTGGTGGCAGAGGGCGAAAGCATCGACCGTGACTTCTGGGAATCGCAACAGAGTGGCTGACCAGACGCAGTCGGCAAGCCAAAGAAGAAATACGAATAACCCGGTGCGGAACGCAACCAGCGTCCGTCAATCTTACCAACAAAGGGGTCGAATGCAGCCGACGCGGGTAGCCGGCTCACAGGGAAGACAATCAGGTCGCCAAGGAACTCCTCACTATTCCTCCCCGCAGCGCTCAGGCGGGAGAAGCAGTGGCGGCGGTTGGAGCGGCGGTGGTCGAAGCAGCGGCGGGAGTCGTGGCGGAGGCGGCGGAGGTGGAAGGTCCGGGGGCGGCAGGGGGAGGTAACCGAAGAATTCAGGCTTGCGAGAGAGGATCTTGCACATGAGAGTGGAGCGGATCAATGGCGGATGCTTTTGAAACCAAGAGAATGGTGCCGCTATTGTTGACTCGAGCAAGAATCGCGCCACCGTACTTGATGAGCCGCATTTGATACGGAAAGTTAATTTTTTTAACACGTAAATACGCAACAACAGTCACCACAACCACTACAATAACTACTGCACCGCCCCTCCGGCTGCCTCCGCTCTTTCAGCGAGCGGAACGACAACCGATCGCAGCAGGACAACGGGCAACACTCTAGCTGCACCGGCACAAGCCATGCGAAGGACCGGTTAGGATCGCGGAGACGGAAGGGATCAGGAAGCGGAGGAGATCTATGAAAACAAATCGCATTACACAATCCATCATTCTTATTTTCGGATTATTGACGCTCCGTACATCCGTTGCTCAATCGCAATCCGCCGATGGCGCCCTCCGTTTTTCTTCAGTGGGATTTGGAGTCGGCTCCAGAGCACAAAGCATGGGGGGAGCTTATATCGGTGTTTCGGATGACTACAGCGCTACTTTTTGGAACCCGGCTGGTTTGGCGCAGATGAAGAGACTCGAGTTCACGGGAGGCATCGTTAATACTAATTATTCAAACAACGCAGCGTTCTTTGGAACGTCGCAGACGGCGACCAATACGAGTACGGCGCTGGATGATGTAGGATTCGTGTTTCCCGTACCTACTTCGCGTGGAAGCCTGGTGTTCGCTGCCGGGTACAACAGGGTCAACAATTATACCACGGCACTTGCATTCAACGGCTTCAATCCAAAAAGCTCTATCATATCATCGCTTTATAGCAATGATCCTAATAATGATCCTTATGATATCCCTTTCCAAACGTATTTGATCAATTCAAATGGCTATACTCCAATCCAAAAGAACGTGCAGCAGAGAGGCAACGTGCAGGAGAGCGGCAGTATCGGAACATGGGCGTTTTCCGGCGCGATCGACATCGATAAAGATCTATCATTCGGGATGACGATCAATCTCATTAACGGCACGTACAATTACGATCGGAATTATTCCGAGACTGATGCACACAACATATACAACGACCCGACACGGTTCTACGATGGGTCCGGAAATGTACTTCCTGACTCGTTATATAGAGAATTCAGCGCGTTCAATTACGACAACACGCTCACCAGCGAATTGAACGGGGTGAATGTCATGTTTGGATTTATGTACAGGTTCGAGGACATTGCACGATTTGGCCTCACGATCAAGACGCCGACTTCTATGACTGTCCACGAGAAATATTCGGAGGCCGGGCAAAGCGCATTTGATGACACAACGGGATACTTTTTGGCTAACGATTTTAATACCAATTATGGCCTGACGTCGCCGTGGGTGTTTGGGGCCGGCGCTTCATACTCCCCGTTTGAAGGGCTGTTGTTGTCGGGGCAGATCGAGTACACCGATTGGACGCAAATTCAATGGACCGACAACAGTGAGCTTGAGAGCAAGAATAACTTCCTGAAACAAGAGTTCCGCTCGACGCTCAACTATGCTGTGGGCGGAGAATTTGAAATTCCAAAGACCGAATTTCGGGTGAGGGCGGGCTATTCATTTAAACCCTCAGCCTACTCCGGCGACCCGTCATCGTTCGGTCAGACAACCTTTACGGCGGGTGCGGGCGTTTTATTGCAGAATAATGTGATGTTCGATGTTGCGGCAATGTTCGGGTCATTCAAAACATACCATAACAATTACAGCGATGCAACGATGGTCGATCCTTCCCGAACGGACGAAAGCATTTCGACTACGAATATTGATCTGACTATTTCTTATAGGTTCTGAGGGGAAGTATAGAGATCAAACGGCCTAATTCTCTGATCTTATCTGACAGTCAGTTCCCAAAGTAAGAGGGCAAGAGAGGTGCGAAAACCGGTTTTTCGCACCTTTTTTATTTATGCCTTTTCTATCCCCGAACTCTCCGTTCAGCCTCCCTTTTGAAGAAAGACCAGCTATTTGCCCCGATTGCACCACAACAGCCCGCCTTCGCCCTTTTTCCACTTTTCTGGAAATTTGCGGCGCTATTTCTAGGAAAAGGCAAATTGTTGAAATGGTAAACGTTGAATTTTCTGTTTATTGAGACGTTTTGGATGTCCCCCAGCCTGGATTATACGAATCAGTAGTGGCACAAATATTGTAACTATAAATCGATACTAGATCCTTCATAACACACAAAAAGGCAGGGTTTAGGGCTTTGGCGTGTGAGAGGATTTCTAAAACATTGAAACCTGGAGAATACAATGAAAAGATTTGATAACATTTTGAGAGCACTTCTTGTCTGTTGCTTCCTCGCATTTATGTCGATGGAAACAATGGCGCAAGCAGTGAAGTTGACAGTAGTGCCGATGTCGCCCGGAAAACTGGCGGCCATAGGCAAGAGCGCCAATATGGCGACGACGGGTCTGAAGGTGTTCGGTAAAGGAGCAAGAGCGTATGTGTATGCAGATACGACAGGCTCCGGTGCGACAGCGGTAACGTCGTTCGCATGGTCGTTTGTTTCTCGGCCGACCAGCTCCAATGCAGTAATGGACAGCTTGAGTAAACAATCTTCAAGCTTCACGGCAGACTCCACCGGGACCTATATTGTTAAAGTTTCGGTGAACGGCGGAGCGGTATCGGATCAGGATACATTCTGGGTTAGTACATATCTTGGAAATCCGAATACCTCCGGCCTCTCATGCGGAACCTGCCATTCTTCAAACAATACCGGATGGCAAACCACGGACCATGCCTTGATCTACAAGCAAGGAATCATGGGACAGTTAGAAGTCAATGCATTCGGTCAAGGAACTTATTCAGCGAGCTGCTGGAAATGTCACACGACTGGATACGACCTTACAGCGAACAATGGAAATTTTGGATACGCCGCTCACTCCCTCGGATGGGATACAACAGCATTTAAGGGAAAGACGAAATCCGGAACCAGCTATTTAATTAACAATGGTGACACCTCGATTTACAATGTGATGGCGAGAAGTTATGCACCGCTTGTTTCAGTGTCAACCATTGGCTGCGAGAGCTGCCATGGACCTGGAAAAGATCACAATGGAGATATTTCGAAAATTGGCCGCTCGTTGGATGCAGGTGTTTGCCAATCCTGCCACGATGCCCCCCCGAGACATGTCTCTGGAACGTATTGGGCAATGTCCGATCACGCGACGATGCCACTTGCGGGAAAAGATGCGGTCTCGGCGAGCTGCTTCCCATGCCATAGCGGCAGCGCATTTGTGAAATGGGTATCAGACGGCAAGCCTGCGTCGGACCCCAATTGGAGTGCAGCTTCTGATGCAAGTTATCCTATCACCTGCTCAGTTTGCCATGATCCGCACAGCGCTGCGAATCCGAATCAATTGAGAACCGTATCCGTCGATACACTTAAGAACGGATTCCACATCCAATCAGGCGGTGTCGGTCAGCTTTGCATGAATTGCCATCGGTCACGAAATAATGTTGCTACAAAGGTTACGTCAAATGCTCCTTACTATGGCTTCTCAAGCCACTACGGTCCGCACGGCAACCCGCAAACCGATATGCTCATGGGTCAGAATGCGTACCAGTACGGAGACAGCAGCCTCACCGGCTTAACGACTCATACCGGTGTTGCAGACGCTTGCGTGACCTGCCATATGCCTGGAGGCGATCACACATTGACGATGCAAGATACGGCTGGTACGGGCGTTATGCACGACCGCGTCGATGCGTGCAAAACTTGCCATGGACCGCAGATCCAGAAATTTGATGACATCAAAGCAAGCTACGATTACGATCACAATGGAAAGGTCGAAGGAGTTCAGACAGAGATCGCTGGGTTAATAGCTCAACTGAAAGCCAAACTGCCGATCGACGCCACTACCGGTCAGCCGATAACAGATTCGAACCACGCAGACAGCGTCGCGGTCTATAATAGGCCGGATCTTGTCCGAAATCTGTATACGTACGCCTTTGTGACGAGCGATGGAAGCGGCGGCATGCACAACGCAAAATACACCGTGGCTCTTTTGCAGAAGGCTCTCGGATTCTTCCCGACGGGCGTGAAAGTTGTAAATCAGAATACCCCGTCGACGTTTGCGGTAAGCCAGAACTATCCGAACCCGTTCAACCCGACGACGAATATCGAATTCTCAATTCCGACTGCGTCGACGATCCAGTTGAATGTGTATAACATTCTCGGCGAACTGGTAAAGACCCTGACCAGCGGCGAGATCGTTTCAGGAAACTACAAAGTGACCTGGAATGGAACGAACAACCATGGTACATCGGTTGCCAGCGGTATCTACTTCTACAGACTCGTTGCTGAGTCGAAGGGCGCTGCGAATTACGTTGTCACAAAGAAAATGTTGTTGATGAAGTAACGGTTGTTTCGCCTAAACTAAGCGAAAAAGGGCTGCTGTGAGCGATCACAGCAGCCTTTTTTATTGATTGTCGCCTGTCAAAATGCTATATTTCCGTATCTCTCAATGTTTCAATTACTTACGCTAAAAACTGAGTGACCACGCTCTCCCCAATAAGACTAACAGAACTCTTAGCTAAATTCAAGAACAAACGCATTGCCGTCGTCGGCGATGTCATGATCGACAAATACCTTTGGGGGAGCGTCGGCCGCATATCGCCCGAAGCCCCCGTTCCAATTGTGGAAGTGGATCGGGAGACGGAGCGGCTCGGCGGAGCGGCAAACGTTGCAAATAACGTTAAATCCCTTGGAGGATCGCCACTCATGGTCGGCGTTGTGGGTGACGATGAGAATGGCGTTCTGCTGACAAAACTTCTCGCGGGTCAGGAATGTCCAACAAACGGGATCGTTATTGACCCGTCGAGGCCGACCACGGTAAAAACACGCGTTATCGCGCACAGCCAGCATGTTGTTCGAATTGACAAAGAACAAAAGCGGGACATTTCACCTTCAGTGCAGGAGCAGATACTCACCGCTCTTCGCAAGACCATCGATACTTTGGACGGGATCATCCTTGAAGACTACAACAAGGGTGTCATTGTCGCTTCGTTGATTCACCAGATCATCGGGATGGCCCGCGAACGCGGAAAGATCGTGACCGTAGACCCGAAGTTCCAGAATTTTTTCGAATACAAAAACGCCTCGGTTTTCAAACCGAATAGAAAAGAGGTTGAAGAAGCGTTGGGCGTAAAGCTTGCTTCAGACAAGGACATTCGGGAAGCGCTAGAATTATTGAAAAGGAAATTGAACGCGGAAAACGTCCTCATTACACTCGGCGAACAAGGGATGAGTTTATTGGATAACCAGGGTGCCCTTATGCACCTGCCGACCCGGGCCCAGCATGTTGCCGATGTCTCCGGCGCAGGCGATACGGTAATCGCTACTCTCACCATGGCATTGGCCTCGGGCGCGTCAATTCACGAATCGGCGAGCCTGGCCAATTTTGCCGGCGGTGTGGTATGCGGCGAAGTCGGCATCGTGCCCATTATGCCGGATGCATTGCTCGCAACGGTCCTTTCCTACCAGTCCTAACGCTCAGAACATTCGATCGGAATCGCCATGGGAAAAGTTCTCTCACTTGCTGAACTTATTGAGGTACGGCTTCGTTGGAAATCGGCCGGAAAAAAGGTCGTTTTTACGAACGGCGTGTTTGACATCCTGCACCGGGGACACGTCGAATATCTGGCCTCTGCAAAATCACTGGGCGATGAATTGATCGTCGGAATAAACAGCGATGCTTCCGTAAAAAGGATAAAAGGCCCGCGCCGTCCGGTGGTCGGTGAAAGCGACCGTGCGTTCCTCGTCTCTCAGTTAGTCCCCGTCGACGCCGTCTGTATCTTCGAAGAGGAGACGCCGTATGATATTATCAACGCGCTTCGGCCCGACGTTCTTGTGAAAGGAGCCGACTGGAAAGTCGAGGATGTTGTGGGGAGAGACGTTGTTGAGAGTTCAGGCGGAAGAGTCCTTACACTTCCGTTTGTTCCACGTCACTCAACAACATTGGTGATCGAGAGGATCAAGGAACTCTACGAGGTTCAAGAAAAAAAATAGATGCTCCGCAGGTTATCCAAAATATTAACATACGTCTCACTTTCCGGATTAGCAGTTCTGATTGCGACGATGGGCCTTACGCAGAATATCCTGACGTACGCCGGACTTTCTGTATTGGTGATTCTGTTTGCAGCAATGGGCTTTTCGCGGAAGACATTGACGTACGTCTGTATCTCTGTTTTGGCGGTCCTCTTTTCGGCGATGGGTTTTACTCAGACGACTCTATTTCGGCAGACTCTTCGGTCGACGATCTATAATTTGGTGGATGCGAATCTTAATGCTTCCGTGTTCATTGGTGAGATGAAGGGGAATCTTTTCACTGGCATTTCGATCGATACGATTGCGATATACGTCAACAACGCGCCGTTCCTTGAAGCGGGCAGAGCGGTCGTCCGCTACGACCCGCTTCCGTTGTGGAACAAACATATTGTGCTCGGCAGCATCACAATCGACCACCCTTCTGTCTCACTCATCCGCTTCGCGGACGGGACATGGAACGTCGACCGGCTCGCGAAAAAGAAATCCGAACCGGATTCCACTCCGTCGCCCTGGGTTGTGGAATTGAAGAACCTGCGCGTTAACGACGGACATTTTCGGCTGGTAGACTCTACTTCGCGTTCGAACCACGATCTTCCCGATTCGATCGCACGACGGACGTTCAATTTATCCAACCTTGACATCGACAAGCTTAATGTCGAACTCTCGGCAGCTATTTCAGACCAGCAGCAAAGCGCGTCGATCAAGAATATCTCATTTGCGGCTTCACGCGAAGACTTTACCCTGTCGCATTTATCGGGAAGCCTCAGCCATACTACAGCGGTCTCCGAGGTCAAGAACCTTCTCATCGTGACACCCCGGTCGCACATCGAAATCTCTGCAAAACTCACTTCTGTCGACGCACTCAAGATAAAAGACATTGCCTCGCTCCAATTTGCTCCGGTTGAGTGCACTCTGTTCCCGAGTACCGTCGCGGCCGAGGATCTTCAGCGATTTCTCCCGTCGCTCGATTTCCTTCGCGGGTCGGTCCAGGTGGAATGCAAAACGGAAGGCGAATTCGGATATCTGAAGGTGAAGAAACTTCACGCCGATTTCAACCGGTCGATGATCAACCTCGAAGGCAGTGTCTCAAACCTTCATCGTCCCAACGACCTGACCTTGAATATCGAATCGAAGGGAACCAGTATTCATCCATCAGACGTTCCCCAGCTCCTCCCGTTCTTCCACATACCGGATTTCGGGAGTGCCGGACAGCTTGCCCTCGAGTTTCACTACGTCGGAAAACCACTTGATTTCCAGGTCACAGCCATTGCTGCGACGGAAGCAGGGAGCATGACAGTGAACGGAGGACTGAACCTCACAGGGAAAACGATGAGGTACAAAGCCCAGTTCGGCGGGAAAGGCGTGGACATCGGCAAAATCTTTTCGGCAGCGTCGCTGCGTTCGCACCTGGATTTTTCGGGAATGATAGAAGGAGAGGGAACGTCGATCGAAGAATTGAATTCTAAGGCCTCGATTTCGCTCGATTCTTCGTCGATCAGCGGGATCCCCATCTCGCATCTCCAAACGGAGATTTCCGGTGACAATAAAGAGATAAGGTGTTCCGCGAATTTTCAGTTCCCTAAAGGGAACGTCGCTCTGAGGGCTTCGTTGGATTACGCTTCTGCAGCCGCGCCGTCGTATTCGTTCGACGGCACATTCTCCCACTTTGATTGCGCAACGATCTTCGGCGATCTCCATTATTCGTCGGACTGTACCTTCTCGCTGATCGCAAGCGGAAGTAACTTTTTGCATGAAGATATGACCGGCGATCTGCGCATCGGTTTTTCGCATTCCCGGTTCGAAACGTATACGTTTGACACCGCTCAGGCGGAACTCCACGTTGATATCGATTCTTCTGGAAACAAAACCGTTCGCCTTGCTTCGCCGATCGCCGATGTTACGTTATCGGGGAATTTCACGTATGCCGGTGTCGTTGACATGATCATGTCACACGCAGCAGGAGTGCGGCGTGAATACTATAAACAGAGGGCCGCGTTCGACTCATCATCTACTGTGCCAATGGATGACCAGGAGAGCAGTGTCGGCGCACCGAATGCAGGCGTATCCCTTTCTCAGAATTCGATCCAATATTCATTTCATCTCAAAAACCTCGAGCCCATCGGAATCTTTTTTGGGACAAACATCTTTAATGCGATCGGCGATGTCAAGGGTGCGATTCACGGAAATACCGACACGCTTTCGGCAGCAGGATCGGTATCGATCACTTCAGCAAAATATACCATGAACAGCGGCTATGTTGTTCTGGAAGGCGCATCTGCAGAATTCAACATTCAAAACCTTGCTCGGGACAACGTCTTTGAGGCGGCGAACAGCCCGTCGCTGCAAGTACGGGCCAGCGCGGCAACGCTCTTTGCGGGTGAGTCCTTTTATCGAAATACATCAGTTGAATTCAGCCTCCATAACCGGCATTCGGAGTATTCAGTGCAATGCGACGTCGACAGCACGATAAAATTCGGCGTCGAAGGCCGGGCACAAATAGCTCCGGACCTGTATGAACTGACGTTTGACACATTTTCCTTCAGCTACCAGGGTTACGAGCTCGACAACGCGGGACAGTTCTCGGTCCGGGTGGGCAAATCGGGAATCGCCGTTGATTCGACGACACTCACACACCAGGATGAGCGGCTCGTATTCGGCGGCTCGGTCGGTTACTCAGGGGAGGTCGCTGCATTTGTCCGGCTGGAGAATTTCGCTCTCTCGAATATTTATCATTTTGGGAAATCTCAGAACTTCAAATCGAACGCCATCGCATTCGGTGGAAGGGTGAATGCGCAAGGATCGGTCAACGGAACGATGCAGGGGCCGATCCTTGCGTGCGATCTTGGAGTTAAGAATTTTTCCTACCGAGGAATGGAATTTGGCTTTGTGAACAGCACAGTCCATTACGACAAAAAACTGGCGGAATGCAGCGTCCAGCTATCCAAGACACCCGAGGCGCGCGGTGATTTTGAGCTTGTGTGCAACGGATCCCTTCCCGTGGATCTCGCTTTTGAGTCCGTGGAAAGCCGCTTTTCTCTCAGCGGTATGGACATGGTCTTGAAGGCGCATAATTTCGATATCAGCGTCATTGATCCATTCATCGACCAGATCGACGAGATGGAAGGGACGATGGAAGGATCGATCCATTGTACCGGTTCGCTGGACTCGCCGTCGTTCGACGGGGGAATGGAGCTGCGCAATACGAAATTTTTGTTCCCGATGAACAACATGAAATACCAGGCTGCCGGGAAGATCGAGCTTCAGGGAAACAAGTTGTCTTTCACAACCTTCGCCGCTAAAAATCTCAGCGGAGATTATTCTTCGGGCAAGATAGATTTCGGCGGCTACATTACGCTCCGAGGGTTTGTGCCGGACGAATACCATTTACGAGCGAAAGGCGAGTTGAAGGTGCTTCAGGAATCTTCGCGGAACAGCGACCAGGGAGTGTACGGCGACTTGATAGCTTCCACCGGCAACGAAGGATTATCGTTCGACGGCACCGTTTCAAGTTCCCGGGTGACCGGCGCTATCTACATTAAGCAAGCGTCGATGACCTTTCCGTCAACACGCGAATCCGCGAACCTTGTCTCGGCGCGGTATGTTAATGTTCTCAACATCGATGATACTTCGAAAGCGTCCCCCGACACTCTTTTCGGTCCGCGGCTGTTTGCGTACCTGCATTCGAAGAAAGAAGTGCGGTCTTCGAACGACCCTTCTTTCTTGGACGGGCTCGGTTACAGTCTGACGATCCAGACACAGGGGATCGTGCAGATACGCATGATCTTTAACCCGTCGACGAATGAGGAGTTGTTTGCAGATCTGAACGGGAAACTGGAATTGAGCAAGGAAAAAAATGATGTTCGGCTTACCGGAACGATCACCGCGTCGGACAAGTCTAAATACACGTTCTATAAACAATTCGATGCTTCCGGGACCCTGAAATTCACGGGGAAGCCGGACAATCCGGAATTGGACATCACGGCAACCTACACCGGGAGTCACTTGAAGCCCGAAGCCCCGGGCCAAAAGGAAACGACCACGGCGCCGCCAACGGAGAAGGTTGTTGTCTCGCTCGCGATCAGCGGCACACGGTATGACCCTAAACTAAAGATCGGCCTCTCGACGTTCGATGATAATAATAATGAAACGGTACGCACCGGCGACGTCGAGTCCGACGCCATCTCGTTTCTTCTGACGTCCACGCCGGGGAGCCCTGGAAAATTCCGGGACGATTTGACGTCAAACGATAAGCAAGGCATCGCCAACTCGCTCGGAGGGTCCATCGGAGGCTCGTTGATATCCGGATTCACCAATACGCTGCTTTCGGGAATGATGCAGGATTTTCTCCGCGCGAACAACTTTACCGCACTCAGCAATGTCGAAATTCTTTATTCGGGCACATCACCGGACCTGCGATTAAGCGGCGTCGTCGGCAATGCCTACTGGACATTCGGGGGAAAAGTTTTCAACGATATCAACAACGCCAATGTGAGTGTGCAATGGTCGCTTGGTTCTATTATCCAGAACGACCGTCTTCGCAATTTTATGTTCGAGGTGGACCGGAAAAGCGATCCGATGGAGACCATTGACCTTCGACGGCCGACGAACGGCGCGCGGGTGTACTATAAATTTGCTTTTTAGCCAGACGTGAGGGAGTGGCGTTATGAAGAATAAATTAGAGCAGCGCGTTGCAGAGTTTCTTGATGCGCACCCGCGGGAAGCGTTCAAGTCGCGGCAAGTGGCGCGGCGGTTGAGCATCCGCGACGAGGGGGAATTCCAGGCGCTGAGGGACGTCCTGCATGCAATGGTGGAGCGGAAGGTCCTGACGCATTCCAGGGGAAAAGGATATGCGCGGAAATCCCTCGATAGAGGCATCAGCGGAGTGCTCTCGATGAGCAAACAGGGCTACGGTTATGTGACCGTTCCGGGCTCGGAATTCGGCGAAATATACATCGGGCCAAAATCGCTCGGAATCGCCTTCGACGGCGATACGGTTGAGGTGACGCCGTTCGCCGTTCACCGCGACAGGAAAGGGAGCGAGGAAAAGACCGAGGGAGAGATCGTCCGCGTTGTTTCGCGCGCCCACGACGAATTTGTCGGAACGCTCGAACAGAGCAAGAATTTCTTTTTTGTGGTCGTCGATGACCGGAAAATTCCGCGCGATATTTATGTGCCGCGCGAGTCGCTGAACGGCGCGCAGCCGGGGGACAAAGTTGTCGTCGCGTTTGAATCATGGGACAATGAACAGCTGAACCCGGAAGGGAGGATTGCGGAGATCATCGGCCGCTCGGGCGACTCGAGTGCGGAAGTCGCTTCCGTCATAAAGGCATTCCGCCTTCCCACGTCATTTCCCCGCGACGTCGAAACGTACGTGAAGAACATTCCGGACGCCATCGCTGCAGAGGAAATCAAACACCGGCGGGACCTTCGATCTCTCGTCTGTGTTACCATCGACCCCGATGACGCGAAAGATTTTGACGACGCTGTTTCCATCGAGATGCTGGACCCAAACACCTTCCGGCTTGGCGTCCATATCGCTGACGTCAGCGCCTACGTTAAAGAGGGGACGGTACTCGACGCGGAAGCGTTCAACAGGGGAACGAGCGTGTATCTTGCAAACCAGGTTGTCCCGATGCTCCCGGAAAAACTCTCGAACGACCTTTGCAGCCTTAAGCCCAACGTCGACAGGCTTGCCTATTCCTGCATCATGGATATTACCGAAAAGGGAAAAGTCAAGGGTTACGAAATTGTTCGAAGCGTTATCAATTCAAAACGGCGGTTCACGTACGAAGAAGTGGAAAATGTTCTGAACACGGGCAAAGGGGAACACTCAGGAGTGTTAGCTGCGCTCTGGTCGTTGGCCCGGCTGCTGAAAGACAAGCGGATGAAGAACGGCAGCATCGACTTCGATTCGCCGGAAGCAAAATTCCGATATGATGAACGGGGGAAGCCGGTTGAAGTGCGGATCAAGAGCCGATTGAAAAGCCATCAACTGGTCGAGGAATGCATGCTCCTTGCTAATCAGACGGTCGCTTCGCATATCGGTAAGCAGAAGAAGGAAACCGACGTTTCCCCCTTCGTGTATCGCATTCACGACTCGCCCGACAAGGATAAAATACGGGAATTATCGGTGTTCGTCGAAAAATTCGGGCACAAATTAAACGTCAGCGCTGCTGTTTCCTCAAAAGATTTGCAGAAGCTGCTGATCGAGGTGAAAGGCACCCCCGAAGAAAATGTCATCAACAAGGTCTCGCTCCGTGCAATGGCGAAAGCGGTGTACTCAGAGAGAAATATCGGCCACTTCGGTCTGGCGTTCGATTATTATACCCATTTTACATCTCCTATCCGCAGGTACCCCGATCTTATCGTACACAGAATGCTCGATGAATATTCAAAAGGCATGTCTCACACGCGGCGGAAGCATTTTATCGATGCGCTGCCGAATGTCTGCAAATGGTCCTCGGACCGCGAACGGGTTGCGATGGAGGCGGAACGTGCTTCGGTGAAAGTCATGCAGGCGGAATACATGAAACAACACCTCGGCGACGAATTTGAAGGAGTGATCTCGGGCGTGACGAATTACGGGATGTATGTTGAGATCAATGACTTGCTCGTCGAAGGGATGATCCATGTCCGCAATATCGGGGATGATTACTATGAGCATGACGAAAAGCATTATTCCCTCGTCGGCAGACGCACCGGCCGGACGTTCCGCCTTGGGGACAGCATAGCGGTAAAGGTGATCAAAGTTAATGTTGAAAACAGGGAGATCGATTTTGCCTGCATCGAGCCCGAACTACCGACGCAGGGCAAAAAGAAGCGGAAGAACAAGTAGAAGCTATCTCAAAAATGATTTTGCGCTGACCCTTCGACGCGTCCCCCTTCGGGGGACTTGCTCAGCGTGAACAAATAACCGTTCATCCTGAGTAAGCGAGCGGAGCGAGCGCATCGTCCACGACCCTACGGGTCGTAGACCCGTAGGGAAAGATAAGGTGACATCTTTTCGGGATAGCTTCTAGGAATTTTCTCCGCATTTGTGTCGTTGTATAATAATGTGTTTACTGCGGGATCGAAGTAGCCGTTTCCATATCCAATGAGGTTCCTATGAGACTGCGCATTCTGTTAATCGGATTATTGTTGACTGCCGGAGTATTCTCCTCGGCGGCTCAGGAAGCCGTCTTCGGCAAGAACAAAGTGAAATACAAGAAGTTCGACTGGTGGTATATCCAGACGAATCATTTCGATATTTATTTCAGCGATAACGGCGAGTATCTTGCGAACTTTACGGCCGCCGCCGCGGAATCTGCCTACACCCTCATCAGCAAGAGTTTTCGCTACGAGGTTAACAACCGCATCCCGATCATGGTGTACAATTCGCACAATGACTTTCAGCAGACGAATGTGCTGTCGGAATACATGGAGGAAGGCATTGGAGGCGTGACCGAGCTTTTCAAGAACAGGATGGTGGTCCCGTTCGAAGGAAATTACAAGATGTTTCGCCACGTCATTCACCATGAACTTGTCCACGCCGTCTTCAACGACATGTATTACGGCGGATCGATACAATCCATTATCTCTAACAACATCCGCCTCCAACTGCCGATGTGGTTCAACGAGGGGATGGCGGAATATCAGTCGCTTCATTGGGATACGAACTCTGACATGTTCATGCGCGATGCGACGATTCACACCTATCTTCCGCCGATCGATTATCTCGGCGGGTACTTCGCCTACCGCGGCGGCCAATCGGTCTGGTACTATATCGCAAACAAATACGGCGACCAGAAGATCGCAGAGATCCTGAATCGGATCAAAGGATCGCGGAGCATCGAGCAGGGGTTTAAAAATGCTCTTGGTCTGACTGTCTCGGAATTGAACGATCGATGGCAGAAGGAGCAGAAGGTTCTGTACTGGCCCGACATTGCGAAAAGAGAAGATCCGGCCGATTTTGCGACAAGGCTCACGAACCATGTAAAGGAATCTGATTTTTATAATACAAGCCCCTCCATCTCCCCTCAGGGCGACAGGGTTGCGTTCATTTCGGATCGGGACGACTATTTCGATGTCTATATTATGTCGACGATCGACAATAAGATTACCAAGATCGTTGACGGTCAGCGGACGAAGAATTTCGAGGAACTACATTTACTGACGCCGGGCATTACGTGGTCCCCCGATGGAAAGAAGATCGCGCTTGCCGTGAAAAGCGGGGAAAGCGACGCAATCTTTATTGTCGATGCCGCCACGGGCAGCCAGGAAAAAATTCAATTTCAGCTTGAGGGGATCTTCTCCGTTGATTGGTCGCCAAAAGGGGATAAACTTGCGTTCGTCGGCGACGATGCGAAGCAGTCGGATATTTATCTTTATGACCTGGCAACGAAGAATCTCACGAACCTCACCGACGATATTTTCTCCGATTCGGACCCGCACTGGGCACCCGACGGGAAAACGCTCTACTTCGTGTCGGACAGGAGAGACAACATTCATCGGAATGACGTGTCCCCGAATTTCAGGATGGCCAGGTATGATTACTCTGAATCGGACATCTATTCGCTGAACATGGAATCGATGGAAATGAAGCGCGTTATCAGTTTTCCGGGCAGCGATGCGTCGTCGCCGGTGATATCCCCGGATGGGACAAAAATGCTTTACGTTTCCGACCGTAACGGCATCGGAAATATCTATGAACGGAATCTGGTTACCGGCGCCGACCGCCCCGTAACCAATTCACTGACTGGTGTCTTCCAGCTCTCGCTCTCTGCAGACGGAAACAAGCTCTCTTTTGCAGCGTTGAATGAAGCGGGGTTTGACATTTACCTGATGAAGGCGCCGTTCGATAAGAAGCTGGCAACAGCCGAACTGGAGCCGACGGAATATCTCAAACGGAGAATGCGAGTGGCCCAAAAGGGAACCGCCGTACCGGGCGCCATTACTCAGAGCGATTCCGCGGCGATTGCGGCGAGCGTCCCTCCAAAAGATACTGCGGGCGTCTACGGCGACCGTGTGCACATCGATTTTCAGAACTATGTTTTCTCCGAAGAGCAGCAGAAGGAAAAACTTCCTTCTTCCGAGGCAGAGACGGCCTCGAAGCAAATTGAGCCGAGCGACAATGTTGACGCAGAGGGAAACTATAAGGTCAACAAATACAAACTCAACTTTTCGCCGGATATTGTTTACGGCAACGCCGGCTACAGCACCTTCTATGGTGTGGAGGGAACGACAGAAATGGCGTTCAGCGACATGCTCGGAGATCATCAAATTTATTTCCTCACGAACCTGATGCTGGACCTCGAGAACAGCGATTATGTAATCGCGTATAACTATTTGAAAACGAAAGTCGATTACGGGGTCGAGGGATTTCACAGCGCGCGGTTCCTGTACCTTTACGACCAGACAGGGAACGTTTCTCTATACCGTTTCCAAACATGGGGTATCGGCACATCGGCATCGTATCCACTGGACAAATTCAACCGTTTCGATTTCAACCTTGCCTGGCTCAACCTTTCCAGGCAAAACCTTGACGACCCGACGCTGGATCAGGCTACGGATGAAAGAAACCTGGTGATGCCGTCGATCAGCTACATTCATGACACGTCCCTCTGGGGATACACCGCGCCTGTGAACGGAACACGCTACAATATTACGGCAATGTTCAGTCCGGCGCTCACCGCGGGCGACCACTCGCTGGATTTCCAGACCTATACGCTCGATTATCGCACGTATGAAAAATTCTGGAAGGATTATTCATTTGTGATTCGCTGGGCAGGGGGTTTGAGCGCCGGAAGGAATGCCCAAAGATTTTTTATCGGAGGGACGGACGGCTGGATTAACCGTGAATTCGCGAACGGCGGGATCCCGATCAACAACGTTGAAGACTACGCCTTTTTATCACCCGCCCTCCCGATGCGTGGTTTTGACTACAACGAAAAGAACGGCACGAAATACGCGCTGATGAATTACGAGCTTCGCTTCCCGCTCATACGCTACCTCGTGACCGGCGGGTTACCGATCGCCCTTCAAAACATCACGGGCGCAATGTTCGTGGATGTTGGATCGTCATGGACAGACGACAAGGCGTATCGCTTCTTCACCAAGGATGACCAGGGCAACTATACGGCCGATGACCTGCTGATGGGGACGGGATTTGGAGCGCGGATAATCCTGTTCGGATTGCCGCTGAAATTTGACGTTGCATGGGCCTTCAACGGCCAGGCGTTCTCGATACCAATGTACTACATTTCGCTCGGCGGAGATTTCTAAGATTCGCAGAACATGATTGAAACAATGAGGGCGATGATCTTTTCATCGCCCTTTTCGTTTTCTGCTCAGCTATCCGACTATTTAAAAGCGTCGGATAGCTCTTATAGTTACGCCGCTGATTTCTTGATTTGCCTGCTCCAGTAAAGATAGAAGGGGAGTCCGGCCAGCAGAAGGAACAATCCCACCATGGAATCGGCCGTCTGCTGCACTATTGTGTTATAGACAAACCATGTCGCGACGATGATAAATGCAATCGGGATATAGGGATATCCCGGCACCCGGTACGGGCGGGGAGTGTCCGGCATTTTTTTCCTCAGCACAAACACTGCTGACGCCCCCAGTGCGTAAAATATCCAACCTGCAAAGATAACGTACGTGAAGATCTGGTCGTAGGTTCCGGTAAGCGTGAGGATCGATGCCCAAACCCCTTGAACGAGAAGCGAAGTCCCCGGCGTGCGGTATTTCGGGTGGATCTTTCCAAGGCTCCTGAAGAAGAGCTTGTCTTTCGCCATCGCAAAATAGACGCGTGCTGTTGTCATTGATGTCGCGTTGACGGTCCCGAACGTGGAGATCATCACCATCGCCGAAATAATTGCGCCGCCGTAGCCGCGAAAAATTCTTTCCATAACATCCGCGGCGACAAGTTTCGAGGTTGCGATCTCTCCTATGGGGAGAATATAGAGGTAGGCGAGATTCGTGGCGACGTAGATTGCGATGATGATTACCGTCCCGAGCACGAGTGCCAGGGGGATGTTCTTTTTAGGTTCTTTCACTTCGCCTGCGAGGTACGTGAGACTATTCCATCCGTCATACGACCAGAGCGTCGCGATCATTGCCACGCCGATTGCGCTCAGCAATGCGCCGGACGCAGGCACTCCCCACAACGGGAAAAAATGCGCAGTGCTCCCGTGTCCTACGGTGAAAGCAAGCACAACGATGCCGCCGATCGCGAGAACCTTCAGAAATGTAAAAATATCTTGTACGAAACCGCCGATATGCACCCCAAAATAATTTACGCAGGCGAGAAGAAGGATCGAAGAAATTGCCACGAGGCTGATGCCGATATCTTTTAACGGATAAATATTGCCGATGAGCGGCAGTTTCCACGCTTCAAGCGCGGGGCTCAAATGCGGCAGATCGACAAAGTATCCGAAGTAGCGGGCGAAGGCAACGGCGATAGCGGCGATTGAACCGGTTTGGTACACGATGAAGGTTGTCCATCCGTAGAGAAACGCCGTCAAGTCTCCGTAGGTCACCCGGAAGAATACGTACTGTCCCCCCGCCTCTGGAATCATACCTGCAATCTCAGCGTTCGTAAGAGCCCCGGCAAGCGTCAGCAGGCCTGTGAGAATCCAGACGAAGATCATGATGCCCGGAATCTGAACTGTCGCCGCGATGCTCTGGGGCGTTAGGAAGATTCCGGATCCGACAACGGAACCGATGACGACCATAACTGCCGACGTCAACCCGAGGCGCCTGGCCAGGGTAGGTTCGGTATCCGCAGAATCGTACGTAGTCATAGGCTCTCGCATAATATGGATGAACAACGGTGGTACGCCTGACGCTGTGAAGCGGCTACTCTAACACATTGTGTGTCGGCAATAACGGTGGAAGTGACTACCGCGATAGGCTGATATCTGACACTGAAAATAATAATTGGGCCTTGAAATTGCAAATGCAGTTGCGGGATCTATTGCTGCTAGAGTAAGAAATAATATTCACTCTGATCCCGCCGTGTTCGGCGTTACCCAGTGCCATTTCCCAAAAAAATATTGTATTCTTAAAAAACCAATTCACCGCAAAGGGCGCTAAGGACGCAAGGATTTCTTAGTTTGTTTTACAAAAACATCTTTGCGATCTTAGCGTCCTTTGCGGTTATAATGCAAGATTTAATATTAGAAACGGCACTAGTGAATTTGTTCCCGAAGAAGTCGATTTAGGTCGAGCTGGAATTTCAACGAGTTTAAACGCCGCGCAAGAAGTACAACGGTGCCGGCAGTAATCGTCTCTGCGGTGCCGAGCAATGCCAGAACCCAGCCGTTGTGAACAAACTGAGGGAACCAAACGAAGACGGTCATCGAAATAACCGGAGACAATACGCCGCCGATGAACAAGCCGAGGCGTGCGGGGTTAGTGAAATCCTGTTTCACGGCAACGATCCAATAGCGGAGCTGGCCGTTGAGTGCGAGTTTTTTTTCCTTTACCAAATCGTCCACACATACCTTGTACATGCGAATGCTCTGAAGTGCGGTCGTCAGCGAGAGCGCGACGGACGTCACTCCAAAGAGAAATCCTGCCCATGAAATATCTCCTCTGTCGATGAGGTGGTCAACCTGAAAGGCTCCGTACGAAGCGAGCGCAAAAACGGGGATGAGGATGCGCGAGCGGAGAATGAGCTGTTTCCATGTGAAGCCCGAACCGCGCAGCGCGAATAATTCCGCCGCTTCAGCAAGCACGTCATCGGTGGATGCGGCAAAGAGTTTTCCAAATCCGCGTGTATAGAGTTCGAGAATATGAGTGATCGGACCGATCAGGAGCAGCGCCTTGATGATCGCTTGCCCCGTGGCCGTCCGTGTGTCGGCATTGTCGAAAACCATCCGGCTCGTGACGTGACGGATAATGATGGGCGAGATCGCTTTATTCAACTCGTCGATAAGCGTCCGGTCTGCTTTGGCAGCGCCAAGATTCCCCTCGTCGAGCAGGACAAATTTCTTGAAGTCCAGCCGGTGTGCGAGGATGACCGCGATTTCCTCGTCGAGGTCGACGCCGTTCTTAGCCGCCAGTTCGTGGTCGTGCGGCAGCAACGACGGCCTGGTCTGGGAGAGCAAGAGTTGCGGCAGCCACGTGATGATGGTCCGGTGCTGACTGAGGACGGCGATGTTGTTGATCGCGCTGAGAACGCGCTCCGGAGTTTTTTCCACCGTCCGGATGCCGATCGCCTTGCCGCTTTTGAAAACTTTGGCTATGCGTGTTTTAAGTGAAGGATCTTTCTGCAGCGCATAACGGAGTTCTTTAGGAAGGAGAGCGATGGTCTCGAGCTCTTTTTCCAGGGAGATGACACGAAGGTTGTACGATCCGACGGGAAGTTTTTTTTCAAAGCGAAGAGGCTGTTTTAGGAACGATGGAAACCGCAGGGATCGAAGACGCCGCATCAATGTCATGTGCTGGTTTTGAGTTTGAAAAATATAAAAAGAACTATTGCGACAAGCAACGAAAAGTCCGGGTATGCAGTTCATTGTAAAGCGATGCTATGATTTCTATCAAGATCTATCGGGAAAAATCATGGCATCACTCATCAACCAATAAAAAACCCCGATTCTTGTCGAAACGGGGTTCTCATGTAATGGCCGCAGATACTTACTCGATCACTTGGTGGAATCTGCTTTCATCGTGCTTTTCTTCATTTTTTTGTCTTTGGCGACTTTTTTCTTGGCCTTTGCCATTTTCTTCTTGTCTTTCGCTGTCTTCGCTTTATCTTTGGCAACTTTTTTCTTCGCTTTTGCCGCTTTTTTCTTATCCGTCTTCATTTTTTCTTTCGCCGGCGGGGTCTGCGTGTCCTGCGGTTTTGCCGCGTCCTGCGCGAAGGACAAAGAGAAGGCAAAGACAACAGCCAGCAACAAGCTACAGAGACGTTTCATTAAGCAATCGCTCCTTTCAAAAATGTTAATTGTAATAGTACGGTGAGTTGAATGGGCTTAGGCTAGGTTACTGTGTGGCGTAACTTAGGATTTTGGGATTGCATTGTCAAGTGAAAAGCAATCAATTGTGCAAAAGCGGGAGCAGGACGGTAAATTCGCTCCCTTTATTAACGACGCTTTGAACGAATATTTTGCCCCCGTGGATCTCAGTGATCCAGCGCGCAATAGAGAGGCCCAGTCCGGTCCCCCCCATTTCGCGCGAACGCCCTTTGTCTACACGATAAAACCGGTCAAAAATCTTTGATTGTTCCTCGGCCGGAATGCCGATGCCGTTGTCCTTAACACTGATCTTTGCCGAACCGTTCTCCCGGACGAGCGACAATTCGATCGTTCCGTTTTTTGGGGTGTACTTGATCGCGTTGTCGATGAGGTTCAAGACCAGCTGGCGAAGGCGGACGGTATCTCCCGAGACGGTGAGGTTTTCGACCGTTTCGAGGTTGACGTGGATGTGCTTTTTTTCAGCGAGCATTTCACTGTCTTCATGCAATTCGCGGATGATGGGCGCCAGCGCAACTCCTTCGAACGAGAACGTCGATTTTCCGATGTCGCCCTTTGCGAGCACCAGGAGGCTTTCAATAATGGAAGACATGCGGAGGATCTCGTCAAGCGTACTCGAGAGAATCCGCCGATATCCTTCGTTCGTTTGTTTTGATCGGAGAGCGAGTTCAAGCTCGCCCCGCATAATTGTGAGGGGAGTACGGAGTTCGTGGGATGCGTCGACGGAGAATTGTTTCGTCTGGTCGAATGAGCTCTGGAGGCGGCCGATCATGTCATTGAACGTCGAGATAAGCCTGCCGATCTCATCGTCCACATCGATGGTGAGGATACGCTGGTCGAGGTTTTGCGCGGTAATATCCCGAGCTGTTTTCGTGATCTTATCGACCGGCTTAAGCGATTTGTTCGCGAGGAACCATCCTCCAAGCACGGAAAGTATGAGCGCCGCGGGCACCAGGATGACAAATATTGAAAAGAGATTTCCGAGAACCTCGCTGATTTCGGCTTCAGGGTAGGCGACGTAAATCTTCGCAAACGCATTCTGTGTTACGGCAAGCCGAAGGGGCTGTCCCTGCGCGTCGTATATAGTTACGAGCTTCGTCGTGTTGTACGGGATGTCCTCGAATATAATGTCTTCTTTCCCGAGGCTGTACGATTTGTAGAGGATGTCCCCGTTGCGGTCCCTGATCTGGATGATCTGCTTTTTTGGACTCAGCAGGGTGTGCTCGTAGATCTGATTCCAGATCTGATCGAATTCCGTTGAATCAGCTTCGGTGACTTCGATCTCATGAGACCGTTTGACCTTCTTTTCCTGCTTCTTCGACAGCGCCGGCGGCTTGCGCCGCTGCTGTTTAAGTTTTACCTTCCGTGCCTGGGGCTCGATAAAATTCTTCAGCCAGACAACTTCGTTCCGGAGCGAATAGTCAAGGCTGGCAAGAAGGTTCTCCTGCGTATAGAGGTACGCTGTGGTGCCGAAACCGAAAAGGGTAATGCCGAGAATGAGCGTGTACCATGCCGTCAGTTTCAGGCGTATTGAATGAAGAAATTTCATTTCAGGATGCTTTCATCATGTACCCGACGCCCCGGACCGTATGGATCAGTTTCTTGTCAAAATCACCGTCGATCTTGTTGCGAAGGTGGTTGATGTAGACGTCGATGATATTTGTGCCGGTGTCGAAATTATAGTTCCAAATATGTTCGGAGATGATCGTGCGGCTGAGCACTTTGTTCGTGTTCCGCATAAAATATTCAAGCAGCGTATACTCCTTGCCCGTCAGTTCTATGAGATTTTTTCCCCGCATCGCTTTGTGCGATACGAGGTCGAGCGACAGATCGGCGACGGTAAGCGCAGTCGATTTTTCCGTTCCCCCCCGCCGCAGGAGCGAGCGGACGCGGGCGAGCAGTTCGGCGATCGCAAAGGGCTTTACCAGGTAGTCATCGGCCCCCGTGTCGAGCCCTTTCACTTTATCGTCCACAGACCCTTTTGCCGTGATCATCAGAACGGGCGTGGCGATGTGTTGTGCGCGCAACTCCTTCAACACCGTCAACCCGTCCTTTTTGGGCATCAGGATATCCAGGATGATCAGGTCAAACGAACCTTGCGACGCGAGCTCTCCGCCCTTGTCCCCGTCGAATGCGACCTCGACGATGTAGCGGTCTTCTTCCAATCCTTTCTTAATAAATGCGGCGACTTTTTTTTCGTCTTCAACGACCAATATTTTCATCAATTCTTCCTCATGAATCGAAACATCTGTTACCATATTAAAACACTTTGACTCGATTTGCAAATAATGTTTTTGGAAAAGTGGCCGGTTTTCTCTATATTCAACAACGAAAACATGAAAAAACTCACCCCCGCAATTTTCGTCCTGCTCGGTTTTTACAGTTGGTCGTGCGGCCTTCTGCAAACGGTGGCCGTAAATTCGACGACGGGCATCGTCGACAACGGCTTGAGCGCAATCTTCGAGGAGTCCGACCTTGTGCTGGCAGAGCAGTCAATCCCCGCGAACCTGACGCTCCTGGAAGCCCTGTACCGTTCAAAGGACAAGGACGACGACCATCTTGCATTGCTGCTGACGCAGGCGTATACCGGCTACGCCCTTGGGTTTGTTGAGGACAAAGATCCGGAGCGCGCGAAGGTCCTTTACATGCGGGCGCGAGAGTACGGATTGTCGGTATTGAGGAAGAATGAACACTTCGCCGCGGCGTTCGACGGCAGCCCTGAGGAATTTAGATCGGGTGTGGCGGCGTTGTCCAGGGACGATGTGGCCATTATTTTTTGGACTGCGAATGCCTGGGGAAATCTCGTCAAACTAAGTCTGGGCGATCCTTCGGTTATTGCCGATCTTCATAAGGTGAACTCGCTCATGGAGTTTGTGCTGCTGAACGACGAGAGTTTTTACTACGGCAGCGCTCATTTGTTCTTCGGAACGATGCTGGCGACGGTCCCGAAAAATCTCGGCGGCAAACCGGACAGCGCAAAGGTGCATTTCAACCGTTGCTTCGACATCGGCGGGGGAAAATTTCTTCTCCCGTTCGTTTATTTTGCCCAAAGCTATGCGGTTCAGGTTCAGGACAAGCTCCTGTTCGAATCTTCGCTGAAGACGGTTGAGGACGCCTCCATCGACATCCTTCCGGAACAGCGTCTCGTCAATGCAATCGCGAAAGCAAAAGCAAAGGAACTGCTAGCGAAAGAGAACGACCTCTTTTTTTAGATTAACGTTATTGCATCTGCGGCATTTGACCGCCAAAGGAACATCTCTATGAAATATTTCGTCATCACATTTCTCATTCTTACCTCCCAGGTGTTCGCTCAGGATTTCACCATCAAGTTCGCCACTCTGGCTCCCGAAGGAAGCACCTGGATCACGGTGATGAAAGAATACGACCAGGCGATCCGCAAGGAGAGCGGGGGAAGGCTCGGGTTCAAGATTTACGCGGGCGGAGTCGCCGGCGACGAAAAGGACGTGATTCGCAAGATCCGGCTCGGGCAGTTTCAGAGTGCGGGCATCACGGGTGTCGGGATCGGCGAGATCGCTAAGCCGGTGCGCATCCTGGACTCTCCATTCCTCTTCAAAAACCATGACGAAGTAGACTACGTCGTCAACCAGTACGATGCGGAGCTGAGCAAAGAATTTGAAAACGGCGGATACGTCCTCCTTGGCTGGGCTGAGGTAGGATTTGTCTACGTCTTCACAAACACTCCGGTCACCAAGGTCGAAGATATGAGGAGCGTTAAAATGTGGCAGTGGGAGGGCGACCCAGTCGCAGAGGCAACGTTCAAGGCGTTTGGCATCAACCCCATACCGCTTTCGATCACGGATGTGTTGACGTCGCTTCAAACGGGCCTGATCAATGGTGTGTACACATCGCCCCTTGCCGGCGTTTCGCTGCAGTGGTATACCGCCTCAAAATATATGCTCGACTACGCCCTTAGCAATGCTGCCGGTGCGGTGGTTATTGCGAAGAGAGATTTTGACAAAATGCCGCCGGATCTGCAAGGGATACTGCTTCGCAACGGAAAGCTCCTGATGCGAAAGCTCACCGAACAAAGCCGAATAGATAATGCCAAATCCCTCGATGTGTTAAAGAAAAGCAAGATCATTTTCACAAAACCGGATGCAAATGAAATCGCCCGATATGTAGAGATCGGAAAGAACGCGCGGCGGCTGATGGTCGGGAAACTCTATTCGGAAGATCTCCTGAACCGTGTGGAAAAATCGGTAGCGGACTTCCGTGCCAAGGAGAAGAAATGAAGGCGCTGCTGTTCGTCGATCGGTGGCTCACACGCATTACCGGATGGCTGATCATCTTTTTTCTGAGTGTCATGATCGTGATGGCGTTCGGCCAGGTCGTGCTCAGAAATTTTTTCCATACGAGCATTGAATGGGGGGATGTTTTTCTGCGCCATCTGGTCCTCTGGCTCGGATTCCTCGGGGCCGTGATCGCAACGGGTGAAGGACGTCATCTGAAAATTGAATTCATCAACAAACTGGCGCCGGAGAGGTTCAGAAAAGTCATCTATATCGCGACGAATTTGTTTGCCGCAATTGTCTGTTACTTTCTCATGAGAGCGGCGATCGCGTTTGTGCAGATGGAAGGGGAGTCTTCGGATACGCTTATTCTCAATCTTTCCATGACGTACTTCATTATCATCATCCCGGTTGGTTACGCCATCATTGCGTTTCGGTTTCTCGTGCGTTCGCTCACCTGGGGGGCGGAGATCGCCAGGGACGATTGGCACATTGAGGAGCAGCACTGATGCCGGTCATCTACGTCGTTCTTGCGCTGGCTGTCCTCGTTCTTTTCGGTGCGCCTCTTTTTGCGATCATCGGCACGATATCGCTTCTCGGATTTTCTTCTCAAGGCATCGATACAGCGGCGATCATTGTTGAAATGTACCGCCTTGCAAGCCAGCCCGTGCTGCTTGCCATTCCGTTGTTCACTGTTTCCGGATATTTTCTCGCAGAAAGCAAAGCCCCGCAGCGCATCGTTGCACTCGCTCAGGCGCTTATCGGATGGATGCCGGGAGGTCTCGCTATTGTCGTACTGGCAAGCTGTGCGGTGTTCACGGCGTTCACGGGAGGGTCGGGCATCACCATTGTTGCGCTCGGCGGACTTGTCTTCCCGATTTTGATCGCGGAAAAATACAGCGAAAAGTTCGTGCTCGGCCTGGTGACAACGTCCGGCAGCCTTGGTCTTCTTTTTCCTCCAAGCCTTCCGATCATTCTGTATGGCACCGTCGCAGAAGTCTCCATCGATCAATTGTTTCGGGCGGGAATTGTTCCCGGCATTCTGCTGGTGACAGTTTTGGCGATCTACAGCGTCCGGCAGGGAATTGCGTCGAAGATCGAACGGCACCCGTTCGAAGCAAAAAAATTGTGGATGGCATTCAAGAATGTCATCTGGGAAATTCCTCTCCCATTCTTCATTATCGGCGGAATCTATGGAGGGTATTTTACCGCCACCGAGGCGGCTGCCGTCACCGCATTCTACGTCTTTGTCGTTGAAGTGTTCGTGTATCGGGATCTGAAGCTGACGACCGACGTCCCAAGGGTGATGAAGGAAAGCATGGTCCTCGTCGGGGCGATCCTGATGATCCTGGCGATGGCGATGGGGCTGACGAGTTTTCTCATCGATCAGCAAATACCCCAGAGGCTGTTCGAGCTGATCCGGCAGGTGGTCGAGAGCAAGATCGTCTTTCTCATGATCCTGAATGTGTTTCTGCTGGTGATCGGAATGATGATGGAGATCTTCTCAGCGATCGTCGTGGTGCCGCTCATCGTACCGATTGCAAAACAGTACGGTGTCGACCCGATCCATCTTGGCATAATTTTTCTTGCCAACCTGGAGATCGCGTATCTGATGCCGCCGGTCGGTATGAACCTGTTCATGTCGAGCTTTCGATTCAAGAAAACGATCGGCCAGGTAACGGCCGCGACGCTGCCGTTCATTCTAGTGCTCATTGTGGCTCTTTTGATTATAACGTATGTTCCTGCACTGAGCTTGTGGTTGGTGAAATAGAAAGAAAAATAATCGTTTGCGAGAAAATTGTTCCATGGACCTTAGACCGATCTACTGAAAAAGGCAAAGAGCTTCAGTAACGACATTTACGGCTAGGTTTTTGGGGATATAAAAGACAGCTTCTATTCATCCATTCCTTAGGGGGAATCCATGAGACCAACACGTTTTCTCCCGCCCGGATGTATCGAGCGGAATATTTTTTTAATCCGCGGGCAAAAGATAATGTTGGATGTCATCCTCGCTGAATTGTACCGGGTCGAAACAAAAACTCTAAAGAGAGCTGTCCGCAGAAACCAGGAGCGTTTTCCGAGAGATTTCATGTTCGAACTGACCGAACAGGAATACGCTTCTTTAAGGTACCATT
>Ga0265342_10000847_pt1 | contig 30611 bp, 19 predicted proteins | sample 4CB327metaG_FD_203125 | JGI IMG/M metagenome (GOLD analysis project Ga0265342, IMG submission 203125) | Rhizosphere microbial communities from Carex aquatilis grown in University of Washington, Seatle, WA, United States - 4-CB3-27 metaG | ecosystem: Host-associated > Plants > Roots >... | reverse complement strand
TCCCTTCTCCCACCGAAAAACTACGAACTTCTTCCCGCGCAGCGGGTGGACGGGCAGCGTGATAGTAACCGTGTCGACGTTTGGTAACGAACTACATGCAGTTTGTGATGGGCGTGCCCCGCCCTCGTCGCCACCTCGTCCGATACCACGGCATCCTGGGCCCCGCAGCCAAGGATCGCGCCAAAGTGGTACCGAGACCACCAGCGCTGCCCGCGCCGCCCGCGCAAAATTCGGCGGGCTCCGATTCGGCAGGCGTCGACAAGGCGGGCGAGAGCGAATCTCGCGACATCGATATCAGCAAGATGCCAAGAGTCAGCCGACTACCTTGGGCACTCCTGCTGCAACGGGTGTTCATGACAGACGCGCTGACCTGCCCGAAGTGCAATGGTCGTATGAAGATCCTGGCCGCGATCACAAAGCCAGACGCCATACACAAAATTCTGGACCACCTCGGAATCCCCAGCGAAGCCCCGCTCCGCACCACCGCGCGACCACCGCCGCAGGCCGAGCTTTCGGGCACGGCCGACCTCGCCGAGGTCGACTACGCCGACCAGCCCATCCCAGAGTGGTGACTAACCGGTAGCCCGAATACGAGCCCAGGGATAGGCTATGCCCGTTGCGTCAACTGCCCAAAAACTAGGCTTGTTTTCCCCTGGGTAGAGGGGATAGTTTAGGGTGTGTAGGTGGCTGTAGGTGACGTAAGATCTGTTATCAGACATTTGCGGATGCGATTCGGTGAAGGGAAGATGGCGCTTAAAGGGACTATGCTCCGCTTAAAGGGACTATGCTCCTGAATCACTTGCTCACTTGCGCAGGGAACCCTCCCAGGGTTCCCATACAAGAGTCCGCGCCTCAGGCCGCGCGCAGGCGTTCGAGCACAGTGGGGTGCGCGCGCACGTCGAAGATGACGGCGTCGGGCTGGTAGCGCTCGCCCAGCACCTCGCACGACGCGAAGATCTCGCCGCGCAGGTGCTGCTTGTCGTAGGGCACGCGCAGTTCGCCGGCGACCAGATCGCGCACGAAGAAGGCAATCAGGCGCGCGCGCAATCTCGCCACGTCCTCGGGCCTTCGCGCCGACATGACGAGTGAGTCAGGCCAGCGGGCCAGCAGGCCCTCGGTGAACGCGGCTTCGCTTTTCGAGTCACCGACCCGATCCATCTTGTTGAAGATGATCAGGCGCGAAATCTCGCTGGCGCCGATGTCGGCCAGAACCTCGTGCGTGACTTCCAGCTGGCGTTCGAACCCGGGATCCGAGGCATCCACCACGTGGGCCAGAAGACCTGCTTCCAGCGCTTCGTCGAGCGTGCTCTTGAACGACGCCACCAATCCATGCGGCAACTTGTCGATGAAGCCCACGGTGTCGGAGACCAGAATGCGCGGGCGCGACTCGGGCTGCAGCGTGCGCACCGTGGTGTCGAGAGTGGCGAACAACTTGTCGGCGACGAGCACGTCACTGCCGGTCAGGGCTCGCATCAGCGTGGACTTGCCCGCATTGGTGTAGCCCACCAGGGCCACGCGATTCATGTCGCGGCGGCGCGCCCGCTGCGTGGCCTGCTCCTCGGCCAGCGATGCCAACTCGCCCGTCAGCTCGGCGATGCGATCGCGGATCTTGCGCCGGTCGAGCTCGAGGCTGGATTCCCCAGCGCCCTTGCCGCCGATACCGCCGCGCTGGCGATCTTTGCCCGCGCCGGTTTCGCGCATGCGCGGCGCCATGTACTGCAAGCGAACGATTTCGACCTGCGCCTTGGCCGCCCGCGAACGGGCGTGCCTGCGGAAGATCTCCAGGATCACCGCCGTTCGATCCATGACCTCCGCGCCGGTTGCCTTTTCCAGATTGCGCGCCTGCGACGGACTGATATCGTGATTGACTAGGACGACCTTGATGGGCTTGCTGTCAGCATGATCGGCAGCGACCTCTGGCGCTTCGCCGCCGGCCTCGGCCGTCCCGGTCAGCGCCTGCAGCTCCTTCAGCTTGCCGCTGCCGATCACGGTCCCCGGATGAAACGACGTCCGCCGCTGCGTGATGGTCGCAGCAACCGTCAAGCCCAGCGTGCGGGCCAACCGGCATAGCTCGGCCACCGAAGCCGCGAACGCCCGGTCCTCGACTCCCTGCACCTGCACCGCGACCAACACCGCGCGCGGCGGCTCGAATTCCTGCTCAAACAAAAGCGACATGGACGGCGCAGTATAGGCGACGCTGGCGCCAATGCCCGCCTTGCCCTAACGGAGAGAAAGAATCTGTGCGAGCTTGCTGCCCTGGTCTCCGAACTTGATAGGCAAATCCGTCAGACCTTTGACTTTGAAGGGCCGAGCACTGAGGTCGATCAGGCGATACTCACCGGGTTTGATGTCGTCGTTCTTCCCGCCGCGATCGTTGGTGATGATCGCCCACTTGTACTTGCCCTTCTTCAAGTTGTTCTTGATGAACTTGATGATGAGTTGATTGGGCAGGTGCTGAAGAACATCCTTGCACAGAAGAAGATCAGCGGACGGGAGACTTTCGGTCACGTCGCCAACCATGAAAGACACGCCTTCCTTCTGGTACTTCTTCTTGACGAGGTCGATGACGTCCGTGGAGATGTCCACGCCGAGGTAACGCGCATGATTCCAGTTGGTCGCCGAGGAAAACTCCCAGTCCCCGCAGCCCGCGTCGACAACGGATTTCACATGGTGCTTCTTGATGAACTCCTCGATGTACGCACGGTACTCACGCGTGACATCGAGGGTAGATCCGGATCCACTCGTGCCTTTGCCCTCGGGATCCTTGGCCCAATCACCTCTGCTGTAGATCCCGTTGAAAGTCTGAACAAGTTCCTTCTTGGAGGTTGGCTTGGGCGGCTTGGCCTCTGCGCGCAGCCACATGCCGCTGCCCCAAAGCAGGATACCCAGGATGATTGCAGCGCGAACGATTACTTTCTTCTGCATGACCTCTCACGAATTGAAGTGGGCTTCTCCGACAGCGCGAACGTACCATGCCTCTTTGCACCAGGCACCTGGCAGCTTTCGCGAAAGCGGTTCTCGACAGTCCTAGAGCACCGAACGGTTTGACTCACGACGTGAATCCCCAGGTCACGGCGGATCCGGTGCCGGGTGTTGATAGAGCACGACTGCCTCGGCGGGCGCCAGGGCTCGACTGTAGATTGCGATGTCATCGAGATCGCCGGTGAATTGCCGATCCGATTCGGACCAACGCCCAATATAGAGCGTCGAGCTGCCGGGTTTCAGCGGATTGGCAATGGAGGAGCGGCCCTGAAACTTGCCGTTGCTGTAGAAATCGATTTCGTTGGCTTGGCTGTCCACCACGGCCACCAGATGCGTCCACTGGTTCACTACGACACAGCCGCAGTTGAAGTACTCGTAGGTTGCGTCGTATTGGGAATTGCCGCGGGGAAATCCGAAGTCATAGATCGTGGAGGCAGGAGTGAGTCGGACATTCAATTCCCAGCCCCCGCTCCAGACGATCTCGGTGCTGATGAGGGTGAGGTAGGGATCGCCAAAATCACCCACGGGCGGGCGCACCCACAAGGAGACGCTCATACTTCCGCTGGCTTGGGGAAAGTTGGCAACGGACACCCCGTCTCCCAACGCGAAGTGCAAGGCGTTTCCAAATTGCCCGCCAATCCATGTTCCACCAACCAGTTCCCCGCTGTGACCGTTCCCCGAATGGTCGGTGATCGTCGTGCCCGTGCCTTCGTCGAAGGTCCAATGGGCCACGAGGCCGAGGCGAAGGCTGTCGGGGGACAGTGACGCCACCTCAAGCGGCCCAGGCGAGCAGGCGGCCAGCACGCTAGCGGTGACGAGGATCGTGAGACAGCGTTGGATTTCAGCTCGCATGATCACAACCAGGCCAAGAGCGAGAGGGCGAGCAACAGGTTCGGGCGGCCTACATGCGAGACTTCGACCCCGAAGAAGCGAATGCTCGGATACGGCTGCGCGAGTTGCGCTTGCAGCTCGGCTGAGAATCCATAGCGGTGTGCGATCCAGAAGCTAACCCCGGCACCGGCGCTGGCCAGAAACGACCAGCGCTGGGCGGTTTCTCCCTGGTAGGGCCAGATTGCGCGTCCTTCGGCCTGGACGTGCAGAGCGCCCGCGCCCACCACGAATACCGGTTGAATGCGCGCGTGTGGCCGCAGGCGAACGCCGGTCTCAAGAACCGCGAATTCCTGGTCGACCAAGGCTGTCACCGGCGTGGAATCGGTTTTTGCTTGTGTCCCGAGTCCGGACACCGACAGGCGCGCCAGCCAGTACCAGCCGAACCGCCGTGAAATGCGCAGAAGTGGCTCTATGTTCGCAAGCGGGCCGCTGGGGCTCGCCAGCAGATTGCCGCCCACTTCGACAGACCACCTGGCCGCTGTGCGCGGATCGAGAGTTTCCTGCATGAGGCGCGCAACAGGTGGCGGCGGCGAAGCCTGAGGCGCGTTGTCGGTTGCCATGGCGATTTCAAGCAGACTGGCGCGCAGAAGTTCGAGCGCTCGAATCGCCAGGCTTTCGGCGGCGCGATCTGAGACACCTGGGTTCGGCAACCGGCGGATGGTGGTCTTCCCCGTGACCCGGTCAACGACCCACAGCTCGATGGAATCCGGCGAGGTATCGCCCAAGATCGCCAACACAGCGTCGACGCCTGGAGCTCTGGCGGCCTGCTCTAGCGCAACCAGCGTATTGCCGAGGGAGAGCGAGGGTGCGACTTCGACGTTGAAGCCAGCGGACACCAGTTCGCCGTGCACGCGAACGATGGCTTCCGCCGTGGTTGATGTCGGCGTTTGTGGATGAACGAGAACGACCGTTGAAGCCGCGGCCGTGCGCAAGGTCATCAGCGTGACCAGCGCTGCGAGCAGGGCGAGTCTGACCCCGGTCACGGCTTGTCAGCGAGTGCCCGGGCGGCGCCAGCGTAGGTGCCGTGGGGGAAGAGGTGCAAGTAGTCCTCGGAAAGCGGTCGCGCCGCGGATGCCCCTTGTAAGCTCCAGGTGGCGACCATCTTTCGTCCGAGTGCTTCCGAGGCATAGGCTCCGCGCGGTGATTCCTTCAAGTAGCGATCGTACCAGTCTATCGCCTTGTTCGTCTCCGCCCTGCTCGTTTCCGCCTTGCTCGTCTCACTCGCCTTGCCGCTGGCCCGCTCGTTCGCTTCCTCCACGCGTCCGAGAAGAAAGGCCGCCTCCTCGGCTCGCCGCGAGCCAGCGAAGCGATCGCGCTGCGCAAGAAGAGCGGCGCGGGCCAAGTCGTACTTGCGCCGATAGCGGGCGGCGTCCGCCAGCGCGGCAAGCGACTCGCTGGTGGCGTGGGCCATGACATGGCTGATCCCGCGACGTTCGGCATCGGCGAGTACGAAATCCACGTCACCAGCCGCGAGCGCGGCGGCCCAGGACCGGGCTGCTGCACGTTCGCGTGCGCGCGGTTCAGCAGAAGTCGCCGCTTCTTTGGGGCGCTCTGCGGGGGCCGCAGGCGCATCTTTCTCCAGAACGACCGACCCCGCCAAGGCAGCAGTTTCCATTTCTTGCAGCCGCACTTCCTTCTTCTTCAGATCGACCGACAATTGCTGGCCAGCGCGAATCACGATGGGCTCTTTGGACAAGGGGCCCTTGACCGAAACCAGACCTTTGTCGAGCCGGACGTCGAGACGCTCGCTCGGACCATCCCAGTCGACCGTGAAGACCGTGCCATGCACGGCCACTAGGAAGGGACCAGCGTCGAACAGCCACTGTGCCTCGGGGCGCGGCACGACACTGACCGTGGCAAGGCCCTGTTCAATGGCGAAACGCGCGCCCTTGTCGTCGACCGAGAGTAGCCGACCACGCGTTTCGACGGGCAGTCGTACCTCCGTTCCCTCGACGAAGCGCAGACGCACGCCTGCCGGATCCGAGGCCCGCAGATATCCACCCTCGACCAGCTGGCCACCCTCGACCCAATAGCCAAGTGGGGCTTGGCACGGCTCTGTTTGGCGGAAATGGACGAAGGAAATGCCGATAGCCAGAACGGCAGCGGCCGATGCTCCGGCGAAGAGCAGGCGGTGATTGCGGCTCTGCCGACGCTTGCGCGCGCCCAGACGAGCCGACACCACGTCGAACCCGGCTTCGCTTTGCGCCAGTGACATGGGTGCTACCGCCGACCGCGCCAGATCGAGAACAGCGGCCATCCTCGGTTCGACTGGGGTGATCTCCTCACACATGGCGCCCACCCCCGGACATGAGCCCGACCAAATCAGGATCGCCGACGATCCACCGGGAGATCTCCTGCTCTGCCCGCCCGTAGGATCGTTTGACGGTCGACAGCGAAAGTTCCATGACGTCGGCGATTTCGGAGAAAGTCCAAGATTCCAGCCGTCGCAGAGCGAACACGATGCGTTCGCGCGTGCCCAACCGATCCAGTGCCGCATAAAACCGTCGCAGGGTGTCGCGCGCCTCGGGATCGGCGCCGCGGAAAGGCGCGTCCGGCAGATCCTTGGAAGCCAGCAAAGTGAACAACCGGCCGGCACGTTTTCGTCGCAGCTCCCATTTCAGGATGCGGATGGCGAACGAGACCACGAAGCTGCGCAGGGCTTCGGGTTTGCGGAGCGTTCCACTACGCGCGAACAGTCGGTAGAAGACCTCTTGGGTGACGTCTTCGGCCTCGTACTCGTTTCCCAGCGCGCGAGACGCCATGTTGTAGACGAGTGCGGCGTAGCGCTTCCAGGTTGCTGCGGGCGCCCAGGATTCCCCCGCGATCAGCGCCTGGGCCAACGCAACGTCGTCCAACTCGGATTTGCCCGAGTCGGACACCAACGCAACGAGCCTGAGTTCTCTCGCCATCAATGAACCACGCGTCAGATCTACTTCTGCCTAACAGTAGCAGCACCCGGCATAGCCGGGTCACGAATCTGTTCGCGAAGAGAATGTGACCCATTCCAAGAAGTTTTCGCTACTGCACTTGTGCGGTTCGAGAAGTCATCGGAGGAGTCCCATGGAAATTCGTAGCCAGTCTGCGTTGAACACTTTGCTTTGCGCGGCCGTGGCTGCCTGGTGCCTCGGCGCCAGCGCCAACGCTTCTGCCCAGACCGTCACCATCGACGGCACCGGCTCGGGACGCACCTATGACGGCATCGGCGCCGTGAGCGGCGGCGGTGGAACCTCACCCCTGCTGCGGGACTATGTCGAACCGCAGCGCACGCAGATCCTGGATTTCCTCTTCAAACCCAACTACGGCGCCAATATGCAGGAGCTGTACATTGAGATACCTGGCGATGGCAACTCGACCCAGGGCTCGGAGCTCTCCCACATGCACACGAAAACCGACGAGAACTACGACCGCGGCTACGAGTGGTGGCTGATGGAAGAGGCCAAGAAGAGAAATCCGCTGATCAAGCTGGATGCCACGGCGTGGTCGGCCCCGGCTTGGGTCGGCAATGGCAACTTCTGGTCGCAAGACACGGCGGACTACCTGTCCAAGTGGATCCTGGGCGCGAAGTCAGCCCATGGTGTCGACATCGACTACGTCGGGTGCCGCAACGAAAAGGGCGACAACACCAGTTGGCTGAAGACCATCTTTCGTCCTACCCTGGACAAGAATAGCCTCACCAACGTCGGCATTCACGCCTTCGACAACTGGGGCGCCACGAGCTGGAACTGGGCCACGGGGATGAACACGGACGCCACCTTGAAGGCCGCGGTGTACGCCATCGGCAGCCACACCACGGCGTCCTACGGCAGCACGAACGGAACGCCACCGCCCGCGAACGTGATCGCCATCGGCAAACCCATTTGGGACACCGAAGAGCACGTGTACGAACACGGCTTTCAGTGCGCGCTCGACATCGTCAGCGCGTTCAACTTCAACTACGTCAACAGCAAAATCACCAAGACGATCTACTGGTATCTCATCACCGCGTTCTATTCGAACGAGCCGTTTTACGACGTGACCGTGGGCGTTGCCAGCACTCCTTGGAGCGGTGCCTACACCATCAATCCGGCACTGTGGGGCTATGCGCACGTTGGCCAATTCACCAAGGTGGGCTGGAAATACCTCGACGCCGCGTCTGGGAATTTCTCGGGCGGCGGCAACTACGTCACTATGGTGGCGCCGAGTGGCGGCGACTACTCCGTGATCGCGCAGACATCGGGCGCCAAGGCGGCACAGAACATCACCTTCAACGTCACGGGCGGGCTTTCCACGGGTGCCGTGTCCGTGTGGCGTAGCAATTCGACCACTCAGTTCGCGCAATTGGCCAGTGTTACCCCGGTCAATGGCTCGTTCACCGTCACACTCGATGCGAATTCGATATATTCAATTAGCACGACAACCGGACAGCAGAAGGGCACGGCGACCCCACCCGCGGCCGCGAGCTTCCCACTGCCGTATTATGAGACCTACGACCACTATGCTGATTTCACCTCCGTCGGCTATCGGCCGTACTACCACGACGACATCGCGGGCGGATTCGAGCTCTTCAAGCGCACGGACGGAGCCGGCAATTGCTTGCGCCAGGTGGTGAGCCAGCCCGCCCAGAGCTGGGCGCCGGAAACGAATCCATACACTATCGTCGGCGACACGGGCTGGACCGACTATGAAGTCAGCGCGGACGTTTCCATCGAGACCTCCGCAGGTTGGGCGTCGCTTCTCGGCCGAATTGGTTCGACTGGAACCGGGTATGGCACCAATCCGAACGCCTATTTCATGACTTTGAGTCCAACCGGCGCCTACAATTTCTACGCGTCGTCGACTGGAAGTGGCGCCGGAACGGCGCTCGCGACTGGCCAGGCGACACTCGCCGCTGGCACCTGGCACAACATGAAGCTGGTCTTCCAGGGCAGCTCGATCAAGGGCTTGGTCGACGGCACCCAGGTCTTTGCCATCACGAACACCAAGTACTCCAAAGGTAACGTCGGTTTGGGCACGGCAGCCAAGACCACCGCACTCTTCGACAATCTGATCGTCACTGCCGTAAATGCGGCAAAGCCCGCGCCGACGGTGTTCCCGCAGGATGGTCAAAGTCCGCCTGATGGTGGCGTCGGCGGCAGCTCGGGCGCGGGCGGTGCCACCGGAACTGGCGGAACCTCCGGCAGCGGAGGAACCGCTAGCGCCAGCGGAGACGCCGCCGTCGGCGGCAGCTCGGGCGCAGGAGGAGCCGCTCGCAACGGAGGAACCACCGCAACGGGCGGCAGCATTCCCGCAGGCGGCAGCCCTGTCCGAGGCGGGACCACCGGCGCCGGTGGAATCATCAACGCAGGCGGAGCGCCCGGCACAGGCGGAAACACCAGCGCCGGCGGAGACCTCGGTGCAGGTGGAACCACCAGCGCCGGCGGAATCATCAGCACTGGCGGATCCGCCACCGGCGGGACCTCAAGCACGACCGGCTCCGGTGGACAACCCGGCACGGGAACTACCGACGCCAAGTCCGCCGCCTCCGGATGTTCGTGCAGCGTCGGCAGCAGGAACAATCGCGCGGCGGGGCTGGTGCTGTTTGTTGTCATCGCCGCGACGGCAATGCTTCGACGGAATGGCCGCCCGCGAAGGAATGGTTGCTAGTACACAAAGGACTGCGAACATGACATTCCAACAAGACGGAATTCTCCATCACCGACAAAGCCGTCTGGCTCCGCACGCGACTCGCGCGCCCACGCGGGAATGGCTGTTCCGGGGCGTGCTGCTCTGCTGCTTTGCGGGGTGGGCGCTCGGATGCTCCAATGCGGCTCCGGCTGGTAGCGGCACCGGCGGCGCTCAAACCACCGGCGGAACCGCGACCGGAGGTCCTGCTACAGGCGGTAGCGCAAGCACGGCGACCGGCGGCAGCGCCACGGGCGGGGTTGCAACCGGAGGCAGCAGCGGCACCCCTCCAATGGTCGGAGGAACCGCCACGGGCGGAACCCCCGCCGGCGGTAGCGCAAGCACAGCATCCGGCGGTGCCGCGGGCGGTGCTCAGGCTGGAGGCAGCGCGGCTGGTGGCGCTCCTCAAGCGACAGGTGGCACGAATTCTGGCGGAGTCACGAGCGGTGGCGGTAGCTCAGTGGGCGGCAAGGCGACCGGCGGCAGCGCAGGCGGAGGAACGGGCACGGGTGGCAGGGCGACCGGCGGCGCGGCGACCGGCGGGATCGTGACCGGCGGTACGGGCGGGGCCTCCTCAACCGGGGGAGCAAGCGGGGGCAGCACCTCGTCTGGAGGTACAACCGCGCCTGGGATGCTCGCAGCCACGCCTCCCATGGGCTGGAATAGCTGGAACAAGTTCGGCGGCAGCGTCACGGACACCTTGGTGCGGGGAATCGCGGACGCCATGGTTTCGAGCGGCATGCAGGCCGCCGGCTACCAGTACATCAATATTGATGACATGTGGCAGGCATCCAGCCGCGACTCGAACGGCAACATCGCGCCAAGCGCTAGCAAGTTCCCAAACGGAATGAAAGCACTTGCCGATTATGTGCACGGCAAGGGGCTGAAACTCGGCCTGTACTCCGACCGCGGCACCAAGACCTGCGCTGGCCTGCCGGGCTCATACAGCTACGAAACCAAGGATGCGCAGACCTACGCTTCGTGGGGCGTGGATTACCTGAAATACGACAACTGCAGCCCCGCCGCGGGTTCGAATATCCAAACTGACTACACGAATATGGCGAATGCCCTAAAGGCGGCGGGACGGCCCATCCTTTTTAGCATCTGCGCTTGGTGGTTCTACAATTGGGAAACCTCGATCGGCCAGATGTGGCGGACCGGCACGGACATCACGGACACATGGGACACGGACAGCCACAGCTTCATCTCGTTGCTCAATAACAATGGCGGATGGTCGGGTCGATACAGCAATGCCTCGTACGGCTCGCCCGGGCTCGCCCAGTACGCCGGACCAGGGCACTGGAACGACCCCGACATGCTCGAAGTGGGCAACGGCGGCATGACCGACACGGAGTACCAGTCGCACTTCAGCTTGTGGGCAATCATGGCCGCGCCGCTCATTGCCGGCAATGACGTCAGAAGCATGACCGCCGCCACCAAGAACATTCTCACCAACGCCGATGTCATTGCCGTGGACCAAGATCCGCTGGGCACCCAAGGCAAGCCGATCAGCACAAGCACGACGCTTGAGGTATGGTCGAAGAAGCTCTCTGGCACCCAGACCTATGCGGTGGTCTTGTTCAATCGGACGACAGCCAGCGCCGACATCACCGTGACCTGGGCCAGTCTCGGTATCACCTCCGCATCCGCGACTGCGCGCGATCTGTGGTCCCACACCGACCTCGGTTCCATCGCTACGCAGTACAAAGCCACGGTTCCATCACACGGCGTGGTCATGCTCAAAGTGGTTGGGGACTGAAGCGAGCCGACCGGAGGTACGCGAGCAGATCGGACAGGTTGAAATGGCCGTCTCGCATTTCGAAGTGGCGACGCGAATCGAGCCTGACTCTGCGGAGGCACACTACAATTATGCACGGGCCCTGGCGCGCGCGAGACGGCCTTCGGATGCGATTGGCGAGTACGAGAGAGTTATCCGGCTGAAGCCGGATCACGCTGTCGCGTACTACAACCTAGGGAACGCCTATGCACAGACCGGGCAGTTCTCGCAGGCTGCCGCAGCGTACGAGGAGGCGTTGAAATACAAACCCGACTATCCGGAGGCCCACAACAACTGCGGTACGATTCTGCGCCGCTTGGGCCGTCTGGAGGAGGCTCGAAGGCACTACGGTCTGGCGCTACAATACAGACCTGACTATCCCCAGGCGCAGCGCAACCTCGCGGCCCTGACCGCTTCGCAGGACGTCCCCTCGATACAGGAATAGACCGCCCCAGCGACTACTGTGTGCAGCCGCAAACCAGCTTGGCACTGGCGTGGCTCGCGGAAACGCTGAAGTTGGGCGAACTGAGCCACCACGGAGCCGTGTTGTACACGTGGCACCCGAGTCCAAGCCCGTCCGATCGCGTTCCGTTCGCCGGCGCACCACTCACGCCCAGCAGTCCCAAGAGAATCCCGCATTCAGAAAGGCTGCCGCCTTGGCTCGCGGTGCCGACGTGGGTTGCCGCCTCGGGCGCCGGTTGACCATGGCTCGCGCAGGCTTGCTGGCAGCTGGATCCTTGCGGGCCGAGATACCAGCAGATCCCGCCCCGAGCTAGCCCCACGCACGAACCCGTGCTTGCGTCCGCGCCAGCATCGGCGACGCCAGCGTCGGTGCCTGGTTTTCCGCCTGCCGCCGCGCCGCCACTCGCAGCGCCCGCTTGACCACCAGTTGCCGCGATCCCCGCGGCTCCGCCGCTTGCCGACTGTGTACCAGCGGCCCCGCCGCCCGCGGCCCCGCCGCCCGCGGCCCCGCCGGTTTTCGAGGTCGTGCCCGCGACGCCACCAGTGGCCGAAGTCGTGCCGCCTCTCCCGCCGTATTGCATTCCCGAGCCAGCGGTTCCACCGGCGCCTCCTGGCGAACCATCCGCTGCGACGTGCGCGTCTTGCGCTGCGAACTTGTCGAAATTGTAAGTGCACGCAGCGGTGCCGACACTCGCAACCATGGCAACCAACCGAATGGCTGCTGCGCCTGGGCCTCGTGGACGGGCACTCGCCAGGTGAACGGAGGCCATGCCGCAAGCGACGATCCCGTCAAAGATCGCGTAGCGACCCACCTGATTTTCAGGCCGTTTGGGAACTGCTGCGAGGCTCATGGCATGTACGAATCGCGGTCGACATTGCGCGGCCATCCGAATGCCGCGACTCCCTGTCTAAGTCGACAGTCCGACCGAAATTCTGAAGGCCGCGCCAACATGTTGGCAGGATGGACTTGGAATGCCAGCCAGCAAGTCCACCTGGGCGTTCGTCAGATACATCCTGCTTGTCGCCGCGTCCTGCCTCGTCGAACTCGTGCTGGCCACGAGCCCAAGTGAGGGGATGTTCCTGTTTTGGATCTCTAGCCGCGCACAGCGTGGCCGAGGGCGCGCATCCAGGTCATCTCGTCGTCGGAGAGCGGCCCTTTCTCCAGCGCGGCCAGGTTTTCGCGTACTTGCTCGACGGTCTTGGGCGCTGACAAGACGACGTCCACGTGCGGATTGGTGAGGCAGAACCGGTAGCAGTCGCCCGCCGTGGCCACCTTGCCAGTCCAGCCCTTCGGCGCGCGTAATAGCTTGCGCCAGGAAGTCGCGGTGTATGCGACGATTATGGGTTTGCGCGGTTCGAGGTGCGGAAAGATGTCGACCTCGGCGCCGGGATGAGCGGCGTTGTAACGGATCATGAACATGGAAAGCGGGCCCTCTTGCGCAAGCCGGCCCACGAGTTTGCGGTCGTGGGTGGAGATCCCAATGGCGCGAACCTTGCCCTCGTCTCGCAGTTTCACCATTTCGGCGAGCACGGCTTTCGAAAGCAGCGACATTCTGTTCACCCAGAAAACCTGCAGCACGTCGATGTAGTCGCTGCCGCTTGCGCGCAACGCCTTTTCGGTGGCGCGGCGGACCGAGCCGGCGAAATAGCCAAAAATGGGGCCAGTGGCCAGGACGTACCGCTCGCGATTAGGCGCGACCACGTCCTTGATGATGGTCCGAAGAAATTTCTTTGCCGGGCTCCAGAAGATGTAGTTGGCGCCTCGTTCGAGCCCCTCGCGCGTCCCTGCCTCGTCGAGACCGTAGGATGCGGACAGGCCAAAGCGATGGACGCGTTTGCCCAGCACCGGAATGTGGCGACAGAGGAAATCGTCGTTCATGGCGCAATCCTAGCACCTTACCGATATCGTCTCGGCGCTCGAAAGTCTGTCGCAGTTGGGATTCGGCCCGGACGTGCTGGATGCCTCGCTCTGTGCCGCAGCCTCGCCTTGGCGGATTATGCGACCGGCACGGGAGCTATGCGGACGGGCCCACCGCGATGTTGCCAATGTAGATCGTCACGGTTCCCGCGTTCGAGTTGGTGATTGCCGTGGTGTTCTGCATTTGAAGACCGATGAAGCCGCTGGCGGATGCGCAATACTTGTTCGTCTTGCCATCGACGGGAGCCAAGCTCAAGTCTTTGAAACCCTTCGCGGCGGCGTACGCGTTCAAAGCCCCACCGGTGATGGTCGTCGGCGCAGCCCAGGGAAGGCCTGTGCTGGCGTCCCCGCTGGCCCACACCTGGACCTGAATGGGTACGCCGGGATTGTCGATGGCGATGGCAAAGGTGATCGTGGCGCCGACGAGATTGATGACTGGAACGAAACTCTGGAAGGCTTGCGGACCTTTGAACGAGGCCAACCCCGAGGTGTATGGCATGGACAGCGTCGCGCAGCCGGCATTGCAGAGTGTGGGATTGGACGCGGGTCCTGCCTTCGTATACCCAAGCTGTGCACCGGCTGGAATCGGCGATGTCGTTGGACCAAGAGTCAGTGGGCTCGCGCCCCCATCGAGGACGGCGAAGGTGATGGTTTCGCTGAACGTCGATTTCGCGGTTCCGCATGTAGCTGCGCTGGTTCCGCCGGTTCCCACCACCCCTCCGGTGGCAGCGGTCCCGCCGGTTCCCACCGCTCCTCCCCGCGCGGTGGTCCCGCCGGTGATTGTCGTTCCGCCGGTCATGGGCGGGCCGCTGTCATTGGAACCACCACTTCCGGAGGATGCGTCGAGACGGGGGCTGCCACCCGTCCCCTGCGCGCCGCCGGAGCCTTTGACACCGCCCGATCCGGCGGCCGCGTCGACGTTCGTGCTGCCACCCGAACCTGACGATCCTCCCGCGCCTCCCGTGGCCTCCGTGCCCCCCGTGGCGACCGGTCGGTCGCCACCGGTTGCCAGCGGTGTGCCCGCCCCACCGCCGGTGATGAGCGATGCGCCCGCGGCGCCGTCGGTCGTTGCTGTCGACCCCGCCGATCCTCCGGTTGCCAGCGGTATGCCCGTTGCGCCACCGTTGGCAAAAACACTGTCAGCGCTCCCGGCCTCCTGTGTTCCCGAAACCGCTGTCCCGCCGGCGCCGCTGGACGAAGCGTCCGCGCCAACGTTCGCATCTTGTTCCACCGCGAACTTATCAAAGTTGTACGTGCACGCAGCGCCACCGGCACTCGCAAGGATCGCGACCAGCCGAAGGACGACCGCGCATGGACCCTGGGCTTTCACGACTAGAAACTCCCGGCGTAGGAAATTTTCACCAGGCCCGGAGACACATCGACCGACGCGTTCGCCGGTTTTCCACTCGTCACGCCCAGATAGACCAGGGTGGCGCCCGTCAAGGTGCCAGCGATCCCGAGCGCGAGGCCAACATTGGCCACCGTCTGATAGGTTCTGCCCTGACTAGCGTCGTTGCGATGAGCGGCGTCCGAGCAGCCGCTGGGGCACTCCGACTGCAGCTTGTTGTAGGTACTTCTCGCTTGAATTCCCGCCACCACGAAGGCGCCAAGACCAGCGACGCCGAGGCCAGCCGCAACGTAGCCCAGCGAGGTCAATCGCGATCCGGGATCGCTTCGTTGCGCCGGAGCGCTTTGCTCGGCCTGCGGCAGCGCCACCTCGGACTCGACCTTTTTCTCGAACAGAAGCGCGATCGTCTTGGATCCGCCCGCGTCCAGGGACACATCGCGAGCGACTGGCTTCGAACCCTCGGCCTCGGCGTCCACGTGGTGAAGCCCAGGTTCGACGACGAGCGGGGAGCCAACCAAGGAGGAATCGACGATTTCGCCGTCCAGCCTGACCACGAAGTCTGCGGGCAATTCCACGAACGCGATGGTCAGACTGGCCAACCGTAGGTTCAGCTTGGCCAGTTCAGCCTGGGCGGCCTCTCGTGTGGCGACATATTTGGCACCGCCAAGCTCGAGGGACAACTTCACCGCCCGCGAAAACGCCTGATGAGCTTCACGAGCGTGCCCCAGCTCCAGTTGGCAGTATCCCACGTAGAGCTGCACGTTTGGGCTATTCGTCGTTTCGCCAAGATGGACGAAAAGCGGAAGCGCAGCCGCGGTGTCGCCATTCTTGAAGACTTTGACGGCCTCGGTGAACTCCGCGTCGGGGTTGGACCGCAATGGTTCCGTCGGAGCCGCCGTCTCGGCCCACGTGGCCGCGGGCAAGATCGCCGCGCAAGTAAACGCAAGAACCCTAAAGATTGCTAGGTAGGTAGTGCTTGGCATGGCTGGGTGCTCGTGCTTGAGAGCGTGAGGAAGGAAGGGCGCGCCGCGGAACGGCCTTGTCCTTGGTTGGCTGTTCACTCGTCGACGGCGGGGAAATATCGCCGCTCGCGGAGGTGACCTCTACGACAGTCGGGCCAGCGTCGGGAGCAGCGGGCAGTGGGCGACTGATCTGGGTTGAACTTGGAACTGGAGCAACGGTTGCCGCCCGGTTGGAAACCGTACTGCGAACTTTGGCCGGCGAGTGTCTTGAGAACATGAAAACAAGAGTCAGCGCAGCCACCGCCACGACCGCCGTCGCAGCAAGAACGCGTGCGGATAGACGGCGGCGCGCGGGTGGCGCGTTCGCGGACGTGGAACCGCGCGTCTTGTGGATTTCGATTGCAGCGTAGGATGCAGAGTCTTCGTGTGTCGAGAGCCCGGAATTGGCCACAAGCTCTTCTATGGATGGGGGCAGGGGTGGTGGAACCTGCGGCAGCGGCCTTGTCGAGGCGTAGGGATTGGTCATCCCAAACGGTATGGGCGGCGGCGTCCCGGCAGCCCGCCCCGTCGATGTGGGCAACTCGCTTTTCGCGACGACACTCGACGTCTCGATGGCGTGAATCATCGTTTCGCGCTGGTCGAGCGTGCTCGCGGCGAGTTTCCGCACCCACTCGCTGACCACTCGGCGCGAGGCAATGGGAACCACGCTTTCGATCTCGACGGCGAATTCTTGAGCGGTCGCATAGCGAGAACCCGTGTCGAGCTGAAGCGCCTTGGCCACGACCTTTTCCAATGCCGGCGAAACCCTGGGATTGTACTGGCGCGGTGAAGGGTATTTCCCAGCGACGATGCGCACGAGGCGCTCGTGTTCACTGGCTCCGCCGAAAAGCATCTTTCCCGCCAGAACCTCCCACAGCACGACGCCAGCCGAAAAGACATCCGCCTGTCGCGTGACAGCCGCGCCGCGAACAACTTCGGGCGCCATGTAGGAGAATTTCCCCTTCAGCGTGCCCGGATTGGTGTGGGTCTGTTCGTGAACCGCCTTGGCGATGCCGAAGTCAAGCACGCGTGCCACCCCATCCGCGCCAACCAGCACATTCTGCGGGGACACGTCTCGGTGGACGATGCCGAGCGGTTCTCCCTTTTCGTTTTGTGCCTCATGCGCGGCATGGAGGCCCTCGAGCAAGGCGGCTGCGATGGCACATCCGACGGGCACCGAGATCGCCTGCTTCGCCTTCTTGGCTGCGCGTAGTAAGGCAAGCAGGGACTCGCCGTGAATGTACTCCATGACGATGATCAATTCGTCGTCGTGGTCCGACAGCACGTCCAGAATGGGAACGACGTTGGGGTGAAGAATGCGCGCCGCCAACCGAGCTTCGGCCAGAAACATGCGCCTGAAATTCTGGTCCTGAAGAAAATGTCGGTGCATGCGCTTGGCGGCGACAACGCGGGAGAATCCGCCCGAGCCGACGAGACGAGCCAGGTGAACGGTTGCCATGCCGCCGGCCGCGATCTCGTCGAAGATCGCATAGCGACCTACCTGGTGTTCAGGCCGTTTGGGGGTTACTGCGAGGCTCATGGCGTCTGCGAATAGCGATCAATCATGTGCGGCCATCCGAAACCGCGACATCCTGGCAACATCGACAGTCGCAGGAGAATTCTGAAGGCCCACGCCGACATGTGGGCAAGTTGGGCAACGCGTCCAGCGGCCGAAATGCGATCTTTGCTTTGCCGATCATGGTTCACGGCTCTATTGGTCGGCGTTTTCGCGATCGGTTGTTCGCCTACATCGAAGCCTGGATCACGAAGCTCGGGTGACGGCGCACAAGCAGGGCCGGACCAACAAACAACCTGAATTGAACCGATCAGTGCCGGTCCAGGTGCAGGTGCCACTCATGCAGTCGATGAGGTTGTTGTTCCAGGCCTTGGTTCCAAGATCGAAGATCTTGAACCAGCCGTTGTCGCCCAAACCGATGTCGGTATGCCCTTCGTGGTGGCGTTTTGACTCGCAAGCTTCTGGTACCAAGAACGAATGTTGTTGGGGCCCAAGGGTCGTAGTCGTGGAAGGTCGACATCAGGTAGACATCCTGGCCCCGCCAACGCCGTCAAGGCTGGTCCAGACCGTTGCCATCTCGGCCGCGCCGAACCATTGGTTGCCTCCGAAGATCACAATGCGAGCCGGGTCAACGGCCCGGATTTTTGCGCCAAAGAGGTCATTTGCCCGAGATCCGCGGCTGGCATCGCCGATGAAGTTGCATCCGATCTGTGGGGCTCGTTCAGGCAGCGAGGTTGGGGTGTGGGTTCGCGGCGGCGTGAGCGAATGCTCGGCGAGTCCACGAGCCGATGCAAAGGAGCGACCGAGGTCGCCATGGCCGTCTTCGGCCGTTGGCAACCGTCCGCCGAGAACCCACACCCCAACCTCCCCCCTCGACTGAGCGAGCCTTCTACCCAGCGACCGCGACCGTCAGAACACACCCCGCCTCGCGCCGCCACATCACGTGCAGGTTGTCGAGCATGTGTTGGCGGGGCAGTTCGGCGATCACTTGCACGTCGACCGGCTGCCAACCCTCGGGGCACTCTGGGAAAGGCTCACCAACCAGATTCACCAGCACACCGCGCGTGTCGATGCGTAGGCCTAGGCCGAGGAGTTTCAAAACCGCTTCCTTGGCGCTCCAGATGCGCGACACGATTTCGTCGCGATCGGTGCGCGCAGCCTCGACGATCTGCGCTTCGCCGTCGGTGTAGAATTGCCTGACCAGCGCGGCGTCGCGCGGCTCGATGGTCTCCAGGTCGGCGCCAATGCGCGCGGTTCGTTCCCGCGGCGCCGCGGCCATGCCGACCTCGCTTCGATGCGAAATCGAGATGGGATAGTCCCAGCCGCCCTTGCCTTCGATGAGCACAAACGGCTCGCCCGAGGGTTGGTTGAGAACGCTGATCTCTTTCTCAGGCACCTGACCGTCGCCCAGCATGTCGCGCACCAGGCGCTTGGCCGCGGCTCTGCCCATCAGCCACTTGCGCCGCCTCGGCACAAGGCCGAGCCCGGCGAGGATCTTCTCCTCGCGCGGACTCAACAGATCCGGCCACGCCTGGCCATGCACCAGCGACGGGAATTCACTCGCATGGACCAATCGGTAGCGGAACATGAGGCTTCCAAATCAGACGACGACCTTGCGGAACGGGCCGGCCTCGTCCTCGGGCAACGTGTTCGGCATGCGCGAGGTGCGATAGCCCAAGAGCTCGACATGAACCTTGCCTTCGCCATCGCGCACGCGGGCGCTGAACGACAGGCCGTCGGCGCTCGGGTTGGCGGTGACTTCCGCGACCAGCGGCCCGCCACCGACCGATGGATCGCGCACGATCACTTGATCGACCGCAGCCGGCAGGGCGAGCTGACCGGTCTGGCCGATCTCCCACACCCCAGCGGTCTGGAAGCACAGCTCGATGAGGCGCGGGCCTACGAGACTGCGGTGGCTCGGATTGGTGGTATCGAGAGGCAGATCCGCCGTCATGCAGCCAATGACCTGGTTCTTGCCCGCGCTCTCGACCCGGTCGAGCACGCGGTAGGCCGGGCCGTGGAAGTACACGCGGTAGATAGCTTCGCGCCCAATCTCGGGCTCTGTGCGGTTGAAGGCCTGCACATGTTGGGTTTCCAGCGCCGAGGGCGCAAGCACGACCACGCCCGAAAAATGCAGCTTTTCTTCCGGCTCGCGGCCGACGATGTTTTGCACCGACGACAGCGTGGTGAAGACGCGCACCCAGCCGCCCTCGCCCAGCACGGCCCGGGCGCGCACGATGGCCGCACGCGGTTCGTTGCGGTAGTATTTCATGGGCGCGAGGAAGCGCACGTTTTCCAGAGCCACGACGTGATGACTGGGCGCCAGCAACCAAGCCGCCTCGGCGAAGGTCTCAATGCCCATCACGCCCGGCAGCACCGGAATGCCGTCGATGGCGTGGTCGAAGAGGAAGGGCTCGACCCTTGGATCGAGCTTCATCTCGGCCACCAGGCCTTCGTGCAGATTGTGGCTGACCCGCGTGAAGGGCAAGGGCAACGATTTGTCCACGGCGCGCGCTTGCAGGCTGCCGTCCACATCCAGTCCGCCGTCCGGGTCGAGCGGCGTGACCAGGATGCCGAGGCGGCGGCCGACCACGGCCTCGCCCGAGTAACCGGCAAGGAGCGCGTTGCGAATCACCGGCAAGCCCTCGGCGGGATCGAGCATGTCGATCCCAGCGCGCTTCATGATCTCCGGGATGCTTCCGCGCGTGGCCATGCCGATGCCGCCCCACGCGGTCCAGTCGAGCGCGATGCCGAGCGCATTCGGCCGCGACGCCGCCCACCACGAGACCGTCTTGCACATGAAGTCGTTGCCCGCGCTGTAGTCGGCCTGGCCCGCGTTGCCGAAGCGTCCCGCCACCGACGAGAAAACCACCATGGCCTTAACGTCGAGGTCGCGCGTGGCCGCCATCAGATTGAAGAGACCGTCGGCCTTCACACGGAAGACCAGGTCGAATTCCTCGACCGGCTTGCGGTCGAGCGAGCGGCTGCGTTCGAGTCCTGCGGCGTGCAGAACCACATCGAGCTTGCCGCTTTGCTGGCGGATGTTCTCGACCACGGCCTTGACCGCGTTGCCGTCGAGCACGTCCACCTGGCGGTAGAAGGCGCGGCCACCCGCCTCTTCCACCGAGCGTAGGGCTTCGAGAATACCGGCCTGCCGTTCGAGATCGAAGAGTTTCTCCTCGACCTGTGCCGGTGTGGCGCGGCCCTTCTCGGCCTTGATGCGCTCGAACACGTCGCGCTTGGCGCCCTCGCGATCCTGGATGACCTTTTCGAGCAAGGGGCGCTCGCTCTCGGGCGGCATCTGGCGCGCGTCGAGCAAATAGAAGGTCCCGCGCGAGGCCGCTGCCAGATCGCGCACGATGGCCACCGTGATGGCGCCGGCCCCACCGGTGACCGCGAACACGGCGTTCGCGTCCAGGACAACTGGCGTCTTCGCGTCGCTGGGTGGCGCCGTGAAGAGCTGCACGCCCACGGTCACGCGCAAGCTACCCTGGTAGCCGATCTCGACCGCGCCCGGATCGCGCTCGGTCTCGTCGAGCAGAGCGCGCGCCAAAACTTCGCTGGGCATGTCCTCGGGGAAGTCGACGGCCTTGACCAGTGCCTCGGGCCGCTCGCGCTTGCTGGCCTTGACGAAGCCGACGACTGCGCCGCCAAGCGGATTGTGCGCACCGCCCATCCCGTAGCCGTGGTGACCGCCCATGCGAGTCGCCGCGATGAGGAAAGTGCCGGGATTGGCGAGCGCATCGTAGAGCCCGCGTACAGCCCCGTGGAGAAGCAGCACGCGCTCACGATACTGTTTGCGGAATTCGACCAGATCGATCTCGCGCAGCGACGGGCAAGCATCGAGCGAGGCAAGGAAATACATGCCCGTGGTCGGACCCGCGGCAGCCCACTCGCGCAGGGCATTTTCGATTTCAGCGCGCTCGGGCCGCGCGTCGATGCGCAAGATCTGAACCCCGCGGCGTTCGAGTTCGTCGCAGAGCAGACGACCAGCGCCTTCGCGATCCGCCACCACCACAACCCGACTGCCCTTTTCCAAACGCACAGCCGTGCGCTTGCAGGCGGAAAGCGGCGGACGCAAGGTCACTACGGGTCGGCGAAGCACGCCGCTCTCAAAGGGATTGGCGTCGGACACGGCGATGGCCGGCGTCATCGCCACGGGAGCAGCCGCCAGTGCGGGTGCAGACGCAGGCTCGGCTGCAGGCGCGGGCGCCGCATTTGGCGTGGGCGCCGCGATGGGCGCAGGCGCCGGCTCAGCAACAGGCACAGGCTCGGCGGCAGGCGCCGGCTCAGCGACAGGCACAGGCTCGGCGGCAGGCGCCGGCTCAGCGACAGGCGGCGCGGTGATGGGCGCGGACGCCGCATCTGGGGTAGCAAGGCTCTGCTTCACGAACCCGATCACGTGGCGAAGCGTCGGGTAGTCGCGCAGCTTCAGATCGTCCTTGCGCGGGATCTTGAACTCCTCGCGCACCATCGCGAAGACTTCCGCTTGCTTGACCGTGTCCACGCCGAGGTCGGCCTCGAGGTCCAAGTCCAGCTCCAGCATGTCGCTTGGATAGCCGGTCTTGGCTGCCACCATGGCGAGGACCTTCTCGACGATTGGATCGCTGCCATCGCTCGCAGACACTGCCGCCGATACGGCAGGTGCCGGCGCCGCGGCAGCCTGAGCGCCTGGCGCCACGATCGTTGCAGTGGGGGCCGCAACTGGGGGTGGCGCAATTGGCGATACCGTAACTGGGGCTGGCGCGGCTTGCGCGGGTGCCGAGGGAGCGCCGCCCAAGTTCTGCTCGACGTAACCGATCACGTGACGAAGGGTCGGATAGTCGCGCAGCTTCAGATTGTCCTGGCGAGGAATCCCAAAGGTCTCGCGCACTGTCGCGAAGACTTCCGCTTGTTTGACGGTATCAACGCCGAGGTCGGCTTCCAGATCCAAGTCCAGCTCCAGCATGTCGCTTGGGTAGCCGGTCTTCTCGGCCACGATGCCGAGCACTCTTGCGACCACCGAGCCCTGAGCTGCCGAGGCCGCTGGGGTCGGCGCAGGCACCACAGCCGGCGAGGACGCCACCGAAGACGTTGTGGTTGGCACAGGTGCCGAAGCTCCGGAAGAGAGAGCCGCAGCCGGAGCTGGAGGCGAAACTGCCGCCGTCCCCGCTGCGCCTTTGCCCTGCTCCACGAAACCGACCACGTGACGAAGGGTCGGATAGTCGCGCAGCTTCAGATTGTCCTGGCGAGGAATGCCAAAGGTCTCGCGCACCATCGCGAACACCTCGGCCTGCTTGACCGTGTCGATGCCGAGATCCGCTTCGAGATCCAGATCCGGATCCAGCATGTCGCGCGGATAGCCCGTCTTCTCCGCCACGATGCCGAGCACCTTGTCGAGAATGGATTCGCCGGAATCCGAAGTAGTTGGCGCTGTGGTCGTGGCCACGGCAGGCATTGGTGCAGGTCCTGAAGCCACAGGAGCCGGAAGCGTGACGGGAGTCGGAGCCGCGCCGCCCTTGCTTTGCTCGACGTATCCGACCACATGCCGCAGGGTCGGGTAGTCGCGCAGCTTCAGATTGTCCTGGCGAGGAATGCTGAAGGTCTCGCGCACCATCGCGAACACCTCGGCCTGCTTGACGGTGTCGATGCCGAGGTCCGCCTCGAGATCCAGATCTGGATCAAGCATGTCGCGCGGATAGCCCGTCTTCTCAGCGACGATGCCGAGCACCTTATCGAGGATGGATTCGCCGGGAACCGCGGCCGTGGTCGTGGCCGGAGACGTGGCCGTGGTCGTGGTCGTGGTCGTGGCCGGAGCAGGAGCAGTGGTCGCAACCTGAGCCGAAGCCAGAATCGGCGTCGGGGGAGCCACCACCCCCGCATCCACAACCACCGCACTCGGCCCAGCGCCCGGCAACCAACGCGACTGCGCGGGCTCTCTGCGCGGCTGTCCCTCGTCCTTGATACGCAAGGTGCGCTGCTGAACCTCGACGGCCGGCGCATCGTAACCAGAAACCTCCGCCAACCAGCGCTGGTATGCTGCCGGATCGGCGATGCGCTGCTCGACGCCCTGAACGCGACGGAACATCGACATCGCGATCTGCGAGCCGAAGCCCGCGGCCAGGCGAAGGGCAAAGCGCACCGGATAGTGTCCGCCCTTGGACAGATTGAGGGTGCCAAGCTCGGGATCGGGCTCTTTGAAATTGGGCACCGGCGGCACGATCTGCTTTTCCAGGATCTTGACCGCCATGGCATCCTCGATACCGACACCCATCGGATGCCCGGTGAAGCCCTTGGTGTTGGCCACGACCAGATCGTTGGCCGACGCACCGAAGGTCTTGCGCAGGGCAAACACCTCGGCCGCGGCGCTGCCGCCGCGAGCAGGCGTATAGGTCTCATGAGAAATGAAGGCCAGCTCCTTGGCCATGGCGTGGCGTTCCAGGCCGTATTTGCGCTCGACCGCCGACACCAGGCGCTCCATCACGCCTTCGATATGGGTCACGTCGAGGCGCGAGCCGTGGAAGGCGCTGTTGGCGACTTCGGTGCCCAGGAGCTCGACCACGCCGCGCATGCCGCGCTCTTTAACGGCGTCCTCGGATTCGATCACGAGTCCGCACGCGCCCATACCCATCAGCATGCCGTGGCGGCGGCGATCGAACGGCAGTGCCGCGCGCTCGACGACGTTCTCGGTGGTGGCGGCGCCGGTGGCCAGGAAGCCCGCGCCCATCCATTCCATCAGATTGTCCGAGGTAAGCTCGTCGGCCCCGATCACGATCACGCGCCGGCAGCGTCCGAGGCGAATCCAATCCTCGGCGATGGCAATGGCCGTCGTGGTCGACGCGCAGGCCGAGTTGACCTGCGTGTTGGGCCCGCGGATGCCGAGCATTTCGGCGAACTGGGCGTGGCCCATCGACAGCACCTGGAAGATGAAGCGACGGTCGAACTGGAACTCGGTCTTCTGTTCGCGCGCCTCATAGAATCGCGTGATTTCGCGGGCCATGTTGTCGAAACCCGGGAAAGCCGACGAGAAGATCACGCCGGTCTCATCGGCCATGCAGAGCGGCAGGCGCCAGCGGTCGGGCAAGTAGCTGCCCGTGGTGGTGCGGCGGTAGTTGCGCACGAGCGGAATACCTGCATCGCGCAAAGCCTCGATGCCGGCCGCGATCGCGAGAGCGGTGGTGGTGTCGAAGACTTCGCTTCGCTCCTTGGCCACGCCGAAGTCCTGGGTCAGGTCAAAGGCCCCTTTGCGTCCGGCCAGTCGAATGACTTCGTCGGCGGACTGGATGGGCTCCAGGCTCGGCTCGCCGATCTCGCGCTTGTGCAAACGCACGATGTTTTTGCCCAGCATGCGCTCGCGCAACTTCTGCGGCACCGGCTCGATGAACGATTCGCCGGCCAGGATGCGGTCGATGTTGCCGTCGTCGAACACGCGGCGACTTTCGCCAGGCAGGCCCAGGCCCACGCCGGAGATGACGATCGAGCCCGTCCGCCCGGGCGGCACGGGTGCGGCGGCTTCCCCACCCTTGTAGAGCGCCATGCCCTCGTCGAGGAATCGTGCAAAAAGTCGTCCCAGACTCTCGTAGTCGGTCTGGCCGGCCGTGGCAGTTGGACGTATTCGATCCGTACTCATGACGATGGAGGCTCCATTCGCTGACGTGGGGTTCTGGCTTGGCATCTTGGCGCCTTCGGCGGCAGCGCGCAGTTCTGGAATGCGTGACAGTTGCTCGGGCCTGGGAATGCCCGCGGCGTACAAGCCGCACATGGCATCGTGGAACGAGCGCACGCCGCCACGCTTGGGGTGGTTGGTGGAAAGACAAAGAACGTCGGACTTGTCCTCGAGGTCGCTCTCGGCCAGCGCTTGCAGGGCGCGCTTGGGGCCGACTTCAAGGAAGATGCGCGCGCCCTCGCGGTAGCAGGTTTCGATGCCCTTGACGAACTGGACAGACGACGCCATCTGGTCGGCCAGGCGGCGTTTGATGGTTTCGATATTGTCCGTGGGATAGAGCTGTCCGTCGATGTTGCCGACCAGCGGAATGCTGGGCGGGGCGATCTGCATCTCGCAGATGGTCCGGTACAGCGCATCGGCGGCGGGTGCGACCACCTTGCTGTGAAAGGCGTGCGACACGGGAATGATCTGCGCGGTCATGCCCAGGTTGTTGAAGAACTCGACCGCGCGATCCACGGCGTCGCTGGCGCCGGCGATCACCGTCTGCTTCTTGCTGTTCATGTTGGCCGGCGTGAGGTAGCCGCCGATCTCGGGCAGGCGCCGCACGATCTCGTCGGTCGGCCCGAGCACAGACGCCATCTTGCCCTTGTCGCCGATGGACACCGACGCCATGGCGCGCGCCCGCGCGCTCACCGCGACCAGCGCCTCGGAGAAATTGAGCATGCGCGCACCGACCGCCGCCGCCCACTCGCCAAGGCTGTGGCCCATCACCATGTCGGGGAACACGCCGTGCTTGCCCAGCATGCGCATGATAGCGATATCGGTGGCCACCATGGCGGGCTGGCAGATGGTGGTGTCCTTAAGCGCCTCCTCGGCGTCTTCCATGGCCGCCGCATCGTTGGCGTTCCTGTAAACGTAGCTCGTGAGCGGCCGGCCGAGGATGGGCCCCATGGTGCGGTCGGCCTCGGCGAAGGTTTCGCGCACGATGGGATCGGGCACGTCGGCCAGCATGTTGACGTATTGGGATCCCTGGCCAGGAAAAAGAAAGGCGACCTTGCCCGCTGGGCCCCGACCGAAATGAATGCCCTTGGTCTGCAAGACGCGCCACTTTCGCGCGTCGTTCTTGTCCAGGGCTTCGACGGCGAATTCGCACTTCTTGACCAGATCGCCTGGTTCGTCGAAGGCCATGACCAGACGAGCCTGCGCGCCGAGAAACTGTGCGCCCGGCGGCGTCTTGTCGGGTGATTTGCCGGCCTTGGCATCGGCCATGGCTTGAATCACTTGTGCCCGCAGCGATCCCGGGTCAACGCCGCCGAGCGCGAGCATGTTCCCGAGCATGGCCGGCCTGTCATCCTTCGTCACGATTGGGCTTCCGCCAGTCGGTGTCGTGGCAGCCGGCACCTGCACCAGCGGCTGGCGCTTGACCAGCATGCCGGGCACGTATTCCTCGACCACGACGTGGAAGTTGGTGCCACCGAAACCAAAGGCCGAAACGCCGCAGCGCCTTGGCGCAAACGATGGACGCTCCCACGGCCTGGCCTTGGTGTTCACTTCGAAAGGAATCTTGTCGAACGGAATGGCCGGGCTGAGCACGTCGCAGTTGATCGACGGCGGCAGGATCTTGTGGTGGCAAGCCAACACGGCCTTGAGCAGGCCCGCGGCCCCGGCCGCGCTCTTGAGGTGGCCGATCTGCGACTTGACCGAGCCGAGTGCAATCTTGTGTTTGATGGGCGTTCCCTCGGCAAGCACGCTCGCCGCGCTCTCCATCTCGGACACGTCGCCCACGCGGGTCGAGGTACCGTGACCTTCGAGCAGGGTCATGGTGGCCGGATCGAGACCGGCGCGCTTCCACGCGCGCTGAATGGCCAAGCGCTGGCCGATGGGATTGGGAGCGGTGATGCCCTTGCCCCGGCCGTCGCTGGCGCCGCCGATGCCGCGAATCACGGCGTAGATCTTGTCGCCCGCTTTCTCGGCGTCTTCCAGGCGCTTGCAGATGAAGAAGGCGCCACCCTCGCCCATGACGAAGCCATTGGCGCCGGCCGAATAGGGACGCGAACCGTCCGGGGAGAGCGCGCCAATCTTGCTGAACTTGACGAAGGTGGTGGCGCCCATGTTGCGGTCCATGCCGCCGGTCAGGGCCACGTTGTAGTGGTGATCGACAAGGCTGTCGATGGCGGCTTGCACGCCCGCCAGGGCCGACGCGCATGCGGCGTCGGTGGTGAAGTTGGGACCGCGCAAGTTGTAGACCGCCGCCACCCGGCCAGCGACGATGTTGGTCAGCTCGCCCGGCATGGTGTCTTCCGTGGTGTCGGGCAAGCGCCGCGCGATCTCACCGGCGAATTCGGCAAGGATCGCCTCTTGCACACTTGCTGGCAAACTCTTGAAGGCCGCGGTTTCGTAGAGCGCTCTGGAGTATTCGGGAAAGGACAGACGCAGCACGGTTTCGTAGTGCCGCTCGCCACCCATGGCATTGCCGATGATCACCGCGGTGGATTCGCTGTCGAGTGGACGATCCGGGTGGCCGGCATCGCGCAAGGCTTCGCCCGCGCACAAAAGCGCCCACTTCTGCCCGTCGTCCATGGCCTCTGCCACGCGCGGTGGAATCTTGAGCTTGGTCGATTCGAAGGTGATGCCGCGCACCCAGCCGCCGATCTTCGAGTAGGTCTTGCCCGGTGCCTTGGGATCGGGATCCCAGTAGTCCGAGGCAATCCAACGATCGGGGGTCACATCGGTGATCGAGTCCCGGCCGGCAACCACGTTTTGCCAGAATCGCTGCGCATCGGGTGCGTCGGGCAAGATCGCGCCCACGCCCACAACCGCGACGGCCCGGTCGGCCGGATCTCGTGTCGAACTACTCATCTACTTTGTTCCTCCAGATTGAGGCGATTGCGGATCCATGCAGGTTGCCCGATCCGATTTCTCTGCCCCGACTTCGCTTGATTCCAGTGTTCACTGCGGTCGTGCCGCATCTTGCTCCACGATGGCCTTGGCGACGATGTCCAGGTCGGCCATGAGTCCTTGGGTCGCCGCGTGGATGGCTTGCGTTTGAAGCGATCGCTCGAAGTCCGCCATGCCCGCGTCGTCTACGGCGTCCATGCCGCGCACCAGTCGAACCGCGCCAGCCAGGACATCAAGCGCGGCTTCGCGCGCGCAGATCCTGGACATGTCCTTGATCGCCTTGGGCGCGAAGAACGGCTCGTACTTCGCGGCCCCGCGCCCGGCGGCGTAATGGGCGAAATTGGCCGCGATTTCGGCGCGGGTCATCAGCTCGCCAAGTTGGAAAAGCACGTGCTGGTGGCGCGTGAGGCGCCCCACGCGACAACGCTCGGTGGTTTCGAGCACGGCCCGAACCGCCAGGGCCGCCACGTCGGCGCCAACCGCGGGATCTTCGCGGTGCAAGCTTTCCAGCGATTCCGCCATGCGGCGGTAGAAACCGCCGCGCTCTTGCAGGTGGATGCGCCATCTGTCGCGCGACACCGTCCACTGCATGATTTCGCTCGTGCCTTCGTAGATCGTCGTAATGCGCACGTCTCTACGAACCTTTTCCACCTCGTACTCCTTGGTGTAGCCGTAGCCGCCCAGCGCCTGGACCGCGGCGTCGGCGGATGCATTGCCCTCTTCGGTGGCGAAGAGCTTGGCAATCGCGCCTTCGGTCTGCAGCTCGGGCTCGCCAGCGTCCAAGCGGCGCGCCACTTCCTCGATATAGGCGCGCGCCGCCTCCAGGTTGACCACATGAGGAACGATGAGCTTGTCCATGTAGCCTTGCTTTTCGGACAGGGTGGTGCCGGCCTGCACGCGCTCGCGCGAGTAGCGAATCGCCTTGAGCATGGCGGCCACGCCGCCGCCCAAGCCAAAAGCCGCCACCATGAGACGCGTGAAGCCGAACACGGACTGGGCATGGATAAGACCCTTGCCCTCGACGCCGCCAAGCAGGTTCTCCTTGGGCACGAACACGTCCTCGAAGATGACCGGCGAGGTGTTCGACGAGCGAATGCCGTGCTTGTTCTCGTGCTTGCCTGGGATGAGTCCGGGCGTGCCCTTCTCGACGAGGAAAAAAGTCGGTCCGTCAGGGGTGGCCGCCAGCACCGAGTAGAGCTGCGCGAAGCCGCCGTTGGAGATGAACTGCTTGGTGCCGTTGATTTTGTAGCCCTTGAGCTCGCCGTTCTCGATCACGCGGTCGGCCTTGGTGCGAATAGCCGACAGCTCACTGCCAGCCAGCGGCTCGGTCACCGCGTAGGCGACGATCAGTCCCTCGTCGCCAATGCGGCGAAGCCAGTGGTTGCGTTGCTCCTCGGTCGAACCCACCACGATGGGGTCGGTGCCGAGGAAGATGGCGAGAAAGGCCGTGGCCACGCCGAGGTCAAGGCGGGCCATGTCCTCGGACACGCGGTACACGTCGTAAGCCGAGCCGCCGAGTCCACCGAGCTCTTCGGGGATGAACAGGAGGTGCAGGCCGATCTCCGGTCCAAGCAGTTCCTGGATGAGCCCGAGCGGGAACTCGTCCTTTTCGTCGAGTTCGAGGCGAATCTTGGCGGGCAACTTCTGCTTGCCGAACGACCCGATGGTGTCGAGAAGCATCTGGAGTGATTCTTTGTCGAGTCCTGCGTTCTTCATTTCGTGTCTTGTCTCCTGCACAGATGCCCAGTTCGTCGGGAAAAGATGGCATCCCCCACACTTCGGGGCGGACGATGCTGGCACAAGCTGGCCCAAAATCAAAACAGGGATCGACGGCGCAATCCGTCGACCCCTGTTTCACGACGCGACTGTAAGTGACTAATCGTCACGCTCTGACGCGCCTAGAATACTGTGCCGCAGGTGATTGGTATGGCCGCAGAGCTTTGATCTATCCCAAGGTGTGCCGCGAAGATGCCTCCAGCGCGACTGGCTAATTGAATTTCCAGCGCGGATCGGAGTTTTCCTTCTCTTTCTCTTTGTCTTTCTTGGCCTGCTCGGCCTTCCTCTCCTTGTCGCGCTGAATTTGGGCCTTCTTGGCCTCTTCCTGCCCCTTCTTGTCCCTTTCCTTGATCTTCTTGAGCGCCAGCTCCGCGGCTTTCTCCTCGTCGTGGCGGCGCTTGGCCGCGCATTCCGGAGGCTCGCATTCGCCTTCGCACTCGCACTTGAGCTTTGCCTTGCTCACCTTGATGCAATGGCACTTCTCATCTTTGTCTCGGTAGCATCCGCAAGCGTTGTTCTCGGAGGCGGGCTCGGCCGGCTCAGCCTCGACTTGGGACTCACCCTTCTTGGGCTTTGCCTCGGTCGGGAGAGCGAAAAAGGTCACCAGGCCGAACACTGAAATGATTGAAAGCAGCAATCGCATGGCGTTCTCCTTTGCATCGCAAATACCACGGGTCCGGCGGCGCGCGCAATGGGCCTGCGCAGGCACGTTTGCATCTTGCGCCAAGGGCGTTCTGATCGCGTGAATGGCTGGCCG
>Ga0265342_10000845_pt1 | contig 30614 bp, 29 predicted proteins | sample 4CB327metaG_FD_203125 | JGI IMG/M metagenome (GOLD analysis project Ga0265342, IMG submission 203125) | Rhizosphere microbial communities from Carex aquatilis grown in University of Washington, Seatle, WA, United States - 4-CB3-27 metaG | ecosystem: Host-associated > Plants > Roots >... | reverse complement strand
ATTGTGGAGGGTGAGGAAGGCTGCATCGAGGAAATCACCTTTACCTACGTCGCCATCCGATTGTGGGATGGGCGGCAATTGATCCTACCTATCGCCTACTTCACGGAAAAGCCCTTCCAAAATTGGACGCGCGGTACGGGCGAACGACTTGGCACTGTGCTTCTGTTTGCGGACTACACCGTGCCGGTTGCGGCCGTGCGCGAGCGGCTGCGCACCTTTGTCGAGACCCATCCTCTGTGGAACAAGAAGGTCTGGGCGCTCGAGGTCACCGACGCCACCGAGCGAACGATCCAGTTGCGTGCCCTGGTCAGCGCGGCCGACGGCGACGCGCTCTGGAAATTGCGCTGCGACGTGCGCGAGCAACTCATCGATTTTTTGCAGACAAACCATCCCGGCTGCCTGCCCAAGGTGCGGACGCACGCGGAAGCCGCTTCGTGAAAGGTCCTGACGGTCGGCAGGCAATGGTCGAACGGGCTGGGCGCTGAGCTGCCTATGGGGTTATGGTTCAGCTGCCATGAACGAGTCTGACCAGCGCCTCCTGGCGAAGCGCATCGAGCCCCAAGCGCGCGAGCGCGTCGCGCAGGCGCTCGCCCACAACTTCGCCGCGGACGACATCAACGCAGAAGAGCTCGAGGCTCGACTGGCGCGCGTCTACGGGGCCACGACGCCAGCCGAGCTCGCGGCTATCATCGCCGACTTGCCGGAGGTGGTCCTGGCATCGACCGCAACCGCGTCGCTGGCCAAGATCCCCGCGGCCCAGCGCATCTCCGCCCTATTCTCGGCCCAGGAGCAGCGGATGACCGGCGTCGTTCCGCGTCGCCTCGAGGTTCGCGGCCGACTGGGTTACGTAGAGCTGGATCTCACGCAGGCCACCTTCGAGCCAGGACTCACCGAGATCGATGTGCACGCGTTCATGGGCTACGTCGAGATCCGTTTTCCGGCCGGTGTGCGTGTGGAGAGTGCCGGACATGCGCTGTTCGGGTTCTTCTCCCTCAAGGGCGCAGCGGGCGAGGCTCCGTCGCCGTGCGTGGTCAAGATTACCGGCCGGGCAACCTTCGGCTACGCGGAATTCGTGGCGAGAAGAGACAAGAAGGCGTTGCGTCCCACTTCCGAGCCAACGGACTAGCCGCTGGTATTTGCTACGCGTCCTATAGAGGGGCATTCTGTGAACCATGTCTACCGATGATCTTGGCGAAGCACAGACTCGCCAATTTCCAGGGTATCTGCTGGCGTTGTTCCAGCAGACCCATCACGGGTTGGTCTTGTACGAGGTTGTCCTAGGCCCCCAGCACAAGCCGGTGGACTACCGGGTCTTGGATTTGAATCCTGCGTATGAAAGCCAAACCGGGTTCACAAGGAAGCAAGTCGTGGGAAAGCTGGCGACCGCGGCCTACGGAGATTCTGCTCCTCCCTTCTGGGAGCCCTTCACCCAGGCGATCACCGAAGCGAAGTCCACTATTTCCGAGGCCTGGTACCCGTCCGCCGTGCGCTATTTCAGCATTTCCGTCGTTCCAGTCGGCGAGCTTCTCTATTTCGCTACGCTCGTCGACATCACGCAGCCGAAGCGCCAGGAATTGGAGCTCAGCAAGAGTGCGTTGGCCATGCGCACCATGATGGAGAATCAGCCGTACTTCGCCTGGCTCAAGGACAAGGAAGGACGATTCCTGGCCGTGAACTCGGCCTTTGCCAACGCCTGCGGGCGCAAGACGCCCGAGGAGGTGGTCGGCAAGACGGATTTCGAGGTCTGGCCGCAGGAGTTAGCGCAGGGATATGTGAACGACGATCGGGAGGTCATGAACCGCCGCGCGAAGAAGATCGTGGAGGAACCCATCCCCAACGGCAAAGAGACGATTTGGTCTGAGACGTTCAAGTCGCCCATCGTCAACGACCAGGGGGAGATCATTGGCACCGCGGGCTCGTCGCGCGACATTTCCGAGCGGAAGCGCGCCGAGGAGGACCGTCGCAAGCTAGAGAAACAAGTGATGCAGGCTCAGAAGCTGGAGAGCCTGGGCATTCTGGCGGGTGGCATTGCACACGACTTCAACAACCTTCTGACGAGCGTTCTTGGCAACGCGGATTTGGCGCTCCGTGAATTGTCGCCCGTGGCGCCCTCCCGCGAGCATGTAGAAGACATCATCCGGGCCAGTCGGCGTGCTGCGGATTTGTGTCGTCAATTGCTGGCCTACTCCGGCAAAGGTAAATTCGTCATCCAGTCGCTATCCTTGAACGAGATCGTGACGGAGATGGCCCACTTGTTGTCGGTGTCGATCAGCAAGAAGGCCGTCGTCCAGTACCAGCTCAGCGACAAGTTGCCAATGGTTCGGGCCGACGCGACCCAATTGCGTCAGGTCGTGATGAACTTGATTTCGAACGCCTCGGAAGCCATTGGAGATCGAAGCGGTGTCATTGTCCTGACCAGTGGGGTTACGGATTGCGATGACCAGTACCTCAAGGGCGTCACTGGAGGAGGCGACAATCTCCCTCCGGGACAGTACGCCTATCTCGAGGTGAGCGACACGGGCCATGGAATGGACCGGGACACGCTGGCGCGCATCTTCGACCCGTTCTTCACGACCAAGTTCACGGGTCGCGGACTGGGACTCGCCGCCGTGCTGGGTATCGTTCGTGGTCACCGAGGTGCCATCCGCGTGTACAGCGAACCTGGAAAAGGGACGACGTTCAAGGTGCTTTTGCCCGTTTGCGACCAGCCGGCCGAGCCTCGTCGTTCTTTGGGCAGCCAGCTCGGAGCCTGGAAAGGCCAAGGCTTGGTGCTGCTGGTGGACGACGAGGAAACCATCCGCACCATGGGACGCAGGATGCTCGAAAAGGGCGGCTTTACGGTGGTGACGGCAGTGGATGGACTGGATGCCGTGGAGAAATTCAAACAGCATCAGGGCAAGGTTCGCCTTGTCGTGCTGGATATGACCATGCCCCATATGGATGGCGAAGCCTGTTTCAGGGAGCTTCGGGGCCTCGATCCTGGCGTGAAGGTCGTCATGACCAGTGGCTACAACGAGCAGGAGATCATTGGCCGCTTCCTCGGCAAGGGGTTGGCCGGGTTCGTGCAAAAGCCCTACACCATGGCCGAGCTCCTGCCCAAGATCCGAGAATCGCTCGGGGAATGATCACCGCTCTAGCTCAGTGCTCGCCATCGCTCTCCTCCATTTTCCGGACGACGATCGCGATCGTCGGCGCGTCAACGTCCGCGCTCCTCATCAACTCGATGGCCCGCCGTACGTCATCGGCGTCGACGGCATCGAAGAACTCTTCCACCTTGCCGATCGCGGCGAGCTGCTCTAGCACCAGGGTGCCCTCGAATTCGCTCTCGTCCATGGTCACCTCATCGAGCTTCTAGCAGCCGGCGGCGGCGTTACCAGCGCGGGCCCTTGCTGAAGCGGACCTTGGCGGGCTTTTCGTTGGACGGGTGCGATTTCGACTGTTGGGGGCGGACGGAGGCCTCGGCAGCTGGCGCAGGTGGCGGGTTGCTGCTAGCCGCCGGCCGCGCGGGCTTCTCGTGAAAAGCAGGGAGCTCCGCTGCGGGTGGCGGGAGCACGGATGGCTGTGGCTGGAATTCCTCTCGGCGGGCCACGACCGCACGGGACGAGTCCGCGGATACTGCCTCGGGCTTGGCCGCAGGTGGCTTTTTCGCAAGCAGCAAGAGGACCATGGCCACGACACACAAGACGATGCCGCCGCCGATGGCGATGAGGGGTACGCGGAGACCGCGGGCGCTTAGCTTGGCTTTCTCGACGGGGGCAAGCGTGGATCTGGATGCACGTTTGGAGGATGGCCTAGCGACCACGCTGGGTTTGGACGGCGGATCGAGCAGGGCGGTCGGCTCATGGCGGCGCGCTCCTGAAGGATTCTGAGTTGGCTGCTTGCTCACGGGCGTGGCTGGCTCAGCGTAGGATTTCAGAATCGACGACTGAAGTAGCGCCGCGTGAGACTCCCGAATGGACGGCTGGAGCAACGCCGTTGGCTCAGGTCTTCTCCGGGAAGGAGCTCTGGTGGTCGCCTCGCAGGGTGCAATGGAAGGTGCTCGCACTGCTGAAAATGCTGCTGACGGTGCTCGTACTGCTGAAGGTGCTCGCACGGGAATCGTGGAGACGCTGATCTGAGGCATCGCCGCGGATTGTGCGGGGAACGATGGAATGTCCATCTGCGGAAACACCGGCGCAGGCGTTGAAGACGCAGGTGCTGTAAATGCGGGCGCTGGGACGGCGACTTGAACGCCTCCCCCGAATCTTGCGAGAATGGCGCCAATCTCGCTCATGGTCTGCGGACGCTGGGCCGGATCCTTGCGCAGGGTGCGAGCTATCAGGTCATCGAGCTCGGGTGGTAGGGATGGTTCCAAGGTTCTTGCGGCGGGCGCGGCTTCGGTGGCATGGGCGATGATCAATTGGCCAGCCCCCTCGCGCACGAAGGGCGGCCGACCCGTGGCCATCTCGAACAAGATGCAGCCCAGGGAATAAATGTCGGCGCGGTGATCGACGTTGCCCAGCCCGCGCCCGACCTCGGGCGACATGTAGAGCGGCGCTCCCAGCAAGCTGCCGGTTTGGCTGTGTCGCACGCTCTGGGTGAAATTGGCGACGCCGAAATCGAGTAGCTTGATCACCGGATACGGCGAAGGGGAGGTCATGAAGATGCTGTCGGCCTTGAGCGCGCGATGGACCATGCGTTTGCCGTGCACGGCTTGCAGCACGCCCGCCACCTGGCCGCCGATGTTGGCCAGGGTCGTGATTTCCCCGACGTTCTCGAGGTCCCCGAGAGCCGCAGCAAGCGATTTGCCTGGCAGGTATTCCATACACAGGTAGGCGCGGCCGTTGCCGTGGATGCCGCAATCGTAGACCTGGGCGATGCCGGGATGGCCAGACAGGTTGGTCGAGCGGACCTCGGCAAAGTAGCGCGTGAGGGCGGTTCCTTCCTTGGAGAAGGGCGGAAAGAGAATTTTCACTGCCGCCTTCTGCTGGCTCTGCCCGTGCTCGCCCAGATAGACCTCGCCCATGCTGCCTTCGCCCAGCTTCTCGACGAGCCTGTAGCCGCCGACGGTTTCGCCAATCATGCCTGCACCCTGTGCGCGAGCTTGGCGGGTTTGCCCTGGTAATACCACTGACCGGCGGGCAAGCGTTCGCTGGCCTTGGCGAAGTGATCAGTCCAACGCGCGAGCGCATCGGATCGGGCTTGGGCAGGTGCCAACACAGGAAGCATCGCCGGCGGCACGAGGCCGGTGCGTACGCGGACTTCCAGCGCGTGCCGCCTCTGCGATCGAATCGTCTCGTCGCCGGCCCCGAGGCGAGCAAGCAGTCCACAGACCGACCAGGGCTGACCGTGGAGAAGGCGCACGGGTGGCTCCTTGTGGTTCGGCAAAGAATGCTGACCACTGCCCAGGATCAGGCGTTTGCCTTCGTCGAGCACCTCCTTGGGCACGCGATCCCCCAAGAGGGGCAGGGCGCGTACCGTCGCCGCACTTCCCAGGTTTGCCGCCGCGCACACCATGTAGCCAACATCAGCGTCGGCGTTGGGATCTTTGGCCAGATCCATCAACAGGGCCGCATCGGAATCATCACCCGCAATGGCCAGCGCATCGACCAGTTGTGGGTCGTACGCCTCGCGCCTTTGCACGCGCGCCCTGATCTCGGCCAGGGCATGGACAGAACCGAGCGCAGTGGCGGCGAAGAGCAGGGCATTCGACCGTCGTGGCACCATCGCGCGCTCGGCCAGCATCGCCAGCGTCTGGGCGTGCTGTGGTTCCCCAACCAGCGCCAGCGCCAGCGCTGCTTCGACCGCCACTTGCTCATCGGCATGGTCTACCAAGGGAAGGATCTGCCCGGGCGTGAGTTGCCCACGTTCCGCAAGCAGTGTCAGCAGCAAGGCGCGAACCGTCTCGCTGGTCGTCTTCTCGAAGACGGTTTGCACACAGTCGAGGAAATGCTGTCCGGCAAGCGCGCGCAGGATGGTCAAAGAGATGGGGCCGAGCGGTGCCGTGCCGTGCGCTGACCTTTCAAGCACGGTCATGGACCGTTCGGCTCCTCCCGGCGCGTCCAGGTGGACCAGCGCCGCACTGGCGACCAGTCGCTGCTCCGGCTCCTTGGCCTCTCGGCTTGCTTTCACCCATGCGGGCCTGCGCCTTGGTCCCAGCCACGCGATGGCAAGCAGGTGCGCGTGCAAAGTGTCCGCGGCTTTGTCGAGATCGACAAGGCGGTGCGTAGCTCCGTGGAGTACGGCGTGCAGGTTGTCGAAGCTTCCATGCAAACCGGCCAACTGCGCTTCGGCCGCTCCGAAATCAAGTGCCGATACGGCTTGTGGCCGGGGCTTCCTTTCGCACCGGGCGCGCCTCGGCGGCAAGGCTGGGGATGTTGGAGGTGGGGGAAGGCTGGAAGGAACAAAGGTTTGGAAGACCGAGGGCGCGTGTACGGCCACGGGCTCGGCGGAAGCCTGGTCGGCAGGTGCGGGCGGCAGCCCGGTTTCCAGCGGCGCGAGGAAGGACAGCGCCTTGGCCGTGCCTTCGAGCTGTTCTTGATCGGCCGGGCGGCCGGATTCGTAGATGAGCACCAGGCAACCACGCAATTGGGCGAGCGCCTGACGGATCTCCTCTGGAGTTTCCTGTCCCTCGGGCGCGGCCAGGGCCTTGTCCAGGGCTTGCATCGCCCGCCGCAAAGCCGAGCCGACCTCAGGCGAGGTTCCGCGCCGTCTCAGGAGCGGACTGAGGGTCTTGTTCGCGGATCGAATCTGCTCTTTGGCCATGGTTGCGATGGTCTGAGCCCTACATTTCACGATTAGACAAAGGATCATCATACACCCGGGCGTGCCCGTTGGCGCGCATGCTGGTTCGTTGCGCTGACCACGCTGGCCGCCCGTTGAGGCTTTCTGCCAGTGGCGCACGGCCTTGTTCGCTTGTCCGAGTTTCCCGAGGATATTGCCGTAGTTGAGTGGGCCTCGGTATCCTTGACCCAATGCCAGTGCACGATGCGTTGTAAGGACCACCGCGAGCCTTTCCCTTGAAATCCATTCGACGACGCCTTCACGCAACTCTGCTCTTCCGCTTCCGATAACCCTGGCATGACCCTCTCTCACCCAAACGAACATTCCCACCGAGGCTTGCGCCTGCGCTCGCTGTCTGCCGCTGTGCTGGCCAGGCGGTCACTTTGGGGTACCATTACTCCCATGGCACTGACACGCAAGAAGGCTACCACCATCGCGCTCGAACCCGAGGCCGATCGGCTACTCACCCGGGCAGCGCGGAGCGTGGGCGTGTCTCGCTCCGAGTTCATCCGGCGTCATTTGGACATCATTCTCGAACAGTATCGACCGCACCCGAAACCGCGCTCTGCGGGCGTTGTTCGACACAACCTGGCCGAACGCGGAGACGAGGCCCAGCTTTTTCGAGAGCGGCGCAGATGACTGCGTCAGCCCTGCTCTGCGACACGGGCGCGCTACTCGACTATCTGTCGCGGGCCGCTCCGGACCACGCGGCATTTCGCCGAGCGATCGATGGGGCAGGCACGCGCTACGTACCTGGCCTTGTCCTGGCCGAGCTGGACTACTTCCTTCGGCACGAAAGGAAGGCAATGGCGGCCTTTGTCGATGATCTACGGCGAGGCGCATTCACGTACGTGCCACCGTCCGCTTGGCATATCTCCCGAGCGATGGACATCGATCGTCGCTATGCTGATCTGGCTCTGGGCCTGGTGGATGCCTCGATCATCGCCGTGGCGGAAGAGCTGGGCGTCTCCAAGCTGGCAACACGGGACGTGCGACATTTCTCGGCGGTTCGTCTGCAACGGGGTCAGGCATTCGAATTGGTCGTTCATCCGAAGTCCTGAGGTCCACGCCGGGGACCCTCCGGGAGAGGGGCGACCCAACTGTCTCAGCAGCTTCCCTGCCGGCGGGAGAGATCCCGCGCGACTTCCTGCCAAAGATCCTCTTCGGCATTTTCCATCGCAGCGAGGGCGGCTCCGTCGTAGCCAGTGCAGAAAAGCCCGTCGTTCGCCAAGAGTGCTTTGGCCGCATGGATCACGCGACGACGCACCCTGGGCAGAAGCGGCTGCAAGCCTTCGTGACAAAAGATTGCATCGAGCGGGCCGGTCATGGGAAAGGGCGCCTGGGCCATGTTGAGGCGACGGAAGACCACGTGTTCTTTCACCTCGCTGCGAATCGCTACCCCATCGCTTGTCTCGGTGAAGAAGCGCGCAGCCACGGGCTCGGGAATGCCCGAAACCTGCCTCTCGTCGAACACGCCCTTCTTGCCTCGCTCGAGCGAGCACTGGGATAGGTCGCTGGCCAAGACCTTCCAATCCACGTTTGCGCTATCCAGTCGCGCAGCTTCGACGGCCTGCAGGACCGTCAGAGCCATGCCATAGGGCTCCTCGCCCGAACCGCAGCCCGCCGACCACAGCCGGAGACGACGGCGGCCAGTGGCCAACCAGCGTCCCACTTGCGCGTGCAGACGGGCATGCTCACCCGGTCGGGCAAAAAAAGGCGCAGGCTGGGGACGAATGAGCTCCAAGAAGTCGACGACCTCGCCGCAGTTTTGATCCCCTTGCAGGCGACTCAAGTACTCGTCCAGCGGAAGCTGCAAGACCTTGAGACGCTTGGCAACCCGCCCCGCGACCAAGGCTTCAACCTTCGGGTCCATACCGACACCAAGACGACGAATTGCGATGTGGCAGAAGTGCCGCACAACATCTACGGAGACGACTTCATGGAGCATCAACAACCTCAAGAATGAGACTGCATTGCTTCTCCCTCATACCGGCCCCATCTGACAAGCCCGGAATGCGTTGCCGAGCAACTCTGGGGAGCGTCTACAACCCAAGCTCTTCGATGTTGGCCGAAAGGATAGCCGCCGAGCGCGTGAGTTTCTCGACCTCGGACGCGTCTAGGCCCAGCTGCAACACCCTGGCCACGCCCCGCCGGTTGATCACGGTGGGCAGGCTGAGGCAGACGTCGGACAAGCCGTACTGCCCGGTGAGCAGGCTCGAGGTGGACAGAACCGTGCTTTGGTCGCGCACGATGGCCTCGACGATGCGCAACAATCCCGAGGCCACCGCGTAGTACGTCGCGCCCTTGCGCTCGATGATGTGGTAGGCGGCGTCGCGGGTCTTGAGGAAGATCTCTTCCATAGCCTGAACTTCGTACTTTGGCCAGCCTTCGCCGGAGAGATCGGCCAAACGAACGCCCGCGATGTTGGCCAGCGACCACACCGGGACCTCGCTGTCGCCGTGCTCGCCGATGATGTGCGCGTGCAAGCTGCGCGGGTCGACGTCGAAATGGTTGGCCAGCAGCGTGCGAAAGCGGGCGGTGTCCAGGATGGTTCCCGAGCCGAAGACGCGTCGGCGGCTGAGCCCAGAGATCTTGTACGCCGCATAGGTCAGGACATCGACCGGATTGGTGGCCACCAGGATGATGCCCTCGGGATTGACCGCGGCAATCTCGCCGATGACATTGCGAAAAACCGCGATGTTGCGCTTGAGCAGGTCCATGCGCGGCTCGCCGGGTTTCTGGTTGGCACCCGCCGACACCATGGTGACCAGGGCCCCCTTGCAATCCTCGAAGGTGCCGGCCCACACCCGTACCGGCTGATTGAAGGGTACTGCGTGATCCAGATCCATGGCCTGACCTTCGGCGCGCCCCCGATCTGCGTCGATCAGAACAATCTCGCTGGCCAGGCCGCTTAACACGAGGGAATAGGCGAAGGTGGCGCCGACGTTGCCGGCACCCACGACCGCGATGCGAACGGGTTCATTCATGGAGACCCAAGCTTACGTGCAAACTTTTCGTCGCACAGGGGATTCTGCCTGCGAAGCAGGGTGGAACTTTCTCGGCGCATGCGGCAAGACACAATCATGGTGACCATCATCGCATGCGTGTCCAGTGACTGAAGTCGTGAACCTGCTGGCTGGCGCCGCGGTCCTGCTCGCAAGCCTGACGGGCGGCGAATGGGTCGCGAAGTGGTGCAACCTTCCCCTTCCTGGCCCGGTTTTGGGAATGGCTGTGTTGACCGTATCGCTTGCCATCGGGGGGCATACTCCTCGGGGACTCAACCAGGTGGCAACGCTGCTGCTCAAGGCGATGCCGCTTTTCTTCATCCCCGCGGGCGTTGGTGTCGTCGTTCTCTCCGAAACCTTTCGTACCGCCTGGCTGCCCATCAGCGCTGCTCTTTTGGGCAGCACCCTCGTCGCACTGGCGACGACGGCAATGGTCATGAAGGCCGTGGCCAGGTGGTCAGCCAGGGCGCGATCGAAGGGGACGTCATGAACCCACTGTGGACCACGCCCTTTCCCGGCATCTCGGTGACCCTCTTGACCTATTGGGTCTGCTTGCGACTCCAGCGACGCGCACGAGGGCACGCGCTGGCCAATCCCGTGGCTGCGTCGATCCTCGTCCTGGTCATCCTGCTCGAGGTGGCCAAGCTACCCTACCCAACCTACTTCGCCAGCGCCCGGTTTCTGCACTATCTCCTCGGGCCCGCCACGGTGGCCCTCGCAGTTCCCTTGGCCAGGGAATTGCCGCGCCTCAAGCGTCTGTTGTGGCCAATCGTCGCGGGATTGCTGGCGGGCAATCTGAGCGCCGCCTGTAGCGCGATTCTTCTCGCCAAGATTTTCGGCGCCAGCCGATCCGTCACGCTCTCGCTGGCCCCGAAGTCTGTGACCACTCCCATCGCCATGGGCATCTCGGAAAAGATCGGCGGCCTGCCGTCCCTAACCGCGGTCCTGGTCATCGCGACAGGCGTCATTGGCGCGGTCCTTGGGCCCTGGTTTCTCGACAAATTGGGCATTCTCGATCCCGCCATGCGTGGCACGGCCATGGGCGTCGGTGCACACGGGCTTGGCACCGCCAGCATCTACCAAGAATCGAGCGAGGCAGGCGCCTTCTCTGGCCTGGCCATGGGACTGTCGGGACTCATGACCGCGCTGATGCTGCCCGGGCTGGTCAAGGTGTTTGGACTTTAGCCCCTGCGTCCGACGGCCTTGAAGAAGGTGTAGCAGAAGGTGCCGTCCTCCTCGGCACTGCGCTTGAGGTCGGCGATGCCTTCGTCCCAGGCTGCCTTGTCGATGAGGCCCAAGCGCAAGGCGGGCTCGGCTGCGCCCTCGACCATGGCAATGAAGGTCTTGCGGGTAAAGCCGTCGACCCAGCTCGGGCGGCTGTTGTCGGCGTACACGAAGCGCGGCGACACCTGCACGTCGTCGAGACCGGCAGCGCGCAAGAGCGGATAGAGCCGGCGTCCGATGAGCGCGTCGCCGCCCGCTGCGGCCTGGGCCTGATTCAGACACTCGATGGTTCGCTGGGCGCGCGCGCTTTTGGGATGAAAAAAGGCCGAGCCGTGGTCGCCTTCGATGACGGTCAGCGAGCCGCCCGGCCGCAACACGCGCAACAGCGCGCGCAGGGCCTCCTCGGGCCGGCGCACGTGCTCCAGCACGAAGCACACGAACGCGTGGTCGAAACTGGCGTCTGGGAAGGGCAGGGCGAAGAGATCCGCCTGCTGGAGCTCCACATTGGCCAAGCCCTCGCTCGCCACCGCAGCGCGTGCCTGGGCCAGCGACTCGGCGGACACGTCCACGCTGACAAAGCGTGCGCCTGGACTCAGGCGCGCCAAAATGCGCGTCTGGGCCCCTACGCCGCAGCCTGCCTCCAGCACGCGGCTGCCCGCTGGATACTGCGTGTCGTGATGAAGCAATTCCGACAGCGTATCAGCCTGATCGGCCAGGCGCGTGGCTTCCACCTCGGTGTAACCATGGACATAATCCCGCGACGTCATGGCCGCCAATGTACCTTACGAAGGCATCCGCGAAGCTGTTTATCCATGGCAAACTCGGGCAAACTCGCCTGCGATGCCCCCTGAACGACAGCCCTTTCACAACCTCATCGGCCGCCATGCCACGCTGGAGATCCGGCGCTTCGGCAGCCCAGGTGCTTTTCTTGCCGAGCGCGGCTCCGCTGCCGAGGCCGACGCGCTTTTGCTTCTAGGTCCGGAGATTCCACAGGATGCGCGCGAGGGCGACGAGCTTGCCGTCTTCGTGACCTTGGACTCCGAGGGGCGGCCGCTGGCCACGACCAAGGTGCCCAAGGTGGCGATGGGAGAGGTTGCCTTTCTAACGGTCACGGCGTGCACGGAGTTTGGCGCCTTCGTGGACTGGGGATTGCCCAAGGAACTGCTGGTACCCTTTGCGCAGCAGACGAAAGAGCTGCGCGTGGGAGACGCCCATCCCATCGGCCTGTACATGGACAATACCGGCCGGCTGGCCGGAACCATGCGTATCAGCGAGCTGCTGGGTGAGGGAAGTCGTGCCTTCGCACGTGGCGAATGGGTGGAGGGCGAGGCCTGGCGACAGGATCCCGAGATCGGTTTGTTCGTGATTGTAGAGCGCGGCTTCGTGGGCCTGGTGCCCAAACACGAGCCGCAGACGCTTTCTCGTGGTGAAGCCGCCCGCTTTCGCGTGACCCACGTGTATCCCGACGGCAAGATCGAGCTCTCGTTGCGTGGCCACGCCCATGAAGAGCTGGAAAGCGACGGCGAGAAGATCCTGGAATTCCTCAAGCGCCCAGGCGCACCCAAGCTGGGCGACAAGTCCGATCCCGAGCTCATCCGCGAGCTCTTCGGCCTGAGCAAGAAGGCCTTCAAGCGCGCGGTGGGAAGACTGCTGCGCGAGCGCCTGGTCGACGTGGACGACCAGGGCTTCGTGCGCGTCTTGGAAAGATAGAGAACACAGAGGAGATAGAGAGCGCAGAGGCGTTTCTCAGTGTTCTTGGCCGCGAAAATGTGCTGACATCCGGCCCCAAAAATCGGAAGGCCGGCAACATGTGGAGAAAACGCATCGCGAACACCCTGAGCTTGGGCGCACTCGTGTGGGCCATGATTGTCCTGGTTGCCATCGTGAACACGGTTGGCGCCGCACGCACGGGCAAGGGTTGGGGGAATGCACTGATTGCCATCGCCATGGTGGTGGCTTGCTCGCTCGTGCCTTGGATCAGGGCAGCCACGCTGCGTGCGGAATCCAAGCGGCGGGACCGGCTCGACGGTACTCTGACCATCGACGAGTGGGGCGTCACGCGCATCGCGGGCGAGCGTCGCGAAGCTGTAGCCTGGAAGGAGCTCGCACAGGTCCGCATTCGCACCACCAGCGACGGTCCGGCCGCCGAGGACATGTTCTTCGTGTTCGAAGGCGCCGATGGCAAGGGCTGTGTGGTTCCGAACCGGCTCGCCGTGACGAAGCGACTGCTCACCGTGCTGCAGGAGCGCCTGCCAGCCCTCGACAACAAGGAGGTCGCTCGCGCGGCCGGCGTCTGCACCGAAGCCTGGTTCACGATTTGGAAGCGTGCACCTCGATCCCAACCAGACGCATGAGATCGAGGGCGTTCCTGCGCGTGACTACGCCGGGGCGCAAGCGGTAGTCGAAGAGCAGGCGATCGCCTTCCAGGGTGTCCTGAAAGTGCACGTTCACACCCGGGCTGCTCTGCGTGTTGGCCAGCTCGCTCAAGGCCAGGTCGTGCGTGGTCACCAATCCGACGCCGCCACGTTCGACCAACTGGCGAATGATGGCCTCGGCGCCTTCGCGGCGATCCTGTGAATTGGTGCCGTTGAGAATCTCGTCGAGCAGAAAGAGCACGGGCGGCTGGTGCGTGGCCATGGACAGAATGGCGTGCAAGCGTTTGATCTCGGCGAAGAAGCGCGAGACCCCCGCTTCCAGGGAATCCTGAGCGCGTAGGGAGGCGCCGATCTGCAGCGGGGTCAAGGCCATGCTGGCCGCGCATACTGGCGCTCCCGCTTGGGCCAGCACGGCGTTGACACCCACCGTGCGTAAGAGCGTGCTCTTGCCCGACATGTTCGAGCCCGTGACCACGAGCAGCCGGCAACCGGCATCCAGTCGCACCTCGTTGGACACACGCACATCGGCCGGGATGAGCGGATGCCCCAGGCCGCTGGCCACCAAGGACGGCTCGGCATGTTCCAGGACTTGCGGAAATGGGTAGGACGGATGCTCGAATGCGAAGGTGGCCAGCGAGGCCAACGCCTCCATCTCCGCGACGGTCGCCAGCCAGCGCATGGCCGCGGCTGCGTGCCGGGCACGCCACGCTTCGATGGCGAAGCTCAATTGCTCGGGCAAGAGTAAAACCGCCGCGGGGATGGCAAACAGCTGATTGCGCCGCGACTCCAGCCAATTCACCAGGCGCACCAGGTGAACGATGTGGCGGCTCGCCGGCTTGCCCGCGTCGGACAGGCCCGCGGTCAGAGCCAACAGGCGCGGGTCGGAAAAGCGTTCGTCGCACACGCGCTCGATCAGTCGAGCGATCACGCGCAACTCGTAGGCGCGCTGGAAGATCTGCGCCTCCACCGACTTGGTCAGCGGCCGGTAGCGCATCACCCATAGCCGCTGCACGAGTACAACGGCCACCGCGACCGGAATAGCCTCGGGGTTGGCAAACGCGTAGAGCACGATGAGGCCGAGCGCGCCGAGAAGCGCGGTCGCGATGCGCTGCCAGCGTGGAACGCAAGTCGTCGCACCAGACAGCCAGGTCTCCAGGGCATCCTCGCGCACGCGCTCGCGCACGGTGCCTCCAGCCAGCCAGAGATCCTGGCGCAAGGATAGCTGCGAGCTCAGCTCTCCGACCGCGCGCTGGCGCTCGGCGATGTCGCTGACAGGAGCAGCCTCGGTCAACCAACGCCCCAGCCGTGTCTGCCCGCTCGCGGTGCGGGCCATGCAAAGATGGGAGAAGAGCGAAGCCGGCCCGAAAATGTCCAGGTCGGCCGCGTAGGGATGCGCGGGATCGGCGAAGCGCAGTCCATCCGGCGCACCCTTGATGGTGCGCCCCTGTACCCGCGCCAGCCCATCTTCACCATAGCGAATCCGGGCCTCGTGCCGCTTGCTCCCATGCTCGACCAGCGCGATCCCAATGGTGAGGGCCACGAACACGACGGCGCTGGCCGCGGCGGCCATGCCAAAGTGTCCGTGACGCGAGCACGCCTCTCCGGCCAAGACGATGCCAAGGACCAAGTCAGCGATGCGAATCCGCACCAGCCAAGTCAACCAGCGCCGCAGGCGCGCCACCTGCCCTTGCTCCTCGGCCAAACAACGCGCGTACGTGGTGCCGGGATCGTCCTTGCTCTTCATGCGGTTCGCAGCCTACCAGAGGGCGGCCTAGTACGGCGTGACGACCGGAGCATGGTGGTCGGCGTCCCGCCCCTACTAGCCTAGGGGTGTGCCCGCTTGCGTCTCGGACAAACTTGGCTCGCCCAAGTCGGCCTAGCCGGTAGGCGAATAATGGGGGCTAGGGTCGCGGGCTCGGGGCGGGAGGCGGATCGGGCGTAACCGGCGGCGCCGACGGGATGGCATCGGATGTGCCAATGAGCTCGGCCTTACCGATGGCATGCGTGGAGAGAAACTCGTCAAGCACGCGCGTGTAGTTGGGAATGGTCGGATCGGGTGGCGGGTAATCGAGGATCTTGACGTCGAGCGCGTACAACGTGAATGAGTAGGTATCCGTGTGAACCGGGTTGTTGACTGGGTCGAAATTGGGGCACGGACCGAGATAGCCATAAGGGCTATAGCGTGACCATTGGCGCGCGACGGGCGGAGACGCGAGAAATTCCGTGCTGGCCAAGGCGGCCGGCAGAGTGTCGACCTGCCTTGGAATGTCCCAGATAGCCCAATGCCAACCGCGGTTGTCGGGCGGGTTCAACGTCGTCAGAGACGTGTCCTTGAAGACGATGGCAAAGCTCTTTGTGTGTTTCGGTGGATTATCCCAATGAAGCTTGGGGGATGTCCCAGAGCCAAAAGGTTTGCCGTTGCAGGTGTTCTCATCGGGAATCGCGCTACCGCTGTCAAACGCGGGGCTTCTGATTGTGAATGTGTCGTCATCATGGTTGCCGTCGTCACCGTGGTGATCGGCGTCGCCGTGTTCTTCGTGCTCGCCCGATCCCCAACCGATCAGAAACAACGAGGAGCCGAGCAATGATGTTGCCAAAATCGAACGGATCATTCTCATGTGCCTATGACCTCCCAAGTCCACGGAACCACTGTCACGTCAGATGAATCGACTCGACGCTCCTTTCCACACTGAACTGGCGGGGATGAAAATTGAATTCGTCGAGCTCGACCCGTAGGTGTTGTCGATTCTACGATGCCTTGGAGGGCAGAAGGTTACAGCACCGCTGTCGGTGGCATGGTGAGCTCACTTTCGCGGGCGCATACCAGTGCTGTCGGGCCGATCACCTATTCAGGGCCGCAGCGGCGCGTATGAGCGTCTTGAAGGCAGCCTCATCGACCTCATCACCCTCATGGAAATCGATAGCGCGTCTGGTGTTGCCTTCAAGGCTGGAATTGAATAGCCCCGAAGGGTCCTTGAGCAAAGCGCCCTTGGCAAAAGTCACCTTTACGACGCTCTTGTACGTCTCACCAGTGCAAATCATTCCATCGTGATACCAAACCGGGACGCCTCTCCACTTCCACTCCTCGACCACCTGAGGGTCAGCTTGTTTGATGAGAGCGCGGACTCGGGAGAGCGTCTTGCCCCTCCAGTCGTTCAGTTCCTTGATCCTCGCGTCGATCAGCCGAGAAGGGGATTTGCCCTTGGTCGTTGCGCTCTTCTGTTCCGCATCCATCTTCGTCCTCCGCTTGAAGTCCAGCTTCTGCTCCTTCGATGGTCAAGAAGAGGCAAAGGGTTCGGGGCGGTGACGGAATGGCAGTGCACAGAGCGACGAGCGCCTCGGAGGCTTTCTCAGTCAGGGGTTCACCAGAGTCGTCGTCGAACGCCGCCAGCAAACCGGATCCCCGGCGAAGTAATCGCCAGTCGCGTGCCAGGCTGCCCCTCGGCAGCCGTAGCAGCTATCCAGGAGCTCGCAGCTGCGACACGGCTCGCCGATGTGGCTGCGAACGCCGCGGATAGCGGTAAATGCTGACGTCCGCAGGATGTCGGCCAATGGTTTACCACGGTCGCGGCGGGGGCCGATGCGCATGATGCCAAGCTCGCAATCCACGCCAGCGCAGGGCTGCACGCCGCCCCGATCGTTCACGTAGCAGTTCGTGTACCAGAGTCGGCATGCGCCCCCGGGAAACGGAGGATGGACCGACCATTCGAAGCCGAACTCGGTGCGATCGATGCGCAAAAGCTCGGTGAAGAGCTCATGGTAGCGGACCTGGGCCTCCTCGTCCGAGAAGTAGAGCCAGGCCCGATTCGCCTGTGCACGGCCGTGGATTGTGGGTATCTCGACCTCCGGCAGGATGTGGCGGGTTCGCATCCAGCGCCACAAGTCGGGCATCTCGTCGTAGTTGGCCCGGCAAGCGATGGTCTCGAGCGAAAGTCGGGGCTGCTGTAGGTCGGCGAGCCCACTGTCTAGCAGACAGTCGATGCCCTTCCGGATACGGGTAGAGCTACCCGGCACGGACGTCAGCGAGTCCTGAACCGAAGCGCGCAAGCTGTTCAACTTGCCCACCACGGATACATCGCGCGGCCTGAGCCAATCTGCCGCAGCCCGATCCACGAGCGTGCAGTTCGTGTAGAGCAGGCAGTAGCAGCCGAGCGCATTCGCGTGATCGATGCACGACTCGCCATCCTTCAGAAGTGACGCTCGCAATAGGGGCTCGCCGCCTCCCACGATCGAGACCAATCGGGCACCGCAGGAGAAAGCTTCGCTGATCAGGGCTCGCACGTCGCCGTCGTCCAGGCCGGTAGCGACCGTGGGCGCGGCCTCGGAATAACAGTAGGCGCAGGCGAGATTGCAACGCCGCGAGAGCTCGATGGAAATGCGTTGCAGTGGCGCCTGCGGGTCGGTGCTGGCAGTGCGCGCCGACCGTGAATGGAGCTCGGGAGGCGGCGAAAGCTCACTCGGAGACTGCATCACGAGATCCCTGCAGTTTGACGTCCCAGTGAAGCGAACGCGACCTCACGGAACACCTCGCCGCGCGTCTCGTAGCTGTCGAACTGGTCCCAACTCGTGCACCCAGGCGACAGTAACAGGGTACAGCCTTCCTCGCAGCGTGCGGCAGCCAGAGCCACGGCATCCTCGAATCGCTGGCGGTACTCGCCGCTGCCAAGCTGGTGCAAGATGCGTGGTCCGGCTTCGCCGTAGGCGACGACTCGCACGGTGGAAGGCAGCTCGGGCCGCAGCTCTGCGAAGTCGAGGCTCTTGTCGCGGCCGCCGAGAATCAGAACGGCGTTTTGACCCACGCTGCGAAGAGCGCCCCGCACGGCGTGCACGGTCGTGGCCTTCGAGTCGTCGATCACGTGTATCCCTTGCACGGTCCCGAGGTGCCGAAACCGATGGGGAAGGCCGGCGAACGTCTGCACTGCCTCCACAATTTCATCGGAAGGAATCCCTGCACTCACCCCGATAGCGATGGCGGCGAGAAGATTTCCCGCAAGGTGCGGCGCCTGCAGCCTGCACTCGGCCAGCGGAATCGTTCCCCCGGGGAAGCGAAACATGCCGGCGTCAAGATAACAGTCGGCGCGACCGCTTCGACACGAGAAGGTCATTACTTTCGCCTGCTGTGGGGTTCGCGCCACGATAGCCGGTTCGTCCAGATTCAGCACGAAAACATCATTGCACGAACACGCCCGCGCAATGTTCAGCTTGGCGCTTAGGTAGTCATCCATCGACCTATAGCGGTCCACGTGATCCGGCGCGGCGTTGAGGACGGTGGAGATTCTCGGCCGCAGGTGCTGCGCCTCTTCCAGCATGTAGCTCGACAGTTCCAGCACGGTCCAGGGTGCGGTCGCCACCTCGAGCAGCCGTGAGAAGATCGGAACCCCTAGGTTGCCCGCGACAACAGCCCGCTCACCCAGGATCCTTCCCACAAGGCTCGTGGTGGTGGTCTTGCCATCGGTGCCGGTGATCCCGATGATGTTGGCCTGCGGGACCAGAGAAGCTGCCAGATCGACGTCGCCGACGACTGAAATGCCCCGCTGGTGTGCCGCCCTGATCAACCCGATCGAGCGAGGCACTCCGGGCGATAGCACCACGAGGTCGATTCCGTCCAGTTGGTGTGGAAGCTGCGGGCCGGTGAGCACGTCGTCCGGCGATACGCACAGGCCCCGTAGCTGGGGCTCCAGGTCGACGCGTTCCTTGAGATCCGAGATGCGATACCGGATACCGGCAGCATCGAGCGCCAAGGCAACGGAACGGCCGGTCAGGTTCGTAAACCCAACGATGAGAATTCTCCGATTCCGGAGGGGGGCAAGGAGCGCGGTGGGGGCAGCGGACACGGCAGTCGAATAATCTCGCAGATTCGGCTACAAATAGCACCGATGCATTGGGCGTTGCGCAAGTTGGTCGTTCGCCGGGCCTACGCGCTCTGGAGCTCGCTCCACCCCGCAGGGACCTCGAGGTCGCGGCCATCCGTGGCCCCCGAGCCAGAGTGGCTTCGCCTCCACCGCGAAGGCTCGGAACCACCAGGGTACTTCTTCAGCGACAACGTCGTATCCAACGAGAGCTCGCTACTTCAGGCGGCCGACGAGCTTTTGCGGGTTCCCAAGAGTTTGGCGTATCTGGGGGTGGGGCCTGAACAGAACCTGACCTACCTCGCCCTGGTCGAACCACGCCTGGCGTTCATCGTCGATGCCCGGAGGGACAACGCCCGGTTGCACTTCCTGTACCGCGCCATCTTCGAGGAAGCCACTGACCGCTCCGAGTTCCTGCTCCTGCTGCTCGGCCGGCAGCGGGCAAGGGATGTGCCGGCCGGTGCACCCATCGGCGCGCTGCTCGATTGGGTCGAGGGATGCCCTCGGTCCGAGGCAGCGTTCGCAAGCGCTCACGCACGCACGATCGGCCGGCTCGAACGACTCGGCCTGCCCCTGGGGTTCTGGGATCGGGTGCGCCTGCACGCGCTTCACCGTCGCTTCTTCGAACGCCAGATGGCGGTTTCCTTCGAGCTGGTACCCCCGAACGGCAAGACCTATCCGCCGCTTCGCCAGTTGCTCCAGTCGGAGACCGCGGATGGCCGGCAACTCGGCTTTCTCGCCAGCGAGACCGCCTACCGGAAAGTGCGCGCGCTCGAGACGGAGGGACGCGTGGTCCCGATGGTTGGTGACCTCGCGGGGCCGCACACCCTACGACGGATCGCCACAGAGCTGCGACGCCAATCGCTCGTCCTCGGAACGGCCTACCTATCGAACGTGGAGCAATACCTGTTCGAGGACGGCATCTGGCCCTCATGGTTCGAGAACCTGAAACGCATTCCCCATCACCCCGAGGCGGTCGTTGTGCGGACGCACCTGGATCAAGGCCGCGCTCATCCCCGACAGTGGCCTGGCCACCGCTTCACCACCATCGCCCGGCGGCTGGAGCACGAGATGTCTCGCGGCTCTCTCCCACGCAGCTACTGGGATCTGGTCACGGAGACGGAGATTGGCTAGGCTTGGAGTGCACGGCCGGCGTAGCCCCGTCCACGAAGACACACTGAGATGTAGTGCGATGCTATTGGACACTGGACGCGCGGGTCAGGCCTACGGTCTTCTTGCCTGCTGTGCGAGCGTTTGATATCGCTTGAGCTACTTCTTCTCCGTCTAGGGTCTCGCGTTCTACGAGCTTTCCGGCCAGCTCGACCAAAGCGCCGCGCAGCTCGCGCAGGGTTGCCAGACATTGCTCGTTCTGGGTTGTCAGGATGGACTCCGCCTGAGCCACGGCGATCGTCGGATCCGGCCTGAGATGGAACTCGCTCAGTGCGTCGAGACTAAACAGCGTGCCCTTGTCGCTTAGCCCCAGTGTTGCAACCATGGACAGGGCAAGTCTTGATGCTTCTTTCAGATCGCTCGCCGCACCGCTTGATGCGTCGTTGTAGGCAATGAGCTCGGCTGCACGACCTCCAAGCAACATCTGAATGCGGTTTTGCAACTCGGACTTCAGATGCAATTGCTTGTCCTCGGCTTGCGTAACAAGGGTGACGCCAAGCGCGCCACCACGCGACAGGATGGTGACCTTCTCAACCCTACCCACGTTCATGACTTGGGCAATGATCGCGTGCCCTGCCTCGTGTATTGCCACGCGTTCCCGCTCGCCTTCTGTCAAGGCCGAGGATGAACCGTTGACTTCACCCATCCGGCATACCTCGATCGCTTCGATGAAGTTGGCCATGGGGACATCGAGCTGCTCGTTGCGTGCCGAAATCAAGGCAGCATGGTTGACCACATAGGCGATCGCTGCCGGCGTCAACCCGGTGGTGAGACGGGCCAATCTGGCGTAACCGAGCTCGCCGGCGGTCTTGACCTTCTTGGCGTAGAGGCGAAACAAGGCTTCTCGATCGACCAGAGCGGGAAGCTTGAGCTGGATCTTGCGGTCGAAACGCCCTTCTCGCAGCAACGCTGGGTCCACGGCATCTGGAAAATTGGTCGCCCCGATCACCATCACACCGCTTGAGGAATTGAAGCCATCAATCTCTGCCAGGATTTGGTTGATGATTCGGTTGCCCTCCGCTTCAGAGGCGCCACCGGTGTCGGTATTCGTCCGCCGACCGACGCCATCGATCTCGTCGATAAAGACGATGCACGGTGCATGCTTGCGCGCCTTTCGGAACAGGGACTTCACGCGCATCGAACCCAATCCCACGAACATCGCGGTGAAATCGCCACCGGTCGCTGGGATGAAGCGTACGTTGCACTCGCCGGCCAAGGCCTTGGCAAGCTGTGTCTTTCCGGTGCCAGGAGGGCCGGATAGCAGTACTCCTTTGGGAGGGCGAGCACCGAGTGCGGTAAACCCTTTGGGGTCCTTCAGATAAGACTTGATGTCCATGAGCGCCGATTTCGCTTCTGCGGCGCCAATGACATCCTCAAACGTAACCACAGACTCAGTTTCGGAGAATCCAAATCCGTTTCCACGATAGACACGGAAAGCTTGGATGCCCAATGCTGAGAAGAGAGCTATGGTCAGCAGCAGGCCGAGGTCCAGGTGCCAACCGTTGGTGTTACGGATATCTTCACTCACGACTGCCAGCGGAAATACTTCGCTCTGGCCCTTCTGATAATACGTCAGGGCGAGGCCGGAAAGCTTTCCAGCGTTGTCGCTGACAAAGTACCTATGCCCGACTCGTGTAGATACGAACATTCCCGAGGGCGCGATCGCCAAACCTGCGACGTTATTTCTTTGAATGTCCAGAATGAGGATTGAAACGTCGCGCTCGGTGACCGTCCACAAGGCGGGATTGCTGCGCATTTGTTGCAACATTGCGTTCAGCGCGACCGGTTTTTGAGCCTTGGCAAAAAGCCTCGTCGAGAAGACCGCGCCCATCCCTGCCAAGAGCAATGCGCCAAGGATCAGGTAGTGCCACTGCTTCTTGGGGAGTAATTTGTTCATCAGGTTCGAGCTCGCTAGCGACAGCTCGATAGATAGCTATCGGCAGAGTTCAAAGGTGGCTTTACCCTTGGCCGTGGCGTCGCGCCATCACCGCGAATCGTGACTGATCGCTGCGTTACCAAACCAGCGGAATCAGTCGATAGCGCACGTTTCGCGGGTGCTGGTGGTAGCCGGGCAACTCTCGCAGGGTGCGGTGGCATTCCCTATCTTGCTAACATTTCACTCAGGCGAATGGCTGGGTGATGGTAGCGAGGCCGGCTCATGTCGAAGTTGGGATGGCGGATGGCAAAGTTGGGGCACCACTGGACGCACGCGTGGCAGAGCTCGCAATCGTGATGGAAGCTCGGACGGCCCTCCACCATGGAAATGTTGTTGCGAGGGCACACCTTGGCGCAGTTTCCGCATCCCTTGCAATCGCCGGTGACCGCGAAATCCCTGTCGGTGTTCTTGAAATGCTCGAGTCCCTTCTCGTGAAAGAACGATCCGAAGGCGTTCGCACACCAGGAACTGGTCTCGGGCCTGTGGGTTTCGAGGTTCCCGATCGCTTGCACGATTTCCTCCAGGCGTGCGTCAGCGGTTCGGAGGCGCTTTCTTTGTCTGTCGATCCTCATCATCATCTTGTCGAGCGTGTTCAGCTTCATCATGCTTGCGTTGCCGGCCTTGACCGCGAAGCCGGCGGTCAGGTCCGCGCCCCCTTCGCGCAGGATCTCTCGTAGCTTGACCAGGGTCTTGCCGGGGATCGCGACACATGTTGCCACGGCGAAGACATAGCGTTTGCCCTCGAGCGAAAGCTTTTCGGCGAATTCGGCCACGATGCGCGGCATTCCCCAGGCATAGACCGGGAAGACTAGGCCTATCCGCTCTGCGGCTGATTCAATCAATCGCATTGGAATGGTTTTCGAGATCGGAACCAGTTCAGTGTCGCCTAACCCAGCGGCGATGTTGCGTGCCAATGTCAGAGAGTTTCCGGTGGCGGAGAAATAGTAGATGGCAGTCTTCATGATTCGATCCTTTGGGTGGAACAAGTGTCCGTCAGGAAATGACTGAGCCACGTCTATTCAAAGAACATGCCGAGGCATCGCGTTTCAGTTCGCGGCGCGCTCATGACCTGTCCAATTCATGGACAGGTCATCAGATGGTAAGTGCGCCTTGCGGGGCCTCGATCTGCTTGTATGGGGGAAACCTGACGCCAGGATAGGCAGATCTACCGGCCTTGTCGGCCGGACAGTTGTCCGCGGCCACAGAGGACATTCGTCCGCGAACCAGGCCACAAACGCCGGCCGGGACGACGTGCAGTGTGGGTCAGGTCTTCGTGATCTGCGTTCCGTCTTTCGTGGTGATCATGCTCATGGGATGTTCTCCTCGATAGTTGAGGTCGTTGGACCTTTGGATGTCGAGTGGTCCGAGTGGATTCAGCGCATCGACGCACCACTGCCCTCGGGAAGGATGGCGGGTAGGCGGCATCCCAAGAATCATGGACCCTCTTCTCGGCAGGCGCGCCGTCTGGCATTCTCCTGCCCGTCGAAGCCATGGAGGAACACGACGACGTCGAAGCCGCACGCGTAGCCACCCACGCGCTGCCAGCAGCCCTGAAGGTCTTGCTGGCGTTCAACGCGCTGGTGATCGCCGTGCATGTCTTGGTGGCACAGGCCATTCGTCTGCCACCGGGATACCAGCTACGAACGGATGCTCATGGCGGCGGACCGGGCGACGGACTCTACGTGCTCTTCGTTTTGGTCATGTTGGTTCGAAAAGCCAGCGCACGTGGGACAGCGCTTCGGCGTGGCGTACTGAAGTCTCGGTTAGCGCAACAGTCCTAGTGGCGCCAAGGCGTGGCGCCCTCCGGCCGACACTCACGCTTCGTGAATGGTCTTGCTGGCTGCCAGCGACCCGACCTGCGCGCGGAAGTCCTCCACCCGCTGGCGCGCCCCGCGAAAGTACGCGTCCAGGCTGTCGTAGGTGCCAATCGCCCTAGGAATCACCGTCGACAAGTGGCAGCGGTGGCAGGAAAGCAGGTCGTTGTCCTCAGAACAGGGGTGGCGATACACCTCGCCGAAACAATAGCGGTGGGTCGCGACCAGGGCCGGCGTTCCGGTCGCCCGGTTCGGCATCGGCATCCGGTCGTCGCCCCGGGCCGCCCTGAGAAACACCTTCAAGGGTGGCGAGTCGAGCCTGGCGGCCCCGATGGGCAGCACTATCTCCGGAAATCTCCCAGACAGAGACGTTCCTGCTATTTTGGACCCGTGTTGGATACTCATCGCGCCCTTGCTACGAGCTGGTCCCATACCGATACCACGATTGGCTCCCGAACGAGCGGAGATTCCCGTCCGGGACGCGCAAAGCGCCGTCACCACAAGCGTGAGGTGGCGGCGCGTTCGGGGAGGTGCGGACTAGGACGTCAGTGCGCAGGCGGCTGCGAGAACGTTACGCCTTGACGACGCACTCGGTCGGGCAGACGGCCTTGCAGGCCTGCTCGGGCTTGCCCTTGCATTCGTCGCATTTCGCCGGGTCGATCTCGAATTGAGCGTCGCCCTGGCTGATCGCTTGGTTGGTGCACTCGGGCTCGCAGGCGCCGCAGCTGATGCATTCGTCGGTGATCTTGTTTGCCATGGAAGGTTCTCCGGTCAGGTGTTTCACCCGCGCGCTCCGCTGTTTTTCGGACCGCATCGCGGGCGGCCCCTTCTAGCCGAACAGCACGGCCTCGTGAAGGAATTTCGAGCCCCTTCGACTGCTCAAAACGCTCCGCGCCCGCGGCTATCTGCAGGCAGCAAGCTTCCGCGCTAGTTCCTCGCGCCAATGCTCCTCGGCGGCGGCCGATTCGGCCTCGGGATCCGGGGATAGGGTCAAGGCCTTGACGCTCGAAAAGACATCGAAGTCGACCAGTACCAATTGTTTGGTCGAGTTGCCGGTCCAGACGTTACTGCTTCCAATGGAGATCAACTGATTGGTGGTGCCCGGGGCGAGATCGTAGGGGGTGTTGTTGCTATCGTTGGTGGGGGAGAGGAAATCCCAGAACGCGGGGGTGTCGGTCTCGTCGAAGTAGATGGCGGTGCTCTGGTTCACTGTGGCGGTCACGGGTCCCTGGTTGGCGATGGTGACCGTGTACTCCTTGTCCCGCGCGGGGGCGCTGTACGAAACGGGGACGATGGCGGTTTCCGGCGCCACCCATTCGCTGGTCGAGCTGGTCAGCGTGACCCGTGCGCTGGCGACGGCCGCGAAGTCTGGCTGCAAGAGCAGGTCGAGCAGGTAGCCGGTTTCGCCCACGTCGAGGCAGGTGGCGGTGTGCATGCTCCCATCCTTGAGCTTGCCCACCGAGCCGGTGACGAACTCCTCCAGGTTCGTGCCGATGGGGACGCCGGCGGAGTCGAGTAGCTCGAAGGCGCTCGTCTGGACGAAACACTGCCGACGGTTGCGGTGGTTGGTGACCGGTGCGAGGAACATGTACGAGTCCGACGTAGCGGTCCACCGGCCAAGGATGGCCGACGTGCCCGTGATGTCCGAACCGTCGATGGTGGCTGGAATCACGCGGGTGAGCTGGTCGGGTGAATCCAAGGCCAGGCCCACCGGATCGCCGCTCAGCGTGGCGGCGTTGCCGAACCTACCCGCCCCTCCGTCCCGCGCGCTGCTGCCGCCGCCGCAACCGAAGGTGAACGCGAGCGCGAAGACGATGAATCGGGCCATGGGACTCCTTCGGGCAATTGCCGCGCCATCTTGCACGACCCACGTGACCGTGGCCACTTTTCGACGGGAGGGGATCACGACACGATTCCGAGCCCAGCCGGACGCCCCAGTCGGACGATGGATGCTCTCCCTCGAACCTTTGGCGGGGCCGCCTCAGAATTCTGAATTCCCGGCGTAGTAGACTGTGCGTCAAGACAAGAGAAATCGAGGACAGTGCGAGAACGTAGCGGCGGCACGGGACTTGCTGCTCCAGGCACCAGGAGAATTCCATGCACGGGACAAACAGAGCTCTCGCATTGTTCCTGGTTGCCTCGCTCGGACTGGCGTGCGACAGCAGCGGGCTGAGCACGCAGGGGGCGAAGGGAGGGCAGAGCGGGTCGGCTGCCGGTGGGAGCGCCTTCGGCGCGGGTGGCTCAGCTGCCGGCGGGCTCGTTACCGGAGGCGCCGGCAGTTTCGCTGCGGGAGGCACCGGCGGCCTCGTTACCGGAGGAGCCGCTGGCGGTGGCGGCACGGGTGGCGTCGACAGGGGGTCGGGCGGAAGCGCAGCTGGCGGCGTGAGTGGCACTGGCGGATCCACGTGTCCATGGGGATGTCCGGCGCCATCCATCCTGTGCCCTGGCGGCACCACTTTGCCAGAGCGCGATTCCTGCGGTTGTGCGATCTGCGCGCCAACCGACGCCGGCATTGCCAAGGATGCGACTGGCGATGCGCCATGCCTGCAACCGCCTTGTGCTTCCTATCCAGTATGCCCCAGCGGCTACCAGGTCGTGACGCCGACTTGCGGTTGCCCCACGTGTGTTGCGGTCGACGCCGGACTCCCGGACGCCAACGCCTGTCCACCCAAGGCATGTCCAACCATCGCCTGCCTGAATGGCATGCTACCAAACCCCGATCCCTGCGATTGTCCCATCTGCGCGCCTGCAGATGCGGGAATCGAAGCAGCCCAACCAGCCTGTATCGGCCTGGACGAGTGCACGTGTCGGGCGACGAGCGGTTGCGGCTCCATCGCACAACCATGCTATTGCCCATTCCCCACGTGCGACCGATCCGGCGCATGTGTCTGCGGGGGTGGTAAGTTCGTAGGTTGTGCCCCCACGGGGCTTGGTACGTGCGCCGCCGCCCGAGATCGCGTCGCGTCGCTCTGCCCGCAGTTGTCGCAGTCCTCCTTACCCAGCGTATGCGACTCAGGGCAGTCGGCTCCCGAGTGCATCATCAAGTGCCTAAACGACGTCGGCTCGTGTCGCGACGTGGCCTGTAGCTTCTGCGAAACCTGCGACTGTGCGGGTGACGCCTTCTACACCTGCCTGGGAAAGTGCCGGACCCTGCTCACGGGCAACGTCGGGCTCGACGCTTCTGTGCCGTGACCAATCCGGAATTTCGCGTCGACTGAAGTTACGGACACGGCAGGTTCGAACCGCAAGCGACCCGATCTGAAACTCTCGCCTCGTGGTCGACCCGCCTTCAGCTCAGCCAGTCTTCGCCCTCACCGCCAGACCCTAAAAGGCAGCCGATGCGTCGGTCACCACGTCGGTGTTCGGGGCGTCGACCGCGCCGGGCTGGAGGGCGCCGCCATCCCCACAGCTCCGTGGACAACCGACCGAGCTCATCTTCCAGCCGTTTGCGAGACACTCCCAGCAAATGGAGTAGAAAGAGCACAGCGAAAGACACTCAGGGTGGCCCACGAGTCCCTGGCAGGTCATGCAGGCGGACTTCGCACTGGGATCCGGACACGTGCCGATAGAGTCCCTTGCAGTGCCAGGCATTGGCTGGCCTAGACAAAGTGGTCTGGCTGTGATGTCCTCCACCGCATCCACCGCATCCACCGCAGTCGTCGCACTATCCGCGGCGGGCGCATCGTCCGCAGACATCACACTATCCTCTATGAGCGCACTGTCCGCAGTCCTCGCACCGTCCGCAGTTGTCGTAGCATCGGTGATGCCCAGGTGCCGCGCAGCTTCCGAGCCACATGCGCCCACGACTACCAGACCTATCGCGAAATACGCGAGATGGAGACTCATAGGCAACATGGTATCAGATGCTCCGTCTTCGATCGGGCGGGGACAGCCCGCAAGTCATCTCGGAGTGCTCCGAAACACAGCAGCCTCGATCGGGCAGCCCATCTGTCATGGTTGAAGCGTCATCCAGCGCGGGACTCCTCACAACGGTTGCGCGTAGAGGTGACATTTCCAGTAGCCATCTGACGGGGAGTACAAGCACCCGGATCCAGCGCAGTCGCCGTCGTCGATGCACTGGTCTTTCGGGGTATGGCAGTAGTAGCCCACACCTTGGCAATAATCCAAGCCTGTCATGTCGCACGGCAGGGCTGGCGAAGGCGAGCAGTAAGCGCCCGTCCCACAGTCGGCGTCGATGCGACAGTTGCCGGGAACGCACGTGTTGCCGGCGCTGTAGGTATAGGGGGATGCGTGGCATGCACAGGTCTGGCCGCTCGGACAGTCGGTGTCGCCAGTACAACTGTCGTAGGTGCACCCGCAGCCCGCCGGGCCGAGGTTGCCCACGCACCGACCGTTGGTCCCGTCGCCGCACCCGATGTCGCTGGTGCATGCCCATTGGCCCGGGTAGGTAGCGGTCGGACAGTTGTCACCACATGTGCAGTTCCCGGCCGGTGCGGATTGCGTGCACTGGATGTCGCTGGTCCGATGGTTGCTGGGTGCGCGCCCTGGCACTGTGCTGTTTGAGCCGCAGCCAGCAATTGCGGCTAGGCAAAGCCCGCCAATGACGCAAGAGCGGATTCCAAGTCGATATACACGGGTCATGGCAGCCTCCAGAAAGGTGAGCAAGTCATTCGCAAGTTCGAGACCAAGTCCGGTCTCTCGAACAAGCCTGCCGTGCCCCTGGATCTTCGGCGCGATCCCTCAGTGGATCGGGCGCTTGATTCAGAATTCTGAGGGGGCAAAATGGCGGGTCCGGGAACACCGAGCGTCTACCGCGCAGCGGCCACCCAATCCGAACGAATGGTCGAGAGTCCAACCGGGTGCTCGCCGCGCCAGCATACTTGCATAGTTACGTATAATAGCATATAACAAGTCCGTGGCCGCCACAGCTGCTCACGCGCATGCCGATCTCTTCCGCCTCCTCGGCGATGAAGATCGCTTGCGCCTACTCGCCCTGTGCGATGCCGAGGAGCTGACCGTGGGCGAGCTGTCCACGCTGCTGCGGCAAAGCCAGCCGCAAGTCACGCGCAAGACCCAGCCGTTGCGCGATGCTGGCTTGCTGGCCGAGCGGCGAGACGGCACGCGCATCCTGTTGCGCGCAGAGGCCAAAGACAACCCCATCGTGCTGGCGGCGTTGCGCGCGGGACAGGGCTTGTGCCTGGCCGAAGGACGGCTGGCGCGCATTCCCAAGATCGTTGCCAAGCGGGAAGAGACAGCGCGCAAGCTGTTCGCCGATGGTGCTGCTGAAGGCTCGCCCATTCCGGGGGGCTCGGTCGAGCCTTTCCTGCCCCTCTTGTCCGCCCTCTTGCCCGGGCACCATCTCGCCGTCGATGTCGGTTGCGGCGACGGCCTGCTCTTGCCGCTGCTGTCACCGCTGTACGATCGCGTGATTGCGGTGGATCGCAGCGCAGCCCGATTGGCCCGCGCCGCCGCGCGGGTGTGGCAGAGCGGATTGCCCAACGTGCGCCTGCGCCAGGCAGAGACCGACGATACCAACCTGGCGCAGGAGATTGCCAAGGCCGGTGGCGCGGATCTCGTGACCATCGTGCGCGTCCTGCAATTCATCGCCCGCCCGAGCGATCTGGTCGCCACCGCCGCGCGCTTTCTGCGTCCGGGCGGGCATCTCATCGTCGCAGATCACGTGCCCCACAAGGACGAAAGCCTGCGCGAGCAGGGGCATGTGTGGCTGGGTTTCGACCCCGACAAGCTGCGGGCCTGGCTAAGCGACGCTGGGCTCGAGATCGTGGCTTGTGCCCCCTTGCCTGGCGCTTTCACGCCGCCTCTTCAGTTGATCCTTGGAAAAAGCATCGTAAACCCCTAACCCCAATCACATTCACGTTCGCGAAGGAGCTTTCATGGATACACGCAATGAATTTCCGGCCTACAAGGTCAAGGACATCTCCCTGGCCGAGCTCGGCCGCAAGAAGATCCGCATGTCGGAAAAGGAAATGCCCGGTCTCATGTCACTGCGCGAGGAGTTCGGCGCACAGAAGCCACTCAAGGGCGCGCGCATCGCAGGCTGCCTGCACATGACCATCGAGACCGCGATTCTCATCGAGACGCTGGTCGAGCTGGGCGCGGACGTCACCTGGACCTCGTGCAATATCTATTCGACCCAGGACGAAGCCGCCGCGGCCATCGCCAAGGCCGGCGTTCCGGTGTTCGCGTGGAAGGGCGAGACCCTGCCCGAGTACTGGGCCAACATCGAAACCCAGATCTCCGCCTTCAAGGGCGGCCAGGGCCCCAACCTGCTTTTGGACGACGGTGGCGATCTCACGCTGCTCGTGCACAAGGGCGCTGAATTCGAAAAGGCCGGTAAGGTGCCCGACCCGTCCACGACCAAAGTGGATGAGATGAAGGTCATCCTGACCCTGCTCGACAAGTGCCTGAAGGCCGATAAAACGCGCTTCACGAAGATGGCGAAAGAAATCAAGGGCGTGTCCGAGGAGACCACGACGGGCGTGCACCGGCTTTACGAG
>Ga0265342_10000844_pt1 | contig 30615 bp, 27 predicted proteins | sample 4CB327metaG_FD_203125 | JGI IMG/M metagenome (GOLD analysis project Ga0265342, IMG submission 203125) | Rhizosphere microbial communities from Carex aquatilis grown in University of Washington, Seatle, WA, United States - 4-CB3-27 metaG | ecosystem: Host-associated > Plants > Roots >... | reverse complement strand
GATCAGCAGGATGTTCGACTTCGCGAGCTCGACGTCGTTGTGCTTGGCCTGGTGGTTGAGGCGCTTGTAGTGATTGTGCACCGCGACCGAGAGGACCTTCTTCGCGTGGTCCTGGCCGATGACGTAGTCGTCGAGGACCTTGCGGATTTCCTTCGGCGTCGGGATGCCGTCGCGCGACTTCACCAGCGAGGATTTGTTCTCCTCGCGGATGATGTCCATGCACAGCTCGACGCACTCGTCGCAGATGAAGACCGTCGGACCGGCAATGAGCTTGCGCACCTCGTGCTGGCTCTTGCCGCAGAACGAGCAGTAGAGAGTGTTCTTGGAATCGCTGCCGCCAACCTTGCTCATTCCATTCTCCGTCACATTCGCCCGCACGCATTTTCGACGCGACACGAACGAAGCAAGTTACGCGCCGGAACTCCGACACGGCGGCCTAAACCGGGGAGGCACGCAACCCATTCTCCCCCACACCATAAGCGAAGCATGCTAACGACGTGATAATCAAGAATCGATTAACGATAACCGGCCACTCACAACCTGCAATAAAGGCCGCAGCGGGGCAAAAAAGCCCCAGCCGGAGTTTGCCCGGGGGACCCTCCCCCAGGCAAGCCTCAGGCCGGCTTCGGCAGCGTCAGGTCTTCCGGCCGGCTGTCGATTACCTTGTCGACAAGGCCGAAATCCCGCGCCGCTTCGGCGGTGAGGAAGTAGTCGCGCTCCAGCGCGTCCTCGATCTTCTTCAAGGACTGGCCGGTGTGCTTCACGTAAATCTCGTTCAGCCGCTTCTTCAGGTTCAGGATTTCCTGGGCGTGAAGCATGATGTCGGTCGCCTGGCCCTGGAACCCGCCCGAGGGCTGGTGAACCATGATGCGTGCGTTGGGCAGGGCGAAACGCTGGTCCTTGGCGCCGGCCGTCAGCAGGAGTGAGCCCATCGATGCGGCCTGGCCGATGCACAGCGTCGCGACCTGCGGGCGGATGAACTGCATCGTGTCGTAGATGGCCATGCCCGACGTCACCACCCCGCCGGGCGAGTTGATGTACATCGAGATCTCTTTCTTCGGGTTCTCGGCCTCGAGGAAGAGCAGTTGCGCCACGACAAGGGTCGCCATCCCGTCCTCGATCGGACCGGTGATGAAGATGATCCGCTCCTTCAGGAGACGCGAAAAGATATCGTAGGCGCGCTCGCCCCGGTTGGTCTGCTCGACCACCATGGGGACGAGGTTCATGTAGGTCTCGACGGGGTCTTTCATCTCGGCTCCTTGACGCGAATCACGAAGGTTCGGCGAAGCTTAGCCTTCCCGTCCACGCCGGGTGATCTATTTGCGGGGACGCCCCGGCGCAAGTGAGGCGATGGTTTACGCCGCCAACTCGTCCTCCGGTTTGTAGAGCTCCTCGCGCGACACCTTCTTCTCGTCGACCTTGGCGAGTTCGAGCAGGAAGTCGACCACCTTCTCCTCGAAGATCGGAGCGCGCAGCGACGCGACAGCCTGCGCGTTCTGACGGAAGAAGTCGTACACGCGCTGCTCCTGGCCGGGGAACTGGCGCATCCGCTCCATGATGGCGCGGTTGAGCTCCTCGTCATTGACCGTGATGTTGTTCTTCTCGCCGATCTCCGCGAGCACGAGGCCCAGGCGCACGCGGCGCTCGGCGATGGCGCGGTATTCCTCCTTCGCCTTCTCCTCGGTGGTGTTCTCGTCGGCGAAGGTCTTCTTCTCGTTCTCCATTTCCTGGAGAACGGTCTGCCAGACCCGGCTGAATTCTTCTTCGACCAGCGACGGCGGCGGCTCGAACTTGTGCATCTTGTCGAGCTCGTCGAGCAGCGCGCGCTTGACCTTCTGCCGCGTCATCGATGCGTGCTCACGTCCGATCTGGTCGCGCACCGCCTCGCGCAGCTTGTCGAGCGATTCAAGGCCGAGCGCCTTGGCGAACTCGTCGTTGACGTCGACCTTGCCGGGGCTCTCGACCGACTTCGCCGTGACAACGAACTCGGCCGCCTTGCCGGCGAGGGTCGCGACGCCGTAGTGCTCCGGAAACGTCACCTTCAGGGTGCGGTTCTCGCCGGCCGCGATGCCGACGAGCTGCTCCTCGAAGCCGGGGATGAAGGTGTTCGAGCCGATCAGGACCGGCGCGTCCTCGCCGGTGCCGCCCTCGAAGGCGACGCCGTCAATGGTGCCGACATAGGAGATGACGACCCGGTCGCCCTGCTCCGCCTTGCCGCCCTCGGGGCGCACCGTGAACGGCTTGTTCTGCTCGGCGATGCGGTTCAGGCCCTCGTCGACCTCGCTGTCGGCGATGTCGGCGACGGGCTTGGAAATCTTGATGTCCTTGAAGTTGCCGAGCTCGATCGGCGGCACGATCTCGACCGCCACGGTGTAGGCGAGATCGCTTTTGCCCTCGATCAGGTTCTCGACCTCGTCCTTCTCCTCCGGCAGCGTCACCTTCGGGTCGGCGGCGAGCTTGAAGCCGCGCTCGGACACGATCTGGTTGTTGGTGTCGCGCACCGTGCTCTCGATGATCTCGGCCATCGTGGCGCGGCCGTACATGCGCTTCAGATGCGCGACCGGCACCTTGCCCGGACGGAAGCCGTTGATGCGGACCTGCGTCTTGAGCTGGTCGAGGCGCGCATCGACCTTCGATGCGAGCTCGGAGGCCGGGACGACGACCTTATATTCGCGCTTGAGACCTTCGGAGAGCGTTTCGGTAACTTGCATTTGGCCACACTTTTCTCTGCTTGCACTCGCGTCGCATCGGCACAAAGCCTTACGCGCCGCGCGTGTCCGGATTGCGAGCCATTATGGCTCGCGGAAATCTTCAGCCCTTCATGTTGGTGCGGGCGGAGGGACTCGAACCCCCACGACTTTCGCCACTGGAACCTAAATCCAGCGCGTCTACCAATTCCGCCACGCCCGCAAAGGGCGACCACAGGAGGCATCCTGCGCCGTCGCCCGCGGCGGGGAAATACCCCGTTTGCAGGCGGCGCGGCTTATATCACGCGCCTTCAGGGGCGCAGCAAAAAAATGGGGCGCGGAAAGGCTCCACTCAAGGCCGGCCGAGCCCCGTCCAGAGGCACGAATAGACGCGGGGAAGCGTCTCGGGAAGGTCCTCTGCGATGAGCCCCGGACCGAAAGCCGCCGCTGCCTCGCCATGCAGCCAGACCGCTGCGCTTGCCGCTTCGGAGGCCGGCATATGCTGCGCCATGAGGCCGGCGATCATGCCGGCGAGGACGTCGCCTGCGCCCGCGGTGGCGAGGGTGGCCGGGGCGTTGCCGGCGATGCTGGCGCGGCCGTTCGGCGCCGCGACGACGGTGTCGGGTCCCTTCAGCAGCACCACGGCACCGCTCGCGATAGCGGCAGCACGCGCCAGCTCAAGCTTCGAATGAAGTTGAGAATCGTTCGATAAACAACTGAATAAACGTGCGAATTCTCCCTCATGCGGCGTCAGAATGACCGCCTGAGGTCGCCGGCGGATCAGGTCGAACAGGGCCTCCGGCTCGTCGGCGAAACTCGTCAGCGCATCGGCGTCGAGAACCACCGCGGCCTGCGAGCCGAGCGCGGCGGCCACCGCCTGCCGCATCTGCGCACCGACCCCGCCGCCGGGCCCCAGCACGGCGGCATTCCTTCGGGAATCGGACAGGAACTCGGTGAGTTCGCCCGCGTCGTTCACGGGCCGGACCATGATGGCGAGGCTGGCCATGGCGTTCACCGCCAGCGCCGCCTCGGGCGAGGCAATGGTCACGAGCCCCGCCCCCACCCGCAGCGCGCCGCGCGCGGCCAGACGCGCTGCGCCTGTCGTCGATGCGCCGCCCGAGAGGACAACGGCGTGCCCGCGCGCATATTTGTGCCCCTGCACCTGGGGGACCGGAAAGAGATCACGCCAGAGTGCCGGCTCGTTGACGAACGTCCTAGGCGCGATCGTTTCGAGGACCCGCGCCGGGATGCCGATATCGGCGACTTCCAGCGTGCCGCAATGGAGCCTGCCCGGCAGCAGCAGGTGCCCGGGCTTGCGGCGGAAGAAAGTAATCGTGTGCGTGGCGTTCACCGCCGCGCCCATGGCCTGGCCTGTCGTGCCGTTGATGCCGCTCGGCAGGTCGACCGCCACGACCGGCGCACGCCATCGGTTCATCGCCTCGATCATTGCCCGCGGCAGTCCCGTCACCTCACGGTCGAGCCCGGCGCCGAACAGCGCATCGACGACGACATGGCCGGGGTCGAGCGCGTCCGGTGAGGCCGCGTCGATCGGACCGTTCCAGCGCCTTGCGGCTTGCGCAGCGTCGCCCTTGAGCGTGTTGCGGTCTCCGACCAGCAGCACCCGCACCGGCGTGTTGCGTTCGGCCAGGATGCGGGCCGCGACGAAGCCGTCGCCGCCATTGTTGCCCGGTCCGGCGACGATCGTCACCGATCCTCCCTGCCTGCGCATCGACACCGCGTCGGCTACGGCGCGCCCGGCGTTCTCCATCAGCGTCATACCCGGCGTACCGCCGGCAATCGCCAGGCGGTCTGCCTCGGTCATCTCGGCGCTGGTCAGAACTTCGATCATGAACACAAGCCTAGCGACGACCTAGGAACCGGACAATTCGCCAACTTTTGTCTGTTTGGACGCCAATTTTTCTGCCCATTTCTTGGTCACTTTGCTGTTTTATTGGGCGCATCCGTCGCCGCACGAGCCGGAGCACCCCGTTCCGGCGTCGACAAGTCTTTGGCGCGGCGCACGCTTTTCGGCTTTGCCGGCTTGGCACGAGACCTGCTAACGCATGCGCGGTTCTCCGGACTTCACCCCGGTGAGCTAAAAGGTCAGGACCGGCAATGAAAAAAATCGAAGCCATCATCAAACCTTTCAAGCTCGACGAGGTGAAGGAGGCGTTGCAGGAAGTCGGACTGCAGGGGATCACGGTGACCGAAGCCAAGGGCTTCGGCCGTCAAAAAGGGCACACCGAGCTCTACCGGGGCGCTGAATACGTCGTGGATTTTCTCCCCAAGGTGAAAATCGAAGTCGTGGTCGGTGACGACATGGTGGAAAAGGCGATCGATGCGATCCGGCGCGCCGCTCAGACTGGCCGGATTGGCGACGGCAAGATATTCGTCTCCAACATCGAAGAAGCCATCCGTATCAGAACCGGCGAATCCGGGGTCGATGCCATCTAACAGGACGCGGACGCCCGTCGCGCGGACATTTCAGTAACAAGGGGGATAAGGAACCCATGACTACAGCCAAAGACGTCATGAAGATGATCAAGGACAACGACGTCAAATACGTCGATTTCCGTTTCACCGATCCGCGCGGCAAGTGGCAGCACGTCACCTTCGACGTCACGATGATCGAGGAAGACACGTTCGCGGAAGGCCAGATGTTCGACGGCTCGTCGATCGCCGGCTGGAAGGCGATCAACGAATCCGACATGTGCCTGATGCCCGACCCGGCGACGGCCTGCATCGATCCGTTCTTCGCCGAGACGACGCTCGTCCTCGTCTGCGACGTGCTCGAGCCGACCACCGGCGAGCCTTATAACCGCGATCCGCGCGGCATGGCCAAGAAGGCGGAAGCCCTCGTCAAGTCGATGGGCTACGGCGACGTCATCTACTTCGGGCCGGAAGCCGAGTTCTTCGTGTTCGACGACGTCAAGTACAAGGCCGACCCCTACAACACCGGCTTCAAGCTGGACTCGATCGAGCTGCCGACGAACTCCGACACCGACTACGAAGGCGGCAACCTCGGTCACCGCATCGGCATCAAGAAGGGCTACTTCCCGGTGCCGCCGCAGGATTCGGCGCAGGACATGCGCTCGGAGATGCTCGCGGCCATGGCCAAGATGGGCGCCAAGGTCGAGAAGCATCACCACGAGGTGGCCTCGGCCCAGCACGAACTTGGTCTCAAGTTCTCGCCGATGACCTTCATGGCCGACCAGTTGCAGATCTATAAGTACTGCATCCAGCAGGTCGCGCAGATCTACGGCAAGACGGCGACGTTCATGCCAAAGCCGATCTACGGGGACAACGGCTCGGGCATGCACTGCCACCAGTCGATCTGGAAGGACGGCAAGCCGATGTTCGCCGGCGACAAGTACGCCGGTCTCTCGGACATGTGCCTGTCCTACATCGCCGGCGTCATCAAGCACGCCAAGGCCGTCAACGCCTTCACCAACCCGACGACCAACTCCTACAAGCGCCTGGTGCCGGGCTTCGAGGCGCCGGTGCTGCTCGCCTATTCGGCGCGCAATCGCTCGGCATCGTGCCGCATCCCCTATACCGAGAGCCCGAAGGCCAAGCGCGTCGAGGTCCGCTTCCCCGATCCGCTCGCCAACCCGTATCTCGGCTTCGCTGCGCTCCTGATGGCCGGTCTCGACGGCGTCAAGAACAAGCTCCACCCCGGCGATGCGATGGACAAGGACCTGTACGACCTGCCGCCGGCAGAGCTCAAGCAGATCCCGACCGTCTGCGGCTCTCTGCGTGAAGCTCTCCAGAGCCTCGACAAGGACCGCGACTTCCTCAAGGCAGGCGGCGTGTTCGACGATGACTTCATCGACAGCTACATCGAGCTGAAGATGACGGAAGTCATCCGCTTCGAGCACACCCCGCATCCGGTCGAGTACGAGATGTATTACTCGGCCTGATACAGGTTCTCGCAGCGCATCGCACGTCGCGATGACCTTGAAGGGCGCCCCTCACCGGGCGCCCTTTTCTATTGTGCGCTAAGACGGTCGGCGCGACGACCGGCGCAGGCTGCGCCTTTCGACGAAACACCGAAACGAATTGAACTTGAAAGACGACCGGCGCGAGGCCTCACGCTTCAGGCGTTCGCTGCCTTGCGCCAGCGGCGGCGTTCGCCGAAGCTTTCGACCGGCGCCGGAGCGACCGGCTCGGGCGCTTCGGTACACTCGACGCGATTGCGGCCGTTTGCCTTGGCCCGATAGAGCGCCTGGTCCGCGGCCGCGAGCAACTGTGCGACCGGCATGTCGGGATCGTTGGATATCGTGACGCCGGCGCTGACGCTGGGCACAAGATCATCTTTCGCGTGGCCCGCGGCGGCGGCGACGAAATTGCGCCGCACGCGGTCGGCGATTGCCTCCGCCTCGCCGATGTCGCCGACGGGAAGCATCGCCGCGAACTCCTCGCCACCGATGCGGCCGAACTGCACCTGGGCGCCGAGTGTGCGGGTCGCGGCACCGGCGAAAAGCTGCAGCACGGCGTCGCCGGTGCCGTGGCCGAGCCGGTCGTTGATCGCCTTGAAGTGGTCGAGGTCGAACAGCATCACCGCGAGCGGCTCCGGGTCGAGACGCTGCTGCGCCTGCAGGCGCGCCGCGCCGTCGATGAAGGCACGGCGGTTTGGCACGCCGCTCAGCGGATCGATCAACGAAGCGATCTTGTGCTGCAACTCGGTGCGCTCTTTGGTCATGTTGAGCAGCAGGAAAGCGAGCACCACGGTGAACAGGAGCGTGCCGAAGGCGATGAGCGCAAACGAGATGCCGCTCATGATCGACTGGTCCTGCAGGATCGGCGACAGAAGCGTCGCCGGGATGCGCGCCAGCAATGCCGCGGCATAGGCAAGCAGCGCGCAGACGGTCGGCCAGCGCGACATCAGCGGTTCGGCGCGACCGCGCCAGAACTCTTCCGCCGTGGCGGCTGTGAGCATGGCCATCAGTGTCGAAACGAGGAGCACCTGGAGATTCAGGTCGACGGCGAAGGACGGCAGCATCGATACGGCAAGCCACAAGCCCGGCGCCGCCAGAACGGGGATCGGCCTTACGGGACGGCCGTCGAACATGCGCGAGCCCGCCCAGATGCACGCGGCACCGAGCAGGATCAGTTCATTCGCGATCGAGATCGAAATCCAGTCCGGCATCGTGCCGTGGGTGGTGAGCAGGCCCTGGCCCATCGCGCTGACGACATAGGCGCCGCCCCACACCATCTGCGCCTTGACGGCGCGGTTCTGCAGGCCGGCGAAGACCAGCAGGGCGCCGAGCAGCGCAGTGACGAAGACCGTCACGACCGACAGTGTCTGGACGTCGAGCTGCATCCCTTTCCCTCACCCGCGCGCAACCTAAGGGAAGCAAGGTTTGGCGGGGGTTACCGGATGCATGAACTCGCGCCGCAGCCTTGACGAAAGGTAAATGCGGCGCGGCCAACTGAAATGAACAAAGAAAAAGGCGCGCCCCGGGGCGCGCCTTTTGCAATATGCGAGTGAAGTTGCGAGGGAAGCGGACCTTAGCGCTTTGAGAACTGGAAGGAACGGCGAGCCTTGGCCCGGCCGTACTTCTTGCGCTCGACCACGCGCGAGTCGCGCGTCAGGAAGCCGCCGCGCTTGAGCGCGCCGCGCAGTTCCGGCTCGAAGTAGGTCAGCGCCTTGGCAAGGCCGTGGCGCACCGCGCCCGCCTGACCCGAGAGGCCGCCACCGGAGACGGTGCAGATCACGTCGTACTGGCCCGCGCGGGCGGCAGCGACCAGCGGCTGCTGGATCAGCATGCGCAGCACGGGGCGTGCGAAGAACACCTCGACCGTCCGGGTGTTGACGGTGATCTTGCCGGAACCCGGCTTGATCCAGACGCGGGCGACCGCGTTCTTGCGCTTGCCGGTCGCATAGGCGCGCCCTTGAGCATCGACCTTCTTTTCGTATTTGGGCGCCTCAGGCGAAGCCGTCTTCAGGCTCGCCAGGCCTTCCATGGACTGTACGGTCTCGGCCATGATCAGGCGCTCCTCACGTTCTTGCGGTTCATCGAAGCGACGTCGAGTTTCGAAGGCTTCTGCGCTTCGTGCGGATGCTCGGCACCCGGATAGACGCGCAGGTTGCCGAGCTGCACGCGACCGAGCGGACCGCGCGGCAGCATGCGCTCCACGGCCTTCTCGACGATGCGCTCCGGGAAGCGGCCTTCGAAGATCGACTTCGCGGTACGTTCCTTGATGCCGCCGATGAAGCCGGTGTGGTGGTAGTAGATCTTCTGCTCGCGCTTGCGACCGGTGAACACCGCCTTCGCGGCGTTGACAACGATGACGTTGTCGCCGTCGTCGACATGCGGGGTATAGGTCGGCTTGTGCTTGCCGCGCAGGTGCATGGCGACGATCGAGGCGAGACGGCCGACGACAAGCCCGGTGGCGTCGATCGTGACCCACTTCTTCTCGATGTCGGCCGCCTTGGCCGAATAGGTCTTCATGACAAATCCTTGGAATAGGCCGGACGCGGAGAAATGCGCTCCGAAGGTGCCGGTTCTCTAATGGAGCATTGGCCTCCGGTCAATGACCTTAGACGTGAGATTCATTCACGGAATCAATTACTTATAATAATGGTATTTTGGCACCTGCAACTGGTGCGATATTACCTGTCTCTAATTGCTGCTGACCGGAAGCGAATAGGTCGAAGTGACATGAGCCACGGGCTCATCCAGCCCTTCCGAATAGATCGCCACCTCTCCCACCGCCAGGCGCTTGCCAACCTTGAGCAATTTCGCATCCGCCAGGAGGTCCGCCGGGGCTGGCTTGCGCAGGAAGTTGATGTTGAGGTTGGTCGTCACGGCCAGCGGCTGACGTCCTACGGCCGAGAACACTGCCACGTACATTGCGAAATCGGCGAGTTCCATCATGGTCGGGCCCGAGATCGTGCCGCCGGGCCGGATGGTGTTCTCGTGGAAATGCCGCCGCACGCGGATGTTGCCGTAGTCGACCCTCTCGATGCTCAGGCCGCAGCCCTCATAGAAAGCCTGCGGAAACTCCTTGTGCAGGACTTCGGCGATCTCGTCTGCGTTCAGCGCCGGCGCCTTCATTCTCGCCCCCTTAGCCGGCTGACCCGGCCCGCAACCCTCATGAGGCGGGGCGCGCGAGGCGTCAACCGCTGCGCTTGCGCGTTCCGGACAGGCGTCTATCGTCTCCAGTCATGAACAAACGGGTCGACGTCCCTGTCCTGCTCCGCGAGCGCGACGGCGAGATCGCCGTGCTGGTGCTCAACCGGCCGCAGCCGCGCAATAGCCTGTCCGAAGACTTGCTCAAGACTCTCGCGGCCGCGCTGCACGAGATCAAGGACGACACAAGCGTGCGCGCCGTCGTGCTGGCGGCGAACGGGCCGGCCTTCTGCGCCGGTCATGACTTGAAGGAATTGACCGCGCGACGCTCGGACGCCGACGGCGGCCGCGCCTACTTCCGCCACATCATGACGACGTGCAGCGCGATGATGCAGCAGATCGTCACCTTGCCGCAGCCGGTGATCGCCGCCGTGCAGGGCCCGGCCAGCGCCGCCGGCTGCCAGCTGGTCGCAAGCTGTGATCTCGCCATCGCCTCCGAGGCGGCGAAGTTCGCGACGCCCGGCGTCGATATCGGCCTGTTCTGCTCGACGCCGATGGTGGCGCTGTCGCGCAACGTATCGCGTAAAGCTGCGATGGAGATGCTGCTCACCGGCGACATGGTCGAGGCGGGACGCGCCGCCGAGATCGGCCTCGTCAACCGCGTCGTGCCGGCGGGCACAGAACGCGCCGCGGCGGTCGCGCTCGCGAAGCAGATCGCTTCGAAGTCGTCCTACACCCTGAAGGTCGGCAAGGAGGCGTTCTACCGGCAGTTGGAATTGCCGCTCGCGGAGGCCTACGCCTATGCCGCCGAAGTGATGACCGACAACATGATGGCGCGCGACGCCGAGGAAGGCATCTGCGCTTTCATCGAAAAACGTGATCCGAAATGGCAGGACCGCTGATGGATCGCGCGTCGACGATCAAACGCGCTTGATCGGGGCTTTGCGGCCCCCACAGCGGAGCCTATCTTCGACGGACCATTCCGCCGGACATCCGCCTCATGAACAATTCTTCGATCGTGTTCACCCCGGCCGTGCAGAAAGCGCAGGCCGAGCGCGGCGCGGCCTCGTCCTACGAGCGCCGCATCGCCGAAGGCTTCCCCGACACGGTGACCCCGGAGCTTGCCAAGTTCATCGCCGAGCAGGACATGGCCTTCCTGGGGACGGCGAGCGGCGATGGCGCGCCCTACATTCAGCACCGCGGCGGGCCGAAGGGCTTCATCAAGATCATCGACGAGACGACTCTCGGCTTCGCCGACTACCGCGGCAACCGGCAATACATCACGCTCGCCAACCTGTCCGAGAACGACCGCGCCTATCTGTTCCTGCTCGATCCGGCGCGGCGGCAGCGCATCAAGATCTGGGGTCGCGCCCGCGTGGTCGAAGACGACGCTGCGCTGGTGGCCAAACTGTTCGACGACGGCTACAAGGCGAAACCGGAACGGGCGATCCTGTTCACCATCGAGGCCTGGGACGTGAACTGCTCGCAGCACATCGTGACGCGCTACTCGGAAGCGCAGCTCGAGGACGCCTTCGCGGATGTGCGCAAGCACATCGCGGCGCTCGAAGCGGACAATGCGCGGCTGCGCGCGCAGCTGGCGCAGCAGCAGCACACGCAATGAACCACGACGCCTACCCGGACAGCTACATCCGCGGCATTCTCAACACGGTCAAGACCGTGGCGATGGTCGGCTTCTCGCCGAAGGAGAACCGGCCCAGTTACTTCGTGTTCAAATACCTGCTCGAGCGCGGATACCGGGTCATCCCGGTCAATCCCGGACAGGCCGGCAAGGAAGTGCTCGGGCAGACGATCTACGCCTCGCTCTCCGACATTCCCGAGCCGATCGACATGGTCGACATCTTTCGCGGCTCGGAGAACGTGCCGCCGATCGTGGAAGAAGCGCTGACGCTGTCGCCGAAGCCGTTCGTGATCTGGATGCAGCTCACCGTGCGCAATGACGAGGCGGCCAAGCGCGCCGAGGACGCGGGTCTGAAAGTGGTGATGAACCGCTGCCCGAAGATCGAATATGGCCGCCTGTCGAGCGAGATCTCCTGGATCGGCGTCAATTCCCGGACATTGTCGTCGAAGCGCCCTGTCGGGCTCGGCAAGGGCGTGCAGAAGATGGCGCTGGGCGGCGAGCCGAAGAAGCCTGGCTAGACGTTGCCGCGCACAGCGGATCAATCCTTCTGATTGTCCATGTGCATGACGGGCATCGTTCCGTGAGCGCAGGCCGTGGCAATTTCATTCCAGCGCGCCCGAGCGCTTGACCTTCCGCCCACCCTCCTCCTTTAATCCTGCCCAACTCGTCCAGGCGCCTGCAAGGCGCAGCGTCAACGGTCAAGGGGCACATCATGGCGGACGGCGAACGCACACCGGGCTTCGACACGCTGGCGATCCACGCCGGGGCCAAGCCAGATCCCACCACCGGCGCGCGCGCGACGCCGATCTACCAGACGACATCGTTCGTGTTCGACGATGTCGACCACGCCGCCTCGCTGTTCGGCCTCCAGGCCTTCGGCAACATCTACACCCGTATCGGCAACCCGACATGCGCCGTGCTCGAAGAGCGCATTGCCGCGCTCGAAGGCGGCACCGCCGGCCTCGCGGTCGCCTCCGGACATGCAGCGCAGGTGCTGGTCATGCACGCGATGATGATGCCGGGCGACGAGTTCGTCGCCTCCAAGAAGCTCTACGGCGGCTCGATCAACCAATTCAACCACTCGTACAAGAACTTCGGCTGGAACGTGGTCTGGGCGGATCCGGACGACCTCTCGAGCTTCGAGAAGGGGATCACCGCGAAGACCAAGGCGATCTTCATCGAGTCGATCGCCAATCCGGGAGGCGTCATCACCGACATCGAGGGCATCGCCAATATCGCCCGCAAGGCCGGCGTGCCGCTCGTCGTCGACAACACGCTCGCCACGCCCTATCTGTGCAAGCCGATCGACTACGGCGCCGACGTCATCGTACACTCACTCACCAAGTTCCTCGGCGGCCACGGCAACTCGATCGGCGGCATGATCGTCGACGGCGGCACCTTCAACTGGTCGCGCGACAAGAAGTATCCGATGCTGTGCGAACCCCGGCCGGAATATTCCGGCATGGTCCTGCACGAGACCTTCGGCAACTTCGCCTTCGCCATCGCCTGCCGCGTGCTGGGCCTGCGCGATCTCGGCCCCGCGCTGTCGCCGTTCAACGCGTTCCTGATCCTCAACGGCACCGAGACGCTGGCGCTGCGCATGCAACGGCATTGCGACAACACGCTCGCCGTCGCGGAATGGCTGTCGAAGCGGCCGGAGGTCGCTTGGGTGAGCTATCCGGGCCTGCCGGGCGACAAGTATCACGCGCTCGCCAAGAAATATTCGCCGAAGGGCGCCGGCGCAGTGTTCACGTTCGGCCTCAAGGGCGGCTACGACGCCGGCGTCAAGCTGGTGTCGAACGTGAAGCTGTTCTCGCACCTCGCCAATATCGGCGACACGCGCTCGCTGATCATCCACCCGGCCTCGACCACGCATCGCCAACTCTCCGACGCGCAGAAGGTGCAGGCCGGCGCCGGACCGGACGTGGTGCGCCTGTCGGTCGGCCTCGAAGACAAGGCCGACATCATCGCCGATCTCGAACAGGCGTTGACGTGAGGCTGACGCTTTCTGCGCTCGCCGTCGCCCTGAGCCTTCCGGCCGGTGCGGCGGCGGCGCAGGATTTGCCGCAGGGCCTCGTTCGCCTGCGCGACGTCGATGCGACCATCGCGCAGGACATGCGCTACGCCACGACGAACAATTTCACCGGGCGGCCCCTGCCCGGTTACGACGCCGGCCAATGCATCCTCGCGCGCGCCGCGGCGCGCGCCCTGAAGCGTGTGCAGGCCGATCTCGCTCGCGAGAACCTGTCGCTGAAGGTCTACGACTGCTATCGGCCGACCCGTGCGGTCGCGGCAATGGCGCATTGGGTGGCCGACTCGCACGCAAGTGCCGACACCCGCCGCTTCTATCCGGCCCTCAAGAAAGACCGCCTGTTCGCGCTCGGCTGGATCGCCGCGCATTCGGCGCATTCACGCGGCGTCGCCGTCGATCTCACGCTCGTACCGAAGGGATCGCCGCAGCCCGCTTTTGATCCCAATGCGCATTACGGCTCGTGCGCCGGAGCGACCGCGGCCCGCGCACCCGACAACAGCCTCGACATGGGCACGGGCTATGACTGCTTCGACGCACGGAGCTTCACCCGCGCTGCCGGTCTCACCAGAGACGAACAGGCACGCCGCGCGCATCTGGTCACGGCGATGGGCCGCCGCGGCTTCGTCAACTACAAGCGCGAATGGTGGCACTTCTCGTATCCCGCCGCGGATCAGCGAAGGGCCTACGATGTCCCGGTGCGGTGACTACTTGGTCAGGTGCTGCGCCACGTAGGCGCGCACGTGCGCAAGCGTGTCGTCGGCGCACCACAAGGTCGTCGCCTCGGCCTCGATCTCCTCGCCGCTGACGGCGAGCCGCTCGGCGATCGGACCGCGGATCTGCGCCTTGGTCATTGCGAAGGCTTTCGGCGGCAGCATCGCCAGCTCCTCCGCGACCGCCAGCGCGTCCTCGATCAATTCCTCCGGCTCGGCAACCTCGTCGATCCAGCCGGCCTCGAGCGCTTCGTCGGTGATGTAGGTCGCGCCGCTAAAGACAAACTCGGCGAGATATTCGGCCGGCACCGCGGCGCGCAGCACCTCGAAGGCGAGCGCCGGAAACGGCACGCCGACCAGGAGCTCGGTGACGCCGATGCGGCCGGACTCGTGGCCCATGATGCGGCGGTCTGCGCAGCAGGCGAGGACCGCGCCGCCGGCGACCGCATAACCGTTGATCGCCGCGACCACCGGCTTCGGATGGAAGAACACTTCCTCGTAGAGCTTGTGCAGCGCGGGCAGGAACCGGCGCACGTAATCGGCGCCGCCGGCGCTCAAGCGCTTGAGATCGACACCGGCCGAGAACATCTTGCCGGCGCCGGTGAGCACGACCGCGCGCTCGGAATCATTGCGCAGCTTATGGAAACGCGCGGCGAGCGCCTCGCAGAATTCGATGTCCAGCGCGTTCGCCTTGCCATGCTGCATGCGCACGATCGCGACATTGTCGACGGTCTCGACCTCGATCATGCGCCCTGCTCCACGGTGACGGCGCGCGGCGCAGCGAGCGCCTCGCGGCGATGTGACATCTGCTCGGCGTGAACGATCGCCGCGGTGAAGACGACGATGGCGAACATCTGGTGCGATAGCGCGAGCGGCAGCGCTACCTGATAGAGCAGCGTGACGATGCCGAGCGCGGCTTGCGCCGTCACCAGCAGCGCGACCGTCAGTGCGCCGGCGGTTCGGCGGCCTGTGCGCACGGCGTCGATCGCGTGCAGCACGGCGATCACCCAGATCGTATAGGCGATCATGCGATGATCGAACTGGATGGTGAGAATGTTCTCGAAGACGTTCCGCCATGCCGGCGTCATGTGCAGGAGACCGCCCGCCGACGGGATAAACGATCCGTCGATCAGCGGCCAGGTATTGTAGGCGAGCCCCGCGCCGGAGCCCGCAACCAGCGCGCCGAGATAGATCTGCAACAGCACCAGCCACATGATCGCGGATGCGCCGATGCGCAGGCGCGCCGGCATGTCGCGCGGCGCCTGCGGGCGGAGCTGTTGTGCGGTCCACAGGATCGCGGCGAAAATCGCGCAGGCAAGCGTCAGGTGGAATGCGAGGCGGTATTGCGACACGCTGACGCGGTCGCTGCCGGCGAGCCCCGACGACACCATCCACCAGCCGACCACGCCGAGCGCGGCGCCACCGGCAAAGATGCTCCACAGGCGCAGCTTGAGCGGCCCCGGGATCAGGCCGCGCCACAGGAAGAACAGGAACGGCAGCAGGAACACCATGCCGACCGTGCGGGCGAGTAGCCGGTGCGTCCACTCCCACCAGTAGATTGTCTTGAACTGATCGAGGCTCATGCCCTTGTTCAGCTCGCGGTACTGCGGGATCTGCTTGTAGCCGTCGAACTCGGCCTGCCACGCCGCCTGCGACAGCGGTGGCATCACGCCGGTGACCGGCTTCCACTCGGTGATCGACAGGCCGCTCTCGGTCAACCGCGTCGCGCCGCCGACGACGAGCGTCAGGAAGATCATGGCGGCGGCGGCGAGAAGCCACAGCCGCACGGGGCGGAGACGGGACATGGAAACGTCAGACATTATGCGGCGTTCGTCTTCTCGGGAGACGGCGCGGACCATATAGTCCGCCCCGCCGCCCGGCAAATGGCGGCTACAGAAGGACGGCCATGGGAATCCGCACCCGCAAGTTCATCGGCACCATCGCACTCCTTGCGCTGGTGATCGTCTGGGGGCTCGTGGCCATGGCGCTCGCCCAGTCCGTGCTGACCAATATCAACGGATTTGTGGCGGCGCTCTATTACGTCGTCGCCGGCCTCGGCTGGGTGCTGCCGGCCATGCCGCTGATCGCCTGGATGTCGCGGCCGGACGCGCCGCGGGCCTGATCAGGCGGCGTTGACGCGGCGGAAGCCGTTCCACATTGCGGTGCCGGCGCCCGACATCAGCACCTTGAGATAGCGCTGCTGCTGATACTCGCCGTTGACCGAGATGCGCGGCAGCGCGGTCATGTGATCGCGGTGCGCGCGGAACAGGACGCCCGGCCGCGTCGTGACCGCGGTCCTGAAGCCGAGCTCGGCGGCGATGCGGAATTCGCGCGGGCCTGCCGAGGTCGGATCGCCAACCGGATAAGCGAGATGGTCGGGGCGCTGCCCAAGCGCCGCGTGCAGCACGGCGCGGCTCTGCTCCATCTCGGCGCGGACAGCGGCGTCGTCTTTCACTTTCTTGAGCATCGGGTGGTTCACGGTGTGCGCGCCGATCGTGCACAGCGGATCGGCCGCCAGTTGCGACAGCTCGTCCCAGTCCATGCACAGGTCGCGGCAGAGCGCCGCCATGTCGACCTTGTAGCAGGCGCACAGGTCGCGCACGGTGCGGCGCACCTCGTCATCAGTCTTCATGCTGCGCAGATAACCGTAGAGCCCGTCATAAAGCTCGCGCTTGGCGCGCACACTCTTGCACTCGAAGAAGCGCTGCTCGCCGTTGATCGCCATGGCGATCTGATCGTTCCGCGCGATCACGGCCTCGAGCCCGAGCCACCACAATTCGCCGAGGCGATCCGGGAAGCTGGTCGGAATGTACATCGCGAACGGCACTTCGTACTGCTTCAGCAGCGGCCAGGCCCAGCGCATCACGTCCTTGTAGCCGTCGTCGAAGGTGACGGCGACGAAGCGGCGCTTGAAATCACCTGCGACGAAACGGCGGTGCATCTCGTCGAGCGAGACGAGATCGAGCCTGCGGCGCTTGAGCCGGCGCAGCAGCCCCTCGAAGAACACCGGACTCACTTCGAGGAGCCGGTTAGGCTGGAACGCCTCGGGCCGCGGGGGGCGTACGTGATGCAGGGTGAGAATGCAGCCGATGCCGCCGAACAGCGGCCGCATCAAGTGATGCATGCCGCTGAAATACAGCGTCTCGAGCCCAGTCCTGATGATGGTTCTTTTCACCTGCCCTGCCCTTCGCCCGGCCGATCGCACCGAAAGCGGCGCATTATTCACACGGATTGTTGATGAATCTTTGCAAGCCTCTCAACCGTCCGGGGGAGCTTGCTGCCGACCATGAATGTCGTCGCCTTACGCCGCTTTCCGGCCGAAAACCGGCCTGTTCCGGTCGACTGCGCCGTTGCCGAGGTCACCGTCTTCGACGATATGGCCACGGCCGAGGGTCCCTGGCGTGCGCTGGAAGGCTCGGGCAGCCTCGCGACACCGTATCAGGGTTACGATTTCCTGAATCACTGGCAGGCGCATCTGGGCGCGGACGCGGGCATGACGCCGGCGATCGTGGTCGCCTTCAACCCTGCCCGGATCCCCCTCTTCCTCCTGCCGCTCGGGGTGCGTCGCGTCGGAGGCCTGCGCGCGCTCGAATTCCTCGGCGGCAAGCACGCCAATTTCAACATGGGCCTATGGCGGCGCGACGTCGCCGCCACGATCGGCGCTACCGACCTGCGCGGCATGATGCGCGAACTGTCGAGCCGCGCCGATCTTCTCATGCTGACGGCGCAGCCGCTGACCTGGGGCGGCGTCACCAACCCCATGGCGCTTCTGCCGCACCAGCGCTCTGCCAATAACGGATTCTCCTGCGCGCTCATCCCCGATTTCGAAGCGCTTCTCCGCGCCCGCACCAATTCGGCGACGCGCAAGAAGATGAAGAAGAAGGAGCGCGGCCTCGCCGGCATGGGCGAGGTGCGCTTCGAGCGGGCAAGCGACCCGCGCCAGGTCAACCGCGTGCTCGACGCCTTCTTCAAGCAGAAAAGCGCGCGTATGCGCCTTCTCGGCCAACCCGACGTCTTTGCCGACCCGGCGGTGCGGCGCTTCATTGCGGCCGTCGCCGAGCCGAACAGCAAGCGCGTGGCACCCGCGGAACTCTACGCACTGTCGGTCGACGACATGATCGTGGCCACCATGGGCGGCATCGTCGCAGGCGGACGCTTCTGCGCCATGTTCAATTCGATCCACGGCGGCCGCTACGCCGCCGAGAGCCCCGGCGAGCAATTGATCGTGCGGCTGGTGAAGGACTGCTGCGAGCGCGGTCTCGACACCTTCGACCTCGGGGTCGGACAATCGCGGTACAAGCATTTGTTCTGCGAGGACGCCGAGCCGCTGTTCGACAGTTATCTGCCACTCACCGCCGCCGCGCAGCTGCCGGCGCTCGCCTTCCGCGCCGGCGCTTCGGCCAAGCGCATGCTGAAGGAACACCCGGCGCTGTGGTCGACGGTGCGCAGCCTGCGTCGGCTGCGCGGCTGCATCGTCTCGCTCGGCTAAGCCGTCAGGCGGCGGCCGGCTCCGTCATGCCGGCGAGCAGCATCACGTCGCCATAGCCAGCCAGCATCAGGCGCTCGCGCACCGCGCGAGTCGCCGCATTAGCCGGATCGCCCGACACCAACACCGCCCGCTGCGCGAGCGGCGCGAAGCGCTCGACCGGCGCCTCGGTCGCCGCACCGACGTCGAGCACGACGTGCTCGTAGCTCTGGACCAGCGCTTCGACGATGGTCGCAAGCATCGGCGAGGATGCGTAAGCCGCGCCATTATTGCCGACATTACCGGTCGCGATCAGATGCACGTTCGAGTACTGGTCGCGCGTGATGATATCGCCGAACGAGGCGGTGCCGGCGATGAGCTCGGCGATGCCCGGCGCGTTCGGATCGGTCGAGATGACCGAAAGGTTCGGCGCCGAGAAGGCGAAGTCGACCAGCACCACGTTCGCTTCGCGAGCGAGCGTTCGCGCCAGGGTGATCGCGGCATAGGTCGTGCCGACATTGCGCGCCCCGCCGACGACGGTGACACGGCGCCCGGCGTCGCCGCTCTGGCGCAGGTTGCGGGCGATCTGATCGACCGTCGACACAGGCAGCGGCACGATGGCCGGCGCGGCCGGGCCAAGACCCGATCCCATCTGCGGCGACAAAGGCGGCGCGGCGACGCGCGGCGGCAGAGGCGTATGCGGCGACATGACCTGTGGCGCCATCTGCGACATCGCCATGCGCGGATCGTAAGCCGGCGCGGCGTAGGCTGCCGGCGCATAAGAGTACGGATAGGCGGCGGTGGAGACGGGCGCGTCGCCGCCGGGGGCCCCGAGCAGCGCGCCGGTGACGATGAAGCCCGACGACAGCGCGAAGCCGGCAAAGGCCACGATCAGCACCGTCGGTAATTTCTTCGGATAGGCGGGCTTCAGCGCCGGGGACGCGCGAGAGATGATACGTGCTTCCGGCGGCGCGGCATTGATCGAGTCGCGCGCGCTCGCCTCGCGGTATTTGCCGAGATAGGATTCGAGCAGGTCGCGCTGCGTCTTCGCCTCGCGCTCGAGCGCGCGCAGCTGCACGTCCTGTTCGTTGGTCTGCGAGGCGGCCTTCTTCACTTGATTGAGGCTCGCCTTCAGGGATTCCAGCCTGTCGCCGGCGAGCTTGGCGTCGTTGTCGAGCTGGCGCGCTAGCCGCTCCCCTTCGCTACGAATCTGGCGGTCGATCTCGGCGATCTGCGCCTTCAATTCCTTGATGCGCGGGTGCTGGTCGAGCAAGGTCGTCGATTGCTCGGCAAGCTGCGAGCGCAGCGCGATGCGCTGCTCGATCATGCGCCGCATGGATTCCGAGTTGGCGATATCGGAGGATTCGATCGGCTTGCCGGTGCGTACGAGCTCGCGCAGCTGGTTCGCGCGCGCCTGCATGTCGGCCTGCTGGCCGCGCGCGGCGGCAATCTGCGCGTTGAGATCGCTGAGCTGCTGGCTCGACAGCGAGGTATTGTTCGCGCCGGCGAAGAGATTGGATTGCGAGCGATATTCCTCGACCTTGGCTTCGGCATCTGCGACGCGCTTGCGCATCTTCTCGATTTCACCGGCGAGCCAGTCGCCGGCGGCGCGGGTCTGACTCTGCTTGGCCACCGCCTGCATCGTCAGATAGGTCTCGGCGATGGCGTTGGCGACGCGCGCGGCGAGGTCCGGGTCGGCCGAGGAGAAGTCGACGGTGATGACGCGCGACTTATCGATGGCGGAGACATTGAGGCGGTCGTAATAGGCCTCGAGCGTGCGCTCCTCTTTCGTCATCTCGGTCGGGGAACGGCCGATGCCGAAGGCGCCGAGGATGGCGCGCAGCGGCGACAGGCCGCCCGCGGACGGGTCGAATTCCGGCTTGTCGGCAAGGCCTTCCTTCCTGATCACCTCGCGCGCGAGGTCGCGCGACAGGACGACCTGGGTCTGGCTGGTCACCGCCTGCTCGTCGATTGTCGAGCGGTCGACCGCCTTGTCGGCGTCGGCGCGCAAGAAGACGTTCTCACGCGATTCGAGCAGCAAACGCGATTCGGAGCGGTAGCGCGGCGTGATCGCATTAACGATGACGAACGCGGCGCCGGCGCAGCACAAAGTGATGCCGAGGATGAGCGTCTTCTTGCGCCACAGAATGGTGCCTAAACCGCGCAAATCAGGCTCTCCCGCGGGCGCATAGACCGGCGGCGGCGGCGGCGCCTGGACCGGCGCAGGCTGGGGCAGCGGCGCGGCAGCTTTCGATTTTTTGCGGAAGAACATCGCTACTCCGGTCGCACAGCACTGTGGCGCTGCAGCGATGACACCCGATTATGGTTGCTTCCGCGTTAATCGCCGCGCGACGAGGCCACCGCCGGTGAGGTTTCATTAACCGGAAGGCCACTTCTCGGCGCTATCACAGGCCGCAACGGGGGTTTCGATGCCTGCGCAACCAAGGCGGCCGGCCTGATGGCGCCGCTTCGCATCCTGCACGTCCTGCGTAAGCCCGTGGGCGGGCTGTTCCGGCACGTCCTCGACCTGACGCGCGGGCAGATCGCGCGCGGTCACCAAGTCGGCCTCATCATGGATTCGAGCACAGGCGGCCCGGCGGCCGATGCGGTCCTACGTGACGTTGCCCCCGCGCTCGCGCTTGGCCTCACCCGTTTCCCGATGCGCCGCACGCCCGGACTGGGCGATCTCGCCGCCTTGATGCAGGTGAGGAAGTACGTCGCGGCGGCCAAAGCCGATGTCGTGCATGGCCATGGCGCCAAAGGCGGTCTCTACGCCCGCCTCGCGTCGAACGCCCTTCACGCCTATTCGCCACACGGCGGCAGCCTGCATTACGGCCGCGACACGCTCGCCGGCCGCCTCTATCTCGGGACCGAACGGCTGCTCCTGCCGCGAACCGACGTCGTCATCGTCGAAAGCGACCACAGCGCCCGGATTTTCCAGCACAAGATCGGCATGCCGCGCCTTGCCCGTGTGGTTCACAACGGCGTCGCGCCTGGCGAATTCGAACCCGTGCCCGAGGCGGCTGACGCGACCGATCTCCTGTTCATCGGTGAACTGCGGCACCTGAAGGGCGTCGATGTTCTGATCGACGCCCTCGCCCGGCTTCGGCGCGATGGACGCGCCGTGACGGCAACGATCGTCGGCGGCGGCGACGAACGTGGCGCCTTCGAACAGCAGGCGGCGCGCCTCGGCCTTGCCGACGCCGTCCGTTTCCCAGGCGTCATGCCGGCCCGGAAGGCCTTCGCCCTCGGCCGCATGCTCATCGTGCCGTCGCGGGCCGAAGGACTGCCCTATGTCGTCCTCGAGGCCGGTGCTGCAGGCAAACCCTTGATCGCCACGCGGGTCGGCGGCAATCCCGAGATTTTCGGCACCGACCAGGACCGCCTGGTACCGCCGGGCGACGTCCCGACGCTCGCGGCGGCCATCGCCTCGGCGCTCGACCGGCCGGATGACACACGAAAGGCGGCCGACGCCCTGCGCACACGCATCGCGGAGGGGTTCACCATCGACGCCATGGTCGACGGGGTACTAGCGGCTTACGGCGAAGCGCGCGCCGTGCCTACCCGCCGTTAATGCAATTTCGGGCGTTGCGATAAGGCTTTCTTGACGGTCAAAGCCTAAAAGTTTCCGGGCTAAGTCAGGTCCGTCGGTAACCGTATGGCCGCCGGCGCAGATTTTGTAACGAGTTCTGCAAATGACCGACACCGACATCCGCGCGCCGTTGAGCGCGACCGCCGCCACCATGACGGGCGGCGCCACGCCGCCCCGCAAGCAGGCTCCCCGCCCCTTGTCGCCGCAGGCGCTCGAGCGCGCCGCCATGCCGACCGCCAAGTCGATCTCGCCGATCGTGCTGGCCGGTACCGTGCGCATGGCGGAATTCGCGATCATCGTCATCATCGGCATGCTGATCTACGCCGCCTACCTTCCGGCGGAGCCGGGCGCTCTGTGGCGCTATTTCGGCGCAACCGTCGCCATCGCCTGCCTCGCCACCCTCGCCTTTCAGACCGCAGACATCTACCAGGTGCAGGCGTTCCGCGGCTACGAGAAGCAGTACATGCGGCTCGCCTCGGCGTGGTCGGTCGTGTTCCTCGTCGTCATCGGCGGCTCGTTCTTCGCCAAGGCCGGCGAGTTGTTCTCTCGCGTTTGGCTGGGCACGTTCTATCTGAGCGGCCTCGCGGCGCTCACGATCTCGCGCAACCTCCTCTTCTATCTCGTCCGCGACTGGACGCGGGCCGGCCGCCTCACCCGCCGCACCGTCATCGTCGGCGGCGGCGAGCCGGGAGCGCACGTCATCGAGGAACTGCGGCGGCAGAAGGACACCGGGGTCGAGATCATCGGCCTGTTCGACGACCGCGGCGACGACCGCACCGGCCCCGACGCCGCCGGCGAGCGCAAACTCGGCAGCGTCGACGATCTCGTCGAGTTCGGCCGGCGCACGCGCGTCGACCTCGTCATCTTCTCGCTGCCGATCTCGGCCGAGAACCGCATCCTTCAGATGCTGAAGAAGCTGTGGGTGCTGCCGGTCGACATTCGGCTTGCCGCGCATTCCAACAAGCTGCAATTCCGCCCGCGCTCCTACTCCTACATCGGCCAGGTGCCGGTGCTCGACGTCGCCGACCGGCCCATCGCCGACTGGGACGTCGTGATGAAGTGGCTGTTCGACAAGGTCATCGGCGGCCTCGCGCTCCTCTGCGCGCTGCCGGTGATGGCCGCTGTGGCGCTGGCCATCAAGCTCGACAGCAAGGGCCCCGTCTTCTTCAAGCAGAAGCGCTACGGCTTCAACAACGACCTCATCGAGGTCTACAAATTCCGCTCGATGTACACCGACATGAGCGACACGGCGGCCGCGAAGCTCGTCACCAAGGACGATCCGCGCGTCACGCGCGTCGGTCGCTTCATCCGCAAGACCAGCCTCGACGAATTGCCGCAGCTCATCAATGTCGTCTTCAAGGGCAACCTGTCGCTGGTCGGCCCGCGCCCGCATGCTGTCAGCGCCAAGGCAGAATCGCGACTCTATGACGAGGCGGTCGACGGCTATTTCGCCCGCCATCGCGTCAAGCCGGGCATCACCGGCTGGGCGCAGATCAACGGCTGGCGCGGCGAGACCGACACGCAAGAGAAGATCCAGAAGCGCGTCGAGCACGACCTGTTCTATATCGAGAACTGGTCGGTGATCTTCGATCTCATGATCCTGCTGAAGACTCCGTTCGCGTTGCTCAAGACCGAGAACGCGTATTGATCACCGCCCGCGATATGGCGGTGACGGGAGCGCCGCCGCCTCCGGCCGCCCCCGCGCAAGCGGGCACCTATAAAGTTTCGGCTTACGCGCGACCGGCGGCCGCCGCGTCGCTGCGCGAGCGTATCCTGCTCGTCGTCCTGTTCGTGACGGTGCTGGCGAGCTCGGTGGCCTTCATCGAGCCGTCGCCGCACGACGCCCTGATGGGCCTCTTGGCGGTCGCTGCGCTGATCGCCGGCGTGCGCTTCCACCGCACATTGGCGATGCTGGTGCTCTGCCTCGTCGTCTGGAACGTGTCCGGGCTGATATCGCTGATCAACGCCCTCGACATCGACAAGACGGTGCAATACGCGGCGACCTCGGTCTATCTGGCGATCGCCGCGATCCTCTTCGCATGCCTGTTCGCCGACAACACGATGCAGCGGCTGGCGACGATGCGGATCGCCTATGTGATCACCGCGGTCTGCGTGTCGCTGGCCGGCGTCGCCGGCTATTTCCACGCCTTCCCCGGCTCGCAGATCTTCGCGCCGAGCGGGCGCGCGCTCGGCGCGTTCAAGGATCCGAACGTGTTCTCGCCGTACCTGATCTGGCCGGCGCTGTTCCTGGCCGAGCGCATCTTGACGCGGCGCATCGGCCTCGTCGATCTCGCCGCGCTCGGCGCGCTGCTGCTCGGCTTGTTGTTGAGCTTCTCGCGCGGCGCCTGGTTTCACTTCGCCGTGTCGGCGATGGTGATGGTGGCGCTCGCCTTCCTGCTCGCGCCAGGACGGACAACGCGCGTGCGCATTCTCGGCCTGTCGGGCCTGAGCTTGTTCGCGCTCGCGGCCATGGTGGTGGTGCTGCTGTCGATCCCGTCGGTGCAGCTCATGTTCAACGAGCGCGCGCATCTGATCAATTCCTACGACGTCGGCAATGGCGGCCGCTTCCGCCTGCAGGAGCTCGCGGTCGGCGCCGTGCTCAGCTATCCTGACGGGATGGGCCCGTTCGGCTTCGCGACCGCGCAGGGCCTCCAGCAGCACAACGTCTATCTGCAGGCGTTTCTCGTCTACGGCTGGGTGGGCGGCCTCGCCTACATCATGCTGCTTCTGTCGACCTGCTTTGTGGGCCTGCGCGCCGCCTTCGTGCGCACGCCCTGGCAGCCTTATCTGATCACCGGGCTCGCGGCCTTCATTGGCGAAATCGCGGAAGGCTTCGTGATCGACACCGACCACTGGCGCCACTTCTTCCTGCTGCTCGGGATCATCTGGGGTGCGGCGGCGGCGACCTATCGCCACTCGCGGCAGGTGCGCACCTCACCCGCTCACCCGGCGCGCTGAGATCTCTCAGGACTGCGTGAGCGGAGAAGCCGCTGGCGCGCCCCGCCCGGGCGCAACGTCAGGCCGGTCGGCGCGCGCGCCGCGATGCAAGTGCGCGATCATCAGATTGAACACCGCATCGGGCAGTACGAGCGCCAGCAGATAAGCGGCGATGCCCTTCCATAGCGGCACGCGACCGGTGCTGTTGCGTGACTCTCGCCACTGCCGCAGCATGGCCGGCACCGTGTAGCTCTCGGCATGGCGCTCGCGGATGTTACGCCACAGCGCGGCATAGAGGCGCTTGCTATCGATCTCGGTCGAACGGCTCGGCGCCGCTGCGCTGGCGATCTGATAGATGTAGAGCGGCTTGGCGAGGCGCACGCCGCGGTAGCCGGCACGCGCGAGCCGCAAGCTGAAATCCCAGTCCTCGTAGCCGTCGCGCATGGCCTCGTCATAGCCGCCGGCAGCGTCGAAGGCGCAACGCCGCATCACCAGGCCCGACGACAGCGTATTGGTGAACAGGAGATCGAAGCGGTTGAAGTAGCGCGTCGAAATGCCGCTCTCGGCGCCCGAAAGTCGGATGTCGCTGAACACCATGCCGACGTCGGCGGGGCTCGCCTGAAGGAGCGGCACGGTCTCGGCGAGAAAACTGGGCTCGATCGTATCGTCGCAGTCGAGCATGAACAGGACGTCGGCGCGCGCGGCGCGGACACCGGCATTGCGGGCCGCCGACGGGCCGGCATTCTCCTGACGGATGACGCGCGCGGCGCCCCCGAGCGCGGAAAGTTTATGCAGCGTGGCGGGATCGCGCGAGCCGTCGTCGACGATGACGATTTCGAAGTCGCGGTAGGTTTGTCGGGTCAGCGAGCGCATCAAGGCATCGAGGAAGCGGCCGCCATTGTAGCAGGGCACGACGACGCTGACCGCTGGCCGCGCCTCCCGTCCCCTCTCCGACGTCGTCTCCGCCGCAGTCACGGACACCCCCGAATTAAGATGTCATATATAGCGCATTGTCCCGAATATTCTGCTGAAGACGCTCGCTAGAATTAACGTGGCCGTCGTGAGGATTTGTTCACCACTTTTGTTAAGCGAAAGATCGAGCCAAGCGCTTATGGTCTACGCTATGAGCTCGCAGGCGCCGGCCCTTCCCCGCCCATCCGCCTTGCGGCAGCCGTTGCGGCTGCTCGCGAGCCTGCTGTCGCTGCGCTACTTTGCCCTGCGCGCCGCGACCGCCGGCGCTGCGGTCGCCTTCGGCCTGGTGCAGACCTTCGTCTTCGCGCGCGTACTCGGCGCTCATGAGTTCTCGCTCTTTATCCTGATCGGCACGTTCGGCGTCTCGCTGTGGCTGTTCGACCTTGGCGCCGCCAAGATCCTGTTCGTGCGCCAGCGGGAGCGTCATCTCGCAGGGCACCGTGGCGGCACGGTGCCGGCGCAATCCGCCGCGGTCGTCATCCTGTACGCGCTGATCGTGCTTGCGGGCGCGGTCTGCTGCTTCGCGGCGACCGCCACCTGGACGAGTCTCGGCGGCGCGCTCGACTATGCGCTGTTCTTCACCTTCGCCGCTCTCAATCTCGTCTGGTTTCCACTGCGGAACGTCAGTAACGCCGTCGACAAATTCATCCGCTTCGAGACGCTTGAGGCAGTGCGGCGCATCGGCCATATCGGCCTGATCCTGGCGCTGCTGGTCGGCCTGCCGTTCGAGGCTTTTCTGGTGGCGGCGAACGGCCTGTGGGCGGCGGTATTCGCGATCTGCATCGCGGGCCTCGTGAGCGCGGGGGCGCTGACGCGGCCGCGCGGTCTGGTGCAGACGCTCGCCGCGTTCTGGCGTGGCAACCGCGCCGAGATCCTGCGCAGCGGCAACTATGCCGTCGCCGAGCTTGCGATCTACAATTTCCCCTATTTCGTCGTGCCCGCCGCGTTCGGCCTCGGTGCGCCAATGATCGTGCTCGACACCGTGTTCAAGGTGTTCCGCGGCGCGACGCTCGTCTACGCCGCCGGGCTCGACCCCTTGGTGCCGAAGCAGACACGGGCGATGGCCGAGCACGATGCACCGGCGCTCAAGCGCGCGACGCTGACGGCGTTCGTGCTGTGCGCGGTGCCGACGTTGGCGCTCTGCGCGGTCCTCGTGCTGGCCGGCGACCATCTGTTCGCGCTGCTGCTCGGACACGCCGCGACCGTACCGCCGACGGCAACGAAGCTGCTGATCGTGTTGCTCGTCGCCAACCTGGCGCAGAACGTCGCCAGCAATCTCCTGCTTCACACCGGCTACTTCCGCGAAATCGCGCGGATCGCCACGATCCTGACCGCCGCCATGGCTGCAATGACCGTCCTGACGGTCGCAGCCGGCGCCGGGATCGTCGGATTCATCGGTGGCTACACGGCCGTCTATGTCGCCGGCGCCGCTCTCTATGTCGCGGCGCTCTGGCGCGGGCCGTTCCGCCGCGCCACGGAGCGCTAGACGTCAGTCGGCGTGATGGCGACGGGTGCGATGGCGCACGGTGGTCTTGTGCTTTTTCCGGGTGACGTGATGCCGCCGGACGGCGCGGTTATCCCGGTAATGGTGCCGTTCGGATTGCGCCGCCCGATGCGCCTTGCCGAAGCTCGCCATGTAGACCTTGCAGTCCTTGCTGACGCGCGAGTATTTGCGCCGCAGGCACGCCTCGATGCGGCCGCGATCGGGAATTGCGTCGCCGCACAGCGAGAACGCGTCGTTGCCGCAGGCCTGCTGGCCTTCCTGATCGGCCGACGATTGCGCCTGCGCCGGGGCGCAGACGAGCGTGACGGCGAGCAAAGCCATGGCCGGTAAAATGAGCTTCATGAAAGTCCCTCCCTCAGGCATCGGGAGGCAATGCGGGTCGGCGCGCAACGTTCCGTCGCGGGAACGCGACAAGCGCCGCAAGTCGCCATCGCAATAGGGGGATTTCTGGTCGGGGCGGCGGGATTCGAACCCACGACCTCTTGTCCCCCAGACAAGCGCGCTAACCGGGCTGCGCCACGCCCCGACCGGAACGGCGCGGACTATAGGGATGGGCCCCCTGCTTCGCAACTGCCGCATGTCGCGCGTTCGCGGCGGAATTCCCCCGTTCGATCATCGCATTCCGGTCGCGTCGCCGCCCCAATAAGACCCCGCCAGCGGAACCGCGGACGAGGAACGTGGCCCCACACGCGGCGTTCGCCTTCCGGACCCGCGGGGGGCTTTCGCAGACGCCCCGCGGCATTCGGAAGGAGCACGAACATGAACAACACTCTCCGCTACACGGCGATCGCCGCCGCTCTGCTCGCCGGTACGGCGGCAGCCAGCGCGCAGACAGTGATCACCACCGAGCCCGACTACGCGGTGCCGCCCGTGGTCGTCGCGCCGGCGCCGGCCTATGTGGCGCCCGCTTATGTCGCGCCCGCGCCGGGCGTCGTGGTCGAGGACGACGCCGCGCCGATCGTCGAGCGTCGCATCGTGCGGCCTGCGCCGACGATCGAGACCGAAACGATCGTGCAGCCGGCGCCCGAGCGCCGCATCATCCGCCACCGCGCGACGACGACACAGGTGCGGTTGACGACGCGACAGCGCCACGACGTGCTGCGCACGGTCCGGGTCGAGCGCCCGGCGCGCACGGTAACCGAACGCGTCGATTACCGCGTCGGCGCGGCGCTGCCGGCCTCGGTGCCCGTCTACGCCATGCCGCAACAGGTGATCTACGAGGCGCCAGCGTTGCGCGGCTACGACTACACGATGGTGGGCGATCGCATGCTCGTGGTCGATCCGGCCAGCAACATGGTGGTCGACGAACTCTACTGATCGACGATTTGAGGCAACAGCACGGGCCCGTCGCGAGGAGCGGCGGGCCAGTTCGCGTTCTCAGTCGGGCGTGAGCAGCGAGACGCCGAGCTTGGCGCGGCGGCGCAGCCAGGCGGTCGCACGGTACTTCGGGTCGTGCGTGACCGCCTGCATGCCGTCGAGCACGCCAAGCACGCGGGCGGGTCCGAGCATGTCGCCGAGCGCCAGCGGCCCCTTTGGATAATTGAGACCGAGCTCGACCGCGACGTCGATGTCGGCGGGCGCGGCGATGCGCAACTCGGCGATCCGTGTGCCGACATTGACGATCATGGCGAGAAGCCGCTGCACCACGAAGCCGGCGCTGTCGTTGATGGCGGTCACCGGTGCGCCGTCGGACAGCGCCGCCACCGCCGCGGCGAGCGCGTCGGGCGTCGTCAGCGGGGTCTTCATCACCGTGCGGCGGCCGGCGAAGCGGTCGAGCATGTCGACGGCGACGGTGCGCTTCGGGTCGAGGCCGAGCCGCACCGCTGCGCCGGTCGCGTCCTCGCCGAGCGGCGTAACGAAGCAGAGCACGCCTCCGGCCGGAGCGCCGCCAAGCGTGACCTTCACGCCTGCTTTATCCAGCCATTGCGCGAGCTCGGGGCCGCCTTCCTCGTCGGCGACCCAGGCCTCCGCGGGCTTCGCCGCCTCCGGCACCGAAACCGTCGGCGGCGTCGCAGCCGGCGGGCCGTCATAGTTGTAAAATCCCTGCTTGCTCTTGCGGCCGAGCAGGCCGCCGGCGACGCGCGTCGTCATCAGCGCCGACGGCTGGTACATCGGCTCGCCGAAATACTGATTGTAGATGCTGACCATCACTGCGTGCGTGACGTCGCCGCCGACGAGGTCGAGCAGTTCGAACGGCCCCATGCGGAAGCCCGCTGCCTCCTTCATCAGGAGATCCACCTCGCGCGGCGACGCGATGCCCTGCGAGACGATGCGCAGTGCCTCCGGACCGAAGGCACGGCCGGCATGATTGACGACGAAGCCAGGCGTGTCGGTCGCGACCACCGGGTGCTTGCCGATGCGGCGCACGAACTCTGTCAGCGTCCCGACCAACTTCGGATCGGTGCGCAGGCCGCCGATCACCTCGACGAGCCGCATCAAGGGCGGCGGATTGAAGAAGTGCAGCCCCGCGACGCGCGCCGGCCGCTCGCAGCCGGCAGCGATCTCGGTCACCGACAGCGACGAGGTGTTGGTCGCCAGCACTGAGTCGGGCGCGATGCGCTTCTCCATCTCGCGGAAGAGCTGCCGCTTTGGCTCGACCAGCTCGACGATGGCCTCGATGACCAGCGAGGCTTCCGCCGCCTCGTCGTAGGACTTGATCTCATGCAAGTTGGCGAGCGTGTCGCGCTTCGCCTCCGCGGTCATGCGGCCCTTGGCCACCTGCCCTTCGAGCGCCTTGTCGATCGCGGCGAGCGCCTCCTTGACCGCGCCGTCGCGCGTGTCGGACAGCAGCGTCCTGATGCCGGCCTGCGCGCACACTTGAGCAATACCGCGGCCCATCGTACCGGCCCCGAACACCGCGACAACGAGATCGGGCGCGAGCAGCTTCTGCGTCATCACTTGCCTTCGAATTTTGGTTTGCGCTTGTCGAGGAAGGCGCGCATGCCCTCCTTCTGATCCTGCGTCGCATATTGCAGGAGGTACGCCTTGCGCTCGAGCATCA